>Ga0065711_1046498_pt1 | contig 12860 bp, 11 predicted proteins | sample Hoacrofraction12_FD_59098 | JGI IMG/M metagenome (GOLD analysis project Ga0065711, IMG submission 59098) | Hoatzin crop microbial communities from Cojedes, Venezuela - Epithelial fraction 12 v2 (version 2) | ecosystem: Host-associated > Birds > Digestive system > Esophagus > Crop | place...
TAGAAACAAATACCCAGATATGTAGTTACTTGTGTGCTGTGTGCTTTGGAGAGACAAACATATCCACCTTTCATAGGAACCGTTGAAAGGACAGGGAGAAAAAGAAAGAAAAAATGCAATATGTACAAACAGATAATTAAATCAGCTTTGCAAAGAAGTCTCACTCTCTGCATGCCATTCCCTGCCACCACCACCCCCCTCATTTTTTCACTCAATACTACATCTGTAATCTCAGGCATACAGACCAGGACATGCCAAAACCATGAGTTCAACTCAAATGAGTTCCATAAGATGCAGACATTTCTGCAGATTTGCTTGCAGCATCACTGCCATACCTTTCAAAACCAAAACCTAGATCTTCTGCAGATTATCTGAATCATTTATATGGCTTTTGGCCAGACAGCTTGCATGGCTGAGAAACTGCCCCAAGGCTACTGAAAAAGCAACTCACCTTTATCCACTTTTAACACATTCTGGAGACCATTTTCCACCACACTTTAAATATTTTTCCCACTTTCAATTTCTTACCTGAAGAGTTTTGACTTTTCCTAGAGTATTCTCCTGTGACATTGCTTGGATGGCCTGTTCACTCTCTGCTCTCCCATCAGGTATAAAAATACTGTCATGGGAAAAAGCTCGACTGCCCATAGAATAATGGGAGGACCTGGAAACAAAAAAACAGTTAAAAAGTAAATAAGCACAGCAATTAATTTTTGAGAGTGACCCTTCATATCCTCACTGCCCTGCTGTATAGATTTTCCCTCCCCCTTGCCTTCTCAATAAAAGCTTTGAGCATTCTCATGAGAGAGGTATCCAAACATTTTCTGTTGTCAAAAGTTTAACGGAGATACACGAGTCCTTCAGATACAGCTTTCCTCCTTGGAAGGACATGGATTGGGGTGTTTTTAACAGGCATGTTGAGAAGGTTAGTCAATTTTCCTTAGAAGTATCAAACCTAAATCATACTTTTGGGATACAGAGTAGATGATGATGATGCATACATTACCACACTGCATCTTGCAGAAAGCCTGCATTCGTGCCTAGTCCCAATGCTTGGGACGTGCCGTCATTCTTACCCAAAGAAAGCAGGTCCCAAGCGAAGGTAGCTCTGCACACAAGAAGGGGCACTGCACTCTACTAACCTACTTCTGAAGAGCTACCTCCTTTAGCTCATTACTTAGCTGTTCCTATCACCATGAGTACCATCACACTGACAATAAAATGTTATCATCAACCCCCTGAGTTGATATGAAGCTTATTACACCATCCTGTGTGGGTTTGATTAGCAACAAACAGCGAGAGGTGCCCCTGTGCCACTGCTAAACTGGATACCGATGCCAAGGCGGAGGGTGCATCACCAATGACCTGGTTATACGGCTGCTCTAAATCCGCGGGCAAAGGGATTGAACAAAAAGTGGTTTCATTTACCAGAGATTTTAAAGGCTCATCAAGAAACATGAGAGTTAAAAAAAAGAGTTTGCAGGTTGTTACTTTGGGGTTTGGGGGGCATTTTAAGGGAAAATGTTTGAGTTAGAAAGTTATGTTTTGTCTCGCCTGGAGTATTTTATCGTAGAGTCATAGAATCACGAAGGTTGGAAAAGACCTCCAAGATCACCAAGTCCAACTGTCAACGCAACACCACCATGTCTAGTAAACCATGTCCTGAAGTGCCATATCCACTTTTATTAAAAATTTATGGTGAGTAGAAAGCCAGCAAAATATAAACATAACAAAAGCCACAGTAGAAGAAAATTGAACAGAGAGGTCTCCTTTTAACAACCCATTGGCAACTGTGTGGAACCCATTTACAGCTTCAGTATCAAACAAACTGGAGAAAAAAAATACTTTTTATACCAGTCTAACTAACACAACCTTCTATGTGTGATAAAAACAGTATAAACAAATACTTCAGCAAATCCAGGGAAGATGATACTTCCAGAGAGGAGGGTAAATAAAACAACAAGAGCAATTAAAGCCCCACATATTTAAGAAAATCAGTATATTATCATTTTTCTCCCTTCTAAAATGTGCTAATTGTTTATAAATTGCTCAAAATATTTTTATTCATACTTTGAAAAAAAGGTTTGGAAAGCATTTATTACATTTTAAGCTCGTGGTTGTTTTTTTTTTTTCCTTGGGGTATGGATATAATTTTTTAAGTAAAATTTATAATCTTTTCTTACCAAGAAAGAAGGTTACATAGCGTTCCATTAATCTTTTATAACTAGTTAAATGATAAGCTATTCTTGACATTTGTAACAAAATTTCTTACAGGTAACCTGAAAATGATAGGAAAAAGCCACCCACAGCCTCTTACTGTCTCTAGTTTGTATTTAAAAGATATTCACACTCACGAAATAAATCATCCAAGCTTTTGGGGAGGACACGCACAGCTCCCTATATTCTTTTGTCCTCCATGCAAGGACAGACTAACTGAAAAACTATTTTTTACCCAAAATTAATATTTGAACAACATGCTTCATTTGAAAGAAACAAGCACACAATCAAGCAAAGAGCTGGTCCATATTTCATAGCATTTTAAGCCGTCAAAGAGGGGGAACATTTAACTGATCCTATATTCTATTTTAGATTTTTTTTAAATAAAAACCACAGCTTGATCGCCATTGGCTGCTAAAGGTAATACACCTTCTTTTAGAAACCTTTTATTAGAGAAACCATAAAAGCATATTTTTAAACACTTGTCTAAAAAGGTTTCTATACCGAATCCTCATGACTCAGCCTGTACACAGAGCTGCGGTAAGATTGCGTGACGTTGGAATACATCTGCCTTCCCCAGCCATCAGGGAATCAGCCCATGAACCGTAGTCTGAAAAATGCCCCTTAAGCAGAGACAAATTCCTAGCAGGCCTGGCTTGCACAAGGAGTGGATTGACGTGAAGCTGAGTGAAAGCTGGCTTTTTTCATATAACCACGTAGGTCTGTCTGAACTGAAAGCTCCAACACTGCATTCAACGCGGAGGGGGGAAGGGGGGAAGTCTGTATTCACAACCAAAACTGGAAGGAACAGAGAAAATCTGACAAACCAGCCCATGCCAACCCATGGTTCAATATGCAAAACTGCTGCCGGCGCAGAAGGAAAGGCCGGTGGGGATTTGTCGTTTTTCCTATTTACCTTTGAGCTGAGAGATCTGCTGAGGATGCATAATCTGGGTCATACTGTGCTCCAGAGAGGATCCTCTCTCGAAGATTCTTCCATCAAGACTGTGTCTCCGATGCATATGGCTTTGTCTCACGGCTATTCACCGAGCTTACGACACATTTCTGCCCTTTTTACTGTCCAGTGGGCTGGCGTCCTCGTACTTCAAATTACACAGCTCATGTTTATCCCTATTGTTACAACTAATTAGTAGGTGAGGGTTGCAATTCAGGCACCACAGAGTTCAGTGACTTGTTTGCAAGTCGTTCTTAACCTTACTAATGAGTCTGTGAATATTGAAGTCAGGAACAACCAACCTGCAGCTTTTGAACCGGACAGGGTTTGCTAGCAGCTTAAACCTCAGAACTTCAGCTGACCAGCAGCAGGGATGCTCTGGCAGTAGGAACTGCCCAATGGTCTGAGTCCCTAAAATGGGGGAAAAGAAAGACTGCTGAGCTCAGTGCTGGTGGACTGCCTAGAATGGGGCTGCAGACGAAGATCTTCCTCGCCTTGCTACAGAGCTGAGTGACCTTTAGTGATCTCGGCTCACCTCCTGCCTGTGAGCTAATCCAATGGATCTCCTGGCTGTTTGAGATCCACAGTGCACCGGCTTTTGGCTATGTGCAGATCTGGGCTTACGGCTAGCGTGATCGGACTTGCTGAACCATCACTTAAAGCTTCCTTTGGGACACCAGGTGATGCCAAACAGCTTGGGAGCTTTGTGGGACCTGCAGTCATAAGAACATCACCACTGGAAGTCCAACCCTGTCTCTGACATGGGTCCACAGTGGTACCAACGGCAGGTTAGGACCATGCCAAGCACATACAGCATCTCTCTCTGACGTTCTCCCATACGCCAACTGCTCTCAGGTTAGGCACTTCCTCACTACAAGGCGCAGACGAATGAATATGGCATCACGATTTTTGGTTTCATAGAGCTGAGGCCAAACATATTTCAAAGCTTTTGTCTGTTTTTCTTTTCTTACTAACTTGCCACCGAAACAAACATTCTCCAAACTGCCAGAACACATGGAACATTTACACGAAACTCCACAGTGAGTTAACCCCAGATCTCTGTCTACTCTATCCCCTCAAAATGCTTTGCAGATGTACTGGGTATTTCAGAACTGGGTGACTGAGCAATGTTGCTAGCCACATGTCCAATAAGCGGTAAAAGAGTTTGAAGAATTTTTCTTAAATGTCTATGTAGGCTACACTGGAAAAAACATTTACACATTGTAGTAACCTAGTTTCTTTTACAGGTGAGTTTAAATAGTGTTTAAGGTCATTTCCAGGCTACTTGAACTTTCTGAAAGGTCTCTTATGTTACTCACTTGGAGCCCACAATCCTTTCAAATCTTCCCAGCTGTAAATTTGACAGATTATATCATAAAGGTCCTTTTTCCACCCCTTTTTTCACTCCCCTCATGTTCTGCTTTCAGAAAGACTGAATTCCTTTTAAGTCATAATACAGTATGAACAACAGAATTTCCTTCACGGCTACCACCATTCCCACCTCTGAAGATATTCTCAGAAACCTTTGTGCAATGACATCCTCACAATCCACGTCTACAGGCTGTGCTTCGGAAAAAGCCCTCCCCTCCCTTAAAAGGCACGCGGACGCCAGGAATGACGTGCGATAGATGCGTGGTAGGACAGAGACCCGGTCTATGGCTGTAGCTATGGTTGAAGGTATTACACAGCTTCAGACTGCCGTATCACTTCCAACAGATCTGGGGAAAAAAGTGGCATCGGTTTATGAGCGCTTGTGTTGATCATACCGACGACGACACTTCAGAGGCTGTTTGTGCCGAAGATAATTGCATCATCATCTGACTCGCTTGCAGAAACCTGACTGAATTAAATAAATTATGAATGCGCTACACCAAAAGACAAAGCACTTTTAGCAAATCCTTAAAGAAGTTCTCTCTGAAGATGTGCTGCAGCCCAAATATCATGTTCCAATCTCAGTTCCAATACACAGATTTGCAAAATGAATTTTCTCATAGTCGAAGCTAAGTTAAATCTCATCCATTCTCAGAGCTTTTTTTGCCACACCTATGTCCCTCTTCATCTTCCCGAAGATAGGTAGGAATACTTGATTTCTTAGCAAAGCTAAGAACATACTTTTCACCTTTTGTTATTAGGATGAAATTCTCAAGAACTACTACATTTTTGGGAATGTTTGAGGGGTAAGAAAAGTCTTACTCCTCTCCCACAAAGACCATCAAACAGAGAGATTTTGCTCTGGATGCCCATCAGCCATCCATTGCTATATACCCGTACTTGATTAGGATGCAATCTTCTGTCAGGGCCAGCTACTCCAAGTCAGGACCAAGTGATGTATCACCCTTTCTCCCTTTATCCTCCTCCCCACGTATTCCCATCACCTCTTTTGCGCCTACTTAGTACTCACGGTTCACATGAGAGAATCCGGAGAGCTGTTCTGGCTGAATAACGAACTCCAAAAAGCCCCACAAACTCAACCCCAAGCCCCCAAACCCCACACAACTTCCTCGTTTGGCTAAGCATCCATGCCAGCTGCACCCTTAATCACATCAGAATGTGTGCAGGAGAAATACTGCACAGAATACAAGGCTAGGTTTACCTCGGTACTGGTGGCTGTTATGTTTTAGACCCCATTTTCCTCCAGAGCCTCTTTTCCCCTCCAAGACAACTTTGGGGTCCTTAGAGAGGGGACGTTTTGCCAGCAGGGAACACTGAGGTCTCAGCTCTTGCATAATCCCCTATCAGTGCATTACTGTAGTACAGAAAGCTCGCACCACCAATTGCCTCTTCGGTGTGTCATAAATGTTCCTCCCACTCTGATATTAAAGAGTTAGAAATAGCAACTGGAAAATAAAGGGAAAGAATGAGTTGTTCTGTTCTTGCATGTTTGTAGAGACCAAGTAAAAAAAAAAACCCAATCTCATGACTTTCACTCTTCTAGATTTCCACTAAAACCCAATTCTGTAATCATTAGAGAAGAGAGCCAACTTTTAAACATACAGCCATTTTTAACATTAAAAAATTCACAATGCATGCAAAGCAGGAAAGAATTTGTTTTAGCCAGGTATTGACCCGTAGTATTATCCCTTCAAAGATGTCTGAGAGTCACCTCCCAGAATAGTGCCCCAGGGAAATGACAAGTGCAGCAATAGGATGCCTTTGCTGAATGTATTTTTTTTAAAAAAGAAATCCGATTCCAACTCTTTGCATCTCCCATCAATGTCCCCAGGCCAGCTAGAGATGAAAAACATAAATTGCATTTTCTAGTCATTCCAGAGACGCATTAGTACTGTAATAGAGGAAAATGGATTGTAATTCTGAGCTATATTTTCAGTGCCCTCTCTTTCATCTGTCATGCTGGAATGTGAGTTTTGGTTATACCTCATGCCTGGATGGGGAATATTGTCCATGCTGCACAATAACTCTGAGCTACGACTGTGCTCAGAGAGCGTGTTGCATCATTGTATTAACAAACCCATAAAAACAGTCCTTACAGGCTGAATAGGCAAAAGGGAGATTTTTTTTAACAGGGTAGTTGAAGGATTCTTTTTCATGAAGTAAACTTAGGGATCGTTTCTGTGTTCAATCTAATGACATATCCATATCACCTTCAGGTACTGCCGAACCTCAGGGCACTACCCCTGGGAAAACTGCACAGTCCCGTTGCTATGACCCACCAGCATCTCGCTGATGCCAGTGACCTGTTTTGCAGCCTCTGTGTTAGTAGTCCCGCTCGTTTAAAAAGACATCATGCAACGTCATCTTATACAAAGATCCGGTTTGGTGCCATCAGCATATCTGTAGCCTATGAACTTACCATAAATTAATTTTTTTTCAAAAGCCTGGCTTTAAGTAGCTGATGCATCTTTAATACATGCTAATAATCAAACTAAAATCATGATCGTTAAGGGCATAAAAAGTAATCATGGGACGTGTCAGGGCCCTGCATGCACTGATAAGCTTTAATGTCCCTGACCAGCCTGCCCTGTTACTTCCACCAACACACATGGGTCCCGGAGCTCCATTTAAGATCACAGTTGAGGCTTTGGTCCCTGCCTGAGCTATGCTGGACGTGTGCTGGTCTCCAACTCAGCCACAACTGTGCCTGGCCAGGAATCCAGACTTCAATCTACAGATGGATTTCCCAGCTTCCCTTGGCCCTGCCTTCTAGCTGTGGACCGGTGGGGAGATTAATGGAGCTGACCCTGACCTACAGACTGACTTCTTGGCTCAGCTTCCGACCTGCCTTGTCACCCAGCCGTTGCCTTATCTGTACGCCTGGTTGGACCTGGCCACCATCCCTGGATCGGTGCAGCTTGCCTTGTTTTGATACTGTGGGACTGGCCCCTACCCTGCTGTGGGATGCCCGCTGCTGCCGCTCTCACCTTCCCCGAGAGAGCAGCCTTGCCCGTGCTGCTTTCTGACAAGAAGATGAGGGGGTGGGACTAGATAGTTCTCCACACATGAATTTTATGTAATTATTCACCAACTCCTCCAACCTCAGAAAGTCTCTGTATGCACAGCAAAGAAAGGTACCGCTCTCTTTTCCAGTAATTCTGCAAGTGAATCCCTGACAGAGCTCGAGGATTGTGGACAAGTCATCAGCTGTTACAGAAAGATGCATACTCGTGGAAGGAAGAGAGCTCTGCACGGTCCAACTTTCACACATGACCTGGCAATCCACCGCGTGTGACACTATTCTATCAAACAGCAACATATGTTTATGCAAAATTTGCTCTAAAACACAGCAAAATGTAGAAAAAAGGAAGTAAAAAGTCTAAGTTAGGCTTGGCAGGAATAAGTGCTATATAGTGATTGCATTTAGCTCATAAGGAAGGAAAGGAAGAAGAAATAAGACAGCGAGTTATACGACAGGTGATAACTCTGCTTGGTTCAGGAGCCCAGGCCTAGAGCTTACCCACTGTGGGAAAGGCAGTTACCATGCAGAACTTGCAAGGAAATAAAGTGTATGATGGTTAGGAGGGGTAATGCAATGAAGACATCTGAAAGGGAAGCAAGGGAGAGGAGGACAAGAGGACAGCACAGCAACCTGACCTTTCAGGGAGACTTGATCAAGACAGCGTTTGTGGTGGGAGAAGATCAGAGTTAAAAAAAATAATTCAGGTGAAAATGAAGCTAGTCATGATCAGAGTTGAGGACGAAGCGCAAGGAAAAAAGGAGACAGACACAGAGTGGGACCTGGTATGAAATGTTAACACCTGTTGCAGAGAGAAACCCTTCTGAAGGGGTCTCAGAATCATCTACAAACTATAGCGTGCGTAACGAGGCATCTTTGCACTCAAGGAGCAGCTGGAAAAATAAATGGTATGTTGATGGCTTTTAGAACAAATTTCTAGTAAGTGTTAAAATTGCAACAAGTGGTAAAAAGTCCTAGCTCACATATCTGAGAACGAAGCTTCTGGAGAACAAAGGCTTAATCAAGTTGGTAATAGAAAGGAGGAAGACAAGAGTTAAGGTGTCAAGAAAGGGCAGGATCAACAAAACTGCTGAGCATGATGTTAGTCCAGTGTCCTATCAAGACACCCAGGACTGTTTCAGGACGGCTTTTCCCACTGACGGCTTTCCCTGACCACAAGCCACTCTATACATTTAGAAACGGCCACTCATACAGTAGCTGTGGCTCCTGTTCTTGTGCTCGTTGGCTGCCATATAAATTACAGACCAGGTGAAAAAACTCTCATTTCACCAACACCTGCAATGAATTCTATAAAAGGATTCACGCAAAGGAAGAACTGGAGAGAGCAAAGCTGCTCTTTGCCACAGTCTTTTCTGTCCTGGAACACCCCTTCGTTCCCGCAATACATCTTGTAACCCAGAAATAAGAAACTCATTCAACATGGATCCATGTCAGATGACACAAGTGAGGAAAATCCAAGCACGGCTTGTTTCTAAAAGCCGTACAATATCCATATGTTGCTCTGCTCTGCTTGGGCTTCAAGAGACACTTACTGAAATCAGAGTGCTGCTAAGATGAAGTCTCCAGGAGAAGGTGGGCACCAAGCACCACCGCACCAAAGCACTTCCATGGGGATCAGGGAGGCACTTGAAATGAGACACTTACAAGGGAAATTAGGAGACTGGCAAAAGCCAATTGCAGAAATCAGGGTAATAAGGAAAAGGAAAAAAACCTGAAATTGCCCAGTGTATGAAAATTCGATGTGACAGAGGGAAGATGTCTTGGGAGCTCTTTGAAGCTGCAAGCAGGTAGATAGATCACTTTTTCTTCGGTCTAGATTTCTTTATACAGAACTGTCCAATGCTGCATCCTCATGGAAATGTGTCAAAGTAATGGCTGAAATTGTCCAAGAAGGGATCGGGACGTTCCCCTGGACCCAAAACACAAAAGCCTGTGATTCTCTGCGTCTGGCTCGTTTCAAGTTTAGCCAGCACCTTCAATTCGTAGGGTTTTATGAATGTGTAAGCATACTACCAGCTAACAAACCAATACATAAAATAAAGTTTTCTTATTCTTCCTATTTTAAATAAGCAGATTGCTGTAAGTTATCATTATAGGTTGTTGGGTTTCCCTCCTCCCCACTCTCCAATTTAGAAACTGAACAGCTGAACTGTTCATGAATCATTTTCATGAGAGCAAATGCTCTAATAGCATGTAGAAAAAACAGTACACAGACATTAAAAGCCTATACATGAGGCTTAAAATTTGAGTTGGAGGTAAATAAAACACTTTACAAGATTTTAAAATATCATGAGCTGCTTTTGGAAATTTTGGGACAAATTGTATGCCAACAGCTACTTTGGCATGTCTGCTTTATAAGAGTCCATCAAAACGAGATGCTCAAAACAAACCCTGCCTTGGGATCAAGCCTTTAGTGAAATCCCTGAGGTGGTCTGGAGCAGGAACGTGAGTCTTCGTGTCCTGCTGCTGATTGTCACCTGCACCAAATTTGATGTTTACAGGTAGTATAGGACAACGCTAATGAAAGAAGACCAGAACACCCGTCCTACTCTTTTCACTGTCCCCCACCAAAGTGACACGGGAGACACTCTTCACACGAAGCGCATAGCCTGTGGAGATGACGTGGAAATCTGAGCTGCAAGGTGAACGTGCCATCGGAGCAGGGGCTGGGATTGCTGAACAGGCAATGTAAAGTTCAGAAAGAAAGAGACCAAGCAGTTTCTCCTGATTTTCTTTTTTTTCTGGCCTTACTTAATCTATCACCACATATTCTTTTAAGTTACATGTCAGGCAATTACCTGAGCGATAATAAAACAGTCCCTTGAGAGATGAGGAAAATATAATTACATTCGTTTTTCAGGCCAGTCTCTATGACGACGAGAGTGAATGCCATTGATCAGCAGTTAGTAACCAAGGCCACATTTGACGCAGATGAGTTGTTCTCATTCATATGAAATGTAAAATGATAATTAAATATTCAGAAACTAAAATGGAGATACAAGAGATGAGTAATAGTGAACAAACCATATCACCTCCTAGAGCTGACTTATATAATATGCTGTTATTGGAGGACTAGAAGACCACAAATACCTGCAGAAATTCCCAAGCTGAGCGCACTGTTTAGAAAAATCAGATGAATAATTTTGTTTTCCAAGGTAAATGCTCAGCTGGGAACAATTACAGAAAGGGTGGCTGAGCACCGTACAGGCCTCCCTTATCTCTAACTTCTGTGGAAACAACCACAAGAATACTGGTCCCAGTCTGCACCCGCCAGAAGAACCTGTGTTTTATTTGTTGTATGTATTCTCCCAAAGCTGCAATACTCCTGCTATCCATGTGTGCATGAACGCAGCATAACCTGCACTCATAGTAACAAAGTTCACACAGGCTACAACCAGCCATGATGTTGAAAGCGCAGCTAGTGCTGCTGTTTTTTCGCTGGTTGCTACCTTTCTATCCTTGCTTAGAGAGGATCAACTCTTTGCTTAGTCCTCCTCCTATCAATAAAGAATTCATGACTCCTTCTTACCCTTTACATCTCTCTGCGATTCATCATTTTTTTCCACTTTCTGTAGGCTTCTTTCTTAAATCTCAACGCATTGGAGACCATGATTTAGCCATGTTGATAGCTATACCTCCCACCTTTTCTCTGCCCGAAAATTTGTGCTAGTGCCCTTTGTAGCCATTCAGGCACAGAATTCAAAATTAATGTAAAATCAAAAGTTATACTTTACAGGTCAAATACCTCTTAGATAAACAATAACAGCTGTCTGGAACTTATTGCCAAAACCACAACTCAACTGACTGATCAAATCTTGGTCACGTTATTTTCCCTCCAAAAAATACTTTGAGGAAAGCCAGTAGTGGCCAAGTATCCTCCAAGAAATGCGCTATGCAGGTGCCCCATCCCATGGAAGCCCTGTCCACGTGTCACTGACATTCCTTCCACCACTGCCGTTCGCCTCTCTTAAGCAGAGAGAAGCCAAATTTGTGTTGGAACAAAATCACCGTCTCCCTTCCACGTCCGTGTCTGTGGAATTTGGTCTCAGGTGTAAACCACCAGTGAAACAGCCCAACCCATCCAGCCTCTGACAAAAATTACCTTTAGCAATTTAAGATGACAATGGAACGCTTTTTTTTCTCCTCTCCCCAGTCCTTCCATTGCTCTTTTCAGATGGAAAGATTCACCCCTGGCATCGGCAGGCGGACTGCCCAGAGAAATTTGGGAGACTTCAGTCCCAACGAGGAGACAGCGGCTCACACAACTTGCGGCTCCGTACAGATGGGTGACCTGACTTGCGCTGCATCTTTGGCACCGCGTCCCGGTTTGCCACCCCAGGGCCTTCTCCCCCGCCCGGGAACTTCCCGTCACAAGCAATAAAACTCCTGATGCAGCTTGGGAACACGGCATGCTCCTTGCCCCAGCTTTGGTCCATAAAGAGTTTATTGCTTAGTTTGCTTATCTATATAGCCTAGTGATGAGAACTGTGCAGAATACTTGCCCTAAATCCACGCGAAGCCTGTCTGAGTGCAGGCACTGGGCAAATATTGTGAAAAGTACTGAAAGATTTTCCTTCAGCTCTGCGTATGCCCAGTTTACATTTCTAGAATTGAGGTTTCCTGGCAAGACATCAGGACAATTGTCAAGGAAAGAGAATTTTCAAGTTCTTCTGGCAAAATTGACAGAAACCAAACTTTACATTTGTAAGGGATTGCTTTTGTCTTCTACACTCATTGCAGAAGAAATCAGTGCCATTATATGATCTGTCTGAACTACCTGATCAAGTGCAACAAGGATACTGCTTAAATGCAAATAGCAGCTTGGCTTGCCAGAATGAGGCGTTTTCGAAGAACTAATACATGTGGAGAAATGACCCTGCTGATGCGCGTGATCCCAAGAAGAAAAGCAGCTGAATATTCATCAGCTGAGTAGTAACCACTGTACGGCTTAGCACAGCTCTACTGGGCAAATACTAGGGTGATTTGCGGTCCAGTCCCAATTCATGCTGACAAAAAGGTTCAGAAAATACTGGGCAAAGTTGTTTACCAGATGGGAAATCTCTTGTACTTTCTTCTTCACAGGCAGTCTTCCCCAGTTTATGTAGAGAACTAAGAAATTTAGGCAATTTCTTTGTAATGACGATGACTAGTGAGGCCCCATCTGGAGTCCTGTGTCCAGTTCTGGGCTCCCCAGTTCAAGAAAGATGAGGAGCTACTGGAGAGAGTCCAGCGGAGGGCTACGAGGATGGTGAGGGG
>Ga0065711_1008411_pt1 | contig 12859 bp, 5 predicted proteins | sample Hoacrofraction12_FD_59098 | JGI IMG/M metagenome (GOLD analysis project Ga0065711, IMG submission 59098) | Hoatzin crop microbial communities from Cojedes, Venezuela - Epithelial fraction 12 v2 (version 2) | ecosystem: Host-associated > Birds > Digestive system > Esophagus > Crop | place...
CTCACAGGTTCTTGGCATCTCTCACAGAATCCAGGTATAAAGTTAGGGAAATATGTCTGGGTCACTTAGGGACTTAGTAAAAACCAAGCCACGTCCCTCTCCCCAAAATCCAATAAACAAAAATCTATTTGGCTACAGCTTGTTATAGAAGACATGGTGAGATCCTTGGCAGGAGTCTCCACAGATGAGTAATTTTTAACTGCATCAGGCAAAGCCCTCAACTTCATTACAGGAAAAAAAATAATGCATTGGCAAAAAAACCGAACAATATTCTGTACTTTATTTTTTTAAATTTGTTTTCTTCACAGGAAAAAGTATAATTCTTTCATGCTTTGTAACATTTCACTCGCACTGCAGGCTGTAATAAATAGTTCATTTGAAGTATTCCCAATTCAGAATGAAAACCGGGAGTACTAAGAATATGTAAACAGGAAGGGAAGAAACCAATCTGACTTACAAGTGTATTTATTAGAAGGCCTCCTGCCACACACTGTCCTAATGAAGTAATAAAGACCTTTCTGTGATACAAAAACTTCATTCAGCTAAGCACCCTCTAAGAAAAGCCATCTTTCTGTATGCCTCCCAAGTACCTGATAAGACGACATGGCTGGATACTGCACCATCATGCCTTGCACCTGATTTCCCTGTTGATTATTCATCAGGTTCTGGCTTTGGGGCGGCTGCTGCATTCCCATGAGACCCTGGAACCCCTGCTGCTGATTCGGCAGGACAGGCTGGTAACCTGGAAAGAGAAAGACGTCTTCAAATATCCTGTCACTTGTAGGGGCAAAATTAAAACTGTTCTGAGGAACAGCAAATCATCCCATCATTTCTCCCCGTGTTTGTCAACAGAAGCACTGCTAGAAGTGAAAACCAAAGAGGAATAAACAAATGCTATGAGTTGACAGCCCTGACAGCCTAACATGAGCGGCAGCATGCTTTCCTCATGTTCTCCAGCCCCGTGGCAGAGACCACCTCGAGGGATGCCTGACTGCAACACAGGATTGTAAAGCCCTGAACAGACACCAGGTATTACTGGCTTCTCAGAGGCAAAAGTCTCACCAGCTTCAAGGACACCAGCATGTGGCCTTCACAGTCTAATCTGGTAGTTTTCCTTCAGGTCACACTCCTTATTTTACCTCTTACCTTTCTTGTAATGCAGCTCCCTAGCACAATGCAAACAAAGAAGGCTTCGTTTAATCAAGAACATCTATATACACACTGGCTCCTACTTGCAAGGCTTTTTATATAATTAGAGCATATTAAGGGTCATATTCCACCCTACTAGTTTTGTGTTTGGCAGAAGAGAAAAAATCATCAATTAGTGAGTGTCTGGTCCTTCCCGTTGCTAGGTGGGAACACTGCTGACACACCAGTGACTGAACAGGGATGAGAAGTTGATGCTTCTGTTTCAACCTGCGATTGGCTCCGTGTTCAAAGTCCCCACAACACTGCAGGTTTTCTGCTGGGACGGCTCCTCTAGGACTGACTGAGAAATGGGCAAAGTCTGGATGATCTGGCACACAAAGCTGCTAATGAGGCAGAAGTGTGGATGGGAAGCGAAGTGCAAGCGGTGCGCTGTTTGGCAGCAGCACCATCCAGCCTGAGAACAAGCCTTGTCGGATGGAAGTGGGCTGGCTGGGTGATGCTACTATTTGGAGATGAAGGATTTTACAGAAAAAATGCAAAAAGAAAGGAAGATGCAGAAAGATCCTGTCCTTGAGAAATGCAGCCAGCCACAGTCGTTATAAATCTATGCACATTTTCTCCTTCAGACATTCTGTGTCCTTTAGCACTTGTATTTTTTAACATGCAGTTATGCAGTGCACTATTAACTCTGTAGTGATGTTCTCAGAATAAGCATATTTCAGGCAAAGCAGAATTATCAGAAGGAGCAATGCTGTGTTACTTTTATATAAAAAATGTGTGTCACGTCTGCTCAATCTATATTCATGAATACAGTACACGGTTCAATATACTTCACGAATTGGAAATCATCACCTGGGTATTTCTTTATGTAAGAAAAATAAAGTAACAAATGCCTCTGTTTCTGCTGGCCTATTGTCAACTGATAGCTTTCCTTCAAAATCTTTCCTGATGGCAGAGAAACATCAGGTATCTCTGATCAATTTTTTGGCATTAAAGATGCCTTTCCACAGATATGAGATTAATGTCTCCAGTCAACCAAGCAAAATAAAAAATTTAATGCCATGAGTGATTAACTTGGCTGGGATATAGCATCAAACATCTCCCAAATGCACCGGATTATTATACATTCAAATCTGCTCTTTTCCTATGCACAAACACAGCGTCAGCATATTTTTTAGTCACAAAAATTACCAACATCAGAAGTGCTGTAACTGAGTTTACAGAAGGCTTATACAGCAATACTAAAATTGCAAGTCCTCTTCTGCTCCCATATACCAATTATTGGGGGGAGGGGGACAAAGGAAAGAAATAAAATATTTAGCACTACTATTCTGGTATTTGCAAGACTGAAAGTTTAAGCAGAGAAGAGTCAACTGACAGCAGAAGCAGCAACAGATAATTCATCTTATGTCACTTGTGGCTGTCAAAGTAAGTCCCAGATGTTGTAATGAGTGGTAGATTGATGGTGGACCAGGGATCAAGTGATGCCAAGTTGGGGAATGCAGTCAAACACCTGATCTGGGCTCACAAAGTTGGACCGTGATGCACTCGCACATGGTGGTAGACTGGTGCTCTGCAGCCAGTCAGCCAGCCAGACAGCACTGGGATCAAGCAGAGAACCCTTCTGTTATCTCTAGCAAATATAATCGCGTTGCCTTTACTTTAGTCAAGACTACTGCTGATACTCTGCTGTATGTTTGAACATACAGCTGTCTCTTCGCCTCAGCTTTGTGTTCCATAGTCTACAAATACGACAAATTTATTGCCCAATACAAACATGGCTATCAAACTGAAACAAAAAGGTACCGAAACGACTAAGTATCTACCCTTTGGCTGAACATGTAGCCATCATCTCTTGGAGGTATTACAATAACACGTAACTCTATCCTGAAAATCTCCTCTGTATGAGCAAACACTGCTTAGTACATGGCACAACTACTCCACATTTTAGGTGCAGGAATACAAAAAGGGACATGGGTTAAGAACTGATGTCCACTAGGTTATGGATTATTATTTTAACTAATCTTATTACTCTTCACAGGACTTCAGCAAGTTCTCCTGCCCATAGGGCATGTGTACCCCTCACTTCTGTCCCGATGCGCAGAGTCCTGCTTACACCCCTGGGAGTCAGAAGAAGACCTCTTTCTTACTCCCTCTGCAAGCCATTTACCAGGCTCTGATCACACAGAGTGGCCTCACTAGAAGCAGAAAAAATACTTCACATGCACTCTTAACACACTTCCAGTGTGATGAGATGAGACAGGAATTAACGTGAGAATCTGATCATGTTGTCTCCTGAACCTTCTTTGCTGTTAAGGGAAATTCAGTCACTTCTTTGGCCCAGAAAGAGGTACTGCAGTCTCTTGACCACGAGCTCCCTTGAATTGTGGGTGGAAGCAGGGATGCTTAAGAAGGTTACTGGCTTGTGTCCTTGTAAAGATGCTGGCTGTCATCTCTTCCTCACTTACTATTCTTTAAATTATTGTTAACACCCTTTGGAATATAATGAAGTTATGGATGTCAAACCTTGCTGCACAACCCCAGCAGAGCATTTGGTCAAAACCCTGCTTGCCCTCCGAGGCTCCACAGCTCGAGTGAAGCCACTTCCCTTTACCTGATAGCAAAGTCCGACCCTTTACTATGTTAAATATATGAAGAAAGATGCAAGTTCACACATTCCATTGAACATAAAAACCTGAAGTGGTAAAAAAAATATACTACGATAGCGCAGAGAGGGTACAGACTATAAAAAGGTCAATAAATTTCTTTATCTACATGAAGCTCTCTAAGCAAGAGGAAAATGCTGTGAAAAAGCAAAGAATCCTAAATCTGTTCTGCTAGATGGCTTCTGTTTCTGCACAAATGCAAGGGGAAGGAATTGGCACTCTATGTGCCAATCCATTCGAACAAGAAGTTTTCAGTATCAAAAACCACCTGCTCTGAATTTTCCACCTCCACAGCCCAAACTTTGCAACTCTGACTCTGCATGCCATGTAACTTTGAAACGGATCCTTCGGTGTTTAATGTGTGTTGCTGTCTTCATATGCTTTCGTGCACTGGCCAGGAAAAGAATTGAGATGGGAGAACTGAGACTCTGCATAATTAACAGTCCTAACAACCTTTCAGCAACATTCATGAAACTATATCATTCCAGCACATCTTTCTTTTTTCTTTTTTTTTGTTTTTGAGGGCATCGACTATCAGAGATTGCTATTCCCCTAAAATTATTTCTTTTGTACGCACAGCAGTTTCAATCCTCAACTCAGCTCTGCCGTGCTTTTGACATGCTACCTATTTTTCAGTGAAATGAAAATAATACAGTGTTCTCAAAAGTCTTGGGAACCAACTGCAGTGCACGCAAAGCGATGCACTGCTGGGCAGAGATGGATGCTATGGAGCTACACAGGTGTCAGGAAACAAGGGAGAACACAAAGTGGCACCACGCTTTCTGCAGCAATAGCTGTCTTCATACTTGCTCTTTTGCTCATTAGCTTTCATACTACATAAAGTGTAATCCTTAAAAGCCTCTTTACTGTCCCCTGAGAACATACATACGTGGGTTATTTTCTAATGGCAGCACACATCAGATGAACCATCCTATTACTGCAAGCTCCAGGGCCTCTTTACTGCAATTATATCATCCTGCTCTATGTTATCTCTGCTACAACGGAGGATTTTTAAAATCAGGGCAAACATGAGACACATTGTTAAACAACCAGAGGAACAAATCGTGCACAGAATTTTGATGAATGCCCCAGAGGAGAAAGGAGCCTTGGATTGCAGTTGAAATGGAAGAGGCCGTCATACCATCAAGGTAATTCTCTGAACTTTTACAAGCCTGCATCACTGTGCTGACAGTCAGCTAACTTAAACATCCCAGAGGGACAAAGGCTGCACGACAGACCCACAAATGTTTTAATTTCTTAATGAGGCTATGGAGCTCGAAAGGCAAAATGCAGTGGTCGTGCACCTCTGTCAGAAACGTCACTGAGCTGTAATTAAAGTGCTTTTGGTGCTCTGCTGGCCTCAGCACACATCCATGTTTGGAGGGCCTGTTTCATTACTCATTTTAGATTTGAAGCATATATTAGCAAGATAGCTTTGTAATATGTGTATCAGCCCTCCAGGTAAAGAGTGATCAGCACTTCGGTTGGTGAGTCCAGCAGTCTGGCAGAGTCCCTGAACTGCAAAATCCTATTGTACTCTTATCGTACTTTTACCACTTGAAGAGAGTCCTTGCATCTAAGCCCACCAGATGCAAATGCACACATTCACAGCGGTTTTGACACGATTTGAGAACTCATCCGTTCCCACTTCACTCTGTGTAGCGCTGGGAGAAGCCAAGCTGTTGCCACCAGCACACCCAAAATGCAGGTGCCTTGGCAACTCACTGCAGAGGCTTAGGCAAGCAAAGCCCAGAAGAAATTCAAAAGGGAAACCTCAGCAGGGCTAACTGGGCTGGGTGCAATGTTACACAGATGGGGTCATGCTCCTGCCCGCTCTGCAACTGCTGCAGTGCCCTTCTGGTGCCCTGTGCAGACCAGCTCAGCCTCTGCTGCAACTGCCACCAGGAGCACCAGGAAGAGATTGACTTTGAGCTCCCACGGAAAAGTGAGCGCCGCTTTTGGGTGCAGACGCAAGAGAATGCCCTGCAACGTACCGAAAACAGTGGAACAGCAGATTCCACACCCAGTCCCAAGAGCTGTGCTCACCACCAGGGCTTACATCTGCAGAAGACTCCACAAAACTGCTAAGGGCTGAGAAGAGAGCTACAAAAAATGATGCAAGGTCAGAAAGTGCTCCCCTTCCTGGGACACCTAATGAGCTCACTCTGCTCCATTTATTCAAAAGATGAAGATGTATCTGCTGGTAGACAGTTCTTGAACAGAATATAAAACGGCATAATAGAATTACATGGTTGGAAGAAAAACCTAGAACTGTTCAGATTAGAAATAAAATTCGAAGTTTCAACAGACCCTACAATTAACAAGGGGGCAATTTACCCAGAGAGGAAGAACATTCGCTATCACCAAAACCTCTATAACGAGGATGGACAGCTTGCTAGAAGATATCCATCAGTTTAATAAGAAGTTCTGGGAATAAAGATATGATTAGAGTGTGCTCTGTGTCCAGTATTATTAAGAGCATTAAATTACATGCTCCAGACTTGAAATACTTATGAAAATGTTAGCCAGTTAGCTCTTAACACTCTTCCTATCTTTCAAGGAAAAGGACTCATCTTTTGCATGTGAGACAGGATCCTCTTCCCAGTCTCTCTTCCCTTTGATCACATACTGGCAATGACACTCAATTCACTCCACAAGCAGAGAGTTCACCTGTGCATGGTGGATATCCTAAGGGCTATTTCTGGCCTATTTTAGTTTACTTTGCCCTGGCTGGAGTAGTACTCAGTAGGTTTTGCAGGTTGAAGACTATGTTCGGTATCTATTCCCATAATTTTGCTAGGCTATGTTCTCCTTTCTTTTTAGAATAAGCTACAGGTAAAGTATTAAAGTGTCTGGATGTAGCTTTTACTCTATGATCATAGAAACTTACAACACCCATGATAAGTTACCAATCAGAGAAGAAAAAATGTCATTGTAAAACTACAATTTAGTCATGCACACATCAGTAAGTTTGGTAAAATTTTTGGCAGCTCACTTCTTTGCCAAACGTTCTGAGCAGGTCCATCCCAAAGTACTTTCAAAACTGAAAGGAAGAAAAAAAAAAAATGAAGCAAGCAGATCGGCAAGATCAAACACTGTGTCTTGACACAAAGCATCTTTTGATTCTCACACAGACCCTAAACATTATCTGTAAAATACGAGGGAAGGAAGCCAGGTTGGGGAACCTTACGTTTAGCACAGTTGGCCAAGCTGTGGGAGGTGCATACTGAAATCCCTTCCCAGCACAACTGAGAGCAGGCATTTGAGGCAAGGGGCTTCGAGCAGCCAGAACAAAGCCATCCCTGCTACAGGGGTCCGTCAGTCCCTCCTGCCAAAGCTCCTTGCCTCACATGAGACACTGAGGTACTGGATTGCAACCAGATGTTTCACGTCCCACATGAACATCGTAATTACTAGCTACACAATCTCCCCATATACCGCTCACTCTAGAGAAGTGCTGCTCCAAGGTGGTGTGCTCAGACTGGCTTCTCACATCCAAGCTTTATGCCTTAGATTTGGGTGGCTGCTGAGGAGATCGGGGGGTTTCTTTCATTATGCATCTGGTCACTGCCTGGCCAATTTCACCACATATGATGGACTACAAGTCTCAGCGAAAACATAAAATTAAGCTATAAATTTAAGCTGATCTTGATTTTAGCCTCACCCCAAAGTGCCTGCAGTTTGGAAGACTCCCACAGAAGACACACTAATCGATGTCTCCCTGCTGGCACGTCATTTTCTGTGTAAGTCTGAAGATCTAAACTGCATCTTGTGCAGCTGGAATCCAAAACACTTTGTAAATAATTTTGTAGCTTAAGCTTGGATCTAAAATCCAAGGCATGCTGCAAACCAAATCTGCTGCAATTGATCAATCCACCCCTACTGTGTCTGCTTTCTCTCTGCAATACACATAAAAATGTCTTGACCTAGTAAGTTATTCGGGCTTTGTGTTCCACTTGAAAATATCACAGATGATTTATGGGTGTGAACCGGATACGATGTGAGCTAAAAGGACAGATAAGTAATAGCTTAATGCTAAAAATCCATCCCTTGCCCCTCAAAACATAAGACCATGCAATTATTTTACCTAGTTTTCACACACTTACGAAGGAAGAAACAAGGATATCCATGCCTGAAATAAAAGAGTCTTAAGAAGCAACAGGTAACTTGAAGGTATGATGTGGTTTGTAACACATACAGCAGCGCATGTGCCCAAAACCACAGCAGCACGCAGACTTCCTTCCCCACGGCATTTCGCAGGCTCAGAGACTCACAAACAAGAGAAGCCTTTTCACCTCGGTGACTTACAGTTCGGCTTCTTTCATTTCAGGTAAAATCACACCCCACTCCAGCAGTACAGCTTGCAAGGGAAAGCATGGGGTATTCTACTAGTTTTGTTTTCAAAATTTAAAACTGATGACATCAATTCTTTCAAGTTGTGCGAGATCTAAACAATTTTTAGATAATGGCACTCCAGTTACATTCACTGAAAACACATAACAGGATAAATATATTCCTAAAGTGATTACAACGACAGTGACTCGAGTAATTCTCTGCTGAGCTGGGGTTCTAAAACTGCAGGATTTTGAACTTAGAGTTTCGACACATAATTGCTGCCAGAATTGTAGCTCCCTGGTCCCTAAATTGGACCTTTGCTAAGAGCTTTGCTAAGAGCACTTCCATGCTTAAGGAACCTGGTAACAGATCAACAGCCACGTTTGCTGGCAGACCCACAGAGAAGGAGCTGTATTCAGCTGCATTAAAGAACTCAGCAAGATGTATATGCATCAGGGATACGAGACAGTAAGATTTATTATCACAAGAGTAAGAAGTAAAATACTGGTTAGAAGACAACTTGTCTGTCTTCCACACCCCTCTTTCACTCTGGTTTACAAAGCTACAAAGCCCACAAAATCAATAGCACAAATAGCTTCATGCAGCTTCAGAAGACGATGACGACATCAAATTTGGGTATTCGCTGCAATTTTGTATTATTTGTTGGATTTGGTAAAAACTGCTGATAAAAATACTCTGATACACAAGAAATGTTTTGTGTGACAGCTCTGAAATCCCTAATCTGGCTAGTTCTGTCCAACTGCTAGAGCAGGATTTGTCTTACCTAGCTGAACTGCCCTTCCTTGTCCTCTTCGTTTATTCTTCCTCAAAAAGCTGTATGAAATCTGGTTTTACTTGTTTTGCAACCCCAGGGGCTGGAAGAAACCCAAAGCACAGAGCATTTGAAGCACGGATAGTTTCATGTGCTATGCAAGACAACAATGACAACTGGGGGCACTTCTCAGCTGTTAACAAAATGGGAAAAAAAATAGGGGGAATAACACAACTCCCCTCGCAATACAAACCCTTCCAGTTCAAAAGATGGGCAGGCTCAGGGCCTCACAAATCTATTTTTTAACTCTGCTTGTCCTATATAAACTGGAATAAGGTACACGTTTACAAAAGCTAAGAGTGAGACCTTTGTGTGCAGGCTTTTCCTCAAGAATAGTCACTGCGTAAAACAAATGGCCTCGTCTGGGGGGAAGAGAGTCTCCCGTAACGGTGTTTTAGATTATGCCAATGAGAAATGATGAAAGCAGCACTGCATATCACACGTGAGATTTAGAGATTTTTATATGTCAAAGAAATATCCATTACATTTTCTTTTACCCTTTTTCTATGATGCCAAGTTCCAACTGCTGGAAACAAGGGATAGCATAACTTTTTAAAAACCATTTATATGCATGCTCGCTGCCCCATGGGGGAAAAATGTTTTCGCAAAGAGCACTCAACTGTTATTTAGAGTTCTACTTCATCATCTAAGCAACTACCTTTAGGGCAAACATGCAAAATCACAGAAACAATGAATTTATGAATCACTTAGAGATGCATACTGACGCATCGGTTACTTTCCTGTACCTTAAAAGAGTTGTTTTAAAACTCAGTGACCTCACTACCAAGTAAAAAGGCCCAGACAAATAGAGGAATGATTAAATACTTTCATTATATACCTAATGAAATCACATAATGTAACACCTTCCGAGACTAAAATTTTAATTAAGGCAGGCTGGCATTTTGGCTTTTTCTTCCCCTTCATGTTCCAGGGGAACAGCAGGTAAGGTCAAACAAAAAGCTTATGTGATAAAATTGCGTGAGAGCGCTCCTGGGAGACCTGGCATTATTAACAAGAACATGCAGAAGGGCACAGTTGAACAGTTCAAAGATAAACGACTGCATTCAGTTTACTTTTTGTTATCAACCGGAGAACCAGAGAATGCTGTTATTTGGCAAGAAAGGTATACAAATAGGCATCAAAAAGAGCTGCAATGGATAAAAATACTGGAGATTCAAGGCTGGGGAAATGTTTTTCTTCAGTTTAAAATCTGGATCTGTCCTTCTGCTTCTCTACACAAAGGATTTCCAAATTAAAGGGACAGCTTTAAGAACAACTTGCTACTAGTAAGTGGCTTGATGCTGAAAATAAACCTGTTCTTGCTGAGAACCTAAAACCATGTTATTATATGACACTTTAATCACCTATTTTATTCCCTTTTCAATACACTTTTATTTTGTGTTTTGAGACTGTTCAGCACTGTTACTGTTCTTCAAAAACTATGACAAAAATTATTTGCTCTTCTCCTCAAAGATGAATCGAAAGATAAATGGAGGGGCACCTCTTACAGACACAGTATGTAACTCAAAGCTTCTGTAAGATTCAGAAAAGAAAATTCTATTTTTAAGACAAAATCCTTTTATCTCACTTCAGTAAAAATATAGAGGGAACAGCCAGCTGCAAGCCAAAATAATTGCAACACAATAATGCAAGGCTCCATTACAGCAGCATAATTCCGGTAAAGCAGCTGATCCAGGATCTTGGCACTTACCCAGACCCTGGAGCCTGACTTAAATGCATTAACCCAGACAAAGCATGTGCAGCTGTTTTGGTAATCTGAAGCCTCTACATTTTATTGGAGACCAAAGAAAAAGAAAAAAAAAGAAAAGTCACTCAGCCAGCAAATTACACAGGTGATGTAGAGAGAGAGGAGGAAAGTATTTTATGCTTTTGAACTCAGTTAATCCACAGAGTCACATGAACAGGCTCGACAGCTTTGGGGAGACTGGCTTTGGAAAGGATTTCTCTTTGGCCATCATGATGAGCAAGGGTTTACACCGGAGCAGTGTAGATATACAAAAATAGCTGAGGTGTCTGCAGGGAGGGACTGCAGGACCCAGAAAACATCATTCTGAGAGAGGTGAAGGCTTCTCAACCCCACAGAGCTAAGCCACTGAAGGCACATACTGCAAGCTGGTGCACAGTTCTTGAGACATCAAGGAGGTCCCCAATAGCACTAGGGAAAAAGCAAGTATAATCCTTCTGCTCTCAGCCCCTGCCTGCCAGTCCCACTGATGTTAATGGGCGTCAACGCAGCCCCACAGGCAGGACAACAGATCATTCTGGAGAATTTGTGTGTTGTACTGCTTACAGACCAAAACAGATGCAAATCTACCTATTATGGCCATAGACTGTTACACTGCTGTAGTCTGCTGCAATTGCTCTTTATGGGATTTTTGTATACCTAACATACAACTAAAACACCAATATAAATACCCATTAGTATTGATAGTAAGACTCCTTTGGCATATGATGTGCTGTAGGTCTTGCCTCACATTGAAAAGTGGCATCTAGAGATGCCTTTGCCAGCAAAACCTTATAGACGGTCTTCATTTAGAATGACTACATAACATTATGTTTGGGATTCTGCTGAATTCAGAGACAAAGCATACATAGATTCTTGCAGGAAAACTGATTTGCTTTGAAGCTAAGATTTACAGTGAAATGTGAAGGAATTAAGCATATGATTAACTATTTTATCACTATTATTTTCAGGAAAAAAACCCAAAACAATAGCTTTGGCTGAAGACTGAAGAACACACCGCTCTCTTCTCATCTGTCTACCCAGAAAATGGTACTTTGCAGAACTGCAAAAATGGTTACATTTTGTTACAAAAGTATTCCTTTTCACATGGAAATGTCCTTCATGCAAAATGGTAACTTCCTGTAGTTCGGGGCAAGAATGTCAATACTGTAGCTCACACAAACTTACACTTGATATAAATTCACATCCTCATTAAAAAAAATTGGCACTAACTTAACTCTTGGTATGCATACATGTACACACACATGTATCTGTATCAGTAGAAACGAATATCAGATAAAATAGATAGCTAAAAAAATTAAATAACAGTCTGTTCATTGCAACCACTGAGCTCTAACCTAACCACCCGCTGTAATATTGGGATGCAGGGCACGCGACAGCTCCAGATTGTGTGACGCAGCGGTCCAGCACAGGGCTGCCCCCAGGAGAGCTCGTATAAATAATGAAAACAGTCCAGTAACATCAACTCAAGATAGTCTGCTAGAGAGATTTTTTCTTCATGATTGCATTGGAACAATTTCTTCACCTGAGTCAGGTGGCAATATCATTTTCCCCACTGAGTATAATGAGCCTGCCTTTTCCAAGGACAGCAGACTTGCAGCTGTTATTTCCAGTCAGAAGTACCTGCAGACATGAGTGACAGGGCTCAAGACACCAGAAGGTAACAATAAATGACCAAGTTACTGATCATCAGCTGGACTACACAAATTGACTGTGCACAACTGCTCTATGCTAAATGCAAAGCAAAGCAGGCTGGAAGCTCATATGGTCAAGTCAACATAGCTCATAAGATGAACAGCTCCTCCGGGGTGACCTTAGAGCAGCCTTCCAGTACCTGAAGGGGCCTACAGGAAGGATGGAGAGGGACTTTTCACAAGGGTGTGTAGTCATAGGACAAGGGGGAACGGCTGTTAACTAAAAGAGGGCAGATTTAGATTAGATATAGGAAGAAATTCTTCATCATGAGGGTGGTGAGGCACTGGCACAGGTTGCCCAGAGAAGTTGTGGATGCCCCCTCCCTGGCAGTGTTCAAGGCCAGGTTGGATGGAGCTCTGAGCAACCTGGTCTGGTGGAAGATGTCCCTGCTCATGGCAGGGGGGTTGGAACCAGATG
>Ga0065711_1046503_pt1 | contig 12859 bp, 9 predicted proteins | sample Hoacrofraction12_FD_59098 | JGI IMG/M metagenome (GOLD analysis project Ga0065711, IMG submission 59098) | Hoatzin crop microbial communities from Cojedes, Venezuela - Epithelial fraction 12 v2 (version 2) | ecosystem: Host-associated > Birds > Digestive system > Esophagus > Crop | place...
TTTTTTTTTTTTTTTTTTTTTTTTTTTTTTTTTGTGGTGGTGGTGCTGGGCTGGGGGAGAAGCATGTTTTTCTTTAATATCAATTGTAGACATACAGTGTTGCTGCTGCAAGATTCATCTACATATTCTCTTACTAGGGCGACATTCAAGAACACATAAATAGGAATGTTCTAAACGAGCTCAATTTTGGGTTTGTTTCTCATGTCAATTAGATTTTTTTTTTTTTATAAAAGCATAATGCCCACTGATGTGCCACATACAGCTGAAGAAAAACAAAACCTCTTTTTTTATTGGTACTCACTTACTTTTAAAAAGCGTATATTGTAGGAGCAAATCTAGAATAAGAAAAAACTACTGAGTCATTAAAATGAAAAACCAGAAGACAGGGTTCCACATGGCATTCTGGTGCTCTGTGAGAAAATAGGAAAGTGTGTGAACCACTGAAAATCTGACAAACTAAAGATACTACTGTGAAAAGATAAAAGGAAAGATACAAACAGGGACTGAGGATGAGCTTTATACAGGACAGAAAGCCTGCAAAAGCTACTTTGACTCTTCTATTTCTAACCGATAGTAACTTTCTAAGTATATAAACATTTTGTATCACAGAGCAAGATATCCTTTACACACTGATCCAAGAAAGCAAGAACAAATGCTATGTCATCATAACATCATTTAGGCCTTCCACTACTTTTTCCACCAGTAAGGCTCAAAATGTTCTGTAAAAGTGACTCCTCATCTTTTTGTAAAAAAAAAATAAAAAAAGAAATACAATTTGCTCAAGGTCAGGTGGACATTTAATAGCAGAACTAGAATCAAAACAGAGTCATTTCATGTTTTTAACTCAATAATATAGTCTGCCTGAAAAAAGTCTAAGTTCTTCATTACTAAAAATGTTGTTGTTGGGTTTTTTAAACGATTCTACCTTAGTACTGCATCAATACATAGTCTATTATTTCTGCATTTAACAGACTGATAATAATGCCTTCATTTAACGCAGCTAGCCTTATAGCTAGTAAATCTTCTATTCCATCTTATTTTCTATTTTGATTCACAAATCTATTCCAATGATTCGTTTCAAAGGTCTTGTTATACTTCTGTCTGTGACTGGGATTTCGAAAGTATTCTTTTATGAAGTCTTTTCATAACTTTTCATCTAAGTGAGCTCTATAGTAAATCACTACCTGACTTCTCAGAAACAATATACAAAACTAAGCAAAAGCACTCTTGCTTTTATACTCTCTAACTTCCTGCATTCAGACAACTGACCTGGAAATCTAGAGTTTAATGACAGTAATGCAATTTTCTTTTCTTAAACACAGTCCTTCATACAAATCTATGCAAAATCTTCTATGACATTTGGTAATGCAAGACAGAAGTTAATGACAAAAAAAAAAAGAAAAAAACAACCAAACAAAAACTTACAAGCTTATAAATCATGTCCCTGCCAAAGCAGGACTTTCTTCCTAATGTGTACTGATACAAACAGTAAATTGCAGACAGGCTTAGTAAAAATAACAGGGAGAACACATTAAAGCTCTTTAAGAAAGATTAAACAGCAGTATAAAAGTGAAAAGAAAAAGAAAGTACAAAAGTTAAGTGTGAAAATAAAATGTGAAATGAAAACATAAATTAAAGTGCTGCAATTCAAGATGCCAACTCCAAAAAATAGTACCAACAAAAGGGAAGGATCTCCCCTGGCCCACAGCCCTCCTTTCGTGATTATGAGTGGACAGAGCTTTAAAAAAACACTTTCAGAACATTATCCTAAAGCAGTTTTCTGGTCTCACTCAAGAAAGAGAGTGAGAAAGTTTGTGTAAAACTGCAGTTTTTTGACTCCAGAAATTCCAGAGTTAAGACACAAAACTTTGACGGGATGGGGGTGGAGAAGAAAAGTCAGGCTCTTTTCATTCAGAAACATGCATCAAATTAAAATACCTGCAGGATGCTCTCTCTCCCAGCGAGAGAATTACCAGACACGCCTAGCAGTACAGCAGACAAGCTGTCACAGCTCCCACATGACTGAAGGCTGAGACAAAAGTGACATTGTGCACACAGACTGTATTGACGAAAAGATACCACCAGTCTTTCGCCTTCAAATGTACTCAGATGTTGCAATGCCTGTCACTACTTCTGAGGTGGAATGAGCAGACACATGCCTCAGCAAGATGATGTGTAAGGAGCTACAGAAACAGCAGAAGTTTTCACAGCTCTGAATCCTCAAACCATATACATGTATCTAGGAAAAACATCTGGTGTTTTGAGGGGAAAAAAGACTTTTATATATATTTTTATACAACAGCTTCCACTTTCCATACAGAAATATACTACGCAGGCATGAAAAAACAGTGCATCTATTTACTGCATCAGAGCAAATGAAACGACAGTGAGTTTGGAAACGTAGCTGCTAGGCAGTTGGCCACTAGGCTAATATTCCGACAAGATATAGGCAATGACCAATGAGAAAAGGGAGAGCAGGCAATGTTGATTTCAAGGTATACAAAACAGTCTCAACACATGGAGGTGATACGGAGCAGTTTGCGTTTGTGCCTCGAGTATGGGTAAAGTAATCAACAAAATCTTAAAGAAGTGTATGATAAGGCTTTTCTACAAGCTAATAAAGAACTGAAAAACAGAATACAAGACTTGCAATGATCTGCTTTGAAATAAAAGGAAATTTAACTTCAGTAGTTCAGAGTCCAGCTAATGGAGAACATTATGCTTGCTACCTGCCATAATTTCTGAGGAGAAGAACCTGGGTCATGAATCCACTCTTAAATTGCCTCTTTAGCTAAAATGGCTAGTAAGACTGTGTGAGGGATTGGCAGGAGAAACAGAATCTGTAGCAGATACTATTAAAACTAATTAGCATGTAGAGGGCTGGCCCAACTGAAGCAATCAATTGCAGCTACTGGGAAGCAACCCCAGAAGGAACAGGCAACCAACACCATTTACTCTTTACAAAGTGTTTCCTTGCATAGTCGGATCTTACTAACATGGCTAAGATACACATTTCTTAAAATGTTTATCCAAAATTACTACACATAAACACTAATTGAACACTATTTTGAAAGGCCTTATTGCTCCATTACTAGTAAGAATCTCCATGCTACCTCTCAAGAAGTCTTGCAACAAAATGTACCTGGATGATGACTATGTTTAACATTAAGAGATATGTCTGGTCTTCACAATCCAGAAACCATGCTCGTTTAAAATAGTAAAACAGTATCATATGCTCATTGGGGAAAAGTATGTTTACACAGAAAACAGTTTAATAACCAATAGGAAATTCAAGTCAAACAACTTTTAAACACAAAAGATATTAGCTGTAGCTTTTAGCGAAAACAGACTTTCGTGCAGGAATATATGCACTTGTTTATATTAGGTGTTACGTATGTGACTAATAATCCCAAAGGAGTTACTCCTTCCCCGGAAGACAGATATACTTTCTTACCTTTGGCCATTTGGGATTCAGAAGTCGTGCTTTGATTGCATCATCCAGGGCCTTGTCATACTGTTGGATTTTCATGTAGGCTGCCGAACGGTTACTGTAGAGAATGCAGTTCTGAGGATCAACTCCCAGAGCCTCATTGTACAATATAATTGCTGTATGAAAATCGCCATCATGGCAAGCCTGGTTGCTCTGGCGAACTTTTTCAACAAATTCAGCTTTGCTTAACATGGGACTGTCAGGACTTCTTCTTCCAAAAGATTTTGAGCCAAAGAAAGAAATCTGGGAGGGGAAGGGAGAAATTATACATTAATTTTACGAAATGCTACTCAAAAAAGTAAAACAAAAAAAACAAAACAACAAAATATTAGAAACTGTATAGCAAAAATTAAAGCCACTGGCATTATGGCAGAACAAATTACGAACTCGGAATCAGATTCTTAAAAAAGTAAATTGTTTATCTATTGAATTTTTTGGGGGTATAGAATTAACAGAAAAGAGCCTTATAAAACATATCATTCCCTATGAAAAATGCCTTCCAGAAGACGTATTGCCTTCTTCAGGCATAAAACTAGCTGTAGTCTATTTTAGTATGCTGCACTCCGCGTATTCACAATTTTCTCCTCCTCAACCATACTATTTGATTCTACAACACGAAGCATAGTCTACTAGGCATGGAAGTTTATCTGAATAGGTAGCAGGTGTGAACGAAAAGATGATGCCAGTATATCCGTTTGATATGTACATCACACACACAGAAGCACATGCGTGCACAGACAATGGAAGAATGTATAAATTCTCTTCAAACCAAAGAAGTTGCACTGGTACATCTGCTCACAAATGTCTATATTTAGCCCCCTGCAGGCTGCAAATTGTTCACAAATGTGGAGGGAAGGATGAGTCTTTGGAACTGGGTATACTCACAGAAATTACTGGGGCACACAATTTACTTTAACAACAGAACACTCATCATCGGCAGAGCCACCTTCCCAGATTGACGACTTCAGGTTGTACAAAATAACAAAGAAAAACAGGTTTAGGCCTTTTAATTACCAAAATTATTATTTAAAGTGAGCTGTAAAAAGTCCCAGCTCCACTGATTCTGCACATCCTTTCTACTTTCCTTACTTTCCTCCGTCAGTCATTTGCAGTCAGTAACTGGTTTTGTCGCACTCTCCCAAGAACCCTCAAAAACTCAGCAAGAGTATCTTTGTACAACTCTGATAAGAGAGTTGTGAACTCTGCAGTAATTGCATTTAGTGACAGGCAACATGTACATATGGTAACATACAAAATATAACTGAGACTGGCGTCATCCATTTTTAGTCCTGCAGACTGAGAAAGGTTAAGAATATCACATATTGTTACCACAACACAACAACTGCAGGGCTTAAATACATTACCAGAGCAAGCTGAGGTATATTTTTAGGTGGAAAGGGAAGCAAGCTGCAAATTGACATCCTGTCTCAAGCATCAAAATGGTCGATAGACTTTTTTTTTTTTTCTTAAGTCAAATAACAATAGAGAAGCATCAAATGAGAAACTACTGATCTCTTCTTTTCCTTATAATTATACCAAACTTTTTCTCACAGGTGTTTGTCCAAATTGTTTCTAAACTTCTCTACCGAAGGACACTCCACATTTTACTTGGACAATCTCATTCCACTGCTTCATGATTTTCATCATTAAAATGTTTTTCCTAATATGCACCCCACATATCCTTTGTATCAGTAAATGTACCCTGTCTACAGTAGGCCTAACAAAAAACTTTGTTCCTTTCATGTGTGTAGCTGCCCTTTGTATAATCGTATTGCTAATATAAGCTAATATGTAGCTTGACTTATTATTATTATGAAGAACAGCACTATAAAAAGCAAATTTCTGCATCCTTGAAAACTCATTCTGTATGCAGTACATCTTTAAATGCGCTGGCATACTGCTCTGCTACCTCTATCAAGTTTACAAACAGCAGCTTCATATATTCTCACGTACTGGCAGGAAAACTGCTCTGCTTTGAGCAACAGCCCAAACATTACTGCTGAACACATTGCTTTATGCCAACCAGTGCAATAACTCACACATTTGTGTGTACCTGACCATAAACTTCATCATGTGGTCAGTTTGCTGCGACCTGAGAAGTTGCAAGAACAGAATATGAAGATTTAGCAGCTATTACACAAGTAGGTGTTCAAACACAAAGATCATGAAATCCTGAGAAAGCTGATCAGTCACCAGAAGGCCATAGATGGCTGGAGGTGCTGTAGGGAAAGGGAGTTGATGAGTACCCCAGTGCCAGGGACCGCACAGGTAACTACCCAGAGATACCATGATTCACACACAGAATCGATTCATTGCAGGAAAATAAAAGAAGCCAAAGGAAATACCATTCTTTTCACATTTCGTTTCATCATCTACTTTTTTCCTCTGTAGTTTCAGCAGCTTCAGAACTTGCACTTCTGCCTACTCCTAAAACCTGCTGAAGCTAATAAATTCACCGTTATTGAGCAAGATTCTTCTCAGTGGGCAAACCTAAAAACTACTGTGTAATTTTTCCAGTCATTAAAGTCAGAGCAACTAATGAATTTTCATACTGTTCTTATTTCCACACTAGCCTTTTTTCCTGGAAATTAACAGAGGAGTGGAAAACTTGATTTTATACAACTTAGAACCAACACTTGAGAGTCACTACAGGCAAGAAATTCCAATACAGTCTTACAGAAATGCTCACTGTATGTAAGAAACATGGAATATTTTAACCTGATGAATATTCCGCCAAGAAAAAAAAAAAAAGTACAACCTTTACCTGGAGCCCAAAAGCAGTTCAAACATGCCAAATATTTCTGAAAGCAGCTGAGTTTTCATGCAATACTCAAGGAAATACAGGGCTAACAGTCTAAAGAACTCTCATACATCATTGTTCAGAAAGATCTGAGGAAATGAACAATCATAAATTAAGAAAAGTATTAGAGGGAAAACACAGGGTGGACGTCAGAGGGTGAACAACAGACCCAGTGCAAGGACTCCAGTGATACTCTGTTTATGATGTGAGAGATCATCTTGACCCATGATCCTTGGAAACTCTGTTAACAAACAAACAAAGAACTGCACAAACTCACACTCACCCACACACAATTTAAAATGTCACCCTTTTCAAAGCTGTCAGCTACCATAGCAGCAGATGTTGGTTTAATCTACATACATTCACAGCAACTTTTTGGAATCCTGCTATGTTCTTAGCTTCAATAGCTTCCTGCTACAATTCTCACAGAACCTGAGATTTTCATGAGCAAAATAAACTCCTGCAGTGCAAATTCAAGTTGTTTAAGTGCAGGTAGGTCGGGCAGCACAATTCAAACTTCTGGCACAGCTAATATGGATAATATCGGTATGAGGCACTTAACTGATCACAAGGGCCAAGTCAGTCTATCAGAAGGAACAGAACAGCGCATTAAGAAAAAGATACAGGTATCTTCTCTTTTGACATCTCCTACAGTTCCAAGTGAAGTATGATTCTCTCCCTGGTTTCTAAACTACATGGCATGTCATTTGCACCACAATTATAGGATCAAGAAAAGTAGTTGTTTAGTTCTCCTGTCTGGCCATGAGACCTACATCGTCACTGCAACTTCCTCCCAGGCGGTCATACTATATGGCATTAATTTGTAAGTACACTGGTCATGAAAAAATATTTTTTTCATAGTCATCCTAGAAATTCTTGTCAACTCTAAAGGTGAAAGGGCTCCACTGCAAATATCTGAACTCCACAAGAACTGGTATTAAGACAGACAGGTAATACCATCTTGGCAGAGAACAAGTTTCATAATCTTGAAAACAATAAAGCTATCTTAATTTAAATAACCAACTGCAATTATAACTTCCCTTAACAAAACTTGACTACTAAGTGACTTAATTCATTGTGACGTGTTAAACAGAGCCAATTCCCATCAACATTCAGAGTGAAAGAAGCAGGGCACAGACTGGAATAAATTAATCTGATCAGTTAGTCATAAACATAACCAGATTAGAAAACATCCACATCTCAGTAGAAAGCCCTAATATTTTCTTCAGGTTCCTCCTTTATTACAGTGTCTAGTGCAGACTGTGGATGAAACAATTTTGCTTCCAAAACTTGTTATTTTGAACCACTGAGCTCAATCTGTCAGTAACAGTACACAATGGATTCAGACAAGGTGAGCTCTAGTTCAAACACTGCTCACATTGTTCGTACAACAAAACAGCTTTTTTGTTAAACAATGCCAAGTTTACGGGTACAACATATCAAACAAACTACTCCAGTTTCTCGGATGTATTTTTAAAGGTGGCCTCTGCCTCTCTCTCGTATTTCCTGGTGATCGGCCTGCATCAGGGACAATTAAAAATACCAAATGTTGCACAGCTTCCATTCTTTCATCATATTCAGAGCAAATGACTGCAGCTTCCAGATGCAGGGGTACCAGAACTAGTAATGAACTTCTGTTATTTAGAAGATAAATACTTCAAGAAATAGATTCCTTAACAGCTACGGCTGTAAGTGCCTCCAGCTGGAGGCCCAGCCTGGCCATGGTGCGGCCAGCATCATGCTGAAGAACCCTCCGCCGGCTCAGCACCGTGGCAGCGGGCAGCATCTCTCCCATCCCCTCCACCTGACCGCAGGGACCGACACTGCTACCGCTGCAGAAGCTACTTGCCTGGAAGCAGCCCTCACGAGCGTTACCGAGCGCAATGTAGAGAGGCCTCCACAATGGCATGTCTCATCAGGCGCAGTCTCAAGGAGCACTAGCGAGACTACAGAATGCACAAGTCAAACAATGGATGTGTTTTCTGTCTGTTCATTATGCATGAACAAATGAAAACATAAATCTGTTAACGATCTTCATGGAATCATACTGTGAGTCTGTAATAACAAGGAGCATCCATGAGGAGACACCCTCTTGCTCCAAGTAAAGTGGTTTCTGCCTTTACTATCTTGTGAAGCTAAATAATCTCATGAAAAAATGAAACTATTTTAAAGGAAACTATGATCGTAATTTCTGGAGCATGTTATTATTTAATTCCTGCTACCATGAGAACTACGTAAGGCAGTAAAACATCACTAGATAAAAAAAAAGAACCACAGAACAAAACTGAGTCACTCTGGTACTCAAACCACAAATAAAAAAAAGATTATTATGATGGTACCAACACACAAAAATTACTCATTAAAAAGCCGTCCCTGCTTTCCAGTCATGACTGTTCTTCTCCTGCTAATACAGTGGAAGGTGATAGCAACGTACATACTTAGGCTGCCCAGCACTTTGTTACAAAGGTACTTGTACGTACTAAACCAATGCTAAAGAAGAAGCAGAAGTTCCTTAGTGCAGTGGAACAAAAGAGGCTCTAATGAAGTGCAGGAGAGTATCTAACAGAGACAATTTAAGGTACTTCTAACAAAGACGATGGCACAAGCTTCTCAGCATCCCTTCTCCAAACCATCACGGGGCACCAGAAACCAGCTCCCACAACAGAGGTCACATTAGACAGAAGCTCCCACAATATCTGCTTTAGATTAGACTCAGCAACTAATTCCCTTCACTGGTGAAAAAGACTGCTCCTCCTCCTCTTGCAGAAGGTGCTCCAGAGTCAACCTTACTGACCGTTCCAGGTGTTCTAAATATGCACAATGTTTTTCCTTTTCAAGAACAAATGAACCCCCAGACCCCCAAAGCAAACAGTAAGTTGAACACACAGAAAAATCTACATCACAAGCATGTTTATCTTCCAAGATCAAGCTTGCCAAACTCAGTCCTCTATACAGATAGAACATTCAGTAAACAAAACAAGTAAGCTCCCATACACGCTGCAAGATCTGACTGTCTGAACACCACAACACTATCCAGAAAACGGCAGGGATAGATCCCCATTAAGTTCCAATTAGATGAATGAGAAGCAGTAACAGCAAATCCAAATTCTGCTCCAAGACAAGAAGACAAGGCAAAACAATGTGGTACAACAGCATGAAGAGAACGCTTCATCAAAGAACAACAAATCTTGCACCTCAGAGCTTGTTAGTTTGTATTTATTTAATGCTACACAATTCAAACAAATGTGCTTTATACAGATGATGTCTTGGGCAGCAAGTCCATAATTAAGACACCTTTCTAAAAAAAAATACTTCTTAACTTTCAAAAAAATACTTTAAGTATGATACGTAGCATTTTCATATTTTAAATGATCTAAATATCTCAAGATACTTAATGAAGCATCACAAAGAGGAAAAAGAATAAAGAGGCAAGCAGAAAAATCGGCATTCCCAATGGATTCTGAAACAAAGTGACAGTTACTTATTCTAAACATGGGTTTCCAAGATCAGCTTAAATCTATAACTCAGCTTCCCTTTCTGAGGAAACATCTATTCAACATCTCGTATTTTAATCTCTAAAATGGTTTTATGTTTTTTTTTCACTCCATGTTCTGGGGTATTGTTGTTTTTCTGTAACAGAAACTGTATTCAACGAGAGTCCAAGAACAGATAAAGAATATGAAGTTTCTCCCCATAACCTCTATGCTCCCAGCAGCCAGCACTTCGGCCAGTCTGTACTACACTGCTGAAGAGACATGAAACTTCACCAAGCCACATACAACCTTCGCCCAATCGGAACAGAATTTTAACAGAAATAGTGTGGAAAGAAATGAAAGGCCACCGAAACTGAAAGTTCAAGCCACTGTAGGATGTGCACACAAACTATCCAGGCCACCAGATTTTTCCAATCTGGATTTTGTCTTCACAAATTGTTGTCAAGTATTACTGGGAATACGTCTTCACCGACAGAAGAAAACATTTCCTTAAATCTCAGCAACGCAATATATACACCCCATATGTGGGACATCAGTAAACTGGACAATGACTCAGGCTATTTCCCCCCCCCAAATCTGTAGGTAAACGAGAGAAACGTTGCTCAATGGTCAGTTACAGCATGGTTCCAGGCAACACACACTCTGTGGAGCAATGGCTAAAATATGCCTATGCAATTTTGATGCCTCAGTGAAAATAAAAACACTGCCACCACCCAACAGACACACTGCTAAAGTTACCTTCCAGCTAGCAGAAGCAATATGGAGGAAATCCTACAAACTTTTGTCGCTTCTGTCATTTTCAATGTCCTGCAGTTTTTAAAGTCTAGCATTCACTCTGCATTAATTATCAGGGTATCTAACCTGACACCTACTTTAGTCTAAAGTAATCCTACACGCGCCAGTGAATATTCTGCTGACAGATAGGGTTTTAATTTTCTCTGGTAAACCTGCATCATAGGGAAAAAACCCACCAAGTTAAAATACCACAAATAGGTAAAATAGAAGTCAAATCTCCAAACTTATAAATAAAATTCTAGAAGGGATTTTTAGATGTTCATGAAAATCTGATTTTATACCATTAAAAAATTGTAACTTAACTAAAAGCATAACTAAATCAAAAGGAACAAATACCTTGAACACAAAACCGTAATTTACAGCACTATTCTATTGAAAAAAACAACCACATTTTAGTAAATTTCCTAATGGAATATATGTCTAGGCTACTGGGGCATATTGTTCTGAAAACATTTTACTCCTTTGGTGTTTCATTCTAAGTAGAGACAAAAATATTTTAAATACAAACTTATCAACAGCAAGGAAACTGAAGGGTTTTTCTTAACTGAAGTTTATACAAAGTTTCCTAAGGAAAAAGATGTATTTTCTAAAGAATTTTCTAAAAATGAGAAGCAACTGTGAGCTTCCAATATTGAACCTGGAGAGACCTGCAATTCTAACATCACTTAGATCCACTCTAATTTGAGCTTTGCTACACGTTGCTGAAAATTTTAACTACAACTATGCAATCCACAACTAAATTCAAACAGCACTTTGGAACCAGATGATCTTTAAGGTCCCTTCCAACCCTCACCATTCTATGATTCTATGTACACCAAATCATGCCCTCACTTACACTTCTGCAAAATACTTCAGTTAAGAAACAAAATTCTATTTTCAAGTAAATACTCCAACACCTAGAAAGCATTAAGTTGTACAGATGTTATTTTTAAATACCATTGAAAAACTAACCTGATTTCAGTGTAAATACACTGAAAAATACTATTTGGATCACGTATGCAATCCAATCTTTTAACATATCTAGTGCCAAATGTAATTATTTTCAATAACGGAAAAGCTATGAGCAATATGCATGAAATTATTGCAAAATCTTTATTCCCACTTTCCTCAAATTGGTGACCTCAAAGCTCTGCTCAGTCCTTCCTTAAGAAGCAGATGTGTAACAGATACCCAGATACAGATCAACCTTCATATTCCAAAAGAGACTAAGACAGGCTATGAAAGTTAGAAAAGAATTTAAGGGAGTAACTCAAAGGTCTATAAAAACCGAGAAAAGCACAGGAAAAGTAAAGGGAACAATTATTCACTATTTCACAGAAGCAGAAAAGCATCAAACAGGTAGAAGACAAAAGAAAACCAGCTCAAGTAACCTTACATATGCAGTATAGTTAAATTGCAAAATTATCCCAGGTGTTACAAATGACAAAAATAATAATGGATTAAAAAAAGAAATGAAAAACATGAAAGAAATTCACAGAAGTCTACTGAACATGAAACTGAAATTACACACACTTCTTGAATGTTCAGTAAGTTTTAACTGAATTCTCAAGTACTGTAAAGAACATTTAAACTTTAAAAAAACTCACTCTGAAATAAAGCACAGTGTTTTCATTATAATTTAACAGCAAATGAAAGCAAAGATATAATGCTCCTCAATTCTTAAGATTTTAATTTTTAAATAAAGAGACAAGATTCTGTCTGAAAGTTGTTTGTACCATAGATGGCTAGATCCACAGTAACAGATGCATTACAGATACCTAAAACAGACCAATCCTCATACAAGACTGACAGTCAGTTAGTTGGAAGTTAGGAAAAAATACATGTAATACATATATTGTATAATATATTTATATATATGTATTTATATGCTGTTGCAGCAGTGGATTTCACCTCTTGAAAATTAAGATTTTGATAGTACAGAGTATCAGTGTTAACAATCATTGATGATGTTACCACTAATAACAATCAGTAGTCTTCTACACTAGCATGACCTAGGACTTCAGTAAACACATGACTATGTGTTTGTATCGGTCAACTGCCCCCCCTTCCCCTGCAAAAGAAAAGGGGGGGTAGATTTCCAACCCTGTTGATGACAAAAATCTTTGCATATTGAAAGCACACTCACTGATCCATTTATCAAAAAATTATTTTCAAAGAAACTACAAAGGGTTTCATCAGCACCAGAGGAGCTCTTGTTCAAACCAGAAGAAAGCACAAGAGACAAACTGTCTAAGATTGTGCAAACCTCAAAAAAAAAAAAAAAAAAAAAACATCCAAAAA
>Ga0065711_1009743_pt1 | contig 12858 bp, 21 predicted proteins | sample Hoacrofraction12_FD_59098 | JGI IMG/M metagenome (GOLD analysis project Ga0065711, IMG submission 59098) | Hoatzin crop microbial communities from Cojedes, Venezuela - Epithelial fraction 12 v2 (version 2) | ecosystem: Host-associated > Birds > Digestive system > Esophagus > Crop | place...
GCCCCAGTGCTGCTGCACCAGGCTGCTGGGGCTTGCTGAGCGGTCCCCAGCTCCGTCCCTCGGCGGCAGGGCTGGGGGGACGAGCTGGCAGCTCCCTGTGCCCGCCCAGACTCCAGCAGGACAAAGCTGCCAAGGTGCAAGCAAGGCAGGGAGCTGCTATTTTTTTGGAGGAGGAGGAGGAGGTGGGCAGGCAAGAGAACGAAAGAAGGCTAAAAAAGAAAAGAGACCGCCCCTATAAATCACCGATATTAAAACAGCGTGAAAGGGCCAGGGTCTTCAGACACAAATAAGCCCTGGGTAGGAGTGCAGGAGGCACTGCTGGCCCAGCCATTCAACTCTGCAAATATACATCAGGTCTTCCTGACACATCGTTATTAGCTTTCCTACGCTGAATTGCACAGGGATAAACTTGGGGCTGGGAGAAAAACCGCAGAGATTATTGTCAGCCCTAGCGCTGCCACGCGCTGTGCTATTTCTCCTTCCCCCCACCCCCCCGGCCTTTTTCAACCAGGAACACAAAGGAAATTCATGGCATTTCTAGGGCTAATACTGCAGGAAGCGTTGGTGGGCTTGAAAGAGGAGAAAGAATTAGAGGGCTCATCCAGACAGTGGGATGTGGGGGGCGAAGGAGAGCTGGGGGGCTGAGCAGAGAGGGAGGGTGTAAGAGGAGGCTGAGAGCAGCTGATCTCAGTAAAATGATAGTTTGATGCGTTGGTCGGGGGAAAAAAAAGAAACTTCAATAAAACAAATTGAATTTAAATCCTTCGGCAAAGCCGGTTCCCAGCGAGTAAGCACGGGGAATGGCCGGTTTATGTTACACTTGTACAACCATGCGGCCTCTCGCTGCAGTCTGCTAACGAGGGCGCGGGGGTGCGGGGGGCTGGCGCTGCTCCCGAGGCTGGGGGGGCTGGGGGGCTGCGGGGGGCCGGCAGTCACCCCGCTTCACACCCACACTCGCATGCTTTGCATCAGCGCACGTCCGCCTTCGTCTTCCTCGCACGTCGGAGGGATCCCAAAACGCTGCCGGGCAGTCGATCTTTCCCCTTTGCTCCTGCCCAAACCCCCAAAACTTTGGGTTCCCCCCCCATTTCTCTTCATCCCGAGACCTGGACTCCCTGGGGCATTAAGCAAGCAGCCCCATGCAGGAGCCCAGCTCTCGGCTTTGCTGGCTTCAGCCGAGCAGCTCGCCCTCCCGGCGCAGCGAAGGTAAAAGCAAACCCTTGGGAAGGGCGCTGGGCGCGGGGAGCTCAGGGTGCCCCCTCCGGAGCCATCCTCCTCGGGAGGTCTCAGTGGTCCTCTCTGGGCACCGGTGCCATCCCCACCCCGGGCTGCCCTTCAGCTCCAATTACGTGATGATCCGTGGAGGTCGATGGACGAAGAGGAGGATCCACCAAGCCCGTTTTCGCTTGCCATAAACAGGGTTTGATGTCAGGCGGGCGGAGAGGTGAAAGCCTCCCGCATTACCGCCCCTGCTGCCAAGTTAACTGCCCATAGCATTAAAGATACAATCAGTAATAAAGCCTAAAAATAGCCCAAAGCAATTGTCAGCAGTGTAAATAAAGATAGGTGAGTGCTGCGGAGCGGGCGTAAATACAGAAGATTCATGGTTCATCTCTTGTGCCTGCGGGGGTTATCTGGGAGCATCTGCGACTTCGCAGCCGTCCAGAGACCTGGGCTCTACCTGCCCCTGCGAGGGCATGAGGTGGCCTTGCTACCGCACCTCACAGCTATGGTCAATAACCAGGAATTTCTTGTAATAACTTATCTAAGGACGGCTTCCAACCCAGTCTGGGCCCATGCAAACACCAAGTAATCTCTCGCAGATAATTATTTCCCTCGCAGCCTCCAAGCCCTTTCTGCGGGGAATATTTCCCTGGGCAGCAGGGTGAGAGCACGCAGCTTCAGCTCCTGGGAGATTGAAGGTCTGAGTCAAGACCACCCCGAGCGGATTGCCCTGGTGAGGGCTTGGTTTCTGGTCTGCGTCCACTTGCTGCGCTTCCCTCTAACGAGGCAAAGCGGTCTGCTGTCGCAGCACCTCGCACCCGGGGTGGGGAAGGGGCTTGGGGAGAGAGCCCTGATGCTCACAGCCCATTCTGCAGGACCCTGCCTCGGACATGGGCCCGGGACAGCAGGGGTCTCTGCGGACGGGGTGGCAGCGGGAGCAGGAGACGTCAGTTGGGCAGAAAGCCACACGCACTGCGGCTGCGAGCAGCGATGCCAAAGCACCCGGCCAGGGGGGAAGGATGTGGGGCAGAGCTGGGTGGGGAGCAGAAACGGGCTGGGGGACAAAGGGAGGCTGAAGGGTGGGGGGCNGGAGGGGAAGGCTGCTCTCCTGTGCCCCANGCTGGNGGGGTTGGCAGCTCTGACCTCCCAGAGCAACCCCATTGCTGCGTGAGGCTCGGGGCTCCTCGCCAGAGCCACCGGGCTCCTGCTCTGCTGGCAGCACCCACGTTTCGGGGGTGCTTATTCAGGCAGGAGGGACCCCCAGGCTGGCTGAAGCCAGCCCCCGCGAGCACGCACGCAGCCCCCTCTCTCTCCTCCCCTCCCGCAGCCGTGGCCGCGCAGCCGGAGCTGCCGGATTCTCGCGGCATGGGGGAAATCTGGAAGCTATTGCGCCGGTGCGTCTCTCCAGCGGGAACGCCGTGCCCAGTTCATTTCCTTTAAGGAAACACAACCCGAGGGGATAATTAGAGCTTCTTTGCGTACACAATCCCATATTGTTTATCCAACACAAATTAAAAAACGTGGTCCTCAGGAACACGGAGCTGGGGAGATAAAGAAGCAATCGGCTCCCAGACGGGTTTCATTACTACCCCGACACACCGGGCCCCTGGAACTGCTTGGCATTTCAGGACAACGGCAGGAAAGCCGGGACCTTTGGAGCACGAGCGGGCTCCAGACGTGCACCCAGGGTGCTGTAAATAAATACGTGATGGAAAATCGGATGGGTCTTTGCACCGGTACCCATCTCCCTGCCGTGCTTTTGTGCCTCTCGTTTCACACGCTCAGGTCTCGGGCACACACAGCCACGTGGAAGCCTTGTTGGAGATGAGAAGTCGCTGAGGATTTCGCTGCAGGTCAGGAGGTGCTGAGGGCCAGGCAAGCGGGGAGCTTTGTGCTCACCCTCTGCTCCCCGGTGGGCAGGAGCAGAGGGTCCTTGCTGGGGGCGGTGGCTTTCCCAGCACCAGCAGTTAACGGGGTGCTTTGATGGACCCCGGAGACATGGAGGGAGGTGAAGTGGGGAAAGGCCACGCAGCCCCATCCTTGGAACCTCAGGAGCCAGAGCCACAGCTCGATTACAGCGGGTCTCGCTCCGTCACTGTGCTGCAGGCAGGCTGAGCAGGGAAAAAATGCCATCTGGGGTCTCACTTGAAAGAGGTTTTACAAGCAGTGGGATTTTATTACAAGCAGTCCAGTAATGGTGTGATTTTTGTGTCGGTCTGTGGTGGAAGGGTAGGGGTTGGGAGCGGGGCTGCCCTCCCCACCCGGCGCGGCACAGAGCACATCCCTGGGGTCTGCTCCTGTGCCAGACCCAGGGCAGCCACCCCACCAGAGCCACCACAGACCCTGCTGCCGGCACCGGGGAAAATCCTTTGCCCCCGCTTGAAATCTTCTCTTGCAAGATCCCTCCTGGAGGGACACAGTCTGGATTGGAACACTTTACCCTGTGGTAAAACAATGGGAATGTGAGAGACCAAAACATCTGGGGACACGTGGGAGGATGCCAGCGGCATCCCCCGGCACCTGCGGGCCACGCTGTGGGGCTCAGAGGAATCTGCCCCGGAGAGCTGGGAAGGGGCCGCGGGCACTGCCTGATTGCTGGGCACGGGGCCCTCGCCCCAAACCCGGAGCACATGGCAGCGGTGGCATCCTGTTTTAATCACCCCTCCTCGCCGCTCCAAGCCGGAGCTCGTTATGGGCAACGCTGTTTGTTTGTTTTGTTAATCGATACCAAGAGGCCCCGTCTGGGCTTGCGCTGCTCAGCCTTGCTCTTCCGAGAGCCATCTCTGTCCCTGACTGCACGTAATGCGAAGCGAATTTTCCAGTGTGGTTTCTGTGGCCTGGGAATGTATTTCAGTACCCTCATTTGGAGACCTCAATCAAAACTCCTCCATCACCCTCCTTGCCCTCCATCGTTCTCCTCCCATGGTGCCTGCAGCCGAACCGTTCTCCTTGGGCCAGCTTCACACATCGTCCCCTTGCAAGCACCTCCTGGGACTGTCACTGGGAGGAGGATGGAGGGCACCAGCCGGGTGACAGTAAGCATCCCTGGCCACCTCTGGGATGAGCATCTGCAGGAGCTGCCACCCAGAGCCGTGCTGCTGCTGCCTTCACAGCAGCCCCTGCTCTGAGGAGATGAAAAAAGGCTTCTTCGGAGTACAATGCACACCCCACATCTCACCTACTCACCTACCACAGTGGTTCCTTTACTAAAATTACCTGTGGAGCAGGGCAGTGCTGGGAGCAGCAGCTGGGTACCAGCAGACCTCGCAGCAGTCGTCCTCCAGAGACCTCCTGCAGGCATCAGCAGAGAAGCCGCTTTGGAGGCTGTCCTGCTGGTGGTTTTGCTGCCTTCTTTGGGGCATACTGGACCCGTCTGAACTCCGTTGATGAGGAAACACAGACAAACTAGAACATAGCGAGCTGCAGCTGAAGAGCAGCAGTCAAAGCAGGCATCTTCAGCGGGGGCGATGCGCTGTGCAGGCAGGGACACGGGCAGGCAGGGACTCCTCATCCCTGGGAAGCTGTCACACCGGCAGCAGAGAGTGGAGGTGACAAGAAGCCAGTGTAAAGCCGCAGCTAGCATTTGCCACCATAAGCCAGCAGTGGGAGAAGCTGGACTGCTCCCATCTCCATCCTCTCCTCTCTACCCCCGTAACACCTCCTGCCTTTTGCTGGCACAGAAGTTTTTGTAGCCAGGCAATGAACAGATCTGGCTGAGAAAAGCCACATTTTAAACAAAAGCCACCACTGCTTCTTTTGACTGGTTTCTGCTGGCTCCAGACGCGCACCAAGCAGCAGGCTGGTCCTCCTGGCCGTGCTTCATACAGCCCTGCTCTCCTCCACATGTGGATGCTGTGGGCAGGAAAACAAAAGCCGATGAAAACTATCAGGTGAGAAAACCTTTTTGGAGGATAGGATGGAAAGAAAAGGCTTTTCTCAGCACCCCTGCAGCCTCCCTCCACATGCACGGCCAAGGGAGCATCTGTCCTGCTCCGTATGATTTAGCGAGCGAGAAGGGAAAAGCAAACATGCCACACGAAGGAGGGAAAGCCACTGGCGTGTTTAGCATTCCTTCCTTCCTGCCTGACAACCTTGGGAGGAATCAGAGACACAGGTAAAGGGACACAGGGGTCTTGGTCTGGCCACTGACCCAGACCCGTTGGCATCCACCAACGACCGCAGCCGGCTCGCGACAGGGAGGTCCACAGCCCACGGACCTGAGCGCAGTGCTCCCTCTCAGGTGCAGCAGAAGACGAAACTCGCCGTGGGGGGCTCAGAGACCCCAGCACACCTTTCCATGCTCTCCTAGGGCTCCGCACAGCTTGGCTCCCCCTTCCTGCTCTCTCAGCTCAGGGAACATGTGTCTAGCAGATTTTTATTAACGGTGTAGCCTTCCCTTGCTCGCTTTCCGTCTCTCTTTTTTTCTTCTCCCTGCTTGCTTGACAGAATTTAGATTAGACAAAACATGAGATCATTTCTGCCCGCAAAAAAAGGAAAGAGAAGAAAAGAAGAGATTGCGTCTCTTTTCTGCACCCCCTTCCTACCCCACCCCATCATCTCCACCTACCCCAGCCCATCCCCCTTCTCCCGTGGGCAGCTTTTTGACTTTCCAGACATGATGAAGACCCATGGCAGACCTACTGCTCACCACCACCTCATCCTCAAAGCATCCCTCTCTCTGCGCCCAATGGAGCTGTTTGCTCTTGCCTCCTGGCTGCAGGCCAGCCCGGACAGCTTCATGCTCCACGTTGCGTGGAGCCAGCATGGCCAGACTGCCGGCATCCTCCCTGGGGTCACGTCCCCCCAGGGCAGAGGCTTTGCGAGGGTCCCTGGCAGTTACACCTCAGAGCTCGGGCAGCACGGCACCTTCCTGCCGTCAGCTGAACGTTTCCCCATCCTTGCTTCTCCCCATCCTCCTCAAAGAGTGGTGAAATGGGGCTCTGCAGCAGAAAATGCCCATTGGTGTTCTTGGGGTGAAGGTGGGAGCCTGTTGCCCATCTGTAGGGTCCTCTGCTCAGGAGAGCCCCTGGCACAGCATGGGGTGCTGTTGCCCTCTGCCGAGCTTCTCCCCTTCCCCAGGAAAAGCCATGGGGAGGGGGCACCTCTGTGGCTTCGGGTTTCCTCCTCCGCTCCCCTCTCCGTGGAGGAATCTGCAGCCAGTTTTATGGACACCTGGAGGAGATGGAAAAATGATCTAACATCTCCCAGGGACTTGCAGAAATGGAGGGAGGTGTGAGAGAGGGGGAGGAAGGCAGCTCTGTAGCCATGAACCACGCGGGCAGCTGGGAGGTGGGAGGATTTTCCCCTGTTCCCTGGTTTCCAGAGAAACTTGCCTCTTGGTAGAGAAGAGGAGGTTCCAGGCTCCTGTTAGCATCAGAGCTCAAATGCTTGGGAATACTGAGATCACCGTATCATGGATAGGCCATCTCCATCGCTGTGAGCCTTTCGTGGTGTCCCCAGACCTGACCTCCCCATGTTTCTATACCCAGGGCACCTCTTCCTCTTTGTATCCTCCAGCCTCATTCATACCTCCCGGGGCATACACCCTGTCCAATGTGAGTGACTGTAGGGCAAAGAAGGGCAAAGAAATCCAGCCTTCCTTCCTTCCTTCCTTCCTTCCTTCCTTCCTTCATTCCTTCCTTCCTTCCTTCCTTCCTTTTCTTCTTTTTCCCTCTCTGCCATGGCTGATCACAGCACGCCTGCCTGCCCCGCTGCCCCCAGAGCAGCGTGAGAAGGTGCCATTCCCTTTACCTGAGAAGATACCTATTTCAGCCTGTGAATGCCTCCAGCAGAGGCTGGTACGCTGCCTGCTTCCAGCAGCTTCTGCCTGCCAGTCTCGGGACGGGTATCCCCTTGCAGCCAGCAAGGCTGTAACATTTCAGCTCAAGTCCCTAATAAAGACAAGACAATGGCCGCATTTTGTCACCAGCAGCATCAGGAGCTCTTCGCAGCATGAAGCAGCACGACGGGGAGCCGCGGGTTGGCAGGGCTGTGCCCGTCGGATTTGGTTATTGAGAGATCCCGTTCTTGGCAAGCCGGGCGGCTGCTCAGCGTGTGCCGCTGCGCCGGGGCTCGGCCGGGATGAGCCAGCGCCAAGGCCCAGCCCCTGTGCCGGGGGGATGCCGGGGGGATGCCGGGGGGAGCCGAGGGGCAATAGGCATAGAGTGCCAGGTGGGCAAGGATGTCAGCCAGGTGCCCCAGGCGCAAAGGGGCCGGGAGGCTCCCCTTACTGTCCTTTTCCAGTGCTGAATACGGTCCTGACAGGGCACACACGTGCTTGTACACACAGACACGCAAACTGCATTCTCCAGGCCTGCAGTAACCAGGAGAAGGGGGTTTGCATCCCTGGGCACGGCAAAGGATGCATCTGCGTATCTCTCAGGCTCTCTTGTTTCTCTTCCATTTCCTTTCCGCTCCCTGACCTTCCTCTTGGACAGGACACCTGTATGACTAACTGGAATTTAATGAAGACAACTGAATAAATAAACACCAGCCCAGACTGCAGCACTGACATCAGGCTGTAACGTGACTGTGCCTCCCGAGCACCAGGCGATGTCCGGGCGGCTCGGAGGACCGCGTCCGAACGCCGTGCCTACTCCGGAAGAAGGAAAAAGCACTGCAGGATTATTAATTGAGAAGCTCACAAACTTAGCAGCCCTAAAGTTTGCTGAGAAACATCTGACTCACTGATGGGTCCTATTTCAAGCGCAGGTGACCTTAGAAAGAGGAAATCCAATGGCTGGCACAGCTTACAATAACACTCCTGAGGAAGCAGGGAGGCTCTGGTTTGGGTTAAATGATTTTATTTAATAACACCACAATGACAACCCAGGAGTTTAGAAGTCAAGGCTAACCTAAAAACAATTTGAAAGAAATCTGAACTTGCAACTCATGAGGTGGAGCAAGGATGATGGAGTTTCTTCCCTTGCCTTTCAGGATGTTTAGGGTAAACCTTGCTCCTATTTCTCAAGTTTTCTTTCCCCGTGGCCAACAAGGATGTTTTTAAATGAAAGCCTTAATTTCAGGCCCCTGCTTTGCCCAGGACCTGGAGCTTTTAGAAATGAAGTGAAGCCTGTGAAGTATCTCGAGACATTCCATGAACACAGTTCTGACTGTCCTTTGGCTCTCCTTCTTCTGCTCCTCCTGGCGGCTCCACGTACTGTTCACGAGGTGGCACATCAACCCTGGGCAAGCGGAGGCTGCACCAGACCTCTAATGTCCATCCAAAATCCCCCACGCAGCCTTGCTGTTCCTGCCAGTGAGAAACATCCTCACCCCAAGGACGAAGCCGCCCGAGTCCCAGCGGAGTGGGTGGGACGTGCAGCTCGGGTTGCGCGTGGAGGCACATCTCGATGAGTTATGTCCCATCATGATGTCACAGCACGGAGAAATGCCAAGAGACTGGTACATCATCTCACCAATATAGCAGCGTGAGCTGTTCACAACAAGAGCAGAACATCTTGAATCCTGAAGTTTCCAACACGTTCCAGTTCTTTGGAAGCCCAGTAAAATGTCATCTTCTCACTCGCAGTGCAGTGGGACATTGCTGAATGGCAGCCAGCCCCAGCCCTGGTTAAAGCTGGTAGATCCATCCCACAGCTGATATTTGGGAGGATGTTGCCGCAGTGGTAGGTGTTCTGTGAAAAGGCCGCGTGTGTTGACGCGTTGGCTGGGTGGGAAAGGAAAAGCAATCCTGACAATTTTCAAAGCACCAGATCCAGCTGGAAGAAAATTACCGGAGGAATGCCCCCCCTTCCCACCGCCGCAGTGGGACCGTGGCCTGGCCTCCATCCTGGCAGGGGCATCTTCCCACGGGGACGCAGCGGGAGGGCATGAGGAGCTCCCACCACCCGAAGCCCCGGGAGCCGCGGGGAGGCACAGGCACGTGCAGAGAGCAGAGAACACCCCGAGCTTTCTCATGGACTGTTCTACATCCTTCTCCCTGCTGGGCTGCTCTGCCTTGGCACACACTATGAAGAAGAAGATCCCTTCCCACCCAAAGCAGCACGACCAGCTCAGCTCTTCGTGGCAGCGTGGCCACCCCACTGCAGCCTGGAGCCCGCTCCCCCACATACATCTCCTGGGGGCTTTGCTACTTCACAAAGCCTTGAAATTCCTTTATTCCTGGCTGCTCATTTCCCTTTGCCCCATGTTTGCTGGCCGGGTACCCATCTGCCCCATGCCTGCATCCACCCGCATGGCCCCCACGCTCCAGTCCCTCTGCTTTTTTTGGGGGGGGGTCTCTGTGCAGCCCGGCGAGCTCCAGAGACGCGCTCAGCAGCACACAAGTCTCCTATTATAGCTTATTAGAGGGCTATTATAGACTCACTCATTTAGAGAATTACTCATTTTTTAGGCCTTTCAGGAACTTTAATGAGTTGTTTTAAACACATGCAGCAGATGTGGCCTTGGGATGAGCTCCTTTGAAAGCCTCCCTCCCCCAGCCCGGCAGGCAGCAGCAAGCAGACGGCCAGGACACCCCCCTGCTCCGAGGGAGCAGGGCTGGGGGTCCCTCTGCCGCCGTCCTTGCCCTCCCCGTACCCCAGCATCGCCAGCCCACCCCCACACCCACTGCTCCTGCTGCAAAATCAGACACCCCGGACCAGCCGTGCACTGGGTCTCTGCTTCCAGTCTCGCTGTTTTGCAGGATGGATTGTTCCCAGAGGATGCAGAAGAGGGGAAAACCACAGGGAACACGGAGAGGGAGGGGAGGATGGGTGTGTTGGGGCTGCTTGGGGCCAGCTTGGGGTCTGCCTGTGGGACTTTCTTTTAGGAAGGGAAACAAGCGTCCAGTGGTGTGTCAGGATCAAGCATCAAAAACTGCTCCAGAAAAGCCAGGAAGGCTCGGGAACAGCCGGGAATGTGGCGTGCCAGTTGGCTGAGGATAGGTGCAAAAAACTCACATGGCTCCTTACTCCCTCCCCTCTCCCTTCCCTCCCTCACCCCCTCCCAAAGCCACCACAAAGAATTAAGCTGTTATTTGCTGAGCTGGTGGATGATGCAAGGAGCTGCCTGTGAGAAAAGTGGCCTCTGAGAACATGCAGGTACTCGGCCCTGCTCTCTGCCTCCTCACTGAAATCTCCTCCGAGCTTTTGTTCCTTTTATTCTCTTTTGGATATTCAACAACGTATTTGCAAAACCTGGACCAAATTATAGCCCATTCCCCAGCCCGGCTCGTTCCAAACCCCCGCATTACTGCCACCAATGAAGGGGAAGCCGGCTCGTATCGCAGCTGAGACGAGGAGCCGAGCGTGCCGCTCCCAGCCCCGCTGCGGGTTCCCTCGTACCCAGGCAGACGCGCTCCAGTCCCCGGGCGCAGTGCAGGACGGCTCCTTCCTACCAGCCCACAGGCTGGAGGAATTGGGATGGAGTTTAACAAGGAGAAAAAAAATTAAAAAAAGAGAGGGAAAGGAGAAAGGAAAAGGAAACCAAAGGCTTTGGGTGTGGGAGAAATCTTCAGGTGGTGCTAGAATGTAGATTCTCATTAGAATTTATCTAAACACCCCCAGATTAGAGGTTACACGTGCAAACCGACTGCATTTGCAGGAGGTGAACCCCAAGGAGAAGGCAGCAGAAGAGGCAAGGATGGGGGAGCAGGGGGTGAGACGGAGGACGGCGGCGGAGCCCCTCTGCCCCGGCCGTGCTGCTGGCAGATGGAGACTGGCTCTGCTCCATGCCATGCTGCCCAGCTTCCCTCGCCAAGGGCCACCACCAAAGTCTTGAGGGGCCTGAAGACGTCAGCCACTTGCAAAGACAACCCCATGCAACTGTTGACCGTGATTTCTAGATCCTCTTTGTTTCTTTATTATTTTTTTTAACCTACCACCATAACACCACTAGAGCTAAGGAAACGTTTAATCACGCCTACCAGCTCTGCTGCGAGAGGGGATTTCAGGAGATAAAACACAAGCACCAAACCAGGACTGCAGAAAGCGTTGAGCTCTTTCAGGACTGCCGGGAACGAAGGTGTCAGTTTAAATTGCACTGACAAGAAGTTGCCTTTGGTGCTTCCCTGCTGAACCTGCTTTGGTTCAAATGCAAGGCAGCGAGCGTGGAAGTGACTGGTTAATGGAGTTAAGTGCTTCCATCTATCCAAGGGAGCTAGAGCTTCACCTGCAGTAGCTCCCACGCCGTGTGGTCACTGGCAGCACCAGTACTGGAACCGCAACGCCTGGGCAGAGGCAGGAGTTAAATGATCCCCCAGCAGCGATCCCCTGCTGCAGACGATGAGAGGAGGTCAGCTTATGGGGCAGGGTGGGGAGGCAGCGTGCGAGCGAGCCAGCTGCAGCTGAGCTGGGGAAGAGATCCATCTCCTGCCGTTGCGGCATACTTTGTCTTTGCGCTGAGTTGCTGTGACCTGGCAAAGCATGAGAACAACAGAGCAAGCTTGGGTGGGTGCCCGCTCGGGTGGGTGCCCAGCTCCCTGGACCGGGATGCCGCAGCCAGGGAGAAGCCGGTGGAGAGACGAGTGTTTCGCAGCAAATCTGCTTTGCTGGAGAGCGCTGCTCCACCTGGGTTTGTGGCCTGCAGGTTAAGCAACAGCAGCAGCGTGCACTTGGCCAGTCAGCGCTAAAAATACACGCCCCATTAACCCAGTTACATGCCCAGCAGTGAGAGGGAGCAGCAATTCGCCTCAGGTCCCCTCAGCAGCAATGTTCCCCCATTCCCCCCTGCTCCCCCTCCCCAGAAACACTCGCACAGAAAATGCGCGGCGCTCCGGGATGTCTGCCAGGAAAACATCATAAAATGTAAACCAAAGCTCGCTCCCTAAAAGCGCAGCTCAGCCCGGTTTCTCTTACGTTTCCTCTTCTGCTCTTTCACTTGTTTTTTCTCCCTACAAGCAGCAGCAAACTGCTCTTTCGGCATTTTTTAAAATTCTTTAAACTTTTGATTTTTTAAACTCTCTGGGTTGGAGCTGTAGGGTCTGGTGGGGGTTTGTCCAGCGTGACCACCATTGGGCCTCGAGGCATGAGGGAGGAGATGGAGACCTCCGGGGCTGCAGGGCTTCAAAACGTGACCCGCGATGGAGTGGCTTTTCCGGACGCCTGGCACATCCCGGCTGCTCCCTCAGCACTGCACGCAGGGAGCCGGGAAAAGAAATGTTCTCCTGGAGCGGACCCATCTCTGCAAGTGCCTCCAACGCCGTGCCAGCCCCCGCTCCCCTCTCCTGCACCCCACACGTGCAGGTTTGCAGAGTCCCCGCTCCTTGTCAACCGCTGCAGCTTGTCAGACCCCAGCAAGAGAGACGAAGAGGCAGCGGAGAGCTGTGAGGAGCAGAGCGGAAGGGCTCCGGGAGGGAGCCAGCGCTGCAGCAGGGCACACGCACGCCCGGGCTGTGCCGCCGTGTCTGGAACGAAGAACCATGAAACCACAGTCAGGTTACACCACACACCTCGCTCCAGCAAGGATATAGGATAGAATAGAATAGAATAGAATAGAATAGAATAGAATAGAATAGAATAGAATAGAATAGAATAGAATAGAATAGAATAGAATAGAATAGAATAGAATAGAATAGGAGTAGAGTAGAATAGAATAGAATAGAATAGAATAGAATAGAATAGAATAGAATAGAATAGAATAGAATAGAATAGAATAGAATAGAATAGAATAGAATAGAATAGAATAGAATAG
>Ga0065711_1046505_pt1 | contig 12858 bp, 7 predicted proteins | sample Hoacrofraction12_FD_59098 | JGI IMG/M metagenome (GOLD analysis project Ga0065711, IMG submission 59098) | Hoatzin crop microbial communities from Cojedes, Venezuela - Epithelial fraction 12 v2 (version 2) | ecosystem: Host-associated > Birds > Digestive system > Esophagus > Crop | place...
GGGGGGGGGGCGGGGGTGTCCAATCCAAAATAAAGACTTCAGAGCTCTGAAAGCAGCTACTGGAGCCTAAAGCCGGCTTGGACAGTCCCAAATCTGTATTCTTCATTAAATATTGGGGCATACTATGCCAAATTATGTCACTGCTGAGAGGAAAATTTTGACCACCCTATACTCAATTATTCATCAGAAAGGCACTCTGATCATTGCCACTATCAACCCAGGAATTCAACCTATATTCTTTGCCAAATCAGCACATATCCTCATCCACTCATCTCTGACGTTTCTTCCACTCCCCACTATGTGAGCCAATTCTGATGCATGAGGACCCTTAAATGCAGACAACATACACAACACACATTTGCAGTCAGCAAGCTCACTGTATTAACTACATGGAGAAACTGCTAGTGATTCATACCAGCATCAAGAGTACCAAGGGATATCAGTACTGATTGATCCCTTTTTCAGTTCCACTAATAAATGTCTGCAGTTATCTTTACTTTGCTAGACCAGTGCAGATCCTGGATGCTCAGCTAAGTCAGTGGTCATTTTCTTTTCCGCACACCTGACACTACTTCTGCCTTAAGGAGTACCGGCCAAGCCCAATGGCTGGCTTTTTAACCCCTGTGCATCTCCTCTGTCCTGTATTTTCTATACACTCTTCACATGTCAGGGCTGAAACAATTCCAATCAGTTGGAACAAACACGCCTCCTGGCATGACAGATGCTGCCAGTGACAAACAACCTTCCATTTGCTGGATCAATGCTGCCAAAGGCATTCAGAAATGCTTCAAGAAAGGTGTAAGGATGTATGCAACTAAAGATCTTTGGAAAGCTTTAGATGCTAGTAGCAATTACTGTTTTTACTGTAAGCCCAAACTCACTACCACAGAGAAAGTGTCTCTGACCAGGAGATGTCAGATACTCTTTCTAGAAGGCTGTAGTGGGGATGGAAAAAAAATGCCTGAGATGAGGAGTTATACCTTTATAATCATCAAATCAAACCAGGTACAGTGCAGCTGGTATTTTTACCTATAATAACATTCAATAACCTGCTTGAAACTAACTGATGTACTCCAAGCTATCTGTGGTTCACAAAAAGAATTCCCAACATTGTTTTTAGCATGCGCTGGTAATTGTACTGAGACTGATAATGATTGACTCCTTAATTACGAACTATTTGCTAATACTCCATAAGTGGTGGCTGTTCCTTACGACATTTGAAACATGCTGAGATATACCATGGAGCAGTTTATAAAGCCACTCCCATGTTATTTTAAATGTACATATTTTGCTGAGGACTGTTCAAAATTGTAAAGAGTGTTAATGTATCTTTAAGACAGTTATGGTGGGTTGACTGCCATAGTACAACAGTGATGTCTGTTGACTTGGGTAATGGCTTTAAAGCGATGGGAAAATTAGTCGAAAATGAGGCCAACCACTAAAAATCTAAGCAATTTCTATCCAACCCCCCCAGGTCTCAACAGCAAAGTCACTATCAAAAAAGATGCCTTGCCTTCTCTGGTTTCTTCCAGCTGTCAAACTGCTGATACATTACTAGTTCTCTGGCCTTCAAAAAAAAATGAGAAAGTCTATTTAGACTATACATACATTTTCATTTTAGATCTTATTTTAGATATATTTTGCCTCAGAAAATAGGAACTTTTTGGAGGAAAAGTTTACATATTTTGACCAAATTAATGGAGCAGATCTTTCCGATTTCATACGATTCAGCAGGGTCTTGGAAAAAGAGTGTACATGGTCTCTCAACATACAGAAATTATATTTGATTACTAAAACTACAAAGCCATAAATGTAGCATCTACAGAGAAGCTTGTTCAAATATTGCTAGAATACCATAATGTCCCAAAACTAAGATATAAAATCCTTGCAATGAAACGACACCAAGTACTTTCCATAAGACAAATGTCACATACATTCAGCAAGAGATATTAGCCAGCACGCAAAGTCTTAGAATAACTTCCACTGCACTTCCAGCCAACTGTAAGCTTGACGTATTACCTTGGAAGAATGCCACATTTTCTGCTGTACTAAACTTACTGAAACAAATAGGAAAGTAGCATTGCTGTGTTACATCCCTGCTTTACCATTGTGTAATTGGACCACGCTACAAGAATTACAAACATTGAGTTACCATTATCGACTTGTGGCTTCACACTCTCAGCACAAGAGCAATGAATTTTTGTCTTACGTGAAGAATTAAATGAGTAAAATAGAAGAGAAAATATTAAGAGAAGGTGCATTTCAACGCTCTGTTTGCAGCTGCAGTTTTAAGACAAAATAAATTTTACGTGTTATGACTCTGTTAGACTAGCAGGAGATAGAATGTTTAGCAACATCAATAGCAAAAGATTACTCAGGCCTTTCCAATCTAGGGGTAAAGGCTTCACTCACCCAGTGTACACAAGTAGAATAAAAGAATAAAAAATGATCACAGAAGCGGGGAGTAGAGTAAGATAGTTTTACACTTACTGAAATACATCTAATTCAACTAAGAAAGAAAGAAAAGTATTTATGCCATATAGTCCCTGCTTGTTACAGGTCTTCCTGCACTAGAAAAGGAAAATCAGGGATTTCATTTGCAACTGACTGAACAGTGGTCTGCTCCCTCTCCTAGGGTATTAACCAGCCTTTCCCCATGATTTGGGCCACAGAGAATTTATCCCTAGGATGGCTACATCTAATAGCAGAAGTAACCCTAGAATGACTATATCTACATGAACGAGCAGTGTTGCCCAGTAGCAAGCGGTCTCTACAGCAAAATAGTTGGCATTAAGACCCAACACAACCCTTCCTGAAATGCAGGTAGTGTTTATTTCAGCCTAGTTCTAACCTAGTCCTGTAGGCTTGAGCAACCAACATGGACCACGACATCCCTGCAGTTTCTGCATCATGGCTGCCTGTGGTGGCTATCAGAGACAGCACAGAAGAGCTCACCTGCCACAGGCAGGACTCACAGCAGTGGCAGCAGTGCATCCCCCTGCCTGGGCACACACTGCCCGTTGGCTTTGCACGAATGTTGACTGAGTCAGTGAGGATGACACAGAGGCACCCCACAGGTAGGCCATGACTAAACGTATGACTCTACCTAGGAGCCATTTAAGCTTGTCTATATATACCCCAAAAAAACAGAAGTTATGCCAGGTGCTGATAACAATACAGCTGCATCTCAGTGCAGGCTGAAAGATACATTCTAGAAATGGGACTTTCAGCTCTGTTTTGGCTATTGCAGCCACATGACTAGCAGATCTCAGGCTTAGCCATGCAGTCACAGCTTGCTTCAGTAGGAAACACTCAATGCAGCCAGAATCTCCAATATCTAACAAATCCTATTTAAGTATTTTTAAACATCCTTGTATCATTCTTTAATTACAGAGACAACAATTCCCACCCCAGTTGATCATTTTATCTGAGAAGGAATCACAGAAGAATACACTTCAGGATGTAAGAGGGTCAACACTACCAGTTGCCATGCAAGTAAATTTGCAAGGCGAAGACTGATGTGTGGACACTGTAAGGCATAGCCCACCATCTAACAGCCAGCCATAAGTGAAGCAAGATGCTGTAGGTCCCTGGGGACAGCAAAGGTTCTACACACGCTCAGGTGCCTTTCCTGTTCACTAGAAAACACAGGTAAGCAGCAAGAACTGCTCAGGAGGCCCCTATATCCTCTGGAAGACACACCAGGTAGGAGAAAAAAGAAAACATGGAAAATCATGCTATAAATATAACTTTTTCTCTAATAAAAATATTGCTTGAAGTGCTTTCTTGCCATTTTAGTAATACTGTCAGATACCAACCAAAACCAAATTTATTTTTTTTCTTTAATACATTATCAAATACAAAGTACTTGGCTAATACCAATTAATACTGACAAATGTGGAAAAATCTTCAGTAGGTAAAAGCAGTAATAAAAGTATTAGTAGCATTAAACAGTAACATTAAACACTACTATTGAATAGTAGTAATAAAAGTAATAGTGTTTACAAATATAGTAATTAAATAAATGAAAATATTATAGTAATAGCAATCATTATTTTTAAAGTATAGTAATACTAAAAATATTAAATACTATTAATAAATAGTAGTAAAAAAGTAGTAGTACCAGTTTTAAAAGATTATTGGATTATAATGGTGTCAGATTGTAAATCAATGTCTTTTGTAAGTATTCTGATGGAAATTACACTGTAATTCTTTCCATTAAATTCCGTTCCACATGCAGATCCATTACTAGAACTCATTTGAATGGGTCCTAATACTATGGTGATATTTAGAACCGCTCAGGGTTTATTTTACAGAAAAAAAAGTCTTTTATTTTTTCTTTCTGAAATAAATCGTTGAAGTTCATTATTGGACCAAGCCAGAACTAAATGCTCCAGATTGGTTGAACAAGCTCCACACATACAAATTGAAACTTGATGCAAACGCCTACTCCACAAAGAATCTTATCATTGCCAATATTCTCTGCACGTTGCAAAGCCCATCCTAGATAAGCAGTACTGGGCATTCAAGACAGCAGGAGATACTACTCAAGAATATTTAGTTTGTTCCTTGATTCGCCATGACACCTCTCATGTTTGTCTCACTCTGTAAGCAGCTTCCTTTGTACAAATTGTTGCCTGAAATCTTAACACTTCCCACTCCTAGGGGTGCTAAAATTTAGGAGCCTTGCCTTAGGTGCTAGCGGTGAAAGTACAGGTCTTTCAGGACACCAGCCAGAAAGAAGTCTAAGGCTTAACTGTCTGCCCACCAACTTTTCAACAGCAAACTCCAATAAAAGAGATTGTCCTTTAAAGTATCTGTGTTCCTTAGAAAGGAGGACGAAAAATTGCTTCTAGAAGATTTTGTAGCCAAATAGCTAAATGTGTGGTACTCATGCTAGTTTATCATCTTAACAACTAATTTACTGAAAAAATCCAATACACATTGGAGTCTTATTTTCAATAAATGGGTTGATTCCATTGGAATATTAAATAATCTTTTCTTGTTCTCCCAAATAGCCTCAAGTAAATAAACAGGATATAAATTCAGAAGTCTACAGGGGAAGGGCAGATTAATTTTGGTGAAAGTTAAATATCTTGGGGCACAGCTGGACACCCAAAATTTAATCTCTAAAACAGTCTCACCCTGATACACAAAGCTTTTCTAGGACAATGCATGTTTGCTCTTATGTCCAGAACCACCACAGCCAGCATATTATAAAGTTAGGACTCATAAGAACTAATAAAAATGTAAGCATAGCTACTAATATTCATTATAACCAGAGGGTTCTAAACACACCATAATCGGAAAAGATAATGATGATCTGGCCACAACGAACATACAATGCAAAGACACACACTACCTAATAAAGCAGTTTTGAATGAAGTCTATACTTTGTTCTCAATCCCCTATCTTTGCTTTGTATGCTGAACTCCAAGGAGATGCCCATGGCAATACAAAGCCCCTTGACTTCAAAGGACACCACAAAGGAAGGAAAGGAAGATTACATTCTTTGAGGGTGGTAGTCACTGTATGTATCATCTCTAGCAATCCAGAGCATTTCTTCATGATTGTTAGCGGTAGCAAAAGAACAAATATCAGAAATATTTTAAACTTTGCATTTTAAAAAGAAACAAAAGGGAAATCCATAGAGTGAACTCAAGATTCTGTAGTGCAATTTTCTGCTCTAACAGTTTGCAGACAAGTAGCTATTAGCCACTGAAACAGTGCGACAGACAGGGTACACCTGTCTCAAAGGGGGAAGAGGATCCTTGCACAGGAGTTTAGCAGGGCTGATAGAAAGAGCTTTAAACTGTATTTGCAGGGCGAAGGAGACAATAACAGGCTCACTAGAGCCAAGCCTGCAGGTGGCACACCAATGTGCGAGGGATGGTATGCTCCCAAGGTCCCTCGGTCTGCCATCTCAGTGGAGGTAGGGGATGGAGAGCCATGCAGCAGCAAAGGTGCAAGGGTTATTGAGGTGTTAGAAACCGCAGAAGTGCCTGAGAATGGTCACATAGGAACAGAGGCTTCTCCCCCTGAAAGGGGGTGGGATAAATAGCCCAGCTGAAGTGCATTTACACCAATGCACACAGCATGGGCAACAAACAGGAGGAGCTTGAACCCATTGTGCAGCAGGAAAACTGTGATATACTGGCCATAGCGGAAACATGGTGGGATGACTCGCACAACTGGAGTGCTGCAATGGACAGCTATAAACTCGTCAGAAGGGATAGGGAAGGAAGGAGATGCGGTGGGGTAGCACTGTATGTTAGGGAGCGTTTTGATTGTGATGATGGTGATGATAGGGTTGAGTGTTTATGGGTAAGAATCAGGAGGAACGCCAGCAAAGCAGATATCATGGTGGTAGTCTCTTATAGACCACCCAACCAGGATGAAGAGGCAGATTAAATATTCTGTAAGCAGCTGGGGGAAGTCTCACAATCGCTAGCCCATGTTCTCATGGGGGCCTTCAACTTACCAGATGTCTGCTGGAAATACAATACAGCGGATAGGAAACAGTCCAGGAGGTTCCTGGAACATGTAGAAGATAATCTGCTAACACAGCTGGTGAGTGAGCAAACTAGGGAAAGCACCCTGTCAGACCTGTTGTTTGCGAACAGGGAAGGACTTGTGGGTGATGTGATGGCTGGAGGCCGTCTTGGGCACAGCTACCACAAAATGATAGAGTTTTTGATTCTTGGAGAAGTAAGGAGGGGGGTTAGCAGAACCGCCACCTTGGACTTCCAGAGGGCAGACTTCGGCCTGTTTAGGAGCCTCGTTGACAGAGTCCCTCGGGAGGCCATCCTGAAGGGCAAAGCAGTCCAGGAAGGCTGGACACTCTTCAAGAAGGAAGTCTTCAAGGCACAGGAGCAGGCTGTCCCCATGTGATGAAAGACAAGCCAGAGGGGAAGAAGACCAACCTGGCTGAACAGAGAGCTTTGGTGGGAACTCAGGAAAAAAGGAGGGTTTATGTCCTTTGGAAGAAAGGGCAGGCCACTCAGGAGGACTACAAGGATATTGTCAAGTTATGCAGGGAGGAAGTTACAAGAGCCAAAGCCCAACTAAAACTTAGCCTGGCTTCTGCCATAGAAGACAACAAAAAAATGTTCCTATAAATACATTAACAACAAAAGGAGGGCAAAGGAGAATCTCCATCCTCTATTGGATGCAGGGGGAAACTTCGTGACAAAGGATGAGGAAAAGGCTGAGGTACTTAATGCCTTCTTTGCCTCAGTCTTTAGCAGTAAGAGAAGTTGTTCTCCAGACACCTAGCCCTCTAAGCATGAAGAGAGGGATAGGGAGCAGAAAGAAACCTCCAAAATCCAAGGTGAAATGGTCAGTGACCTGCTATGCCACATAGACACACACAGGTCTATGGGGCCGGATGGGATCCACCCAAGGGTGCTGAAGGAGCTGGTAGATGTGCTCGCCAAGCCACTTTCCATCAGCAGTCCTGGCTAATAGGGGAAGTGCCAGATGACAGGAAGTTAGCTAATGTGACACCTGTCTACAAGAAGGACAGGAAGGAGTATCCCAGGAACTACAGGTGTGCCAGTCTGACCTCAGTGCTGGGAAAGGTTATAGAGCAGATCATTTTGAGTGCCATCATGTGGCACAAACAGGACAACCAGGCGATCAGTCCCAGTCAGTAGGGGTTTATGAAAGGCAGGTCCTGCTTGACTAACTTGATCTCCTTCTACGACCAGGTGACCCACTTAGTGGATGAGGGATAGGCTGTGGATGTTATCTGCCTCGACTTTAGTACAGCCTTTGACACTGTTTCCCACAGCACCCTCCTGGAGAAACTGGCTGCTCATGGCTTGGATGGATGTACACTTCACTTGGTAAAAAACTGGCTGGATGGCCAGACCCAAAGAGTGGTGGTGAATGGAGTTAAATCCAGCTGGCAGCTAGGGAACGAGTGGTGTTCCCCAGGGCTCAGTACTGGGGCCAGTTCAGTTTAAGATCTTTATCAATGACCTGAAAGAGGGGATTGAGTACACCTTCGGTAAGTTTGCAGATAACACCAAGCTGGGCAGGAGTGTTGATCTGCTTGAGGGTAGGAAGGCTCTGCAGAGGGATCTGGACAGACTGGATTGATGGGCTGAGGCCAACCGCATGAGTTTCAACAAGGCCAAATGCCGGGTCCCACGCTTCAGTCACAGCAACCCCATACAACGCTACAGACTTGGGGAACAGTGGCTAGAGAGCTGCCCAGTGGAAGACGACCTGGCGGTGTTGGTCAACAGCTGGCTGAATGTGAGCCAGCAGTGTGCCCAGGTGGCCAAGAAAGCCAATGGCATCCTGGCTTGTATTAGAAAAAGTGTGGCCAGCAGGACTACGGAAGTGATTGTCCCCCTGTACTCGGCACTGGTGAGGCCACACCTCAAATACTGTGTTCAGTTTTGGGCCCCTCACTACAAGGAAGACATTGAGGTGCTGGAGCATCACCAAAGAATGGCAATGAAGCTGGTGAAGGGAGCAGAGCACAAGCCTTATGAGGAGCAGCTGAGGGAACTAGGGTTGTTGAGTCTGGAGAAGAGGAGGCTGAGGGGAGACCTTATCGCTCTCTACAACTACCTGAAAGGTGGTTGTAGTGAGATGGGTATTGGTCTCTTCTCCCAGGTAACTAGCAATAGGACGACAGGAAATGGCATCAAGTTGCACCAGGGGAGGTTTAGATTGGACATAAGGAAAAATTTCTTTACTGAAAGAGTTGTGAAGCATTGGAACAGGCTGCCCAAGGAAGTGGTGGAGTCACCATGCCCGGAGGTATTTAAAAGACGTATAGATGTGGACCTTAGGGACACAGTTTAGTGGTGGAATTGACTGTTCAGTTAATGGTTGGACTCAATGATCATGAAGGTCTCCTCCAACCTAAACAATTCTATGATTCTATGAAAGGTACAACGCTACACCCACTGCATGTCATCTTTGGAGTTCCTGTGATAAGCCATCTAGCACAGTGGTTTCAAAATGTCTTCCACCACCAACATCAGACAACATCTCCTGCAGTTTCCTAAAAAGCAAAATTTTGAGGGTTATCAAATTATTTTCTTTAAATTATAAAACTAAATGGTTCAAAAGCAGAAACAGGCTCTCCTCCCTGGAAGTGACAGAAACGCGCTTTTTGTTCTCTCCTCTCCCCTCTGAAATATTTTTTGGGAATGGTACACATGAATACAGCAAAGATGTGTTTACCATACACAGAACAGACGTGAAGCATTATTCAGTCACTGTAATACATACAAGAAAGAGCATGAAAAACATGCAAGATATTACCAAAAACATTCATGTAAGATCTTGCCCAAAACACACTTCAGTATATAAACAAAAATAGTAATTGTAATGCAGTTTCCAAAATCATGAATATTATTTGTTATTTTGCTATTTTACTATATTGCTTACTATTTTGCTAAAATGCTTTCATTCTAGATCCATGTATTGTTTCTATACACTACAGGGCATAAACTCAGTCCTCTGATGCAAAGTGCTGCGAACCTACATTGCCAATCAGAATCACAAAAAAAAAAAAAAAAATCAATATCCTTTTACATCTGCCAATCACAAACATCATCACTGCACAGCTTCAGGTCAGTTAAATTTGCATTTTTTAGTTTATGCTTGCTAGGTTACTAAAGGAACATTCAAAGCAAAACAGTAAAACTTACCTTGATCCCCTCCCCTGTAATATCTAAAGAAACATGCCTATCCTTTGTTTAGCACTAGATTAAATTACAATTCATAAACTAAAAATGAAAAATTATATACAATATTCTGAACAACATATGTGCAACAATCAGCTGAGATAAACTGGAAATGTAATTCAGTATCAAACTTTCTGGTCAAGGTATTATGAAGTTAACAGAGCAGCTGATCTCACAATCAGGCTCAAAACAAGAAACTTCATAATTTTCTTGATTTATACCTTAAAAATACATATAGCAATGCAATCACATTCTAAAATGCAGAAAATAAATATTATCACTAGTTCCACAAGACCTTCAGTGTGAATTATACATGTGACTTGAAACAATGGACTTGTCATATATCAGAACCTTCTTTTTTAACAGCAAAATGAAATATGAAGTGCTTTAATTCCCCATGTAAATGACACAGAAACATAACACAAGTTCTAACTATCACAAAAATAACTACATTAATGTCACAGGCTCCTATACACCCTTGGTGCTACAGCTGTGCACAGTGCCTGTAGACAGAAATGATTCCATAGTGGCAAGATCTAAGTAATGCATCCCATGCACCGCTAGGCCCCCAGAGGGTGGCTAGTGGGTGCTCAGGAGTTAATTAGCCAACAAAGAGCAAGGTAAACCTGCATGAACACAGAACCTTGTCAATGACACTAAACAGCTTCCAGCACCTAAGCAGATTGTTCACTCATAGCTATCCTTACATAGGACTGTCTTGCACTGTAAAAATATATGACCAGTGTTTGGTCAACGCAAGTGATGCTGACAATCTGTTTCATCTATAATGTACACTAAGGATGACAGTGACGTTCCGATTTCAAAATGACACTCAAAACAAAATTAAATTCATTTCTATTAGCCACATAGGTCTTCACTATGGAAGTACTACTAACAGCTCTCAAGTGCTTCTAATGGTCTGTATGTATTCCTATGCAACACCAAATATAACTAGCAACACTAGCATTCTGCAGTGGCTGCTTATTTCCATATGCTATTAATAATATGGTAAATTTATAAAATTCTCAAGATACATATCTAGAAAAGAAACTCTAAGGGAAGCATAGTCCCCTAAATTCCACAGTTTTGTGGGTTGTTTTGTTTGCAGTCGGAGTACGTCTCTGCAGATATTATACATATATATTTTTTTAAGGAATATCTCTAAGCCAAGTGTAGTCTAAATAAAGGTCTAAATGAATAAGCCTATATATCAAAGTGGTTTACCTAATTAGTACTTCCTCTGGGGCGAGGGGGGTGTTTGGTTGTTGGTGGTGACATACATCACCCGAGAAGGCATAGCGTTGTTGCAACCTTGGAAGCAGCACAACATATTTGTTAAATACATATGAAGCAATCCCTTGTTTCTCCTCTAAAAACATGCCTCAAGCAGTATTTAAATGATTGAGCTGGAGAGAAATGTAAAGAAAGATGAAGGTGTAAGAGAAATTTTAACCTACTCCCTCAGTCCCAGATAAGTACACTAATCACAAGGCTAGAGGCTACTTTGGATCACTGGAATTCACTCCAAAGGCTTCCAGGTCCCCAGAACATGCAGGATTTCTTTGAATAGACAATCTTTGAGAGCTGGATCAGGAACCCAGAAACAATTATCTTTACTCCTCCTCATTCACCTTCCCTTTCAACTTGCCTGAGATTAGTCCCATCTCTCAGAACAGCTGAAGAACAATACAGGAAAGCAGACATATGTGACATTTTTCATTGTTCTCATTTTCCTTATATTTCATGCCTGCATTTCTCTAACTCTATAGCTCCATGATGTGGCTTTTTACACTGGAAAAACCTAGTTGCCTGACTCAGAAGCAGAATATGAACCTGTATTTGCCACATTTCAGGGCAGAGCCCCAACAAGTTGGTTACTAGATAGTTTGTAGTTTGTGCTGCAGACTTAATTTATTCACAAGTTTTTAAATCCCTAACTCTCACTCTGCAAACTAATGAACACTTGTGAAATCATGGAACTTCTTACAGTGCGATTTTCTTGGGTTTTGCCCAGCCATAGAAACTATTTGTCAAATACATCTGAGAGTCTAGACCATATTAAAAGAAGCTTGATTATCACTAACCCCAGCTTATACAGTTGTCAAGACAACAGTGAATATCATTAACAGAAACTGTTCCTATCAAACTGGAAATCACAGTTGAAGCCTCACTCCTGTGTTCACATCTTCCAAAACCATATGTAAATATAAAAATGCAAAAGAAAATTCCAAATGAACTTTGGTGTCTTTTTATACTGATCCAAACAGACAAGCAAACTTTCTTTCACCTTTCTCACTTTGAAGTATGAAGAAATATGTTTAAAGCTTCCTTTATTAACAAGAAGTCTATACAAAAACACTGAGCTTTCATTTTCACTTGCAAAGGTTTCATTCATACTAAGTCAGTCAATGTTCACAAGATAGACCATACACATGTTTACCTACAGGTAGGACCCATTGGTGAGCTGTTCAACACATCAGTCTTACCAACCGAATGAAATCTATGCTAGACATAGACCTAAAGCATGTTACTAGTATAGTGTTCAAAAGCAATCTGTCATTTACTGGAGTGGTTGATACTCCAAAGGGTTGCGCTACCATTCACAGGGACCTCGACAGGCTGGAGGAACGGGCCTACTAAAACCTCATGAAGTTTGAAAAAAAAAAAAAAAAGAAATGAACTCCTGCCCCTGGGGAGGAACAACCCCAGGCACCAGAATACAGGCTGGGGCCAACCAGTTGCAAAACACCTTTGCAGAAAAGGCCCCAGGGGTCCTGGAAGATAAGTAGAACATGAGCCAGTCCTTGCATGAAAGGCCAGTGGCTTCCTGGGTTGTGCTAGGTACCGCATCACCAGCAGGTGGAGGAAGGAGATCCTTCTCCGCTGCCCAGCGCTGGTGAGACACACCTGGAGTGCTGTATCTTGTGCTGAGCGCCCAAGGACAAGAGACACACATGACATACCAGAGCGAGCCCAGCAAAGGGCCACCGAGGTGATTAAGGGACTGGAGCATCTGTCACCTGATGGGAGGGAATAAAGACAATGGAGCCAGATCTTCTTTAGTGGTGCCCAGTGAAAGGGCAAAAAACAACAGGCAAAAGCTGAAACACAAGTAATTCCAGTAAAAAAAGAAAAGGGGGGGGGGGGG
>Ga0065711_1009304_pt1 | contig 12857 bp, 8 predicted proteins | sample Hoacrofraction12_FD_59098 | JGI IMG/M metagenome (GOLD analysis project Ga0065711, IMG submission 59098) | Hoatzin crop microbial communities from Cojedes, Venezuela - Epithelial fraction 12 v2 (version 2) | ecosystem: Host-associated > Birds > Digestive system > Esophagus > Crop | place...
TTTCTGTGAATCACAGAATCACAGAATGGTCGGGGTTGGAAGGGACCTCTGTGGGTCATCTAGTCCAACCCTCCTGCCGAAGCAGGGTCACCCAGAGCAGGCTGCTCAGGACCTTGTCCAGGCGGGTCTTGAATATCTCCAGAGAAGGAGACTGTGAAGTGTTCCAGCTGCTTGGCTGCCCTGGGTGCTCTCTTCTCCTGCTTGCAGACACAACCTGGAGAATCTTGTATGCAAAGAGCCATTTTCCCTGATTTGACTCCACAGCCTTCATAAGTCTATGCAAATGAGGTGGTGCAACGGTTCATAAATGATCACCAAGGATTTCCCTGTAATGTGCAGGCGGATGATCTGACACTGCCCCGGCACAGTGCTCATTTATGGGTATTGTCCCTGTGCCCCTGCTGGCATCATCCGGTGGTGGCACCAACCTGTGGAGAGCTTGAGGAACAAACAGTTCCTCCTTGGGGCCGTGGTGTGGGGGTGAATGGCGCTCCCCACCCCTGAAGAGGCTCTTGCACAATCCCTCCCCATCAGTGTGCTCAGAGGAACCATGCCTGCACCATGAGCACCCTCTCCTGCAGGAGAGATGACCCAACAGCTTGAGGAGAAGCTCCAAGGAACGATGCTCTGCTGCCTCTATCACTTGCATCTTTTTAGCTGTTCAATAACAGCGTGCAAAACCCCTTCCTCTTGGCAGTGGGTATGGAGGGCAGACCCAGTGTTGCCCGCGCTGAAGACTGATGTTAGTTCCCAAAAAGGGGTGAACAGCAGGAGAGGGGGAGGTGGTTGTGCAGTTCACTTGTGCCCAGGGGCTTGCCTTCGTGAAGTCTGAAGTCACCGTTGTGGTGACCGCAGCCCCTCCTGCGCAGGGTGGATCTTGCCCACGCAGTCCTTGCTGTAGCATTGGACAGCTCTGGCGTTCCTCTGTCCAACGGAGGAAGCCAGATGAATAACCGGGGGGTGATAAATGGCCCACAGCTTCTGCGTGCTGGCTGTGACTGGCTTCTGTCTGGGCGGTAGAGAAGGCTTGTGATTTGGAAATGGCCAGACATGTGAGCGTTAGCAGGGAATGCTGATGAATAACGTCACTTTCCAGATATTGCTTTGTTTCTAATCCTGCATGGCTTTTGGATGTTGCTGGTGGTGAGGGATCCTGTCTGAACTGTCATTTACAAGGACTCTTGCTTCTTGGAACAGGCTGAAAATCCCCAAACCCCAAACTGATGCAAATTCAGTGCAAGGCTTGCTTTCATTTTTATATTCAGTCATCACTATTTGTAAATGACCTTCGCTGACCTTGGGTTGTCACAAAGACAAAATACATTTTCACCAGGCGCGTGGATATGGAGTCAATTTTCACAGCAGCAAAAAACGAGACAGGGCTTGTCTAGCTGCTGGAAGCTTCCTTCGTCGGGAGACAGAAGAGTGAGGATATCTGATCCTCAGGCCTGAATTCAGGCACAAACCAGTCCTCGGGATGCTGTACAGCTGTATTTAGTTTGAGATCTGCACTCTGTCTTATTTTTGGCTGATGAGATGATTGGGGATGGCAAGTTAGCCCGAGAGACCTCAGCTCTAGTCCTGTCCAGTCTGGACTAAGAAGATAATAAATTTAAGTACTAATCCATTTAGGCCGAAAATGNGATTCCAGAAGATGTTTGCTAANTGCAGTCCCGTTCCGTGAAAGCANGTGCANTGCCTATTTCCCGTATGTATTTGTGAAATTGTTCTAAATATATNCATTTATTTTTATAAGCACTTGTCATTACATAAATTATCGATAGCGAACAGCGCACCCCTGCTAGACGATGTCTTCACCAACTCCACTGAGCCATAAGCAGCCTAATGATTTTATAGTCTAATTAATGACTGCAGCAGACTCCACTGGCTTCTTTTGGGCTGCAAAGAGCACCGGTGGGGAAAAACCTTCTGGCTGAGTGCTGGGGGCAGGGTAGAGCCCTGGGGCTCTGGGCTCTTCCCTCCGCCTTCAGCTCCCTCACCTCTGCTGCAGGCGATGTCCCAGGAGACGGTCAGCCGAACCCAGGGGACCATCACGAAGTGGGAAACGTGTTGCGTTTTGGTGGAGGTTTGTAGCCACCGCGCTCATCTGATCCGCTCAGGTCGAATGATGTTCACGCAATGATTTTAGATAACTGGTGAGGAAACGCTTCGAAAGTGGTTTTAACGAGATCTGCGTGAAGGGTTTTCGACAGAGGGAATCGACGCCAAAAAATGGATGTCTGCAGTGAATCTAGAGAAAAGTTAGTGGATTGTTTCTGTTGAGGGGAAAAAATAATCACTTTCTTATTTGGAAGCACTGACTTTTTGTCTGAAAAGTTGACTTTTTATTGAACAGCTTCCCTTGTTTAAAATCTGATCCAACAGGAAATGCTAGTAAACGGATTTAAATGACCTTTCGAGTCAAACAGTTTTGTAGGCCGACTCCAGGCAGAGTGTTCTTGTTTGCTTGTCTCAGTGACAACTTGAAAAGAAAAATTTCAAGTTCGATTTATTTGGAGACAAGCCATTTTCCAAAGTTCATCCCAAAAACCTAAGAAAATTCATTATTCATGAAGTGTTAGTCACTAGTTGGAAAACAACATTATTTTACTTTGGCTAAAGCAAATGTATTGGAAGTGCAATTTAAAAATAGATGTATTTATTTTATAATGATCTCTAGGTAATTTTTACATTTTGAACTAATTTATAGCGATATTTTGATAATGACATGCAGTATTCTATAAGTTTGCTTTAATGCCTGTGTTGAAATTGGACCTATGTATTTTTTTTATGCTTTAATGCTAATTGATGAATTTGCCAACATCTTTCAATGACCTTTATGACTTGAAGCTTTCCAGAACCGACTTAATTAAAGATGAGATGGAATCAAAGTGAATTTTTAAAATGTCTGGTTTATTATTCCCTGTTAAAATTCTCCTGAATCACTGGGCTGTCAGAGATGGAATGGAATTTATCACTAAGTTATTCACTTAGGTAATTAAATGAAGTTGCAGCTTTAGTTGAAATGAAAGTGAAAAAAGGCAGCGGGGTGCTACGTGTGACAAGTTCGCTTCCTGGCAGGCTTCTTGGGATTATTTAATTGTCCACCCATAGTTTGAGGAGGGTCCATTGAGTTGCTGCTTTTGATATTTTAAATCTGTAATAGAGTCTGCAAATACAAGAACTCCCAGCAGTGTTCAGCTCAGCTCTTCTTCTCTTTGTGTTGAGCCTGAAGGGGATTACAAGTAGGGATTACAAGATCTGGTCCCTAATGCATCAGTTATTCCAAGTGCACCCTAAAACGCTCTTTCCTGCCCTCACTGCCATGTTGCAAACTAATTGCAGAGAAATAAAAGAATGGCTGGAAAGAACAACGCTGTGTGATACAGTCTTATACGCAGATGCCTGCCTTGCTGTGCACCAAGGACATTTTTGACAAGGCTACTTACTCAGTTTCTGTCGCTGTGCCTCATAGTAACTGTGCTGGAGGAGGGCTATGGGGTGGGTGTGATCAACTTTTGGCTGTTAGGAGAGCCAAATTGGTTGAATGAAGCCATATGGTGTTCATAATTATTTTCACAGCACCTGCTGGTTTAATTTTAAAATAAATATCCTGAAATGTGAGCAAAGCCTAACTGTAGAAAATCCTGAGTAATGGGAGGAAGAGAAGCTTGCAGTGCTAAGCCTGGACCTGGGGGTGTTTTTGTCCGTTAGTGATTTAGCAAATTCTGTAAGAAGAAGATGGATCTGCTAAAAAAGGTGGATGTAGGAGGGACCATTATGGTGAAAGCATTTGTTAAACCCCAAAACTTATGGCACTCTGTGCTTCCTAATCCTATGAGCCTGCTTGACTTGGTTAGTGAGGAGACCAAGGGAAAGCATCATCCATGAGGGAATGAAGATGACAAGGGGGCTGAAGCAGACCAAACGCTGCCGATGAGAAGACCCATGTCTGTTAAGTCAGTGCAGTGCTTTTTGGAGAAGCTAGATTCAAACTTAAGTTTGAAGAGGAGTTATAAAGCCACGCTCGCCCCACAACACAGCGATGTTTGACCCTGCTGGTAAGTCTCAGCTTGCTCTCTGTTCTCCCCCTTTTCCACAGGGAGAACGTTGCTTCATGCTGGCCTGTCCTGGGAGCTGAGCGCTTCCCTGCCTGCACCGGCTCGGCTCTGCCGGTTGATGTTTGCAGGCAGAGGGTCTGGCAGCGCTCACTTCGTTATCCACCTTTATCTGCTGGCCCTGGAGAGGACGCAGCAGCCCGCAGAGATTGCTCTTCCCCTTGAGCCGTGGCGCGGGCTGCGACGTTTTCCTTCCCAGCGTCAGAAATCATGCGGTGCTTCACAGCCACGTTCGCTGTGGCAGCTGTCTGGGGCTGGGCACCCATTCCTGTTCCTATGAAGTCAGCCAGTTTTTATGTAATCTGTGTTCCGCAGGCTCTAAAAACTGCCTGATCAGGGTGCGTGGGACAGTGCCGCACTGTGATACAGGGAAGCCTGTTGAATGAGGTGGGAAAGGTCAAATCCCCAAGTTCTGTCTACACTGTGCAGAAAAGTGTGAGAGGACCTGCTATTGCAGGGGCTGAATTTATCTTCTGGCTGGAGGTAGAGGGGAGGAGGGTCTGTGGGTGCAGTATGCTGTGCCGTGCAGAAAGTGACTACAACGAGAAAGCATTCCCTTTGGTCGCTGTTAAACCTCCACCATTTTGTCTTTCATATGTGGCTGCAAATTAGATACCATGCAACAAATCCTGATCTGTTGATCAAAGAGCAATTTCCAGACTCTGTAATCTTAATTTTAATTAATAGGTCTCATGAAAACAGAAGCTTGTAAATTCAGTGCTCTCTTGAGGCTCAAGTGGTCGGATGCAGTCCTAGTTTCAAACTTCAGTAGCTCTTCTATAGCGCCTGCAACTCATAGATACTGCTTTTCCTGGCTGACTGTGTTGTTACTCTGCCGGTGAGTACTGTTTGTACCAACAGTGCACAAAAGGAGAGACATGATACAATGGGCTGTTTCATTCAATAGATCTTTCCTATCACTAGGACCACTCTGAAAAGTGTTTTAATAGTCATGCTGAAACATTTCCTAGCTACTTCTCCAAGTCTGGATTTTCTAAGCCCAAAAATTAGTCTCTGGATTTCTCCAAGGATTCCTATGACCTCCTCCCACAAAAATGTCTTAGTTCTTAATGATGTGAAGGTAAAATTAGATATTGTCTTGCAGTGTTTGCTGTCACATACTTCATTTCTAGGATCCTCCAGAACTACTAAATCAAGCAAGATTAGTGCAACATCAGAAAGCAGAGTGTACTTCTACCTTCTGTGCTCTCTTCACTGAGTAGAGAGAGAACTGTTACTCAACGTGTTGAAGGTAAATGAATTTCTCACAGTCACATGTCAAATCTTGTTGAGATTCTTCTTCTAAAGAGTGGGCAACCCCTGTAGGACAACAGTGCATTCCTAACCAAGATGGTTTTGTGGGTCTCATCATGTTCTTCCTGGAAGGTATGAGTAGAAGAAAAATGATTGAAACATACAACGTATGTATTCTAGTGGTGACTTCCACAAGTAAGCTCCTTGACTATGAACAAGCCTATGTAATTGCTTCCTTGACCCTTGGACACCAGGACTGATGCATGCTCATAAATACATCATGTGTCTTCATGAATGTGTCATGAAGCCCTTGGGCAGCCACCCCTTCTGACTTGCTCCGTGAAGGAAGGTTACTTTGCATTTCTGATAGTGATGACATGATGGATACGGCTGCAAGAGAAAAATAAGTCTTTAATCTCCTAAGCATTCTTTGGTTTGCATGTCATTTAGGTTTAATTTTTATTACAAGAAAATGCATGTTTACTGAATCAAACACGTGATTGAGAAACTGATCTATCTGCTTTCAACCCTCCAGGGAAGTTGATCAAAGGCAGGCAGGAGAGCTGCATGGCTACAGTGACAGTCTTCCTCAGAAATCCCAGCCTATATGCTGAGTTCATTCATCACCTATACATAGTAGTATAAGATTATTGATGCCCTCTTAACTAGTTTTCCATTATTATTATGAAATTTTTTCCCTTAAGTATTTTATTCAACGGTTTACTGTGAACCAAGTAAACTAAGAAATTTGTGGGAAGAGGTTTGCTGCAGTGTAACATCTGAAATCAGCAGAGAAATAGAAGAGTTTTAGTAAAGGACAGCAAAGGAATTTAATTAATAAAGAGCGTGAGTGTTTATGAGAGTTAACGGAAAGCAGCTCAAGGGGAAAGGGAAAGAGGCTGATGGAACTTTTCTTATAGATTGTGCCTTGAAACAGAAATGCATGTCTATCTCTGGACAGCAGATGTCACAGGCTGCAGTGGCTAAAGACAGATGTTTCTGTGGTTACAGCATTTATGCTTGTTTTTAACTCTTCTGCTTGAGAAGGGCTGTGTCAATCAGTCCTTAAACCTGCATCTGTTCCTCTGTCCCCAGCCTGCCCACTGGTCCCCATCTAAGTGGGAACGTGCACCGGTTTGCAACACGAGCCAGGGAAGATGTCCAGCTCTGCGGACGCAGTGAGGGATGTTGCATCTCTCAGAGGGCTCTGCCCTCTTCCCCTCGTGTACGAGACTGGTGTTTCCCAGCGATGTCGGGTCCATATCCAGGCTGACTGACAGTTGGAAGTCTTTGTGACATGACTATTACCTTGGATCCAGGTAACGCTACTTGCTGTTTAACGAAAGGTATCATTTGCATAGCGTTCATTGGCTTTGACAAATATGGTGAATCCGTTTTGTACAAACTCTCTGGGGAGTCTGAAGATTTAAAAAAAAACACCAAAACTCAGATTTTTTCATTTTTCTCTCCTTCTTCGAAATTTGGGTGGTTAGTGAAGTGATTTTTAAATTTCAGTACTTCGAAATGACAACAAATCACTTCTTTGAATTAGTTTCAGCCTCATTTTAAAGTGTTCGCAGATCTTAGGAGCTTTTTTAACAAACTTGGGTTAAACAAGCTAAAATCCAGATAATTACCACATGGCTTGCAATGTGTTTTGTGAGTGCCATGCACATCTCTAGGTGCCCTTGAAAAATGGAAAGCATTGCATGTATTTACGTAGCCACATACTTCCACAGCCAACTCTCTCCTCTTTATCGTTCAGAAACTAGCAGTTACTGTGCGTTCCTGGGCGAAAAAGTGTCCTGGTGGCTGTAAAGGAATGTGAGTCATTCCTGTGAGGAAAATGATAGTAATACAACATAATATAGTGGCTTCCTTTGGTTATGTCACAAAGATTAGTCAAATTACGGATGCAGTTCACATACAAAATGTACGTAACTAAATGTAGTGCAAATAGAGGAATGGTTTAGTGCCTAATCGAGGGAAAATACGTGTCTCCATCAGCTTCCCTTTGTTCTCAGAATAGTGTGTCCTGGTATACAGTCTGCTGTGGCATTCGTGTGCTCCATGGGACTTCACACTGATGAGCAAAAGACAGTCTTAGGCACGTTTTTTAATTTCTACGATATTATAGGACTCCTTGATGCTCAAGTGAAGTGTTATGGGAATGGTGAAATTACAGTTCCCTCGCTTGTGTTATTCTAAGTGCCGAATCTCTGAGGAGAACCTCAGCTCTTCAGCTTCACCCTCAGTGTACATCCTTCAGGCTGATTTACTCATGGGGACCCTGAGAAGTTACGAAATTCCACTGAACTCTGGCGATGGCGAGCAAAGACATGCTGGGCTATGGTCTGAGAGGTGGGAGGGCTGTGCTTACCCCCATTCCTATATGGGTGCTGAGATGCCGACTAAGACGTTGCTGTCCCCAGCTGCTGGGTGTGCAGGCCACTGGGGCAGTCCCATCACCTCTGCTGACGTAGCTCTCCTGTGTTGGCCAAGTGAGCTCTGAAGAGAAGACCAGCTAAGCTGGCTAAGCTCCTTAGCGGCCAAGGGAGCTGTTGTGTGACCAGCTCAGTGGCACCTCACGGGTCAGAGAGGAGCATCGGGGGGCTGGAGGTGCAGAGTGAGCGTCACCAGTGTGCTGTGGCTTGGCCAGACCCAACTCAAGGAGAAAATGGGGCAGTGAGCCCACTGAATGCTGCACCATTGCTCCTTCCCCCTCTGTAGTGAAGAACAGCCCAGACTTTTTTTTTAAACAGTGACGTGGATTATTAGTATTTTAATATGTTAATGTTTTTAATATTTTTTAAACACCTTTTCTGCAAAGGTGAGGATTGCCTTTCCTCTTCACATCAGGTTTTGTGAAGGAACCGATCTCTTCGCCACAGCGTCAGCAGTGTGTGCACATCCTTATTTTCAAAGTAGCAAAAATATTACAGGGTGTTAGTTGTCCTTTGTTCTCTGCAGGTAAAGAAGCTGATTGCAAAACGATTACGATTATCACCCTTAGCAAAAGTTGTTGTTGATCTCTGCTGTTATCATCTGAGAAGCTCTCTGAGTGTTGATTACTCCCCTCGGGAGTGTTCTTGGCCCACTGATGCATGGCAAAGCAAGTGTGTTATGCCTACAACCTGTTAGGTACACATGAGCACCCAGCAGACACTTAGACTGCTCAGTCTGATTAAAAGAAGGCATCTGGAAAGACTTCAGTCCTCTCTGCATGCACCAAAAAAGACAAGGATCGCTGCTTACATGTAACAAGCAACAAGTGTACTGAGTGGGCCACTTAGTATTTATTTGGATAAATATCTCTGCCCTTTGAAGGTAGGAATGGCAATGTTAGCTGATAGCAATCACTTAGGAAGATGATGTATTTAAGAGCTAATAAGGTTTATTCTCCCCTTGTACATGTGCCAGAGTGAATTTTATTTTTTTAAACAGATGCAAACTGGATTTTGTGAATATTAAGGGAGTTCTCCAGGTCTTACAAACAGTGAAGTATGTTGTAGAAGGCTGTGATCTGGCTGGCGGAGATGAGTGTAGCAGCGGTGTGATCTACTGCACCCAGTGATCTACAGATTTGGACCTAGTGGAAAAATGTAGGCATTTGGACTCAACCCATTATAATCTGCACAACCAGGTTGCTTAACAGAACAGGCTGTAAACTGGATTTTCTCTTTAGTGGGTAACTCACACATTTAACAAAGTGTGACAGTTTCTAGTAGAACAAAATTCTGAAAACAAATTTCAAACTAATGGAAACATTTTGATAAAATTCAAAGGTTCCGTTGATTTTTAATGCTGGAAAGCTTGCAGGAAATTTCTGGGTGAAGAATCTTTCGGGGGGGAAAATAAAAGTTCTCTGAGAAGGAAAAAAGGATTAATGGAGTTGTGCCATTTTTTGTGTTAGCAAATTGAATCAGCCATAAAATTCCTTTTTTTGGAAGAACTATGGGTGTTTGCTTACAGAACATAGGCCAGGGCAATCTCTGAAGCTATGCCACCAGTTCACCATTTTACAGAGGGAAGCATTTGTATTTTTTGTGCGATTGAAGTGGGGCCCCAACTGTATTTTCTTTGACTTGCTCCTGTCAGTAGGAATAGAGCTTTTAATTAAAATGACAATGTTACACTAGTCAGACTTCTATTATCATGTTTAAGGAGTGCTTTGGGGAGCTATAAACATGACAGGGTTTGCATTACTGATGTGATTTAACAGAAAAGTACCTAAGTTTCTAAGAGGTTCCTTGAGGTGTTTCAATGTGCTTTTTGGGGTATTTACTAACTCAAGCATACCTCATTTGCTGCAGGACCAAAGGATGTGTTTTGTTCTGATACTTTGTATCCTGAGTATATAAAAAGCAATTTTAAGGCTTTTGAAAGAACTAATTGTTCATTATCCTCTTTTAATTCCAGCCTCCCTTACCGTCCCCACTTCAATTTATGCTCTTCAACGCTCCTCAAACCCTGATCTTTCTGAGCCACAGAGGAAAATGAATCCCAGATTGGAGGGAGATGCTTGGCAGGGATTCCCCACTGGACAAACCTATGCCACCTTGCCAGCCAGCAGCTGATGAGCACCCCACAGCACCCCAGTGTCCCTCCAGGGAGTTGCTGAACATTATCGATATACTGGAAGAAGCAAATCCAGACCCAAGCCTACCACCTGGCAGACAAGACATGGATGCAGGAGAAAGCTCTGCAGAAAGGAAGCTCAACCTAGGTCTTGGACTTGAACTGGATATGGGCTTGCTTTAGAGTAAACAGGATTTGGGAGACGAAAGAGAAGATGCTCTGCATCTAATAACTTGCTTGGTCACGTCTTTGAGACAACAGGGTTTGAGTAAGGCATGATCTGGTGTCCAGGCATGGTTCCTTTCTGTGACCAAGCACAACGATTGCACAGACCCAGGAGCAGAGCTGGCACTGGGCTTGTCCCTTGTGGCTTCAATTGCCTGGAGACTTGAGGCTTCTCAAGCACTAGTCCCTTTGACAAGTCTTTCTGTCCCTTTGGATGTCTTCACATGAATACAAAAAGGCATACTTAAGCTGTTGAAATCGGACTATTTTCTTGCTTTTTTGTATGTAAGTCTAGATTAATCTGTTTACAAGTCCAAAATGACTCTTCTAGCTCATAGTATAACTGAGAGCAGAATATCTCCACATTTTTTACCGGGGACGTGCAATTGACCTAAAAACCTGTCATAACATCTGTGTTTTCAGGGTCCTAGTAATTTTTTTTTCAGTATTAAGATCACTGAAGAACAGAATTCAGCAGAACTTTCAAATATGGGTCCAGTGTGCCTATATAATTATCATCATGGTTTCAAACTGGATTATGTCCAATGTAATCTGAATAACCAGATACTGATGTCTATTTAGAAAGACCTACTTTAATTTTCCTTTGGTGGCCTTACACAGGCACTCAAAGTAGGTGTAATGAAGCAGGAAATTTTAACTCCAAGCATAGCAAAGTTTTGAGATAAGTTTAATTTTAGTGTTTCCATTTTACTGGTGTTGAAGGAATACTGAAAGCTAAAGTGTTCTTAGGAAGAAATAGCAGCAAGACAAGTCTTTTTTTAAAGTCCTGCAGTGAGGATTATAGTTGTTATGGTTACTAGATCAGCTATATTGCTACCCCATCTGAATTCATCCAGACTCTCATCCCCACTGGAGGATGCGGAGTTCCATCCTGCAAGATACACTTTGGCAAAGGGGTTCACCTATTTGTCATCGTTCAGAAATAAAAAGGGACCACAATGGTCTCTTATGGTCGAAACAGCTTCAGTCTCCCTAGCTGTGTCTGCGGGCTCCAAGTGTGTTACTGTTATGACAGTTGATTGAAATGACTCAGAAATTATACTTGTCAGAACAGAAGGGTAAAGGTGTAAGCTATAAATCCCATATAAATATTCCCTTAGGAAAATAGTTATTCATTATTTTATGAAGAAGTTTATTGCTTTTCTGACCTGCACTCTTATTAGCACAGTTAAATGGGAGCCTTGGAGACAAACATATTTGAGCAAGCAAGACCCCCAGAAAAACATGCTTTTAGCAAACGGATCCTTTTTAGTTTCAGCTGGGACTAAATGAAGCTGACTGCAGAAGAACAGCATGCAGAAAAGCTACGTGGAGAATAGGAGGCCTTGAACTGTAATGGGAGTCTCAAAATGCTTGAAAACAGTGAGGAATTTAGGCAGAGAAATGTAAACAGGACTTCTACTGCTGTCTCTTTTCTCTTACTTACCTAAGTTATGAAAATCCTCCTCCACCTCCCTGTAGGACTGATCTGTCAGAAGGCTCGATGTCCTTTGATCTCTTGAAAGCAAGCCTTGTTAATACAGCCCTGATATGCAAGGCTGGATTAGATTCCTCTGCCTACATGTGTATATTTTTTTCTTATCTGGGGTATTTTATCTTTGCAGTATCATTTTTCTCTCTAGTGATTGCTTTGCCTGTGGCGATTTCACTCTGCCTCCTGACAGGCAGTATTTCAGTGCTTTCACTGCTTTACTGCTGCACAAGTATTGAACGCTCCAGATGTGACTCCACCACCTTGAATCCCTGGACCCAAAACTCAACTTTGCTCATTCTGCAAGCCTCTCCAGTACCTTCCTGTAGGTGTTAATTGAAGTCTTTACTGATACAGCATACAAATATGAACAGCACAGCACTTCTGATAGCTGTCTTCTGATTTGTTTTGCATCAGCTTCCTGTTTGCATTTCTGGGTGTATCTACACACCTGTACTAAAAGCTGTTGGTAGGAATGATATGCTTACGATATTAGGTGAGGGACAGCTGGGGCTACGACATTTTAAGAGGTGCAACAAGTGGCCTGAGGGATTAACTGCTTGTGTCAAAATTATCTGTTGCAAATCAGGTGGCACTCAAACCTTGTCATATGGTCATCTGCTTTGGCTTTCAGAGGACCGTGATTCTCCTCCAGGCTGACACAGATGTTGATTATGAAGTTGACTGCAGAAAAAGTGTTGTGAGAGGCCCAGTTCGAAGGCTTCCTCTTCAAGTGCATGCTGGAGTTACTCAGTCACCAAAAGAAACCTGGAATGCTGGGAGATCGTGGCCAGCAGGTTGAGGGAGTTTCTCCTCCCCCTCCACTCTGCCCTAGTGAGGCCCCATCTGGAGTACTGTGTCCAGTTTTGGGCTCCCCAGTTTAAGAAAGATGAGGAGCTACTGGAGCAAGTCCAGTGGAGGGCTACGAGGATGATGAGGGGACTGGAGCATCTCTCCTACGAGGAAAGGCTGAAGGAGCTGGGCTTGTTTAGCCTGAAGAAGAGAAGTCTGAGAGGGGACCTTAGAAATGCTTATAAATACCTGAAGGGTGGATGTCAGGAGGACGGGGCCAACCTCTTTTCAGTGGTGCCCAGCGACAGGACAAGGGGCAATGGGCACAAACTGAAGCACAGGAAGTTCCGTCTGAACATGAGGAAGAACTTCTTCCCTCTGAGGGTGACAGAGCACTG
>Ga0065711_1046506_pt1 | contig 12857 bp, 16 predicted proteins | sample Hoacrofraction12_FD_59098 | JGI IMG/M metagenome (GOLD analysis project Ga0065711, IMG submission 59098) | Hoatzin crop microbial communities from Cojedes, Venezuela - Epithelial fraction 12 v2 (version 2) | ecosystem: Host-associated > Birds > Digestive system > Esophagus > Crop | place...
AGCCCTGGAACAGGCTGCCCAGGGAGGTTGTGGAGTCTCCTTCTCTGGAGATATTCAAGACCCACCTGGACAAGGTCCTCTACAGCCTACTGTAGGTGACCCTGCTTTGGCAGGAGGGTTGGACTGGGTGACCCACAGAGGTCCCTTCCAACCCCTACCATTCTGTGATTCTGTGAAGACATTTGAGTAAGGTCTTAGAAACACATTTTTGTATGAATCAAATTAAAAAATGCCCCCAAGTGTCTGAGCAAGACAGGGTTATGCTTTCACCCTGCTAGAAATACCAGGCATGCGTATCGCGTCCTGTCCTGGGGCTCTCCGTGGGGGAAGCAGGGGAGAGGCCGAGGGGATCTGGTGTCCCAGCCAGATCTTGTTTGAGCAAGACCCTACGCAGCTAAACAGAACGAGGTTGAGGGGGGCTGGGAGAGGGGCTGTGGTGTGGAAAAGGCTGGAAGCTGCGGCACCAGGGTTTACCTGCACATCAGGTACTCTGCCAGAGCTTTACCACTGGGGAAACAGCAGCTGAAGATTTAGGTAAGGAATAGTAACGAGGAGAACAAAATAAGAGCGTGAAAAAAGGGAGCAGAAGAAAAGATTTCTCGGCTGCAAAATACTCGGTAACGCTCCCAGTCAGCATTGGCTCAGTACAGCCCAAAATCCTGAGACACCGGGAAGCGACAGCTCGGAGAATCCCTAATCCCTGGCTGGGGTTTTTCGTGTATTCCTCGCAGCCAGACAGTGCTCCGGTTGCCGGCTTGCGGGCACAGCAGCCGGCTCTCCCCCCCGCCGCCAATCAAAGTGGGGCTGCTCCTGCGATAAAGGTGTGGGAAGCTCATGGCTGCAGAGTAATGCAGACAAAGCACGAGTGAGCGGAAGACAAAAGGGATGGAGTCCCAGAAGATGTGATCCACCCCATTAAAGGAAACGTCCGTAGCCTCCGTGGCTGTGTTTATGCTGCTTCACGCAATAGGCACCAGCCTCTCCTACCCCCGGGAGATTTTTACAGCATTAATTCACTCTGCACAAAACCCAGCCTGCAAGGCTCCTCTTCAGCAGCGACCTTTTCATCCCTCCAGCTCCCCCCGTCCCCGAGAGCCCTGCCCGCAGGAGCTGCACCCCTCCGGCTGACCTCCCGTTGCTCTCGAACAAATGTCACCCGTACCCAGCGAAGCAGACACTGAAGTGCCACGAATGGATCCCAGGATTCTTATTTTTCTGCTCTATGTGATGATCCTTCACGAGCTGGTGAGTGGCTGGATGGAGTACCAGAAGCAGATAGCCAAGCCAAAGAAGCAGGCGGGTCCAGTTTGGTCTTCTAGGTGAGTTAATGCCTATTATCTTTCCAAGAGGTGAATAGCTTGGGTATATTTTGATGGGGAAGATTGCCTTTTGTGTGCGTACATCGGTCCTTATAGGTGTCTGCGTGTGTGCATCATCTGCTGTGTATTAATGCACAGAGGGAGGATTAAGCTCTGTTAATCTTTTGAGCCTGTGTTGCCTGAATGTACTGTGCATTTGACATACTTGCAGATAAATATGCCCGTGGTTTGGGGTTTTTTTTGTGGAAATGTGGATAGCACAAGGAGCTACGCTTCACGCATGATATTCATCAATGAGGCACAAACCTCTAGAGACTTTGCAATCAGAGTATTTCATGTTAAATCACGAGCGTGCATGTCACTATCTCGCCGTCTCCTCCCACTCTCTGGGCTGTGCCCACTACACTAATCCCTGTCTTATTCTCTGCCCAACAACAGAAATGAGCTGGGGAAATAAGGATGTAAAAGAGAAATGCTGTGTGCCCTTACAAATCAGATATATTTCTGCAAACATTGTTTACACCTTGTTCATGTGTAGTAGTGTTTGGGGTAACGGTGGTCTTAATATTGTTGGGGTCATATAATGAAAGATATCTTGACAGCTATCCATCGGCTGCATGATTAAAGCCTCGCAGCCTGGGACCCAAAATTCACCTCCCACCGGATCTCAGGCGATGGCACAGCAACACCTTGTAGCTTTGGACCTACAGAGATGCCTGTGACCCAGTTTGCTCCAGGTCTGACAGCTGCAGCGCGGGTGTGCAGAGCTCACTCCTCATCCTCATCCTCTGACGCGCAGCAGTCAGCCGCGATTACAGCCCCGCTCTGCCTGGGGCTGCACAAGCCCACCCCAAAGGCGTCTCTGTGGACGAGACCACCGAGAGAACACCGTGGTGCAAGGACGTGCCTGTGGCTTGCTGAAAATAGGCAGCCGGCAGATACCAGTCTCCTCGTCTGCAGTTTGGGGATAAATCCGCTGGCTGAATTTCCCGACCAGCAACGCTGAGCTGCACCTTGCGCTGCCTGGTCGTACGAGTAAAACGATTAGCACTGGGAACACAGCCATAGGTGGAGGCGGCTCGAGAGCAGAAATAGCTGGAAAGCAATGAGGCTGGCTGGATTATAATTGAAATCAGAGACAGGTTTCCTCGCTGTCTTCAAGGAGGAGTGCAGGGAGGCGTTGGACAATAACTTGCGCTGAGGTCTGAGGTATCCCAATGCTAGCAAAAAGATGCAATGCAGAGAACCTAGTGGAATGATTTTGTTTGCTAGAGGCCACCAAACAACATACATCAAGCCGGATAATGACATTATAGGACTGTTTTGTTTTTGTTTTTTTTTTTTTAAGAGAACCCAAGGGAATTCTGTACCCATCTAACCCAAAAACCTCTAGGGGCTGCCATCTAACCTAAAAATCTCCAGGGGCTGCCATCTACCCCAGCCTCATCTGGGGAGGTGGGACCAAGCCGAATGATCTGAGCAGTGCCCCATGCCCTGGGGGCATCCCAACCATCTCCACCTGGGCTGAACACACAGGCAGCCTGCCTGCTTCACCCAGCCTCTCCCTGCCCTGCTAGCTGCTCCTGCTGCTCCCCCGGCTGACTCCAGCCAGCCTGGGAAAGCAGAGCCGCCGGGTCTGTGCATGTCACTTGGATCGCCCACAGGTTGCACCATAAACAGGTGAAGGTCTGTGGCCTGAGGAACTGGGAAATTGCAGGATGAACTGGGATCCTCATTGGAATTAAGACTGTCCTTCATGGACATGCAAATTCTGGTGTAGCCTGGGCTCGTACACCCCTGCTGCAATAATGCTGAAGCTTTCTTGAGCGATGGGCCCTCGAGGCCAGGTTTCATAGTGCTCAGAGAGCACAGCTGGAGCCAGATGTTCACCCTTCAGTACAGGCTTGGGCTTAGAAAATGCTCAGAAATGGTTGCGACACCTGTAGCCTGGTTCTCCGAAGGGTTCAAGCCATGGCTCAGCAGCGCGAGGAGGCTTCCTCAGGCCTTGCGTCAGGTTAGGAGCACCACAGCACAAAGCCAGCTCAAAAGTGAGATTCACTCCACTTGGTTTAGTGCTGGACCAGGTACCATCTACCATGGCAGTCTGGCCCAAGAATCACCCGTCCTCTGGCAGCGAATACAGTGCCAGCATGAGAGCATAAAGCAAGCTGCAATATTGACTTTGATTTAATTGACAGAAAGTAGCTGTACGCCCACACCTGCACCAGACCGAACGTACGGGTCTGGGGCACCTGGCTGAGCTCAGCCCCGGTGTCGGCAGCAGTGGGGTGTGATGGCTGCTCCCTCCGTGCATGCAGCCGTCGAGCCGCCTCTCGCGGCTGGGCACCATCTGGAGCTAGGAGGAAGGAGAGCGAGGGGCTGGTGCCATCTGAGATCCCAGCATTCCTGACTTTTAGGAAGGATTTGCAGACGTTGCCGAGGAAGTCACCCAAAACCTTCCAGTAAGAGCTGAAACCCCAGCTAGGAGCAAGGCAGACCTCCTGGGAAGAGATGGATGGAAGGCCACCTCGCTTCCCAGCGCGGCCTGGAGCTGGGCCACTGCTGCAGAGGTAAAGCTTCATCTCCTGCCACAGGGCCTGAGCTGCCAGTTCCCCAGCCTGTTTGTTAGAAGTAATGAACTTGAAAACCAATTAGGAAATGAAGTTATAAAGCAGCAAGTTAATTAGGACATGAGAGAACCGTCTCTTGACTGCACACCCTCAGCATAGGCAGGAATTTCAGGGCTCTTCCTCCTTTTGTGGATGCTGAATAGTAACAAGCTCCGTTGTGAAGCAGCGTTTTCTCACTTTCACAGCTTTTCCCCAGCCGTGTCTTCCTCCGCCCCTGGAGCGGCTGGCGGCTCCCCCGCTCCCGGCCTCCATTCACCAGCTGCTGCTGGCGTCCCACGGCGTGCCGGCTCGCCACCGGCCGGTCCTCACCGTCCTCCTCCACCGCTTACGTCATGGGGGGAGAAGGAGCCTGGATGATTTTACTGATAAGGCCACTGGGATTGCAGGAGGAACCTCTCTGAGCCGGGTCCAACGAGAGCAGAGATCTCTAATCGCCAGCCTGAGATCTCCACCTCGCCGCAGTCTTTGTGGCAGGGATGAGGAGGGGATGCGCTTCACCCCGTGTGAATCTCGCTGCAAATTCCTGCTGTTGTGCCCCGCATCACCCTCTGCACTGGCAGGAGACTGCATGTTCACTGCACCGCTCTTTGGCAGTCTTTGGAAAAGCTGAATATAAAAACGGGTAGGGAAGGTGTTAGCCAGGAGGGAGGAAAGCACAGCCTGGGACACAGCACCTAGGGAGAGGATAAATGCCAAGGGCAAGTGGGCCTGAGCACTGAGTCATCCCAGGAGAGCCCTGGGTGAACGCAGCCCCACGGCTCCTGCAGCCCACCCAGCTCTGCTGGGCTGTCCTTGGTGTCTCTGTGCATGGCGTGGTTGTTCGTGGTGTGGTTGGTTCGTGGCGTGGTTGGTTTGCACCCTGGATAACCCCCTGAGAGAAAGCAGACTGTGACAAGGGTGGCAAAAGTCCAAAGAACTGCCAGGTGTGCACGTTGGTGGGTTTAGTCGTTTTAAGGCAAACTACTCAAAGGTATTTGAAGTGGAAGTTCTGAAGAGCCGAGGGGGTTGTTTTCAGTGACCCACCTGGCCAGAGCGATGGCCCTCTGGGCTCTGACGGGCTGTTCATGGGGTTCTGAGCTCACATTTGTCCCCTTTTAGTTCGGCAGCTGCTTCTAAGACCTCTGGTAGCTGGGACAGGGAGGGTCCCCATCACCACTTCAGGTGTATAAAGGAGGGTCGCTCCTGGGTCTCCACTGTCCAGGCACCTTGAGCATCAGGGGCTGCAGCAGGATCCAGCACTGGCCCTTCGCGTGGAAGCAGTGGTGGGGAACCCCTTTCTGCTGACCATAATTCCCTGTCCTTTTAGGAGCCTCCGCTAGATGCGGGAGGGATGCCCAGGCTCTGGCCCACACCAGTAACGATATCTCACTTTGTTCCTCACTAGCAACACCACCAGATCAAACCACTCCAGCTTCTCCAGGCCTCTGGTCCACTCCGTGCGCAGGGAGAGGTACAGGGACTGGAGGAAACCGGGGCGGATCATCCGGAAAGCGTGAGGATGCATCTACCGGGGAGCGTGGGGAGAGGTGACTGTGCCAGCGGCAACTGTCCGTCACGAGGTCTGCACCGACTTACCACCTTGCAGCAGCAGCAGCTGGCGTGAGGGCATCCTCCAGGCACGGTGATCTGCAACCTGCAGCTTGCTTCTCTTCCCTGAGCCTGGCACGACCAAGAAGGAGCTAGCCCCTTCCTCCTGGGAACCTGTCCCTGCCTGGTGAGCAGCCGGGCTGAGACACCTCAGCCAGCAGCGGAGGTGGGACAAGGCTTTTGCCACCCAACACAGCCAAGTGACTTTTGTTTCTTACTCCCAAAGGGTTGAGTAGATGGAGAGTAGATTTCTTGGGGGAAGAATGACATTTGCTCTTGCATGGGCAACGCTGGGAAGCCTCCAGATAGTTTCAGGCTCCTCTCCTCCCGCTCGAGGGCTGTGTGGCTGGTTAACAGCGTTTCCCAAAGTGACAGGAAAATCTTTGTTGTCCGGTTTGTCGCTGGTCCCAGGAGAACTTGCCTCCACTGGAGCACCCAGAAGTCATGACACTTGGAAATGCTGGCTCCCTGTCAAGTCTCGAGCACTGGGAGTCTGTAAATGTTTTTCTGCTTTTCTTCACCCTCGTTAAATGAGTTACTCGAGGGTGGAAGGGGGAAAGTGCCCTGAACCGGTGACTCAGAGTTATGCCACCGAATGCAATTTACTGCAATGACCTTGTAATTAGCTTTCTTTGGAGCCTTCCCAGCAGCTGAGCCAAATGCAAGAGCGGCTTTCTAATGAGCAGATAGGTGGGAAAGGAACACAATATTGCCCTTTCATTAGAGTCTGCGGTTTAGGCATAAAATGACGTTTTATACGCAGCAGTCAGTTTTTGCATCCTGCGACCCCACGTAGCGGCTGTACACAGGGTGGGAACCGCCGGGCGCTGGAGGGATTCTGACACTGAGCTCTGGCAGCTGCTGTCTGTGGCAAAACTGCCGGCTTTATTTGCTGAACATAACGTTTGGCTCAGACGCAGCCTGTTTTTCTCCTTGCCAACCATTTACAAACCTGAGTCAGGCTCACAGACGCATTACCCAGCAGTAGATAGGGGAGGGAGTCGGTGCAGATCATGCATTCGTTATCCAGAACCAGCCACCAGATACATTTGCACGTCTGTCTGCCGCTGAGTTGTTTGCAAACTGTTCCTGTCGGTCGACGCTGTGTTTGCTCAGTCACCCAGGGCGGGAGTCACCTCGCCCGAGGCAGAGGTCCACACCTGAGCGAGCGTCCCAAGCCCCGTGCTGCGCAGAGGGGCACGTGAGGGGCTGCGGTTCTTCTCCTCCAAAGGTAAACATCAAGGAAAGCTGGCTGAGCCGCGCTCTGGAAGCGCCCGATCCTCTGTCCTGGGGAGGCTGGATGGGTAGCTTGGAGGTAGAGCTCTGCTCTTAGGGGAGATGAAGTTCCTGCCTTGCATTGGGTTATTCCTGAAAAAGGAGACAGGAGTAGCAATTAACGCTTTCTGCACATTTCAAAGCATAAACTCTCTGCAAAGACGCGCCTCGGCTCTGCGACGCTGTGGCTCCTTCCCCAGGTGTCCCCTGCCTAGCCCGATACACGCAGGTGCATCCACAGGTAACAAACGGAACGACAAACGGAGTCGATGTCAGGAGGAAAAACAGTCAGAAAGCGTTTCTGAGTGGTGGGGGACGTTGCTTTCCCAGAGATGCGTCTGCCCTGGTGTTACAGGGGGCGTGCAGCTGGACGTTACCCCTGCTCTCCTGCTAGGGTGTGTGTGAATGTGCTGGGAGCATTTGCTATGCAAAAAGTGTTTAAATTAGTTACTGAAGTGGTGCAGGACAGGACTGGCCTCACCTTAGCAGCTGGGCTCCTGGCCCCGACGGGGCGGATGAGCCTGAGCAGGGACAGATGATGGACGTGAACGGGGCAGGCAGATGTCCCGACTGCTGCACCATCAGGGAACAGTGGAGAGACAGGGATGCCTTGCTCTGCTGATCACATGCTGGATTCACCCCTGTAAATATTGTCATGTTTACTTCCAATAAACTCTTTTACATATATGGTGTTTGGATTGGCTCTGTTCTTTTTCAGGCCTTGCGTCTCTCTCTACTGGTTTTGGCTTTCCCAGCCTGGGAGCCAGCCAAGGTGGTGGCTGGAAGCCACCCCAGAGGGACAGCTGGTGGTGCAAGGGGGGATCCAGTACGGCTAAAAGCATTTTTGATGCTGAATTCATAGCACAAATGTTTGTTCTCTCATCCTTTATGCAGAGGAACACGTGACTGCAAACCAGAGTCTTGTTTCAGATGGTTGCAGGCTTTGCTTTGTGTTTTTTTTTTCAAATATTGAGGTTGCTCTGCAGCTCTGTTGGAGAATGTCCTGCCCAAGAAACGCACCTTGTGGTGCGAGCTGATGGTGGCGGAGAGCTCAGGATCCCCCGATCTTCAGTGGAGCGGACCTCCAGGGAGCTGAGGGAGCGATGCAGCCCAACAGCCTGAGGCCAGGCCCTGCGGGGACTTGCCTTTGGGTTGGTGTTTGCACAGTTAACTGGGTTGACCGAAGGTCCAGGCTAACCAGGATGCAGTCAAGGGTGGGCAGCTCGCATCTGTCTGCTGAGGTAACCTCGGTCCCCGGGGTGATTTGGGTCTGATCCTGCACTCTCACCCCGCTGTTCCCCGCAGCACCCATGGACATCTACCCCGCTCAGGGCAGGCGGGTGACCGCTCGGTGAGGAAGGGCTGTGCCGTAGTGTCGTGGTGCACAAGAAACGGCTGAACAGGAACCCCCGAGAAGACGCCCCATGCCCCGTAGCCAGCAACACCTCCGACACAAAACCAGCGTAGCCGCTGCACTGAGCCCTGCTCTTTACTATTAAAAACAAATGAGCCGCCCCCTGTGAACACAGCCCTTACTGTAAGCCCAGCCGCAGCCCGCGATGTGCAGCGCTTCGCTCCGGGTGCTGCATGATGCTGTGGAAGGAAGTCACCTCGCGTGGCTTCACATGGCGTCGGATGAAGTCCCACGGATGGGAGGCTGCGGCGGCTGCTGGCTCTGCTCGAAATAGACTCCGTGGGCTGTAGACTGCATGCTGAACCACGCTTTTCTTAAAAACTTCCCTTTTGGCTTGAAATGGTTCAGGGAAGTTTCCAACCCTGGCACAGCGAGCCAGTGAAAGCCCGGATCGCCCTGGTGCTGGCTGCCAGCAGGAACCTTCGGGGAGGTTTCAAAGCACCAAGTTTCGCCCATCTGCGGAGCAACCTTCCTGCAGGGACGGTTTCCGTCTGGTCCCAAGGAGTTCTTTGGGATGGAGCCTGGGGATTTCACCCTCTGAGCTTTCGATCTCAGCGATGGATGTTGTCCTGCCGTATGAAGCAAAGGGTTTCTACGAGTTAAAGCTGGTGGCAGTGAGTTTCACGAGCTGGTCTTGGATCAGAAGACTGCCGGAGTCAGCACACTGGAGATCATCGTCTGAATATCTCAGCAAAGCCCTTTGGGGGTTTTCTTTTGCTCGGGAAAGAAGCAGGGAGATGGTCTCAGGAATTCACATTTTCTGACCTACGATATGATGCTTGTTTGGAGGGTTTGCTGCGACTCAGGGGCATGCTTCCCCATGCAGCCCTTATGATCCCACCGAATCTGAAGATTTACAGAGCCAAAAGAGTAAACAGCACCCCATTGAACAACTTTGAGCAACTTTCTCTGGCTGACCGAAGCCAGGAGAGACCAAAGGTGCCTCTGTCTAAAAACGAATTGGCCGTGAAAATGCCTGCAAGCCCATTTTCTTGGCAGGGTCAGTTCCCGGGCAGGCAGCTGGTCAGGAGCTGCCCTGCCCCATCCCTGGGGTTGCGGTGCAGAGCCATGAGCTGCGGCTGAGAGCATCTTCCAGGAAAAGGCTTGTTGTGTAGAGCCGTTATCCCAAAGGGACTCTGAGCATTTTGGGGACGTGCTGGGGAGCGGCGTGGTCGTACCCCAAAGGCAGAGCAAACAATGATGGGTATGAAGCCAGGGTATAAATCCAAGTGCTTAAGCATAAGCAAAATTGTCTGATTTCAGGATGGTCCAGATAGAGGTGGGAGAGTGCCAGGCAGCCAGGGAAATGTTTTCCTGCTGGTGAGATGCCAATGGGCTTAAAAGCTGCCTCCCAAAAAGGGTCAGGGCTTGGTGCCTGCCAGGCAGAGCTCCTCGGTGCTGCGCGGCAGCCTCTCTCCTCGCCCCACCATTGCTCCTGCCAACAGGAGCCTGCCACAAAGTTGGGTCACCCCGTGGTTACGATCGTGGTCAACGGAAAGAGCAGCTTTGGGGGGGGCTGTGCCCCCAGCCAGCCTCTCGGCTGTTGGTGCTGCCAGCGGTGAGGAGGTACCGAACGGGTGTGAGTCGGCACGGGTGGAGGGAGCAGCGACAGCCGCCTGCCCCATGGTCCTCCCTCCAGGAGAGACAGGCTCAGCCCTTGCGCTGGAGATGTTCGCTTCACCAGGCTGTGAAGATACAGCAGCACTTCGTGCCCAGCAGGTTGTCCTGCTGGTGGGGACAGTGGGAGAAGTCTGGGTACGACAGCCGAGCGAGGCGGACGGAGGGTGTGGGGGGCTGCTGTCTGCAGGGCTGCGAGGTCTGGCAGCAGGAGGGGGAGCAGGTCAGAGAGCCGATTGCCAGCTGCGCTGTAACAAAACTGGCTGAAATAGTTGTAGCGCGGGTGATGCTGGGATCTCACACGTGATTTTAAATGCAGAGGCTTTCGGAGCCAAGCTGTAACAGCATCACCCATTTCATCTTCCCCTGTAGGGTTTCTGGAGAAACAGGGACATATTTTGAGCAACCCAGACACTCTGAATATGGACTCGATTGATTTGTAGTAGTGCAGGCTTCAAGCAGCACAGGCCTCAAAGCTTTTCTCAGGCTAGTTGTGGGGAAGCAAACCTTTCCCAGGCTGGCTGCAGGAAAACAGGCCTTTCTCAGGCCAGCTGCAGGTAAACAGTCGTGCTGGATGCTGGGATCTCACACGTGATTTTAAATGCAGAGGCTTTCGGAGCCAAGCAGTAACAGCATCATCCATTTCATCTTCCCCCATTGGTAGCTGGTAGCGGTGAACGTTTAAGCCGCTCCTGCGGTTTCTTTGTAGCCCTTTCCTTGGCAGCACAGTCAGAGAGAGCCAAGCTGAGCGTGGCAGGTTCGAGTCTGACTCCCACGAGGTCACACAATTTCATGTGAAATGCAAGATTTGGCCCCCTGCCAGGTCTCCTCCTGTGGAGGCTGGGATAAATCTGGTCAAATTTTGGCCGCAGGCCTTCAGGATCAGGGGTCATGTGAAGACCTGCCTCTGCTGCTTCAGCCACTGTTGCCTCTGATCGAGCTCAGCCTAAGGATGGTGAGCTCATGTGGTTTCACTGCTTTCTGTTTTCCACCCCTCGCCTCGCAGGTCAGCACAGAGACGTCTCCTAAGTCCTTGGAGCCACTGGCCTCCCCTGCCTTCATGAATGCCAGCGTGGACTGCTTGCCCCAGAGGCTGCACCCCACCATCCCTGCCCTGGGGACCCTTCTCGTGCTGGGCTGCGTCCTGCTGAACAGCATGAGCTTCTGGGTGTTCTACTTCCGCATCAAGCAGTGGGATTCGGGCATGATCCTGGAGTTCAGCCTGGTCCTGGGAGATATCCTGATCATCCCCGTTGCTCCACTCCGGATTTCCTACCTCAGCCTCGGCAACCAGTTGCTATGATGAAAACGGTTTTAAGCTTTTAATATTTTAAAGTGGTTTTCTTATGCCATTCTGAGATGAACTCATGTGCTTATATGGAGCATGACCATACCATTATTTGGTTAAATCTGGTTTATCACTGCTCGATAGCTGCATCTGCACTGGAGCTGGCCCCTCGCCCCGAAGGAACAAGACAGACCACTTGCCCAGAGCACCAGAGGTGTGACTCATAAGGCAAACACGGTTTCTAGATTTAAGCAAAGATGAAGACACTGCTGGCTTTGGATGACTGACCTCTGCCACTTTCAGGTTTCCAGACCTTGACACCGTCTTTTCCAACGTGGTTTAAACTGATGTGGGTTTGCCCTAGCCCCAAGCCCTGGTTCATCCCTGAAACGCAGCCAATGGCTGAGATGGGGAAGTGGGGATCACCTAACTCTCTGAAGTGGGGGGGGACGCAGCATGGGTGGGGAGAATGACGCCAGCCACATTGTTAAGAACACCGAGACTCACTCTGTGATTTTGCTGTCTTTATTTTCGGGGAGAGTGATGCCGCCAGTGGTGCAATGAGGAGCTCTTCAAATTCTTCCCCCCGCAGCGAGCGCCGGATAAGTCAGCCTCTGCATGCAGAAGGGGCAATGGGGCTTGAACTCTGCCCACAGCTGGATACAGTTGAAACAGAAGAGGCTGAGGCACGGCATGTTGTAGACAACGTTGTCCCAGGGGCCAAGGCATATCGGGCAGTGGCCCTGTGAGGCCGTGACCAAGCTCTGCTCATGCTGCAGCGGGCTGGGAAGAGCTGGTGGCGATGGCCTCGTCCTCCTGTCTTACGCTGCAGTGGCGGGGGTCCCCGCACAGCTCACCTCTGCGGCGCCTGTGGGTGCCCCGGCTGCCTGAAGTGGGCAGGGCCGGGAACAAACCCGCAGCGGCTCTGGGGGGTGGGCACTAAGAGCTTCAGCCACCAGTTCCCAGGGCACCAGCCCAGCGCCGAGCCAAACGCTTGATCCGCACTCCGAGCCTCGCTGAAACGCTCAGCTGGAGCGAAGGCGCGAGCCAGCTGGGAGAGGCTGGGCGGCCGAATTTGAGCAGCGCGGGCTGCGATGTCACAGTGCACGGCTGGGTCACGTGACGCTGTAAGGCTGGGGCATGTGACGATGAATGGTTGGGGGATGTCACAGTGCATGCCTGGGGGAGGCACAGAGACTGGGGCTGCTTGCTTGTCTTGCCACCTCAAACTTCAAACGTAGCCGTGGAAATGGGGGGTGTCCCTTCCAGGCTCCTTTCGCAGCCGTGCTCCGAAAATGCGAACGTCTGCAGATAGGTGGCAGCCAGAAGGGGGTATCCTGGAAAGCTGTTGCTCAGCCTCATCTGCCCATTGCACTGCTCGCACAGAGGCACCGAGACTGGGGCTGCTTGCTTGTCTTGCCACCTCAAACTTCACACGTAGTTTAAGATTTGGGGGGGCCCCTGCCAGGATACTTTGGCAGCCCTGCTCCGACAATGCGAACATCTGCAGATAGCTGGCAGCCAGAAGGGGTTAGCCTGGAAAGCTGTTGCTGAGCCTCATCTGCCCATGGCACTGCTCGCACAGAGGCACAGAGACTGGGACTGCTTGCTTGTCTGGCCACCTCAAACTTCAAACGTAGCCTAGGAATGGAAGGGGTCCCTGCCGGGCTCCTTTCTCAGCCCTGCTCCGAAAATGCGAACGTCTGCAGATAGGTCGCAGCCAGAAG
>Ga0065711_1008648_pt1 | contig 12855 bp, 13 predicted proteins | sample Hoacrofraction12_FD_59098 | JGI IMG/M metagenome (GOLD analysis project Ga0065711, IMG submission 59098) | Hoatzin crop microbial communities from Cojedes, Venezuela - Epithelial fraction 12 v2 (version 2) | ecosystem: Host-associated > Birds > Digestive system > Esophagus > Crop | place...
TAAAGCTGCTTCTGGATATGGCCATAAAGTAATTGGACGAAGTAAACCAGCCTTAATTCCTTCATCTTCTAATAATTTAATAGCAGCCTTACAGATACGAGATGGTGTACCATAGGCAACAAATAAGACTTCGCAATCTTCAACATTAATCTCTTCCCATCTGGTTTCGTTTTCAGCAATCAATTGATATTTTTTAGCTAAACGTTCATTATGATCACTACATAAATTAGGATCGATATATAAAGAGTTAATAATATTAGGTTTTCTTTCGCCTTTTGTACCGGTAGTAGCCCAATCCTTTGCTGGTAAATCTCTTTTTTCAGGAGTACGCCACTCGATCGCTTCCATCATTTGACCAATCATACCATCAGCCAAAATCATAACTGGATTACGATACATATCAGCTACATCAAAAGCGATCTGGACATAGTCAGCCGCTTCCTGAATACTAGCTGGAGCAAACACTGGATGACGATAGTCACCATTTCCTCCACCTCTAGTAGCTTGGAAATAATCGCCCTGAGCTGGTTGAATTGTACCTAGACCCGGTCCTCCACGCATCATATTAACGATGACACAAGGTAGTTCAGCACCACATAAATAAGTGATGCCTTCTTGTTTTAAGGAAATGCCAGGAGAAGAGGAAGAAGTCATAACTCTAACTCCACATCCACTAGCTCCATATACCATATTAATAGCAGCAATTTCTGATTCAGCTTGTAAGAAACAACCGCCTATTTCTGGTAAATGCAATGATAAATATTCAGGAATTTCATTTTGGGGTGTAATCGGATAACCAAAGAAATACTTACAGCCTGCTCTAATGGCAGCTTCAGCTACTGCTTCATTACCCTTCCATAATTCTTTTTCCATTGTTAAGTCCTCTCTACCGTAATAACGGAATCAGGACACATCTTGGCGCAATTGGCACAACCAATACATTTACTCATATCTTCTGGTCTAACCATTGCCGGATGATAACCCTTCTTATTGGTGATGCTCGCGTCCATCACAATAATCTTGGTCGGACAGAACATTGCACAGAGTTCACAACCCTTACATCTGTCCGTTTGAAAACTTACGTTTCCAGCCATTTTGTCCTCCTTTTCCTCTACTAAATATCAATTTCCCAAGGTTTACGTAGATAGATATTCATCTGGAAACCCTTAGGCAAATCATTTACTTCATTAATAAATTTTTTATTATATGCATTCGCAAATATTGGCAGTCCACTTATTTCACTTAACTCACTAGCTAACTCATAACCTTTTCTAATTTCTTCAGCCGTTGTTTCACTACACAAATGTGTATTATTTACAATCCCACTAACGTTTTGTAAGCTCTCTGTTTCAATGGCTCTTAAATAAGCTAAAGCCTTTTCGCTAGTACTAGTTTCTGGTCTATTAGCATTTAAAACAAATAAAAGCTCAAAATCTTCTTTTTCTAAGTAAGGTGCGAAACGAGCTAATACTCTAGCACCGATAGGATCACCACCAATATCGATAACTGCTTGATATTCTCTATTTTCAAAGACCTTCATTACCCTGGCATTAATCGCTGGTATATCTGCTTGACCACCACAAGAGGAAACAATTACTTCGATCCCCTTTTCTTCTAGTAGCTGGCTTTGTTCGTAAGAGCGAAAATATGGATTAACAATATCTAAATCAGCTAAGATAACCTTCTCATTACTTTCTTTTAAATAAAGAGCTAAATTAATCGCATATTCGCTTTTACCACTGCCATAATGCCCGCAGATAATATAGATTCTTGCCATTAGTAAGTTAATAGCTCCTCTTCTTTTCTTAATACTCTTAAAGCGCCTTGAGCTAAAGCTAACATCTCATCTTCTCCTGGATAAGCATAAACCTTAGCAATATAAGAAACATATTCTTCAATATGTCTAACTAAATCCGAATCATAAGCAAAACCACCAGTTAAGATAATGGCATCTACCTGGCCTTTTAAAACAGTTGCCATTGCCCCAATTTCTTTAGCAATCTGATAACACATAGCCGAATATGCTAGTAAGGCTTCTTGATCATTTTCTTCTTCAATTCTTCTAACCAATTCTTTGCCGTCATTTGTACCCGTATAAGCCAAAAGCCCACACTTTTTAGTAAAGTAATCATAAAGTTCTTCAAAGTTAGAACCATACTTACCACTAAAGACAGCTCTTAACACATCAGCTACTGCAATTGTTCCTGGTCTTTCACCAGTAAAAGCTCCTTCGCCTTCTAAACCATTATTAACATCAATTACTCTGCCATATTCATGAGCACCTACTGTAACACCACCACCCATATGAGCGATGATTAAACGTAAATCTTCGTATTTTTTATTTCTTTGTTTAGCGAAGCGTTTACCAATAGCCTTTTGATTTAAGGCATGAAAACGAGGACGACGTGGAAAATCAGGGTGTCCAGAAAGATGAGCAATCTCACTCATTTCATCAATTACTGGCGGATCAACAATAAATGCCTGAGCACCACTATCCTCTGCAATCTCTTGGGCAATTATGCCACCTAAATTACAGACATGACGACCATAAGTGCATTCCCTTAAATCCTTCAACATCTTCTCGTTTACTTCATAAGTACCACCACATACCGGTCTTATTAAACCACCTCTACCAACAATGACATCAAAAGAATGCAAATCAATGCCTTGTGAGCTTAAATATTCTTCGATGATTGGTTTACGAAACTGGGCATTATCTTCCATACTTACTAAACCCTTCATATCCTCAGGATTATGACGGAAAGTTTCTAGCAAGATTTCTTCATCATCTTCAAATACAGCAACCTTAGTTGAAGTGGAACCAAAATTAATGGCTAATACTTTAAATCTATTCATTATGACCTCGCTAAATACAAGGCTAATGCGATTGAATTTAATTTAGCTGTATCGCTATCAGCTCTTGAAGTAAGTACGATTGGTGCTTTAGCACCTAAGATAACTCCGGCATTTTCAGCATAAGCTAAAAACACTAAAGCTTTATATAAGATATTTCCTGCTTCTATATCAGGCATTAATAAGATGTCTGCCCTACCTGCAAGCTCATTAGTAATGCCTTTATGATGAGCAGCTTCTACACTTACGGCATTATCTAAAGCTAATGGGCCAACAACTTTACAACCACTTATCTGCCCACTTTCTTGCATATTGACTAAAGACTTAGCGTCTAAGGTAGCCTGCATCTTTTCATTAACTTTTTCTACTGCACATACTCCTGCCACAATCGGATCAGGATTACCTAATTTATGAGCAACCTCTACTGCATTTTCTAAAATAGCTTTTTTGCCAGCTAAATCAGGAGCAACATTCATTGCTACATCACACACATAAAGTAAGCGATCATAACCCTTAACCTCAAATAAAGCGACATGAGAAAGTAGTTTATCACTTCTTAAACCTACTTCTTTATCTAAAATAGCTTTTAAATAAATAGAGGTATCTACTAAACCTTTTACCAAAACATCTGCCTTACCACTGCTTACTAATTCAACCGCCTTTAAACAAGCAGTAGCAGGATCCTTTTCATCGATTATTTGATATCTACTATAATCAATATTCTCTTCTTGACATAAAGTAATTATTTTTTCTTGATCGCCAACCAAAATAGCACTCGCAAAACCGGCTTCATAGGCTTGATTGACAGCAGAAAGCACTTCATTGTCTTGCGCATTAGCCACGGCTAAAACAGAGTCTTGCTGCTGCTTTACGGCTTCACGCAGTTGCGCCAAAGTATTTATCATATGTGCTCCTTATTTATCTAATTTTATTTTATAAAATATAGCTCTCTTCTTTTTACGTTAAAACTTATTCTCAAAATAAGTTTATTGATATTTTGCGATTGCTTTTTTAAAGGCCTTTAAAGATCTTTCGACCATATCTTCACTAACACAAGTGCTAATACGCATATAACCAGGACAGCCAAAATCATCACAGGGTACTAAAAGTAAATTTTCTTGTTTAGCTACTTCACAAAAAGCTAAAGAATTGCCACCTGGTGCTTCTATCATCATATAGAAAGCCCCCATTGGTTTTATGCAACGATATCCCATTTCGCTTAACTCTTTATATAACTTATTGCGATTATTGTTGTAGACGGTAATATCTGGCCATAACTGTGCATTATCAGCGATCGCCCATTGCATTAAAGATGGCGCACAGACATGCCCCAAGGTTCTAGCAGCCCCAGCAATTGCATAATAAAGCTGTTGACCATCAGTTGCGCAATCCGGAATACAAACATAGCCTATTCTTTCTCCTGGCATTGATAAAGACTTCGAATAGCTATAACAAATCAAAGTATCAGGATAAATGAAAGGTAAATATGGTACATCCACCCCGTCATATACCAGCTCTCTATAAGGCTCATCAGCAATGATATAGATAGGATGCCCTATTTTTTCACTTCCTTCTTTTAAAATACTAGCTAATTTCTTTAAAGTTTCTGCTGAATAAACAACGCCACTAGGATTATTAGGAGAATTAACAATTATCGCTTGGGTATTATTGCTTATCTTTTTCTTTAGATCTTCAAAATTAATTTGAAAAGTTTCTCTATCAGCCTCTACTACTACTGTTTTTACTCCGTTATAGCCAGCATAAACAGGATATTCAGCAAAGTAAGGAGCAATCAATAACACTTCGGCATTTTCAACAGCTAAGGCTTTAATACAAGAGATAATAGCTGGAGCAGCACCACAAGTAAAAAAGATATTCTCCGCTCTAATGGTATCTTTACTTCTTTCACTTAAATTCTTAGCAACCTGTTTACGGGCATGTAGACAACCATGAGCACTAGTATAGGCATGAACTTTTAAGGATTCATTATCTAAAAGATTTTTCATGGTATCTACTATTTCTTTAGGTACCTCAGTAGAAGGATTGCCAATTGAAAAGTCATAAACATTATCTTCGCCAACTATTTCTTTTTGCATCTTGCCATATTCAAATAGCTCACGAATACAGGATCTTTTCTCTCCTAAATGCTTCATCGTTTCATTAATCATTGTTTTCTCCGTATAAATTATATTTTTCTTCCTTTTTCATAACCCTTAATCCACCTCTTGCTAAAGCTTCCATCTCTTTCTCCCCTGGCATTACAACCACTGGAGCTAAAAAAGATACATAAGAGCTAATTTCCTGACATAATTTTTCACTATACGCTAAACCACCAGTTAAGATAATGGCATCAATGTCACCTTTTAAAGTAATTGAAAGTAAACCAATACTTTTAGCTATTTGATATGCTTGGGCTTTAAATACTAACTCTACTTCTTTTTCATCTAATCTTTTTTCAACTTCTCTTAAATCAGAGATACCTAAATGGGCTTTAATGCCACCATTACCTCTAATCATTTTTTGCATGGTTTTATAATCATATTTTTTAAATAATTTAATTAATTCTAAACTTGGCGCACTACCTGATCTTTCTGGTGAAAAATGACCATCATCATCACCCATCGTATCAATTACTTCACCTTTTCTATGGACAGAAGCAGAAACACCAGAGCCCATATGCATCATGATTAAATTTAAATCGTTATAGTTTTTATTAATCTCTTCAGCATATTTATAAGCCATAGCTCTACAGTTAAGAATATGTGAGAAGGAATGTCTTTGGATTTCTTTAAAACCAGTTACCTTGGCTACTTCACTTAAATTACCTGAGCTAACCGCATCATAAATAAAAGCTTTAATTTGGTATTTATCACTTAATTCTTTACCCATTAAAGCGGCTAAATTTGATGCATGCATCTGGGCTTTTTCTTCATCTACACTTGCCTGACATAAAGCCTCATCAACCAAATAAGCTCCAGGCTTTAAACCATAGAGTAAACCACCTCTACAAACAATACATTCTATCTCTTTCTCATCAATTGCATAATCTTTAAAAAACTTATCAACATAAGCTAATCTTTGATGAGCCTGCTCTTTCATTGAAAGATCCTTAAACTCATCTAAAGAATGCTCATAATTAAAATAATGAATTTGATTTTCATCTTCATATAAAGCTAATTTAGTTGAAATATTACCTGGATTAATTATTAATAATTTCATCTTTTCACCTTAAACACGCACATAAAAGTAATGAATAATATTTTTCTTCATAGCTGGCAAAACGTGAATTTAAAGCAATCGGACACTTACTACCCAAAATAACACCAGCCATCTTTGCCCCTGCAAACTGAATTAAAGCTTTAACCATAATATTGCCACTAGCCATACTCGGCATTAAAAGACAATCAACATCCCCGCTTAATTTAGATTCGTATCCTTTATAGATACTAGCTTTCTTATTCATCGCCAAATCAAAAGAAATAGGTCCTTCAAAGTAACATTGTAGTTCACCATTTTTAGACATATCACTCAATGCTTTCGCATCAACAGATTCAGCTATCTTTTCACTAACATTCTCCGAAGCGCACAAACCAGCTATTTTAATTTCAGAATAATTTAGCTTTTTATACATTTCTGTCGCATTATTAACAATCTCTATTTTTTGTGCTAAATCAGGATGAGGTATCATTCCTCCATCGCTTACCCCAATCACTTTATGGTAATTAGGCAGTTCTAATAAAGCCATATGTGACATTAATTTGCCTAAAGATATACCCTCTTCTTTATCAACTACTGCTTTTAGTAAGGTAGAAGTCTGCATTAAACCTTTAGAGATAAAATCAGCTTTACCTTCATTAATTAATTTAGTAGCTAAATAAGCACTTTCTTTTTCTTCTGATGAATTAATTATTTTTTCTTCTTCTATTACTAATTCATTATCCTTAGCAATCTTTATTATCTCTTCCTTTTTACCAATTAAAATATAATCTAATAAGCCTTCTTCGCTTGCTTTAATGACTGCTTCTAAAGCATGCAAATCATGAGCGCAAACCACAACTACCTTACTTTTTTTATTTTTAGCTAAAGCAATTAAATCATTAAAATTATTTAACATAGTCTCTTCCTCTTTTAAAAGCTTCTAGATTTAATTCTAAAAATTTATTAGGTACTACTTCTTCAATTACTTGATTCCAATCAACATCTAGATCTAATATTTTAGACATTGCACCAACCATTACAACATTCATACACTTACTGTTGCCTAATTCCAAAGCTATTTTTTCAGCATTTAAGACAAAGCATTTAAAATTATCTTGCATTAACTGTAAACAGTTACTAGGATATTCTGCCTGACCAGAGGCAATCGTGGCAGAAATCATTTCATAATCATTAATTAAGGCTAAGCCGTCTTTTTTAAGTAATTTAGAATATCTTAAAGCTTCCATCTTCTCAAAGGCAATCAAATAATCAGCAGCTCCTTCGCCTATTAAAGGTGAGTATACTTTTTCTCCCCATCTAATCTGGGTAGAAACTGAACCGCCTCTTTGACTCATGCCATGAACCTCAGACATCTTGATATCATATCCTAACTTACTCAAGGCATTAACTAGTAACTTAGCAGATAAAATAACACCTTGTCCGCCTACTCCGACTAATACTGCACTTTTCATGCGACTACCTCTATTGCCTTAACTGGACAAACCTGACCACAGACATTACAACCTGTACATTGACTACTATCAATATAGGCCTTCTTATCTTTAACACTGATTGCCGGACAAGCAACACTTAAACAACGTTTACAACCTACACATTTATCGCTATCCACTTCGCATAAACCCTTCTTAAGCTTTAAGTGTTTAATTAAGATACAAGGACGTCTAGTGATAATGGCTGATTTTTCACTATTTACTGCTTCTTCAACTGCTTCCTTCATCGCTTTTAAGTCTTGCGGATCAACAATAATTATCTTTTGATAACCATAAGCTTTTAAGATATCTTCTATCTTTAAACTTTCAGCAATTTCCCCTTCTAAGGTAAAACCAGAGCCTGGATTATCTTGATGCCCTGTCATACCAGTAATTGAGTTATCCAAGATAACAGGGATGACGTTACCCCTGTTGTAGATGATTTCGGCGGCTCCTGTCATGCCTGAATGAAAGAAGGTACTATCTCCCATTACGCCAAATACCTTTTTATTAATACCACTTTTTTCAAATGCCTTAGCCATACCCATAGCGGCCGATAAACCAGCCCCCATACAAACAACCGAATCCAAAGCATTTAAAGGAGCAGAGGCACCCAAGGTATAACAGCCTATATCTCCAGCTACTACATAATTCTTATTTTGACCAATAGTGTAAAAGAAACCACGATGAGGACAACCTGGGCATAAAGCTGGAGGTCTACTAACTGCATATTCACTTAAATCAATATATTCGTTTTCTTTATTTAAAATTCTTTTTTCAATTAACTGTGGATTTAACTCATATAATTTACCAGTTAAATCTTTACCTTCACATTCAATACCTATAGCTTTTATTTGAGACTCCATAAAGTCATCTAATTCTTCAATGACATATATTTTTTTAACCTTAGAAGCAAACTCTTTAATTAAATCTAAAGGTAAAGGATTAGTAATACCTAACTTTAAAAAGGAAGTATCTTCATCAAAAGCTTCCTTAGCATACTGATAAGAAATACCAGCAGTAATTACGCCTATTTCTCCCTTTATTTCCATTACATTTAAACTACTTTTATTAGCGTATTCTTCTAATCTTTTTAAATTATTTTCTAACTTTAAATGATTATTATAGGCATTAGCAGGAGCAGAAATATATTTACGAGTATCTCTTTTATATTCTTTGTTTTCTACTTCTTCTCTTTGGCCAAAAGTAACTAAGCTTTTAGAGTGTGATATACGAGTAGTAGTTCTAAGCATAACTGGCATATCAAACTCTTCTGAGATCTTATAAGCTTCCTTAACAAAATCTAGACACTCTTGCGAATCACTAGGTTCTAACATCGCAATCTTACTAGCTTTAGCGTAGTGGCGATTGTCTTGCTCGTTTTGGGAAGAATGCATACTAGGATCATCAGCCGAAACAAAGACAAAACCACCGGTAATGCCATTATAAGCAGCTGTAAACAAAGGATCAGCAGCTACATTAACACCAACATGTTTCATTGCACAAAAACTTCTAACACCAGCAATACTAGCGCCATAAGCCACCTCAAAAGCAACCTTCTCATTAGGTGCCCATTCACAATATAATTCATGATATTGAGGTAAATTCTCAAAAATCTCCGTACTAGGAGTTCCTGGGTAAGCAGAACACACCTTAACACCAGATTCATAAACTCCTCTGGCAAGCGCTTCATTACCCGAAAGTAAATATTTATCCATTTTTATCCTCTACTTACCTAAATTATAAAATAAATTAAAGCGCTTACATTATAAAAGAAAAATGATATTTTCAATTCTTAAGATTAGATAAATTAATGATAAATATTTGTTTATTATTAGCTTATTAAACAATAATTTAAAAAAATTAGAGGACATTAACTCTCTTATTTTTTATAAGTTTGTCTTATAGTATCTAATTAATTACTTCCCAATATCCACTTCTATTGCTTCCGTGTCTTATTAGTTTATTGTCTTGCTTTAGTTGTGCAATATAACGTTGCACCTGTCTAGAAGAAAGTCCCAAAGAATTAGCTATTTCTTTAGCTGAAGCATTGTTTTTATTACTGATATATTCAAGAACTAAATTCTTATTTATTACGACATCATTTACGACATCATTTACGACATCCTGTTCATCGATAATTTCTTTGATAGTATCTTTTATCATCTGTAACATAAATTCTACAAACGCACTTGAATCTACATTGTCATTAGAAAGCTGTAAAGCATTATAGTAATCTTGTTGATGCTTATATACCATTGTTTCAATGGGAATATATAAAAATATATCTTTCCATTTGCTTAAAATTAATGATTGCCATAACCTACCCATTCTTCCGTTGCCATCATTAAAGGGGTGTATAAACTCAAATTCATAATGAAAGATACTACTTTTAATTAATGGATGTAGTTCGCTTTCTTTTAACCAACTAAATAATTGTTCCATTAATTCAGGAACATACTTATAAGGAGTTCCTGCATGTATTAGTTCACTACCTGCATATACCCCAACATTATTACTTCTAAAAGAACCAGCTTCCTTTACTAAAGAGCTCATCATATACTTATGAACTTGTAATAAATCTTTAATACTATACGAATCTTTGCTATAAGCTATTTCATAAGCTTTATAAGCGTTTTCTACTTCTTTAATATCTCTAGTGGGTCCCAATACTTTTTGCCCATTAATAATAGCTGTAACCTCTTTTAAGGATAAGGTATTATTTTCAATAGCCAAAGAAGAATGAATAGATTTAATTTGGTTATCTTTTCTTAAAATCAAATCATTTTTAAAATTATGGTTACTAGATAACAAACCAATATATTCGCTTATTTCAGCAACTAAACTTATAATATTTTCATTTATTTTAAATGGTGGCTCATATTTGTTTTCCATCATTTAATTTTAGCATTTATAAGCAATTGATGTTTTAAATAGTAAATATATAATTAATCGTTAATAAAAAAGGAAAGCTATTTAGCTTTCCCTTGATTAGCAACCGCATCTATCTTAGCCTTAAGTGCTTCTTGATCACCAAGATAGTACTTATTTAAGAATTTACCATCATCATCTAATTCATATACTAATGGTGAACCAGTAGGAATATTAACAGAGATGATTTCTTCATCACTTAAATTCTCAAAATATTTAACTAAAGCTCTTAATGAGTTGCCATGAGCAGCAATAATAACTCTTTCTCCCTTTAGAATATGAGGTAAAATTTCGCTTTCATAATACGGTACTGCTCTAGCAATCGTATCCTTTAAACTTTCAGTTAATGGCAATTCTTCATTAACTCCACGATACATTTCCTGTTTAGCGGGATTACGATCATCATCTGCAGTTAATGATGGTGGTTGAATATCGAAAGAACGACGCCAGATCTTAACTTGATCTTCACCATACTTTTCAGCTGTATCAGCTTTATTTAAGCCTTGTAAAGCACCATAATGTCTTTCATTTAACTTCCAGCTTTTAACTACTGGTAACCACTCTCTATCCATTTCGCATAAAGCATAATTTAAAGTATGAATAGCTCTTTTTAAATAAGAAGTGTAACAGATATCAAAATCATAACCTTCACTCTTTAATAATTGTCCAGCAGCCTTAGCTTCACTAACTCCCTTTTCAGACAAATCAACATCGGTCCAACCTGTAAAACGATTTTCTAAATTCCATTCACTTTCGCCATGGCGTAATAATACTAACTTTTTCATTTTCTCTCCTTTTCACACTTATTAATATACCTCTTTTTTAACTTATAACATAGTCAAAAGAGCCCTTAAATCATCAATTGTTTCAACATCTTTATCTTTCTCTTTGCTGTAATAGATACAATCTAAGCCAGCATTTCTAGCTCCTACAACATCCGATTTATAAGAATCACCTATTACTAATAGATTGCTTCCATATTCTTTAATCGGATATGCAAAAAATAAAGGATCTGGTTTAGCTACATCTAAGTCTTCAGATATATATCGTTTATCAATATAAGGCTTTAATAAACTATTATCTAATCTTTTGTTTTGGATATATGAAATACCATTACTTACAATGGCTATTTTATATTTTTGGCTTAACTCTTTAACTACTTCTAAAGCATAAGGCATTAAATAAGTACCCTTAGCTAACTCTTCAATAAAATCTTTAGCTAAAAGATTATGATCCCTATCTATTTTTAATTCATTCAAAAAAAGATAAAAGCGCAAAGAAGCTAAATCTTTTACTTTTAGCTCTCCCTTTTCTACCTGATCCCAACAATAATGATTCTTTGCCTCGTATAATTTTATATTTTCTTCGCTATGTTCAATATCAAACTTAGTAAAAGTATTATAGATTGCATCTTCTTCGCTTTTACTAAAATCCATTAAGGTATTATCTAAATCAAACAGTAACGCCTGGTATTTCATTTTTCTTTAGGTAGTCCTTAAAAAATTCAATAAAAATATTGGTTGCGATTGAAGGTTGATGGTCTTTATTGATAGCTAAACCTATTTCACGATAAAAACGTGGTGAAATATCTTTTACTAAGATATCATAAGTGTTTTTCTGTAGTACTAATTCAGCTAAGATTGAAATACCTAAATCGTTTTCAACCATTGACATAATTGTATAGTCATCTTCAGATACATATGCAATATTAGGTTTAATATTTTCTTCTCTGAACTTCTTTAAAATAACCTTATCGACACCCTCTTGAATTAAGATGAATGGTTCTTCAGCATATAAAGATAAAGGAACTGTTTTCTTATTAGCTAAATGATGATCCTTAGGTAAAACGGCCATCATTTTATGTTTAAAGACACAGATTGGCTCAAAATCTTTACGAGTTGGTAAATGCACAATACCAATATCAACAATATTATCATTTAACCAAGATTCAATTTCTTTATAGTCACCCTGTTTTAAATCAAAGGTTATTTTAGGATATTTTTGTTTAAATTTATGTAAGGCAGGAGCTAAGATATGACAAGAAATAGAAGAAAAGGTGCCGATTCTAATAAGACCAGTTTGTAGATCTAAAAGTTGATCTATCTTTTCCATTAATTCTTGATCATCATTACAAATCTTACGAATATAAGGAATTAATTGTTCACCTTCTGCTGTTAATGATAAAGAAGAATGAGTTCTATTTAATAGCTTAATGCCTAACTCATCTTCTAACGAACTTAAGGCTTGTGAAACAGCAGATTGTGAGTAATTAGTTAATTCAGCAGCCTTACGTAAACTGCCACATTCTACTATCTTTAAAAAGATTGAATATTTGTTGTATTTCATTATTTAGCTCCCTTTAAAAAAATTCTTTCCTTAACTT
>Ga0065711_1046504_pt1 | contig 12855 bp, 10 predicted proteins | sample Hoacrofraction12_FD_59098 | JGI IMG/M metagenome (GOLD analysis project Ga0065711, IMG submission 59098) | Hoatzin crop microbial communities from Cojedes, Venezuela - Epithelial fraction 12 v2 (version 2) | ecosystem: Host-associated > Birds > Digestive system > Esophagus > Crop | place...
CTGTGTAGCCATAATTGAAACATCTTGTACTCCGGAATGATTTTCTACTTCTTCTGGATTACGATATTCATTATCCTTATCATAGGTGAAAAGAAACATCACTGGGGCTTTAAAGCGGCAGACTGTGCATAGCTCAGCCTTTTTTAAGGCTTCTTCGCTTTGCAAGATAAATACTTTTACAGCTTGAAAGTTTTTAGCACTTGGTGCAATTCTTCCTGCTTCAATAATTTTATCTAATACTTCTTCACTAAGTTCTTTATCACTATAAGAACGTAAAGAATATCTTTCCTTAATTAAAGTTTCAAATTCCATAATTATACCAACCTGTCAAAGAGACGATAGAAATGTTTGCGTGGTTTTTTCGGTAGTTGTAAGGCTTCATTAATTGGCATTGAACTAATCTCATTATCAACAATACCAACACAATGTCCTCCTACCCCTTCTACTAACAAATCAACAGCCTTTTCACCCATCCTAGAAGCTAAAATACGATCAAAAGGAGTTGGTGAACCACCTCTTTGAATATGTCCTAATACCGTAGCTCGAGAAGCAAATCCAGTATTTTCATTAATCTTACTAGCTAAAGAAGAAACATCAGTAACCTTTTCCGAAATAATAACGATCGCGTGGTTTTTACCACTGCTTTCTAGATACTTCAATTTCTCTAAAATTTCTTCTTCGTTATACCCAATCTCTGGTGTTACGACAACCTCAGCGCCACAACTTATACCTGCATATACAGCCAAATCACCACAATGATTACCCATAACCTCAACTACTGAACAGCGATGATGCGAACTAGAAGTATCTCTTAATTTATCCACACAATCTACTACGGTATGTAAAGCGGTATCAAAACCAATAGTAAAATCAGTTCCCGAAATATCATTATCGATAGTGCCAGGTAAACCAATACAGTTAATGCCGTGGTTAGTTAAAGCGTTGGCACCTTTATAAGAACCATCACCACCAATAACTACTACTGCATCTATCTCGGCTTCATTTAAAATGCTAGCAGCATTAGCTACAACCTCATCGTTTTTAAATTCTGGTAAACGAGCTGAACCTAAAATAGTTCCCCCGCGCGATAATATTTCCGAAACCGAACTACGAGTAAAGGTTTCAAACTGTTTGTTTATTAAACCCTTATATCCATCTCTAATTCCTACTACCTCAATTCCTGAAGCTAAAGCAACCCTAGTGACTGAACGGATAGCAGCATTCATTCCTGGTGAATCACCACCAGAACATAAAACACCAATTCTTTTAATCATTTCATCCTCCTTTTATTTTCCCCTAATAAACAATATGTATCAGTTAAAGTTTCAATGCGATCCAATAAACGTTTAGCTTGTACTGTCTCTGATTTCTTATTCTTGTCAGAAGAATAATGTTGTAGTAAACCTTCTAAAGAATAATTAGAAGTAAAAACAGTAATCTTATTATTGTTCATTCTTTCATTTAATATCATAAACAATACTTCATCTCTCCAATAGGCTGATACCGCATCTGCTCCAATGTCATCAATCACCAAACAATAACAAGTAGTCATTTTTTTAATGGTATTTTGCAGCTCTTCTGGATCAGAAATAATCATCTTTCTAGCATAATCCGCAAATCTTAAACAGTTCACAAAACATGATGTTTTTTCTTTATAGGCTAATTCATTACACAAAGCAGAAGTTAAATAAGTCTTACCAACTCCAAAATCACCATAGATATATAAGCCCTTTCGGGCACTACCTTCAATTATTTTATTTAACGATAAAAGTAGTTGTAGATTATGTTCGTCTTGTTTAATAAAAGCAGAAGACATCCTAATATTAGCTAAGTTATCATTAATATCGTTTATCAATATATATTTTCTTATAGGATTACTTTCTTCTTTTCTAACTAACTTAATTTGAATATGGTTTCCATCATAGTATAAAGAATATTTATCTTTATCTTCGCTGTTTTCTTTTTCTTTTTCTAATAAATAATAATCAAGTAAAGCAAAATCTTCTTTAACCTTTTCCTCATTTAAATTATTTTCATTTAAAAAAGAACTAATTTCATAATTAGATAATATTTCTTTAATTCTTCTTTCCTCATATTTATTTATCTCATCAAGGTGATTATTTACTTCTTCTTGAATATTAATTGCCATTATTCCACCTCTTTAAAAAGTCATCTAATTCTTCTGAGCTTACTTTAGGATTATTTGTATTTTCATAGTTCGGTAATACTTCTTTACTGTTACTATTTTGAGTGTTATTAAAATAATTTAAAGCGCTTTGCCAGTCTTCGATTGATTGACGATGTAAATCGGATGCAATCTGATAAATAAACTTATGAATTAAACGTTTATTACAACGACGATAACTATATTGCAGTAAGACATTAATTACTTCAGGATTCAAATGATATTTCTCACTTAAATTAGCTAATAGCTCTCTATCGTTTGGTGTTAAACTAACTCCTTCTTGCAGAGAAGATAAATATAGGGCACAAGGTACACGATATTCGTTTTCTTTAGTAATACCTGCATTATCTCTAATATTCATACAATATTTTCTCAATAATTTCTTATCTAGTTCGCCGTTATCATTAATGCTACGTGAAAGATAATCACGCATCTTACTTTGAGAAACATTATAAATATCAGCTAATTGAGAAATTGTCTTTAAATTCTCGCTTGTCCTTAAATTAATTGGGAAAAGTAAGGGTGAACATTCACTCACAAACTTCTCAATATCAAAGAAACTTGTATAGTCTTCTTTTTTATTGTTTTGGAGGCTAGATTCTTGTTCGCTTGTCCAATCGTATAACCTTTGATAATCTAATTGCTTAGTAATATCTTTATATCCCTTAACATTAATCTGATTTAATTGTGAAATTCTTTTATTATATTCTTCTTGACCAATCTCTTTAATTAATAAACGAGGATATACTTCGTGTTTCAAAAAAGAAGTAGGGCTTAGTGGTTTATTTATCACTAAAATATAGCGATCACTGTATTCTTCGTTTTGATATGTAAGAATTAAACGATATTGGTTCAATTTATTAATTAATGATTCAAAATTATCAATACTTAGATTATAGAAAGAAAGGAAATATTCTATTTTTTTATCATCTCCCCTATCTAAAGCAAGTCCTTGATATAAAACTAAGGCATCATTACCAATCAAAGCTTGATAAAACCATAAAAGTGAAGCCATACTTTCTTCATTTAATTTATAGCGTTTTTCAATTCTTACTAAATCACTGTGCTTCATTTTCTTTTAACCAAGTTTTAGCCTTCTTTTTTAATTGGGCAAGACTGCCATCATTATACAAAACTTCATCAGCTAGCTTCAATTTTTCTTTGACACTCATTTGTGAGTTGTAACGTTTATTAGCTTCTTCTTCGCTTAAACCTCTTTTCTTTAATCTTTTAATTGCTACTTCTTTTTGACAAGTAATTAATAATGACTTGTCAAAATAACGCTCAAAGCCACTTTCAAATAGTAAAGGAACTTCTACATATAAAGGATCATCTTCCTTCTTAAATATCTCTTCTAAGATTAAAGGGTGCATAATCTTCTCTAGTTTCTCTTTTTCTTTTTGATTGTTAAATACTATAGAGGCTAATTTTACTTTATCTATCTCATTATTAATTACTGCAGTAGGAAAATTTTCCTTAATAAGCTTAATGACTTTTTCTGTCTTTAATAAATCACTATTTATTTTGTCACAATCTATTACTTCTATTCCCTCTTCTTTTAGATAGTTACAAAAGCTAGTTTTGCCACTTCCAATAGAACCGGTAATAGCGTAACGATACTTTCTTTTTTGACAATTTTCACAAAAATGCGTTCCTCTACCACCTAAAAAGATCTTAGTTATTTCTTTACCACATACCGGACACGCTTCCCCTTTTTTGCCATAGACATTTAAAGATTGTTGAAAGCGTCCTGTTACGCCAAGAGAAGAAGTATAAGAGCGAATAGTAGTACCGCCTTGTTTTATTGCTTCTTTTATTGTTTCTTTAACGGCGATAACTAATCTTTCTAACTCTTGAATATTTAAACTACAAGCTTTTCTTAAAGGATTTATTTGGGCTTTAAATAAAACTTCGTCAGCATAGATATTTCCTAGTCCAGCAACGATATCTTGTTGTAAAAGGACTAGTTTTATTTCTTTTTTCTTATTAGTAAAAGCCTTAAATAAGTAAGATGCATTCAATCTTTTATCTAAGGGTTCTAAACCTAAATTATGGAAATCATCATAATTATCTTGTTTAGGAATTATAGACATCCTGCCAAATTTACGAACATCATTATAGTGCAAGTAGGTATTATCACTTAATTTAAAGATAATATGAGTATGTTTACTCTTTTCTGTCTTCTCTTTATAGATAAAGAATTTACCTTCCATTCTTAAATGAGCTACTAAAGTGTAATCATCTAATTCAAATAAAAGGAACTTCCCTCTTCTTAAAAACTTATTGAAGTGTTGTCCGATTAAGCTTTTTTTAAAGGAATCAATATCTCCTTCAATAATATTAGGATAATAAATATCAATAGCTTCTATTTTTTTATTTTTTATTTGTTTCTCTAGGGTTCTGACAACCGTTTCTACTTCTGGTAATTCTGGCATTATTTACACTCCGCCCAGTTTTTACCAGAGCCAATTGAAATCTCTAAACCTGTTTTTAAATCACATACATTATTCATGCATTCACTAACTAATTTTTTCATTAGCTCTAATTCTTCTTCTGGCACTTCAAATAAAAGTTCATCATGAACCTGCAATAATAATTTTGATTTAAGCTTCTTTTCTTTTATTGCTTCGCCACATTTAAGCATTGCCAACTTCATTAAATCAGCAGCTGAGCCTTGAATAGGTGCATTCATTGCAGCTCTTTTGCCAAATTCACGGCTCATATAATTTTTCTCATTTATCTCTTTAATGTATCTTCTTCTTTTAAGCATCGTTAAAACATAATCATTCTTTTGAGCAAACTCGACTTGTTGCTTAAGATATTCACCAATTTTAGGATAAGAACGATAATAATTATCAATAAAGTTGTGGGCTTCTTTTCTTGATATATTGGCCTGTTTAGCTAAACCAAAATCACTAATACCATAAACAATACCAAAATTAACAGCCTTAGCTTTTCTTCTTAATTCTGGTGTAACCTCATCAGCATTCACTTCGAAAATATCAATAGCTGTTTGTAGGTGAATATCGATATTGTTTTTAAAGGCTTTGATCATTCTTTCCTCTTGTGCTAAAGAAGCTAATACTCTTAATTCGATTTGCGAATAGTCACAATCTAAAAAGAGGTAACCTTCTTTTGCGATAAAGGCTTCCCTAATTTCTTTACCTTCTTGATCTCTTACTGAGATATTTTGTAGGTTAGGATCATATGAAGATAAACGTCCAGTTTGCGTGATGGTTTGCGAGAATCTAGTATGAATTCTACCATCACTGGCAATATATTTACTTAAACCAGAAGCATAAGTTGAATATAGTTTGGCATATTTACGATACTGTAAAATATCAGCTACAACAGGATTATAAAAAGCTAAATCTTCTAATACTTCAGCACTGGTACCTCTTTTTTTATCAGATGGTAAACCCATTTCATCATATAGAACAGTAGCTAATTGTTTAGGACTATTTAAATTAAATTCATGTCCAGCAGTTTCATATACTTTCTTACTGTACTTATCCATTTCTTCTTTGGTTTTAATTGCAATTTCTTCTAATCTATCTTGGTCAATTAAAACACCATTTTCTTCCATTACAAACAAAAGATCAGATAAAGGTTTTTCTACTTCTTCGTATAAATAAATTAAATCTTTTTCTTCTAGTTCTTGATAAGTTAATTTATAAATCTCATAAGCTAAAGAAGAGTATTCACCTATCGCTTTGATAATATCTTCTCTACTTACCTCTTCTTTACTACTATAAAGTTTATGAGGATCACTTAACTTTTTGCCATAATACTGACCACTTACTTCTAAATCAGAATTATAGTTATTAACTAAAAAGCTACTCAGCATTAAATCTTCACCAGCTTCTAATTCAATGCCATAACCCTTACATAAGTGTTTATTGGTTTTATAGTCATAAATTATTTTATTGTTTCTAATTTTTAAAAAGTTTAATAGATCATTATTTTCTTTTATTTCCTTTAATGAGAAATATTGATAAGTGTAATCTTTAGCTAAACAGATACCTAGCAATTCTTCATTTTTATCAATATCAAAATATACAAAAGAACCTTCATAATTCTTTAAACCCTCTTTAACTTCAATATTAGTATCTTCTCTAATTAAAGAGCGCATACCATATTCACGATAAAAATCATTTAAAGAGTTTAGATCAGGTTTATATTCAAAATCTCTTAAATCTTCATTGATATCAACATCTGTTTTAATTGTGGCCAGTTGTTTAGAAAGGAAACAAGAATCTTTATCATTAATTAAATTCTCTTTTAATTTACCCTTTAACTCATCTATATGTTCATAGATGTTTTCACAAGTTCCATAGGTTTGCAAAAGCTTTTCAGCCGTTTTCTGCCCTACTCCTTTAACGCCTTTTATATTGTCAGAACTATCGCCCATCAAACCTTTCAAATCAATGATCTGTTTAGGGCTTAAACCGTATTTTTCTTTTAATCCTTCTTCATCTAGCTTTTCCATCTCACTGATACCTTTAAGCATACGGTAAACAGTAGTTGAAGAATCGATTAACTGCAACATGTCCTTATCACCAGTTAAGATGATTGTTTCTACTCCTGGATAAGCTTTCGATAAAGTACCAACGATATCATCCGCTTCTATCTCATCATATTCTAAATAAGGTAAGGAAGCTTTATCTAACATATCTCTTACCAGTTTAAATTGGGGAACTAATTCTTCTGGAGTTGAGGGTCTACCAGCCTTATAATCATCTGCCATATCATGTCTAAAGGTATGCTTGCCTTTATCAAAAGCTACCACACAATGGCTTGGTTTAATGATATCTACTGCTTTAAAAAACATTGAAGCAAAACCATATACGGCATTAGTATAGGTGCCATTGCTTTGCATAATATTGCCATAGCTAGTAGCATAATAAGCCCTAAAAAGTAATGAATTACCATCAACTAGTAATAGTTTCACCCTTCTGCCTCCTCGCCTATTTCTACCTCAGCACTTTCACTTACTTCTATTTCTGTTTCTATTTCTTCTTCCTCATTACTGATTTCAATACCAGTTTCAATGCCTTCTTGAATAATCAAAGATACGGTGCTTTCTAAAACAGCTAAGTTTTCATACATTAAAGTCATATAATCTTTACTTTCGCCAGTTTGGGAATTAGTTAAACTAGAAATATTAGAAAGATTGATTCTTTTTAAGCCTAATTCACTTTCTAACTCATTATAAAGTTCTAACATCTCTTCGCTCATATTCGATTCATAAGCAATATACTTAACATCATCAGCAATAATTTTTTGTTTAATTATTTCTAGTTGAGCTTCTGTTGGCAGGGTTCCGTATTTTGATAAACATACTGGATATACTTGAATACCATAAGCTTTTTGCCAACTACCAAAACTAGGAGTCATTGTAACAATCTTTAAAGTTACTTCGTTTTTACGCATTGTAGTAGCTAAGTTTTGATAAGAAGCATCTAAGGCAATCAATTCTGATTCTAAAGCTTGAAAGTTTGCGTTAAACTCATTAGAAAATTCAACATAGTTACTAGAAAGGGTTGCGTTAATATCCTTAGCCATCGAAAGCATACCTATAGGATCCATCCACAAAGATAAATCTAATTCAGTAGTATCGATATCATTAAAAACATCCCCATTATAATAAGGGCCTTCAACAAACACTTCACTACCATCTACATAAACCATCGTATATCTTTGAAATTTATAGATAGCATTTAAGGAAGACAGATCAACATCACTAACTCCAGTAGATGCAATCTCTTCACTATAAACATCTAAATAGGGTTCTAAATCACCAATATGAAAAAAGTAATAGCTATCCTCTAATATTTCTTGGTAGTCTTCTTTAATTGTGGCAATCTGAACTAATTCATCATTTTGAATTGACATAGCTTCTATTCTGCTACCACCAATTCTTTGCAATAAGTAGCCTACAGGATAAACAGTATAGGCAACGTAACGCTTAGCACTTGCACAAGAAGATAAGGAAACGCTTAATAATAATATTAAAAGGATTTTAAATACTTTCTTCATCTTTTTCTCCTTGTCTTAACTTTACATAATAGACTGGTAAAGAAGCTGCCATAAACTTCTTTTCATATTCAGTGGTAATATCGTCGTTTTCTTGACTATGGCGATCTAATGATATTTCTTCAACGATAAAACCGTTTTGTGAAAAAGAGATTAAACTATCTTCAAAGTAAGGCCGATTATCCGTTTTAAAGATAATCTCTCCCTCTTTTTTTAAGACCTCTTTATATAAATCTAAGTAAGTCTTATAGCTTAATCTTCTTTTATGATGACTCTTTTTAGGCCAGGGATCATTAAATTGGAGATAAATTTTAGAGACTGAATTATTAGGCAAATAAGTATTTAAGTTTTTAGCATCACCTAAAATAATATATAGGTTATCTAAATTCTTTTCTTCTGATTTCTTTAATGCCTTAGCAACACAGGTTTCATCTTTTTCAATACCAATAAATAATTTATCAGGATTTTCTAATGCGCTTTGGCTTAAAAAATCTCCCATGCCCATCCCAATCTCTAAAATTAGTTCTCTACTATCTTTTAAAGTAAATGCGCAATCACGCAAAAAGTATTTATTATCCTGCTCTAAATATGAGCTTACCCATTTGCGCTTGCGCATTCTCATAGTTTAATTTTCTTTCTTGCCGAAAAATCTCTTTTCGCCACTTACTGTTTGTTTAACTTCTTCTGCTGTTTCGCTAGTTTCAGTTTTTTCAGGTTTTGGTAGTAGGTCTTTTGCGGAAACATTGACTCTACCCTTTTCATCAATCTCGGTTACCTTAACCTTGATTGTATCGCCAATCTTTAAGACATCTTCTGGTTTTTCAACTCTTTCGTGAGAAATCTTCGAAACATGCAATAAAGCATCTGTTCCCTTAAATAATTCAACGAAAGCACCGAAACGTTCTAATCTAACAACCTTGGCATCATAAATCTCACCAACCTTAGCTTCCTTAATAATATTTTCAATCATCTCTTTAGCCTTATTGATAGATTCACGATTTGTATGATAGATAACACAACGTCCATCATCATCAATATCGATCTTAACGTCATCACATTTCTCAATGATTTCATTAATGACTTTACCACCAGTACCAATAACTTCTCTAATCTTATCAGTAGGAATAGTTAACTTATCCATCTTAGGTGCATATTCACTGACATCCTCTCTAGGTTCAGCGATTGTAGCCATCATATTATCAAGAATCTCTAATCTGCCCTTATGAGCTTGCGCTAATGCTTCTCTTAAAATTTCCTTAGAGATACCATCAATCTTAATATCCATTTGTAAAGCAGTAATACCATCTTTAGTACCAGCTACCTTAAAGTCCATATCACCATAATGATCTTCCATACCTTGAATATCAGTAAGGATAGTATAGTGATCACCATAAGTAATTAAACCCATAGCTACACCAGCTACTGGAGCTTTAATCGGAACACCAGCTGCCATTAAAGACATAGTGCCAGCGCAAATACTAGCTTGAGATGAACTACCATTTGATTCAGTAACCTCAGCTACAGTTCTAATGCAGTAAGGGAAATCTTCCTCAGATGGTAAAACTTGCATTAAAGCTCTTTCACCTAGTGCACCATGACCAATCTCTCTTCTACCAGGAGAGCCCATACGACCAACTTCGCCAACACAGAAAGGTGGGAAGTTATATTGATGCATAAAGCGTTTTTCTTCTACTTCTGTTAAATCATCAATAATTTGATTATCTGCTAAAGGACCTAGAGTTGTAATTGAGATAACTTGAGTTTCGCCTCTAGTAAACATAGCAGAACCATGGGTGCATGGTAATAAATCAACTTGTGAGTTTAATGGACGTAATTCATCAACTTCACGACCATCAGGGCGAATCTTCTCAACCGAAATTAAACGTCTAACCTCATCAGCGACAATCGAAGTAGAATACTCTTTGGCTTGAGCCATCAAGGTATTCTTCTCTTTTTCACTTTCAATTACTTCATCAAAATGAGCAGCCATAGCTTCTTCGATTTCATCGATCTTACCGTAACGCTCTAACTTCTCCTTAATTGAAACTGCTTCTTGTAAAGCTTGTTTACCGTTACTATCAACATATTCAACAACTCTTTCATCAATCTTATAAAGATTAACTTCAACTTTTTCTTTACCACAAGCCTTAATAACTTCTTCTTGGAAGTCACAAAGTTGTTTAATGTGCTCATGTCCAAACATTAAAGCATCTAACATCTCTTCTTCGCTAACTTCCTTAGCACCAGCTTCAACCATATTGATGGCATCCTTAGTACCAGCAACCGTTAAAGAAATCAAAGATTTCTCTGCTTGTTCAACTGTTGGATTAATGACGTATTGACCATCAATATAAGCAACAATAACCCCAGCAATAGGACCATTAAACGGAATCTCTGATACACCTAGTGCGAGCGAAGAACCCAACATTGCTGCTAGGCCTGCATCACAATCACTATCAGAAGACATAACCATATTAACTACTTGAACTTCATTCAAAAAGCCCTCTGGAAATAAAGGTCTAATTGGACGATCGATCATTCTAGCAGTTAGGGTAGCGTGTTCGCTTGGTCTACCTTCACGACGTAAAAATCCTCCAGGGATTTTACCAGCTGCATATAACTTCTCTTCAAAACGAACAGTTAAAGGGAAGAAGTCTTGACCCTCTTTAACAGTTTTTGCCATACAGGCAGTAGATAAGACAACAGTATTGCCATAACGTACTAAGACAGACCCCCCAGCCTGCTTAGCGATTTCACCGGTCTCGATTTTAATAGTACGACCGCAGAAATCCATACTAAATTCTTGTTTAGCCATAATTCCTCTTTTCTTTTAATTTTCAACTATTATATTCTATCACATAAGCGCAATAAAAAACGGCTTTTGCCGTTATTAAAGCGTTTTATTTAGATACTCTTTTACCTGTCTTAAAAAGTTTTCTTGATTGCTTAAATACTTTTTGGGTTTAAAGTCTTCTATTTGTTTTAAGAGTTCATTTAAATTTTGATTTTCATTAAGTTGCAAAAGATAACCTTCTTCTTCAAACTTATCAATAATTTCTTTTTGGTGATCGTTTTGGTGTTCTTTATATTTAGCTAAACGAGCACAAGCGATTATCTTTTTATTCTTATTCAAAGCTTTTAAGATTGTTCCTACCCCACCATGAGTAATAATTAAATTAGCTTCTTCCATATACTTTTCAAACTCACTAGGATTTAAATATTCTTTGATATCCATCTTAGAGCTATTAAATTTAGTAAAACCAGCCTGAACAATTATTTCGTCACTCAAATCAGATTTCTCAATTACTTCAAGTAAACGATTAAAAGTTTTATCTTGAGTTCCTAAACACACAAACGTTTTCAAAAGACACCTCCGAAATATTCAGCATCAGGATATATCTCTAACATATCAGGCCACTGCACAATAAATAAATCTGCTATCTTATAAACCATTCTTCCCGCTTTAGTAGCTGAATGAATATTAGCGAAGGTTTCAATATAGATAACTTTCTTTTTAAATAAATGAGCGATATAGCACATTGGTACTGCAGTATGAGTACCAGTTGTGATTACAGCATCTGGTTTATATCTTAAAAATAAATATAAAGATTTAATAATATTTAAAGGAAAGATAAATAGATAAGGTAATAGATGATCCATTGTGCCATAAATTAAATAAGAAGTAGGATATTTATCTTTCAAAAAGGCAGTCGTAGGTGTTTTTTCACTAATAAAACGACAATCATAATCATTTACTAAATCTTTTAACTGCAATAATTCTTGCAGGTGACCGCCTTCGGAAGAAATCAAAAAAAGTTTTTTCATAAAAAAATAAGGGTTCTTTCGAACCCATTATACTTAGCTATTGAAAGCTTTGACAAGCTCACGAACTTCACTTTCTGTTTCTTTGCGTAAAGCTTCATCAGCTAATTTCTTGCATTCTTCCTTACTTAAAGAACGAATAATGCTTCTAGCCTTAGGAATTGCATTAGCTGTCATTGAGTATTCATCTAAGCCCATTCCTAAAAGTAAAGGTAAACTATCAGGATCAGAGCACATCTCACCACACATACCGCACCATTTACCGTTACTATGAGCTCCTTCAATTGCTAGATGAATTAAACGCAAGATAGAAGGATTTAATGGTTGATAGAGATAAGATACTTTTTCACTCATTCTATCAGCGGCCATTGAATATTGAATTAAGTCATTAGTACCGATTGAGAAGAAATCAGCATACTTACCAAACTTATCGGCTAAAACAGCAGCAGCAGGAATTTCAATCATCATACCAATTTCGATATCATCACTTACTTCTACCCCTTCTGCCTTTAATTCTTCTTTCTTATTTAAGACAAATTCTTTAGCCTTTTTAAACTCATCTAAGGTAGCAATCATTGGGAACATGATTGCAAGTTTGCCGTAAACGGAAGCACGTAAAAGTGCTCTAATTTGTGTTGAGAAGATATCTTCTCTATCTAAACAAATACGAATAGCGCGATAACCTAGATATGGATTCATTTCCTCCTCAAAATGGAAATATTCTAGATTCTTATCCCCACCAATATCCAAAGTTCTAACAACCACTCTTTTACCGTTCATTGCCTCTAAAGCACTCTTATAAGCATTAAATT
>Ga0065711_1046507_pt1 | contig 12855 bp, 1 predicted proteins | sample Hoacrofraction12_FD_59098 | JGI IMG/M metagenome (GOLD analysis project Ga0065711, IMG submission 59098) | Hoatzin crop microbial communities from Cojedes, Venezuela - Epithelial fraction 12 v2 (version 2) | ecosystem: Host-associated > Birds > Digestive system > Esophagus > Crop | place...
AAGACCCGTCTGGACAAGGTCCTGTGCAGCCTGCTGTAGGTGACCCTGCTTCGGTGGGAGGGTTGGACTAGATGACCCACAGAGGTCCCTTCCAACCCCTACTATTCTGTGATTCTGTGACCCACAGAGGTCCCTTCCAACCCCTAACATTCTGTGATTCTTCCTGCCCTGTATGGTTTAAAATGTTTACTTTTCTTCAATGCTATGCCACAGCTCCCTCCTTCACCTAAATGTACGCAGTAAATTCTCTGACAGCAATGACCAAGGTCCATGTGTGCATTTGGAGACACTTGGAGATTGCACTAGCATCCTATCAGATCTTGCTTATTTGAAAAATAACGTGACTAAATGATGATTTACATGCTTGCTTGCCTAAAGCTGTTTGTCTGATGTCTACTTTTCTGCTTATCTGTATTTCATTGAAAAATAGTAATAATTATTGATGATACTTCTGCATTAGTGCAAGGAGACAGTATCACAGATACATTTGGGAAAACAAAGAAAATTAATTATTAATTGAAAATACACAGAGGAGGATTTACTCATTTTTTCCAAAATACCTATGCAATTAGTAAATGAGATGTTTCAATAAAAATTTAAGTGACATAAGCACAAAGAAAATTGGAGAGAGTCATGTTCAAGACAGCTGTATTATGAAACATTAATTTGCCCTGAATGCTGGGAACATTTGTTATAAAGCAGCTGCCTATTTCTTAAATCTACCATATTTTTACTTCTCCTGTTTTGAACGTTTAAAAGAGGATTTTAAATTTTTTTACAAATAAGATGATGAATGAATGAGTAAATGTATTCAAGTCCCCTAAAACGAATTTATTTCTGAGGCCATGCTTCTAAAGAAAAAACAGCAGCAACCCAGAAAACCAAAACATTCTGCCCAAGTATGTGAAAATACTTGGTCAAATAAAGCAAGCAGTGGCAAAATTATCAATGGCAAATTTCTTTACTAAAAAGGTAGCTCAGTGTCTTAGCATATTCCATCCTCTTTCTTGAATATTTTTCCACTGTTATTAGAAAGTGTGATGTACATATTATACTTTAAAACAAGCTGACAAAGGCAATTCTTAGATGTGGTTTGTACAGTTGCTTTAATAAAATATTATCTATCCTGAGCTGCAATGGGAAACATATAGAAATTCAGAACCCCTCAGGTATTTTCTCACAGAAAGGGCAGCCATCTCTTCTGATTTCTGTGCTGTTGCTTCTTTACTAGTTCTTTGTACGCTTCTGACCTTAGAAACCTGGGAAAAGAGTCCTTTGCCATGAGGCTGTAGATTAACCTCTGAGCATCATCAAAGCAGCTGAGGGTGGGCTCAGAGATATTCTGAGAGATGTGATTTTTGGTATGGAAGTCAATATTAATCTGTAGGAAGAAAGAGAAGGCGTGAAACCAACGTCAGTTTGATTGGAAAGCTGAGGTCTCTTTGTGTGCAGCCCGCAGTCTGCGTTTGAATATTTGAAATACTCTGATGCAAATAAGCAGAAAGGTCACCCTTTATTTTCTAGCATACTGAATTTTTAATTTTATTTGGCACTTAAATAGATGGCATCACTGAAAAAAAGAAAAACGAAAATCTTGCTTCAGATTGTCTCATCTTTTCTTTTTGCCAAACTAAATCTTATGAAGTACCAATTACCAAAGAGTAAATGAGAGATGAAGGTACTCAGCATAGTTTTAGGGTTTGGCCCTATGTAGGATTCTTTATTTTTAATAATATATAAGACTGAAGGCCATTTTATTACAACATGGGGACATTCAAAGCATGCTCACTATCAAAGGCAAAAACATCAGTGTTAAAGTTTCTTAGGGAGTAGAATGTGAATAATAATTAATTAGCAATTTGTTCCTTCACAGTAAGCATTTTTTAAATTCTGATAAAAATGAATGTTGTGATGGAAATTTTTGCCAGTTTGTATTTTAATTTTCAGCATGTCAAAAATACCTGTGCAAAAGAACAGATACAGTCATTAACATTCCAATGTACTGGCACCTAAAATACAGAGGAAAGGGTGCTTATTGCAGTAAAAATGGTTAGAGAAAACAAATTATATTGAACATATATTTCCTTGATTTTAAGGTAGAAATCTCAGAAGGTGAGATAAACCCATGCTCTGTGTGAAGAATGTATTTAAGGTATAAACCATAAGAGGTCTTTGCTTGCTTTACAGAGTTCCACAGTGTTTTCTACCTGGCAAATAATTGACAGGAAAATGGAAGTATAGACATGTTGAACTGCATTTTCTGGGCGTTTGGGTCTGAACTATCCACTTGTTCCCATCCTCAGTACCCAAAGTACATGCAAAAATCTATTTACCTCCTTTGGAGCATCAGTTTGTATAAAGTCAGAATAAATCTTTTGGGCTTTTGAGATGATCTGAGTGGAGGACTTGGTTTTCTTGAAGTCCTCGCAAGCCAGCCAGAACTCCACATTCTCCTCACTGAACTCCGACTTCAAAAATGTCCTAAAAGCTGCCAAGCCGTCTGGGGAAAAAACGTGTGAGGAGATGGGTAGAGGAAAACTGAAAGGCTGCTGTAGGTTACACCTATATATATATACACACGAGTATATGCAGTGTAGGTAGTGTAACTGATGTGTCTGGTATTGTCTTGCCTGTCAGCCAGCAGCTAGTCTGAAGAAGCTGTTGTGGGAGAAATAAATAGTAGATTGAACTATCGTGATGATAGGGTGACTAAGAGGATTCTTTCAGATAGCTACTAACAGGGGAAGGCTCCCAATACCTGCCTGCCATGGTCTGGTCTCTCCAGCACCGATACGCTGGTCGAAAGGGAATCCTGCAGATTTTGTTCTGCAAGAGGATTTATAGCGACTAGGAAATTAGGGATCTAAGGCTGACCCTGGTCTAAGAAGCAAGGAGAAAATGAAGTCATATTGTGGTAGTGTGCTCCTCTCAGCGCTGAGGTTAGCTTGCCTAAACAGCACTTCCATGCCCTTTTGAGTAATGATTTATACTTGGATGAAGATACGGACTCTTTATTAGTTTATTACTTTTTTGTTTGGCTTTTTTTGCACTTTTAAGAGGAAAAAATGAAACAAAGACAGGTTTGTTTGGAAGAAATTGTTTTAAAATTAATCCAAATCACAAGCTCTTAGAAAAGAAAGCTGACAGCACGCAAATTTCGTTGTGTTAGCCAAGTTACTGCTATACACAAATGGTGTGGAGTCACCCCAGGGTCCAGGCCACAAAGTTACTGCAGGAAAACAGGGCAGAGGCAAGGAAATTTTTACATTGCCTGTGGCTTGGGGTTTCAGGTCAGTAGGAATGGGATCTCTTGGAGAAGTGACTTTGGATATATTGAAAATAATCATTTTTTGTTTGACTAAAAGTCAATATATAACACATGTATTTCTTTGTAATAGAAATACCTAAGCAAAGAGTTTTGTGGGTTTTTTATCTAAAAAAAAGGAAAACCAGAACCGTTGCATAGAGAGTTTAACAACCATTATCTTCATAAAACAAAACTCTTCTAGAGCACTTCTGCCTCCTTAAACATCCCTTAAGCGTTGGCCAGAAGGTATACTCTGTTTGCAGCTCGGAGAAACGTGCCCCCTCTGCCTTTCAGCACAGCAGCTCAGGTGCCCCCAGCAGAGGCTCTGACGTGGTTCAAAGCTCATGGAGAGCAGAACTGGAAAGCAGGGTGAAAACCTAACAGCGATGTTTGTGAGCTGGGTTGACAACACATTTTTTAAAAAATATTTTTCACTTACTGCTTACCTTTGTTAGCTAGTAGCGCATCCACAGACTCAGACCAGGCCATTGTTTCCCCAGCGTTTGACCTGTGGAAACAACATCTGTCCTTGAAAACAGCGTTGTGATCTTTTGGCTGGGCAGTCTGTGGTAGCTAGTCTATGATTTGGCTGTCTCCTGGAGGGAGCAGGGTCAGTAATTCATGTTATTCTATGCACTGAATAACAGAAAGTCAACAAAAATTGTGACACTTTTTTTTGAGTATAGAGAACCATACAGACTCATAAAGCACAGCGTTATTTGACATTGGCAACTTGATTATTCATCCAGGAGATAATAGTTTTGCTTGTATATGGTTGAACGAGAATAAAAGCATAGGAGAGACATTAATGTTCTAGAGCGCATACTGAATTTCTTCTCAAGTACCGATGAATTGACCATTAATTTATATGATAATTTTTGCTTGGCATGTGTAGAATTATCTAAAACGCTACCATCATAACCATGGTAGGATAAATGGGCATTATTTCAGTTTCTCAGTGGTATAAAAAATTGAGTAAATTCATAATTTTGGCTCTCCCTTTGTAACTTGCTGTAGGCTTCTGTTCGAAATGAGATGCGGAGCTAAATGGACCCTTACCCTTCCAAAGCCTGAGTGCTCTGAAGACACTCCAGCTGGGTCAGAAGCAAGGCTTCGTGTCCAGGCTAACAGAGGGCAGCCACACGATCCGACAGGCAGAAGGATGTCGGGTAAGGGAATTGCACGCTAAATGCATGACATATTTTTTCCTTCTAATTTGTAAAGGATGGTCATATTCTATTTACTCCATGAATACATAGATAAAAGAAATCTGTCTTTTATTCCTGCAAATTATGTTTTGATTAAAATTACCATTGTGCGAGCTTTGAATTTAAATATTCCAGCAAAGAAAATGAGCCTCCTTTGTCAGCATTATTGTTACTGCTTGCACTTTTTGTCACGAAACCTTGGAAGAATATGATTTCTTGAAAATGAACTGCTTTGTGGAAATATCATCTAGCCATTTAGCTCATTGTTTGTTTTAGAATAAGGAATATAATTCTTCAACAAACCTTGGTTCAGTGATTGGTAACTGAATTTTTTTAAAATAGTTTTTTAAGGAAAATTTTGGGAAAATAAAATTCAAATCTTACAAATGTCCTTGGCCAAAATTTTTGAGGTAGAAATTTCAAGTGTTAATTGGTTCTTCTTGTAACAACTAAAGACAGGTAGTAAAAGATTAAGAACTTTGTTGAGCTGATACCCTATTATTTACTTAGAACAGACAGAGTAAAGAGTTTTTTTCTAACCTATTTTAATTTTTAGTAAAATTAATGCATGTTAATTTTTTTTAAACATAAAAGTTTAAAGGGAATGAAGAGGTAGGTAATAAATAGATCAATATCCCATGTTGCTTTTTTTGAAACTGTTACATTTTATCCAAATAGTGGAGATGTATTAACCAGACAGAGGGAACCAACTTTCTAATCCTCTGGTTGTGTATCTTGTATAGGTTACGGTAGGCGGGGGGATTTGAAAACGAGTTTACGTTCTACGTAAATATAGCAGTCACTTGACATCTTGGCAGCTCTGGAATGATTTGTGTGCGTCTTCTCTCTCGTTTGGTGATAAGAAAGGGGACATTGGAAAATAGGGAAATATTCTTCTGTGTTTCTGTGCAAAATCAAAACAAATTCCAGGATTTCTGATGGAAATAGAAATTTTATTTTCTGACTAGACCCTGTTTCCATTTGAAAAACCTTGCAGTTTCATTTTCATGGAGGTTAGTCATTCTGTACTGAAAGTTTTTTCTCGGTTGGCCTTTCTGGTTTCAGGCAGGTGAGCTCATGGGGTGTAATTCTTTCCTACTTCATGCCTAGGTCTTATATTCACATCCCTTAGGGAAGACAGGAGTTCCTCCAAACTAAAACGAAAGCAGGTTGTCCTTGGCTCAGCAAGGCACTGCAAGCCACAGACACTGTCCACAACACTGAGGGGTGGGAAAGTGGGTTGAATGGAAAACAGGGTGGAAAAGGTTCTGCTAAAACACAGCACCTGCCTGCCCGTGCCGTGCTGCTCTTTCCACTAGTGCTGTAGGAGCATGGATTCGCAAAGCTGACAAGATGCCCATCCATCAGGAGAGAACTTTAAAGTAACCTTTGTTTGTCTGTCTGACCAAATGGTGTTTGAAATCACCTGTGGAAAGACTTTTATGCTGACTATTGACTTTCTGCCACTGTATATATGAACTTAAAAAATAGATATTTTAGAAGCTAAAAGGCTCTGGACTCTGGTAAATGGACCAAACACTTTTATTCTGTATAAAATATTACAGGCTTTCTCAATTTACAAAAAAAAAACCACCCTAGAATTCTGTAAAAACTATTTTATATTCCAAAGGGGAACATGAGAGCTCGACTGTCAAACCCTGCTCTGAAGTAGACAGGTTAGTTTGAACGCTGTATTCCACAGCCATTTCTCAGCACCACCAGTAATGGTATTTTCTAATTGTGAATCTATAAAGACATCATATGATAGTATCACCATATTAGGTAGCTGTATTTACAATTGTTATAAGAGATTGTGGCATTGACACCTTTACCAAGCAAACTTTTTTCTATCTGTCAGTTTACTTGTATCCAGACTGCAGAAAATTATGTTTAAACAAAAAGAATAAAATTATGCATATTTATACGTATCTATGCACACCTACATGAGGGAAACTGGAGTGCAAATACAGTCCATCTGCATTGAAAACACAAATGAAAACTGAATGTAGCATTATGTAGTACTTTGTGAGACAATGTGTGCTGATGGGATTAATCAGCAAAGAACTTGTTTTAGTAACTGTAATAAAATTTTATCAAATAAATAACAAATTTTCAGGTTCAGTAAATATTTACTAGCTCTTTTGTCAAACAAAAAAGCAAAATGAAAGACCAGGATGAAACACAGCATGAACCTAATTCTGCTTCTCTTCCTTGTGGGTAATGTTATTTGTTTTAATATTTACTTATTACTCAGAAATTATCTCACTGACCTCATGGGATTTACTTGAACGGGAATGGCAAGCAGAATTAACAACAAGGAATCAAAATAATCATATCCACTTTAAAGGGGGAAAGAAAAAAAAGGCTGTCTAGATTATTCAAAAGTGAATCCTCTCATCCCATAAATCTCCTACAATTAAAACAGCCATAAACGACGACTCACTCCCCTGGCATTTTTTGTTCCACTGTCTGACTGTCACAGGTAGGGCAGAATTTCTTTTTCTGACTGATCTTCAAGCTGAAGGTAGCGTGACAGCGGGAACAATACTAGTAGCATGTGAATAACCAAAGAGTACAATGCAAATTGACAAACTGTTTTTAACACTTCCTTTAAAATTATTTCTTTCAGAGAGAGTTTATTTTTTAACAGTGGCTATTCTAACTTAATCTACCACAAGTAATTTAAATTAAAAATTATATATATGCAAATATCTCTCAAGACATTGAAATTTTGAACAACATCTTAACAGAGAAATCTTCTTGGGATTTTTCTCATTGACCATTTGGCTTACTAACTGTGGAAAAGAAAAAAGGACAGCAGGTTCAGTGCACATAACTAGAAAATTCTTCACTGTAATTATTTACTGTCATATTGTATCTGTAAAGCTTATCCATCACTTCATATGTCCCGAAGGCCTAAGGCCCTTGAACCATTGTTTCTTTTGTTTTTTCATGCAAAGCTTCTCACAGTGGGACCAAGGAGTGCTGGGGTGGCCATCATTTGCATGATGATGCTGTTACAAATAATGGGATCATGCAGTATGTGGTAATTTCAATGCAGTGATTTTTCCTGATGTTATTGATATTTCATTCTATGTGCCATCCTCCAGGAGCATCGCTCTGCCCCAAAAACATTTGTATGTAATTTTGTCCTTTGCTCTTAATAATTATTTTCTCCCCAGCTCTTATCTTCCTCTGTACGCTCCTTGCTGTCCCTTGCTCCCCTGAACAAGCAGGCTTATTGACTGGCTTCTTGCCTGCCTCCAAATCTCATCCTGCTGCCTCATCCTTTGCTCGCCCTACACAGCTCCCTGGTTCTCAGTGTCCCTGCTTGAGATCACAGAAACACAGAATGTTAGGGGTTGGAAGGGACCTCTGTGGGTCATCTAGTCCAACCCCCCTGCCGAAGCAGGTTCACCTACAGCAGGCTGCACAGGACCTTGTCCAGGTGGGTGTTGAATATCTCCAGAGAAGGAGACTCCACAACCTCCCTGGGCAGCCTGTTCCAGTGCTCCATCACCCTCAAAGTCAAGAAGTTCTTCCTCATGTTCAGACGGAACTTCCTCTGCTTCAGTTTGTGCCCATTGCCCCTTGTCCTGTCGCTGGGCACCACTGAAATGAGTTTGGCCCCATTCTCCTGACACCCACCCTTCAGATATTTATAAGCATTTATAAGGTCCCCAATTGATAAACAAACTTCCACTAGTTCAGGAACTGGGATCCAGATGTCCCAACCTGCAGAGTAAGGGATTTTTGTCTTCTCAGTTAAAATATTTTACACCATGTACAGCAGTCTCGAGTTTAGGTCCCACTTGATTTTCCTATATGGTACGATCACACAAAAGCTGCCTCCTGCCTGACTGAGAACAGTCTTTCTTATTTTAGCTACGTCTGTCATCTAAAGTAAGAAAGAAAACCCCAAGCACCACGTGCCACATTTTGACTCTAGCAATGATAAGGGTTTATTCCTTATCCTCACCTTCTGTGGATCTGTAAAAGAAATTTCAGGCCAAACTATTGGATGAACTTCATGTGGAACCAGAAATAGTGAATCTGGCTGATAGCGCTCCAGAAAGTTGGAATCAGGTGGGAACAGATATAGAGAGGTGGGTTACTCTGGCCTGGCAGACTGTAAATACCTACAACCTGAATTTTCTAACAGTGAGGTTGTCTCTTTGTCAATTATTGTTGAAATAGTACTTTTTTTTCCAAATGTTAGGTTTGTGATTGCTGATCTACAGTTTTCACATAGCGAACAGGAGGTTCTTCTGCAAATATGCACAGGCATTTACATGCGTTACTATGTCTTGTTATTTTTAGGCAGGGACTTTGCTTTTAAGTGTCCTAGGTTGTCACTGAGAGGCAGCCAAGACTTTGGAGCAGTTCAACATAGGTGCTGAATTTTCAGCCAAGTAACAAAATTCTAGTTAAAAGCCTGATGCAAGTTGCCTTCAGATTTCTTGGTGCAATGCCAGTAAAGTCAGAGCAGTTATGAGGACGGAGAAAACACCAAATTAAGCAACACATCATTCTTGGATGCTTCCATTCATTTCTTCATGGTTACCCTGTGTCTAATCCCAATGATTATACTACTCACCCATCTTAGAACTGTGATTATAAACTGACTTATTTTACATTTCTGAAGAGATAATGTCGTTCTTGTTAGATAATAGTCCCATTAACTCCTGTGAGACTATTTATGAGAGAGAGGGTTGCAAGATCTGTGCGTATTTTTTTGGTAATCACCCAATAACATATTTTTTTAAAAAAAGCAAAGTTCCAAACAGTGCAGCAGACGCATTTTTAAACATTTCTTGCTAATTGCCTGATGTCTGAATGATAGAGACATGACCATCTCTTGAAGGTTTTCAGTGCTGATAGATATTTTTAAGTCAGTCTTAGCAGCCACAGAAGAATGCTAAAAGCCACAGGTATACTGGCACTGAGAATAACAAGATGGATACAATCTGATTGCTCTTGCATTTTATGGGGTACTGACCACAATTCACAAAACCACAAGGAAGCAACGAGGGATTTTCACCATTGTATAACATGCTGTTCAGTGAATGCTTAGTCTACATAAGCTGACTGTATTTCAGGTACGCAGCAGGTAATGGGGTGGTTATTATCCCAAGTACACTACCAAAGTTAGGCACAGTCACCTCTTCCCATAAAAAGTAGCTAGTAGTATTGTCATATACTTCCTCTGCTTGGAACTTAATAATTTCTGGAAAAAATCTCTAATATTTTACTGAAATTTCGTAAGGAGAAAAAGTAATCTTAGTATTAAAACAAATGTCTCAGCTGCTTGTGCAAATGTATTAGTTCTTCATAGTAAACTGTATCAAGCAAATGAAAAGAAATATGAATATGTCCTAGAGGTGGGCTGGAAACTGCACATAGGATTATTTTTAAACCTTTTGGAGACCTGGATCCAGCTGATGCTCCTGATGCCTACAGCTTCAGTTCACTAACAACCCCGACTGGACTTGCAGAGGAGCTCAGGCCCTTTTCTGCTCAGCTAATTTCAGTGTATTTCAAAAACATCATCTGTGAGGCCTCTGGCTTAACGTCTGAGGACACAGTTTGAGGACTGTGCTGTGGGTTCTTGTTTTGAGTCCCCTGCTATTAACAGGTCATAGGAGAGCTAGAACTGTAGGAAGGGGAATGTGGATCTAGTGATTGAACGTTTCCTCCTTTGCCAACATTACTTGCTAAAGACTATAGATTTATTAAATATTTAAATCTCCTGAACTTTTAGGCTTACTTCTTGGCTTTTTACTGATACTCATCTTTTATTCTTTAGCCATCTTTAGGCACTAGTTTCATGGAATTATCTTCCTTTATGAAAAGCTATTGGCTGTTTAGGCGAATAAGGCATCTCATTTTTTGTTCCTCTGACCCACATCTGAGCTAGATGCTGATCTCAACAGACAGTATAAAATAACTGTTCATGTTCAAACTATTGGTGTACTAACTTAAGAACTCACTTTCATTTATATATGGTCCTAAAAGGGTTGCTTTGTACTCACCCGAGTGCAATGTGAGAAAAGGTCACCCCCTCCAGTAGCTGTTTTGGTGTGCTGGTGTTTCCCCTGGATCAGGTTCAACACGTTATGGCCCTTCAGCACTTGGCCTCTGTTAAATCCATTCAATACCCAGGTTTGCTTGGGTAGCTTTGTCTCGTATAGTGTAACCTCAGCAGAAAAAAAGTTAACGTTCTGCTGGTCCAAGCAATTTAAGCAGAGACATGACTGCGTTTTTTACGTTGGGAAAAGCCAAGATGCACTGCTGGCATCCTAGTAACATGGAAATGCCTGTCATACGGGATGCAAATACATTTTAATCACAGCACTATGTAAATGCCTACCTCCCAACAGCACCACACAGCATGGTCAACTCACAAAAATACGTTTTTTCCATGTGAATAACTCCATGTGTCTTCAGTATGCTGCAGACTTATTTTGCATAAGAAAATGAGCTGTTCTTTTCCACCCAAGCAAAGTATGCCCTTCAGGTAAAATGTTTTTATTTCACGAACAATCTGTCAAAATGTTTTACAGCATTCTGGGCTCCTCGTGTACAGGATTTCCAAGTACTATGCAAACTCTAAACCTACATTAGAAGAGAGCTGGAAACAATTATCAAGAAAATGTGCAACTTTGAAGATTCTCACTTAGTACTAACTAGCAGATTATTTGGCATAGCTCGTGTCCTGGATGAAAACACTACTATTTACACAGCATCAGACTTCACAAAGCTTCATACAAGAAAACTTCATCCAAGAAGCCTACATAGCACAAACTTATAGGATCAGGTTATGACCTTTTGCTTGGAGTCAGATATAAATTGCACCAATGCAAGAACATACGAAAGGTAGCCATTATGCCTCAGGCAGCTCTTGAACTATAATTCCCAAGATCAGTTGTCTCGATTAGTGCCTTGGGGGTGGTCTGTCCCAAGCCAAGCTGTGCTCGGAATGAATGAATGAATGAATGAATGAATGAATGAATGGGTTAACCAATACACCAGTGTTCTTGGTTACCTCTTTCTGTAAATGACTGCCGGACTCTGACTTCTCCAGCGTGCCCACACCCAAGTAATCTGGGAAAAATATGTGTATGATGTAGGAGAGCTCCTACTGAATCCCCACTGCGGGGACAGTCCACATGAGGATTTAATCCTTAGAAGCCTTCTCTTCCTTAAGGAAAAAATGGAATAGAGTTAACTGCAGAAATTTAAAATGCGTCTGGAAAGTTGGAAAGAAACAAGAGTTTCTAAAACACAAGCAAATTGCACAGTGAAGAAACAACAGTTCAGGGTTGTCCTTATGTTAGACTTCAGCTTAATCTTCTGTCCTGTTTGAAAACTCTAAATTGAATTCCATAGGATTGTATTTCATGCTAGTTAATTTTAGTTACGTTTCATAGAGAAGGGAACGACAAAGGCTAGACTGTAAATCTTGGCATCTGAGAATCTCTTGTAAGGAGACTTATGAGGAGGTTATGTAAACGGATGCCTTTTAGAAAAGGAGAGAGGGAGCCAGAGGGAGCTTTTATACGACCAGCCCTAAATGATCAGAGTACGAAAAATAGAAGATGACAGAAAGACACTAGCAAAAAAAAAGTGAGAATGGAAGCAAGCTGGATGGTGTATAGAGGAAATACATATTTATCTTCAGCACAGAGCCACGTAGGAGCTTAAAGGGCATTTGACTAAAATGCAAAAAACAGAGCGAGATGTAGGACAGGCATCTGAGCAAGGCAGAAGTTTATGAGCATATGAATTACTGAAGAGAGGAAGAGGATTTTATGCAATTCCTTTTTTCTTAGCTGAGGTCTTTTGAAGGTATGCATGGAAAGGAAAGGGAACTGCATTCAAAGCAGTAGTTAATTAAGACAGGCTGAGCAGCTAGGGACAAAAGGAGAGAAAAATCACCTGCTTTTTGCGAGTCACTTGTAAGCTGTAGCATGTAAAGGCATGCAAGAGCCACATTACTGATCGCCTACTTTAGTGGAAGATAGAAATCTATCTTTTTCTTTAGAATCATAGAATCATAGAAAGTTTTGGGTGGGAAGGGACCCCTAGAGGTCATCTAGTCCAACCCGCCCACAGCGAGCAGGGACACCACTAACTAGATCAGGTTGCTCAGAACCCTGTCCAACCTGGTCTTGAATGTTTCCGGTGATGGGGTCCTCCACTACCTCTCAGGGCAACCCGTTCCAGTGTTTCACCACCCTCATTGTAAAGAATTTCTTCCTTATATCCAGCCTAAACCTACCCTGTTTTAGTTTAAAACCATTACCCCTCGTCCTATCACTGTTGTCTCTACTAAACAGA
>Ga0065711_1046508_pt1 | contig 12855 bp, 10 predicted proteins | sample Hoacrofraction12_FD_59098 | JGI IMG/M metagenome (GOLD analysis project Ga0065711, IMG submission 59098) | Hoatzin crop microbial communities from Cojedes, Venezuela - Epithelial fraction 12 v2 (version 2) | ecosystem: Host-associated > Birds > Digestive system > Esophagus > Crop | place...
GACCTGGATGAAGAGTTAGAATGTACCCTCAGCAAGTTTGCTGGTGACACCAAACTGGGAGGAGTGGTGGATACACCAGAAGGCTGTGCTGCCATTCAGCGTGACCTGGACAGGCTGGAGAGCTGGGCAGAGAGGAACTTGACGAGGTTCAACAAAGGCAAATGCAGGGTCCTGCACCTGGGGAGGAGCAACCTCATGCACCAGTACAGGCTTGGGGTGGACCTGCTGGAGAGCAGCTCTGTGGAGAGGGACCTGGGACTGCTGGTGGACAACAAGCTGACCATGAGCCAGCAGTGTGCCCTGGCTGCCAAGAAGGCCAATGGGATCCTGGGGTTCATTAGGAGGAGTGTGGCCAGCAGGTCGAGGGAGGTTCTCCTTCCCCTCTACACTGCCCGAGTGAGGCCCCATCTGGAGTACTGTGTCCAGTTCTGGACTCCCCAGTTCAAGAAAGATGAGGAGCTACTGGAGAGAGTCCAGCGGAGGGCTACGAGGATGATGAGGGGACTGGAGCATCTCTCCTGTGAGGAGAGGCTGAGAGAGCTGGGCTTGTTCAGCCTGCAGAAGAGAAGGCTGAGAGGGGACCTTATAAATGTTTATAAATATCTCAAGGGTGGGTGTCAGGAGGATGGGGCCAGACTCTTTTCAGTGGTGCCCAGGGACAGGACAAGGGGCAATGGTCACAAACTGAAGCATAGGAAGTTCCGTCTGAACATGAGGAAGAACTTCTTCCCTCTGAGGGTGACGGAGCACTGGAACAGGCTGCCCAGGGAGGTTGTGGAGTCTTCTTCTCTGGAGATACTCAAGACCTGCCTGGACAAGGTCCTGTGCAGCTTGCTGTAGGTGACCCTGCTTCGGCAGTGTGGTTGGACTAGATGACCCACAGAGGTCCCTTCCAACCCCTACTATTCTGTGATTCTGTGATTCTGTGATTCTGTGATTCTGTGAAAACACCTTCAGGAGGGTCGTGGGAAGTCCCTCCAAGTGTGGAGGGCAACCATGACACATTTTCAGAGGCCCAGTGGGGATAAAGGGCTTTGTTCAACAGCCCTGATGAACTGAATGAAGAAAAAATGCATTGTGCTACAGATACAAGGAGCAGGAGAAGAAGCAAGGGAAAAAAAAGGTAAAGGAAAGACAAGCCAGTTGAGGGGGAGTAAATAAGGAGCATTTAGTTTACTTCAGTAGCTGAAACAGCTCTGGTGGCCTTGGGTGTAGTCTAGAGACACTTGTATTCATGAAGCTGAGAAAGAAGCTGGAGAAAACAGTTTGATCGAAAGCAAAGCAGAGCAGGAGCATATTTGTTTCAGAATTCCTTGAAATGCTCTTGCTGTGCTTTTATTAGTGGACTGAAATGGCAGTAGTTTAATTCAAGTCACTGCTGTAGCAGTGTAAGTCAATCAGAAATGTGACTGTCAGAAAAAAAACCCTGATTATGTGATAGTTAATGCAGTTAATCCAATTTTTCAATTATTATCCCACAAGGTTATGTCTATGAGGAAAATATCACTATGTGAAAGTTCTTCCATGAAGATTGATATAGGTGACCAAATTTAGTTAAGGATTTAAATTTATTCTCACTGAAATGAGTAGGAAAGCTCTCACTTCAAAAGCAGCAGGTACCCTTTACTTACGACGAGCATCAAAAATATACAGTTAATAATATCAGAAGGAAACAAGCTCATGGTAAGGACTCTGAAGTAACCGAACCAAAACTCCTATACACCTAAGTATAACCATTTATGCCCAGATAGGCCTATGGACTTCAGTAATGCAGAGCTACTCGTACAACAAACATTTGCTAAACGCATGATTAAACATTTTTAACATTTACCATTTTTTTCTGCAAATGAGTTAAAAGTTTCTCCAAATTATGTAGCTTTCTATTCCAGTACGCACTTACACAGAAAGAATATAGCTGAAGTATTTAGTAAGTGTAGGAATTTTATAAAAGTAACATTTTATAAAGGAAAATTCCAAATCTATTTCTGGGCTGGGATGCTGTACACCTACGTTCTGCAGGAGAAAGCTTTACAAATGAAATATAAACAATCTAGAAATATGACACAAATTTGGAAAAGATTGCCAAGTAATCACCCAATGATAGACTATTCACACAGAAAATCAAGTTATACCCTAAGAATCAGCCAAGTTAGCAGCAAGACACAAGGGTACTCAAGGTGGAAGGAATTACGAAATTTAAAAAGAGAATAATGAACATGAGAATATTAAACATCAAAATACATAAGGAGTTCCCCTATGACTGTAAACAGGAAAATTATACACCTGCTTTTTAAGAAAGACAAGAAGGTGGATTTAGGGAACTACAGGTCTTTCTTCAGTCCTTGGGAAAACTATGGAGGATATTCTCAAAAAAGTTATTTCCAGACACTTGAAAGATAAGAACATGATCAGGAACAGTCAGCTTGGATTTATCACTTGGCTAAGCATGCTTGGCCAATCTGACAGCCTTCTACGATGAAATAGCTGGGTGAGGGGAGAGTAGCAAGTCTTTAGCATGACTTTCTACACTATCCCATAGCTTCTGCTAGCCAAACAAGGACAAATTGACTGGATGGATAGCCTATAAGGGGAGGTAGAATATTGGCTAGACCTTTGAACCTGACAGGTCTACAAGTCTAACAGTTCATGGTGTTGCTTGGGGGTTGATACCTGTTGGGGCCAGCTCCAGTGCCTTCATCAGTCACACGGAAAACAGGACTGAAGGCATCTCTGCCAGCCTCTAGATGACACTAAACTGGTAGGAGCAGTTGATGCACAGGGAGAGTAGGGATGTTACTCAGAGGGATCTAGACAAGCAAGAGGAATGGGCTATCAAGAACCTCATGCAGTTGAACAAGGACAAATGCAAAGTCTGGCACCTGGGGAAGAGCAAGCCATGCATCAATATGGGCTGGCAAGAAACTCCCTAGGTAGCAAAACTGCAGGGTAGGACCCGTAGGTTCTGCAGACAGCAAGTTGCACATAGAACAGCTGTGTACCCTTACAGAAATGAAGGCTGAATGTATACTGGGGTGCATTAATAACAAATTAACAAGCAGGCTGAGGGAAGGGATTATTCCTTTCTGCTTGGCACTGATGAGGTTTGGCTAGAGACATCCAGAGGTCTCTTCTAATCTATTTTTTCTATAATTCTGTGAAATGATTTCATAATTCTTATATTCATTACTGTTCATTAGATTTTATTCTGAGTTCATTAGAGGTTCATGGCAGGGGACAAGTTAGAGTAATAACTATACATACACTGAACAAGAGACTTATCACATGGACCAAAATCTGGAAGTTGGTAGGACAGACAAGATTAGGTCCTTGATTATTGGCACAGAGAAACTGTTCACAGGCAATACAATGGTAAAGCATTTTATTTTTCGGATACTTGTATAAACACTTCTATTTGGAGAGAGACACTTTATAAAAATGTCTTTTAACTTTTAGTTCTAACAGTTCTAATTTTGACCTCTCTACTTATCATTAATACATGTTTATCTAGCTGCATCAGAACTACGCTGTTCTCCTCCTCTTTGCCTCCCACGTCAGTGTGTAGGATTAAGTAGAAATGCTAATTCTAGGTTATTGAGTATGGCTTTGCTAATTACAGTTATAACTGGAGAGTGAGATTTGAAGTTTAGCTTTGGGGTCTGGGTGGGGTTTTTTTAATTGTTTATTTGGTGTAGGGCTTTTTTTGGTTTGTTTGCTTTGTGGGTTTGGTTTTTTTTTCTCTCTTGATGGCTCATCTTTACTAATGACGCTCAACTGACTGTGAAAACAACCCACAAAATCCAATCTTTACACTGTGACTGTGCTGAACCCTGGATTATATGCTTTGGTCCAGCCTCACCCAACTTTACATTTCACTGAAATAAAAAGCTCACCTGAAGCCAGAGATCAAATTGTAAAAAGTTAAAGTTCTTCCTCTGTGTAATTTGCAAAAGGTGAAACTTGGTGTTTCTCCCTCTTCTGCTCGTAAGGAGGGTGCCTGAGGCCTTGTATTCAAGGACAAAATGAAGATTTATTGTCATTTTGGTTGCCAATGTTTGCTCTCACCTATCCCCACTGTACAGCCCAGCTCCTTAGCTTGTCTTTGTCTTGAATGATATGGGGTAGCCCTGCCTACACACTTCATAGTTACAACATCACTTCGCATATTAATGGACCTACTGTTCAAGAAAAGAATTTTTCACTAAGCTCAATCTAATCTTAGCTTACTACTCAAAAGGTCCTCTTCACACAGGATTGAATCCAGCATGATTATGAGCCATGATATCTCTTTCAGGCATAATATAGTTTCCCCTCTCTCAGTTTCTAGTTCATCATAGTGACCTGTATAAACAGCTGATCTAAATATTTTTTGCTTTGCTTTTAAACTGATGGAATGATTAGACTTATTACAGTAAATTGACATGGGTTTGATCCTGCGCTACTGGTTTATAGAAAGCTTAATTAAGGCAAAGTAGTAATAGCATAAACCTGACTTGATTCTGAATTTTTAAAAAGAATTAGGATATTTCATTGGTTAGTGTGAGGAAATATAACAGATTACTTTTTTTTATGCCTCCGATTTGACCATTTCAGCTGTGCTCACCTCGACCGCTGTTGACTGACTTTCCATGCAGGTTGCAAAAGCCATTAATGTTAAAATAATGTGCTTTGAAATATATTTCCATATTTACTTCCATATCCATGCTTTGGACCTAAAGCAAACTGATATTAATTGAAGGTCAAACAGAAATACTCAGACTACAACTCCTCGTAAAAGTTTGGGTTGATACACTGCCATGTCTGTTGAAAATGTGCTGTTTAGTCCCGTGGAGCTGCAAAACTCCCATAGGAGTACCATGTGCTTGCACTATGGCAAAATGTGAGAAACTACATCTTAAAGTCATCATAAAGGAAAAGGATTTGGAATATTTGTAGACATTTCTAGAATATGTTAGTTGATAATTTTCCCTCTATCTGCCCGCTGCACACTTACAATTACATAGCACAAATAAGAACAAAGTTTAGGCTGGATTATATGAAGATTTCTGATGACAGTTTTAAGTATTAAAGTCATTCTGAGATGTACTAAGGAAGCTGCATGTCAGACCTCTCTCTCCTATATACTAGACTATTTAAAATAAATTTACATTTAAGGTCTGATATGAAACCCGTTGAAGTTAATGGAAAGACTTTAATACGCTTTGACTAAAATGCATGTACAAGATCACATATTTTCTGTGATTCTATTTCTGTAACAGCTTGGCAGGATTTATTATTCCTATACATTTCCAGCAAGGCTTCTTCCAGTTTCTTTTGTTATTACTATTTCCCCTCATAATCTTTTGCATCTTTTCTCTCCAGCACCTCTAAGGGCCTACTTGATTTTCCTACCAGCCAGCAGCTTAATTCTCTTCTAAGATGTGGGTTGTGTGTGACTCCCCAAACCCACCAGTCTGGCTTCTGAATGCAGCTGTAATTAAAAGCAAAACAACAAACAAACCAAGAGTTCTGCTCTTTGTAAACAGTCCAGGCCAGAACTTCTTCCTAATTTTCTCTGTCTGTCTTTCTTTTTTTGTTTAATTCTTTGACTTTGTACAGTATTTCAATTTAAATTCTGGTTGGAGACAAATTGGCTTCGTATCTGCTATTGTTGCCTCTTAGTTCATGAAAGAGCAAAGCTATTTCCTGCAGCAAACACTGCTGGAATGCAGTGTGACAATAATAGACGTTTGCTGTTTATACACAATGGGTACTATTTATTTTCTGGACAGATATTTAGAATACCTGTTTAATTATTTTTTCTATATCCAGAAGGCAAAGGCTTTGGTAGTTGTACGTTGATGTATTAGCTGCTGTAGCTTCTTGTGGAATGCATTTCTGAACCGTGTGATCTAATAAGAAACGGATTCGAACTAAAAACAAAAATTTACTAGTTGCAAGAGGTAGAGAGAAGGGAAATAGTGATCAGCAACATTCGGATGTCACAAATTGGCCTACATTTCAGTGAGCCATCCCAGAACTGTGGAATGGACTGTTCTCAATATTTGAGTGTTTATTATTTAGTTCTCAGGTTTTTTTTCCTTTACTTTTTTTGTATGTCTTTTTCCCTTCTCCTTTGAGCCCTTCTCCTTCCCACCTCTTCCAAATTTTGAACTTCTTAAATTTTTACATAGCTTTGAAATCTCTGACTAGCGATGAAGAACTCAGACCCAGAATTTGGCACTGGGAGGAAGCAGAACTCTGTGGTCATCTCTTAAAAGTTTAAGTCCAGTTGTAGAGAAAAATTAATAGCAATGAATGTCTGGAGAACAGTTACATGAGAGCTGTGTTCTCACATACTGCATAGCACTCACAAATGCACAGTTGATGCTCACCAACAGCTACCACGAAATCATATTGCAAATATCCTACATACAATTACACTGACCATCACTAGAATATTGCAGATAATGTTGGAATATTTTCTTAGTAACTACTATCTTCTGTTTGCTTGTTTCTCTTTCTGATTTTAATGGTAACTTTGATTAATTTCTGGAAAGTAGATTAACATTACTTTGTTTGTAATCCTGAAAGACTCCTGATGCACTTTATGCTTCAAAGTAATTATGCCTAATAGATGGAATACAGCAGCTTCATAAAGATTGTTCATATCCCTGCCGGATGCTTGGTTGAGGTAAACATGTATATAGGTTATTTAACATAATTAACTACCTGAAGTATTAGAATTCTTATACAGTAATTCACAACAGCCATGGATTGCAAGATTACTGGAGAGACATTGCATTTCGTGAGACAGCCCCAGTGTGATGTACACACCACACTGGGTAGCGTTAGTAGGCTGTGATCCAGTAACCTCCTTTCTCCTCCTCCCCTGTAAAAAAGATGCTGGGTGAAGATTTGATAATCCCTAGTTCCCATTCAATAAAGAATTAAATGAGGCATTTTATTTATTTCCCATCTAACTGATATGCTTTCCTGCATTTGTATCAGAGAAAGCCAGAAGCACACTGAGGAGAACACAGTGCTAGGGCTGTACCAAGGCTGGCACAGTTTCCTTTACTTCCCTTCCAGCTCAACCTCCTTTCCTCTTTGCATTGACAGAGAGGCCATGATTCAACGCCCATTGAAACTGATGGCAATCTTGATATCCTTAAAAAGCCACTGTTTTTAATTGCTAAAAAAGATTTCCAGCTGTTGGTTTGAACTTTGATAGTCTAAGGCCACCTCTGAGACCAGGAAGCACTGAGTTACTTCATACTGCAGCTGGAGAGTGTCGGAAACAGCGGAAGAAAACAGTAAGCCCAACTGCTACATAATCTTGATATTTTTATAAGCCATACAGGAAGACAGTGATGTAGGACCATACAAATGAAGAAGTTCAGTGGGTGCAGTTCTGTATGGGAGCTCTGAAGATAGGGATTCATCTCCCACACCTTCTGCATCTATAGATTGCCACATTGATTTAATTACTTGAGATGCATCCCATAAAACTTGAGGCACCAAACATCTCTAGAGGCCTAGTGAGATCTTTGGTGGACTAAAGTTGCTCTGCTCAGCTCTTTTCACTGATGCTATAGGGAGCCCAGGGAGCCTATACTTCCAAAGCAGGCATTGCCTGTTGAAGCTTTTTATGCGAAAATCTGGACCCATGGAAATCAATCAGGAATTACCTCTCTCTGTCCAGACAGCTATTGAGCTGAAAAAAGAAGGTTCCTAATTACAATCATTCAGCATAAATGCTGCTTTTCAGGAAGGTGAAACTGATCTGACAAGCTGATAGAAACTGTAGACTGTGTGTGTCAACAAGAGAGGTGGGGAGAGAAAGCGGGAAGGTAGGAAATATCATTATTTTCTCATTCTTTAAATTAATACTTTGAGGAATGATTTGGCAATTGCTCACTTTCTAATGAACCCCTGCTCTTGACTATAATAAATAGTAAATTATATGATAATTTCTCCTTTGCTTTCAGTGACAAAGTTGTCTATATTAAGAAGACAAAATGAGATTATTTTTTTAAAATGTGAAGCAAAAAGCAGAGGATTTCCTGCAATGCTGCAAAGTGCTCTGAGCTGGTGAGCCTAATGCAGGGATGCTTATGATAAAGCACTGCAGAACACAGTTGATTAGAGCATTGAATTAACTACGCTTTTGTGCTCGTTCTCTCTCATCATCTTGTTCGTTCTTTCAGCCTCCTATTTCACCCTTTCAATCTGCACATTATTGTTTTCTTGCCCAGAAGTTTTTCTGAGAAATCAGCACAAATGCCAGCACTTAACTTTCATCAGAAAACAAGCCCCAGCGTTCTGCCTCAGTGAGTCCTGACCAATCCTGTGCATGGTGTCTTCTTCAGGTCAGGCTCCAACAGTCTATGTAGATTAAATGAATGTGGAATAATACAGAGCAGCTGTATGAACCTATGATCTTTAGTGTTTATTTGCCTACGAAACACTGTCACTGCTGAAACTGTAGCAATCAGACCTAGGACTTCTTTTTCTAAAGGCGTGGTTGAACTTAAAGACCCAACACAGTCAGGTCAAAAGGCATAAAGTGGAATTAAAGTCGAGATTAAGGTTGTTTCTGCAGGCCTGTGATGTGTTGTAGAACCATACCCAAGCTTGTGCTAAAGCACCTCTACCCACTCATGCTGTCTCCAACCACTGCCTTTAGCCACGGGGCACATGTGGATCAGGTGACACTGTCCCAAGGCCAAACGACAAAGATCACATTTACATTTGTGCCAGTATCCTGAAGTCTCTGTGTTAGAATGAAATGGATACTTCCTCTTGTTGGGAGGCTTTTCTGAAGACTCAGATGTCCACATACATGTCAAAGTCTGAAGCTGAGCTCTCTCAAAATGAACCACTCACTATGCGCATGACAGAAAGGGTAGGTAGGTCATTAGCAGTAAGGATTAATAGCAGGCTCTCTGACTTAAATATTTCAATGAGTCTTCATTGCCTGCACTAACACAAACAGAGTTATTAACACAAATGCTTTAAAAAACTTAAATCTCTGTGGAATCATAATTTACTCCTGTGAATTGCAAGCTATGCGTGAAAATGTTATAGTTTTCTGACTGCAAGGCTGGTTCTGCCCTTGGATATACTACACTATTTTCCTACCGAAGTGAGATAGGAAAGTAAATGCTTCTTGGAAGTAAATAACATCAAACTGAAGAATAGGGTAAACTGTGAATATACACTTCCAGCCATATACTTGCACTGATTTTGAGGTAAGGCAAGCCTGATAGAAAGAATCTTTTATTTTCTAATACTAAGGCGATATTTACTATCATAATAGGGCAATGTGTCTTCTGAGGGTGTTTCTGATTTTATTGTTGGCTAAACCTACAGTAAGAGTACGACTCCTGTTCTTATAGATGCTTATATTATGCTGTACCTCAAACCCAGATACCATTAATATTTGACCTGAAGCTGTAACTGGCAAATAGGAGCAGGGAATCAATGCCCTTTCACCTTTTAGCTATTCTTTAGTTTAAGTCTCTATTCACTAATACTCCAGAGCAAACTTCTGTCAGTGGCTCTGCTCATTTATGTCAGCTTCTTCTGCAACCTCTGGCATGAACTGGGGCTTCTGCAGTCAGGACTGCATATAGTTCTTGCACTCACGCAGATTTTCACCGATTTTACTGGGCACTGTGTGAGGGTCCATTTGCATGAACTGCTGGTAGAAATTGCTTATCTTTTAAGAACTTTAAAATTTATTTCTTTTTTGTCCTGTATCTGGAGACAGGATGTTCTGCTGGCCATATGTAAAAGCTTGTGAATAGACTGCATGTTAGTAGCTAGCAAAATACATTTTAATGAGTTTTTAAAATATAAACAAAATGTGTTTCCTTAGTTGTCAAATTCCCTTGGCTCTGTATGATATTCTGCTAGGCAGACCATGGGTGATGAGTTAAATGAGGATGGTGCTCTGTGCCGCCTTATGGACATGATTCATACCTGCAGCATAGCATCTCTGCAGCTGCCGTACTAATGTCTATGACTGAAAAATTCCAGTCTCTGCACGTGACTTTTGACCACAGAGGTTTTCCTTCTCCAACCCGTGCATGGACAGGACTGCTCTCATTCACATCCTGCAGCATGCTGCGTTGAGGTGGCCTGGTGTGGGCTGTCCTTTTGACAAAGACTCCACAACATCGTCATGAAGCTCCATCAGAAGGTTTCAAGCTTCCATGACAGCTGGCTTCCTTGGGCATAATTAAAAATGGCAGCAGCATGTGAAAAAGTGGAGTAAGTTACCTGCTACTCTTCAATACTTTTATTCCAGTTATTCCTAGCATACATATAATAACTTTGTATTTCCAATTTCAATACCATTCTAGTAAAGCATCTGATGCACAGTTTCATGGGAAAAAAACAAAAAAATCTTCCAGGAAGTCACCGTCAAGTGGGAGTGAGATTAAAGCTCTCTTCTTGGGCTTACTGTTAGGTACATTTAGCATTCGTTATTTGAGAAGCATCAGTCTCTTTCTGCATGATCAATATTTCAATATTGATACTTAATATAGTAGGAATATTGTTTTCTAGTATCAGACTGCCTCTAACAGTAAAAATAGTGCATCCACGTAAATGTAACAAACACATTAACCTAAATCATATCTCTTTTTAAAAACTGCCAGTGTTTAAATATCCCAACTAAAAAGCAAGATTCTGTAGCAAGCAGATGATGAAAACACTGAACAGAGCTCCCAAGCTCTTAACAACAGTGAAAACAGAAAAAATAATAAAATAGAAATGCGTTCTCCACAACGCTTCAACCACTATTGCTTAAGACACGGTTTAATTTGTTTGGGAGGATGCTAAGATGAATTATTTTATTTCTTACTTTTATACAAGTGTATAAACAAGTCCTGAATAAAAATGTTTCTGTATGTGAAAGTAGCATGAGAAGATCATGACAAACCCAGTAACCTTACACCAACAGTGTCCAGAGTTCCTGATATTTTATAGGGAAAGAGTGAACAAGATAGACCTTATATCTGTGAAATGTTTAAATAATTCCCTTGTGACTGATATTTTATCAAAATAGGAATTAATTCTATTTCTCTCGCATAGTTTGAAGGAGAGATCTTGTCTTCCTTCCAAAATACCATGTTTCAATAAAATGAATATAAAACAAGGCTACAAATACATGCTTATGAAAGGCAAGTAACTGTTTTCTGCAGTGAAATTCTGTATGTTTGGAAGCTCACATTGAATGTGGTGTAAATGCACTGGCAGAAATTCCACAAAGAATTCTGTTTTTACTAAACTGATTAAGGTTGTGGATGTGGGATTTTCTGTTGATTTTGCTATAATTATTTTTTTTCAATGCTGCTTATACAGCAAAACCGTTTTGTAATTATCTGATAAAATTATTCTGACACTGCAGGAGTATTGCCTTATGTAACAAAATCAATAGCTTGAAGTGTTATAAATGATCTTGTAACTGCCCTGAAGAGTTGTATTCTATTAATTCTCCTCATTTTCCTGCAGGAAAGTAATGAGTTCCCAAGCCCACACTTACAGTTCAATCCTGTATTTCTATACACCCTATGAGACAGGTCTGAAAATGTGAGGCCCATCGTTAAGAAATTCAGATCTCCATTTCCATAAAGGCTTAACTCATTAGTTCATTTGGCTTGTCAAGAAGTGTAGTTAGGGCAAAATGTGGATCTACAGTTAAAAAGACTTCAACTTGTGATTCTTAAAGATGATTTTGCTTGGAGTCCCTTCATAAGTACAAAGCCCAACTGACTGCCATGCTTGAATAGGACTCACCTATGTGGTTGTCTCTGCTACGCTTGGAATTTTTTGAAACAACTTATAACAAAGAAGGAATTCCGTAGCTGATGTGATTTGTCAGCTTGCTTGTAGTTAAAGCATAACCTGAAGAAGCCGGGGATTTGGATTCAAAACCAATAATTCTACATGTATCTATAGTTTACTGCCTATCAGGACTGAGGCAAGATTAAATAAGTCTTGTTTGCTTAATGAAAAAAGAACATCCTGACACAGTGAACAGCACAAAAGTGACTAATCCATCTCTGTCTTCCCCAGTGAATATTATTCATTATGCTATTTGCTTTTCTAGAATATTTTTTTCTTAGTCTGAAGGAATAATTGCATATGCAGCTACTAGCATGAGATATGTATAGGAAAACTGAGCCAATAATTTACAATCCATCAATGCAATAAATATTTCTTGGCTTTTGGTGAATTATCACTAACCTGAATGCTTTCCCTGCCTCCCCCCCCACTTTGTATATTTCTTTAAACTGGTCACCAAACGTCTGACGAGAACAGTCCTTCATCAGGAGGTGTTTTTCTGAGTAGTTGATCGTGTCTGTCTGACTGGCACAAACTCCACCCGTGTAATTGTGCACCTCAGCAGTGGAATAGCTCCCTAAGCTAAGAAGGCAATTTCTTCAAGTGCAGTTTCTCCAAGTGCAATTTCTCAACAAGTTTTCTTAAGGAAAACAAGCTATTTTTCACAATTTTTGTGGGACTCATTTTATGGATGTCGTGCATGTGAACAGTCCTGCTGGGGAACCAGTTAGCCATAACAAGTTACTGAAAACCACTGCAAAAGAGTCACAAGAAGCAACGTCGAGCAAGTTCGTGCAAAAGAAGCCGTTTGTCAACGTGTTTGCTCTCAGCTCCTACGTGCATTTGGCTCAGGAAAGTTTAGTGGCCCGAGGAGAGGCTTCCTCTGGCTCCCGGCAGCCGGCGGGGAGCTGCACGGCGCTCGGGGCTGGCTCCGGCAGACAAGGGCAGCCGTTTCTGGAGCGGGGACACCGGCGGGGGGGTCCCGCTCCAAAGCCCCCGGCCAGCCGGCCGGCTCCCCGCCCG
>Ga0065711_1046509_pt1 | contig 12855 bp, 7 predicted proteins | sample Hoacrofraction12_FD_59098 | JGI IMG/M metagenome (GOLD analysis project Ga0065711, IMG submission 59098) | Hoatzin crop microbial communities from Cojedes, Venezuela - Epithelial fraction 12 v2 (version 2) | ecosystem: Host-associated > Birds > Digestive system > Esophagus > Crop | place...
TGGAACGGGTTGCCCAGAGAGGTAGTGGAGGCCCCATCCCTGGAAACATTCAAGACCAGGTTGGACAAGGCTCTGAGCAACCTGATCTAGTTAGCGGTGTCCCTGCTCGCTACAGGGGGGTTGGACTAGATGACCTCTAGGTGTCCCTTCTGACCCAAAACTTTCTATGATTCTATGATTCTGTGATCAAGTACTTCATCTCTGAAAATACAAAATTTATATAAGCAGTGTCACACCCCCCAGAAAAAAATAAGAAATTCCCTAATAAGAGAGAAGTTTTAAGTTGATTTGCATCTGTTTTTTTTACTTCATCTTACGTAGTCTTTTTGTTGAAGATTGTGTAGTAGGATTTTCAAAGTATCCAGTTTGATGTCACTCGCTGAATGATTTTGAAGATATTTTACATTCTTTTCTGATCTTACTGCAGAGATAACTCAGGTGCTGAAATTGTCTGACATATAGAATTCCCTTACAAAGTCAAGACTACTATTCAGTGATCAATAGTGAGAAAAAGAAAGTGAAATCATTAGGTGTTTTTTTCTGTGTCCGAAGAACTCAGTTTGCACCTAGCTGCTCTCTTATGGGAAGATTTTAGCAGGGTTGGATATCTCAGTCACAGACATAAATAAAGCTTTCTGAAATATTAGGTCTGTCCAAATCCAACATTACTATAAATCTGTTCAGGATTTGAATAAAAAAAAGTCCTGCATTGCCGTCTTATACATACTGGTGTACCATTACAGCATTGTCCTCCAGGTATTTTTAGTTCAAGCAGATTTTCACTGTGTTTCACACACATATACTCAGTGGACAAGCAAAACCAGGATAATACAGTTAGTTGTCTAACCCCACCCTGACTTACATATTTGGTTCAAATGGCCTGAAAAACATGAGAGGACTAATCTGGGACAGACTTTGCAGACTGTTGTATTACACTAATGTTCTGTTAGCCTTGGCATAGAGGGAAAGACAAAGACAGTACCCAAATAGCCAAAGAAATATGTCAAAGACATATGGGATCATACATACATTCTGATGATATTCTGGCTTTTGCACCCAAGACACAGAAAAATTAGAAATACAACTCAACGTAGTTTCACAAGTAGTTTTCCTTAAGTTGCTAAGTTAAATCAGTGATGTTGGAGATCAGGAGAAGCAGGTGGCTTGAAGTCACCTTTGTGATCAGTATTTGCTGCACCTGTTCAAATTATATCACTTCTAGAAAAGTATGTCAAGACACAATTTCAGTCTTTGCTTATGGCCCACAAATTGCCTGAAACTGTATAACTAAAGTAGTTGGACTGGAAAAATACTGTACCAATCACAGATAGGCATCCTGCAAAGCAAAGAATATCTTAATTTATGCTAGAGAAGCTTAAAGCTTATCAGCATTATGAATGAGTGCTAAAAATTAGCAGAGGGTATTTAAGGGACCTGGGTGAAGCTCTTAAAGATAGCTTCATTAAATATAAAATACCACTACATAAACTGTGTCACTTTCTTTTCTGTAAGGACAGAATGACCCCACTAGATTTCCTTATCAGGTTTTGTGTCTTTTTAATGATTCTTTTTCATAAGGGTCATGTGGTCACTGTAGTGGTTTTATGTTTAATATCCTTTGTTCATCGTTTGTGGATGGACTTGACCATGCATTTGAGTTATAGTTTGTGTCAGCTATAGGTATGGGTGTAAAATACAAAATTGTGCAAGTTCTGCAATTCCTTTACTGGATCTTATCTTGAAGAATCTCAACCTCCAAGATCACAACTCCACACACATATTAAAGAAAATTATGGTGTAGCTTTCTGAAATATGTTTCAGAGTATCAGGCAAGTACAGGGGGAAAAAAAGATTAAAGGGGTCCAAGGAAAGGAATTAAATAATTTTACTCTATTTTTTATCTTAAATAATACCAAACTTATCATGCAGAGCTTTGGCAAATTATTACTCATGATACAAGTTCAAAGCTAGTAAAAATGCCCATTGAAACAAAATTACAAAAAGGAGTGTTCTGGTTCGGCTGCAGCCGGCAACAAAAGCGCCATGCGGCCTCACCTCCCCCCGCCGGGATGCGGAGGAGAATGGAAAGAAACAGGCAGAAACTGGTGGGTCGGGATAAGGGCAGTTTAACAGAACAGCAAACAGAGGGAACAGCAACAACAACGATACAGAAAAGGGGAATACACAAAACAAACCCGCAGAACAGAACCGTTCTCTCGGACCGAACCGCCGCTGAGTGCTCCCGAGCCGCGAGTGAGTTCCCGCCGCGCCGCACCCCCCACCGGAACCCAGCATTACGGCACATGGTATGGAATACCTGGCTTTGTTTGGTCTGGTTGGGGTTGGGTCAGCCCACACAGCTTGCCCCTTCCTGGATTCTGGTGAAAATTAGCCCTGTCCTGGCCAAACCCAGGACAAGGAGTCAGTATTTTCTTGGCTCAGGGTCCAGAAGCAATCATTAAGCAAACTGCTAACACTAGAAAACATGCTTTATTGACCAAGGAGGGTGGGTAAGTAACAGGAGGTTTAGAATGTGGGGGCGGAGGAGCACTTCTTTAGAACATGCACAGAGGTGGTTGTGGGAAAAGATTTGGAGGGTGAGTAACAGTGGGAAAGAGATGTTCTTTCCTCACAAAGCCTCTCGGCTTGAAGGATTACTGAGACAGAGGAAAAGCCAGAGTAGAAGCACAACGGAGCAAAACTCCTATGATGGCAGGGAAGCCATTACTTTCTCTTTATGGTTCAATGTTTTCTTTGGAAATCAAACAGAGATAAAATAGAGTAAGACAGTATTCTGTTTAATGCAAAGTGAGGGAATTTCTTACAGTGGATAAATTTCACAGATGTATAGTGTAGCAGTCCTATATAGTAAAGGGGAATGCATAAAACAACATGGATTTCCTTATTGAAATTTTCAATGACTTTGGGAAAAAACTACTTATAACTGTTAAAATCTAGAAATGCTTCTATTCTGGGAGCACCCTGTGTTTTATACTCTCTTTTCCTTCGTTTCTAGGAATGTAGCATTTGGTGTAAAAAAACAGTAATTATCTTTTGGTATGCCCTAAAACAATGAGATTTTTCTCTGCTACAAAATATATGACAACAATTTCTCAAATGTACACACAGTACACTTCAGTGACAACCACTTCATAGTCTGTACAATAGGAAACAAAAAATGAACCATTGGCAGTAAAAAGTGCATAAATATTCTAAATATACCACCCTGCTTCTGATATGGATATGACAGTAAAAATGTGTGATATTCTTAAAATGGTATGGTTTTGTTGAAATAGATGAAGTGACACTAATCTACATAGTTGTGGATCTGTTCCACAACCTTTGCAACCACAATTATCAGTTATTTTATTTATTATTAATTGTTTTTTTGGTATGTATACTATAAAGATAAATTCTTTAGTCGTCTAGCTGATAAGAAAAGTGGTGGACATGATCAACAAATTCAATGAAACATGCCAGCTATGCCTCTGTAGCAAGCTAATATTTGGTAGTTGATACCTTAAATAAAACCAGTGCTGAAATCAACTTGTCTAGTAACACTTAGGAAATCTTACAGAAAAAAGGAACAAATATTTCATTTTTCTAAGAAAAACAGTAGTTTATCAGTATCTCAGTTTATAAGCCATTATCGAGAATTTATAACAATAAATCACATGAACAGACCTAGCAATAAGGTGTTAAAAATCTCTTCATACTATGACAGGGATAAAAAGCAGCAGATACACAAGTGCAGATTTACAGGAGCAGTGCTTCTTGAATGAGCTCTCAAGAAACATATGCAAATAGGCCTGTTTATAAACAATTTCTATTTGATTCATTCACCCAATATCATCACAAGTAACTGTATTTCCATTAGAAATGTTGTACATGCTGATGGGACCCCTAGAAAATAATTCTTTTCTTTCCTTGGTGCTCTATCAACCTTTCACATGTTTTGAGGATCCTCGAGTTCCTCGTCTTCCTCTCCATCACTAGGAGCTCTCCTGCGTTAAATGAACTAGTGCAACTGAAGGGCTACTTTTTCTTTTAATCGAGAGGGACTAGTATTTCTTGTTGGGCCAAGAGGTGGGAGAGGAGGGACCCTTCTTATTAAAGGAGTGAGTCAAAGCAGACTAATAACATTACATGGAGCTGGGAACTGGGGCCCAGAGTTCATGGGAGTCCTGCACGTGGTGAACAAGATAGTGGTTCAGAGAAGCAGTTGACAGATAGGCTGTATGAACTCCGCTAGGAAGGCAAATACGGAAAATGGGAGAAAAATTCCCTCTTAGACTTTTTTGGTTACAATAAAAGGCAACCATCAGCGAATTCTTGTAGTCAGACAGTCTCTGAACAGTATGAAACAGGTTGCCCAGAGAGGTAGTGAAGGCCCCATTGCTAGAAACATTCAAGGCCAGGTTGGACCAGGCTCTGAGCAACCTGGTCTGGTTGAAGATGTCCCTGCTCACTGCAGGGGGCTGGGCTAGATGACCTCTGAAGGTCCTTTCCAACCCAAAGTTGTCTTTGATTCTATGACTGGCAAAATTGTTTCTCTGATTATTCAGTGTGAGTAAAATGTGTAATAAGTAAGAAGATGAGTGAGTAGGGAAACAAAATTAATCACATACAGCAAAAGAAGTCCTTAAGTGACAAAAAAAGAAAGGACAAATATAACCCATCATAAATAAGGACTGTTTCAATACACCAATGTTTTCTTCTCTGCACCAGTGACATTGTGTTACATGATAAAGTGTGGTTGTATCTATAGTTTTGATACCATCTTCGTTAACTAGTGTTTTTTAGGACAATTAAAAAACTAAGAGTTTTTTGAATGCAAGTCCGTGCATTAATCTACAAGGAACATGTTTCGGTCTAAGATAAAGATGACAGGAGAAGTAACAGTAATTTGGAAAGTAGCTTCTTAAGAAGTTAGGTTACCAAAGGAAAAAAATAACTGTATTAGATGGATTACTGTAAATCACAATTGAGATAATACTGAGGCTCTGTAAGCTCTGGATGCTGACAGTTTCAGTGCTGAAATCCCTTTCTGAATCTAAACCTAGAATAGTCTGTTTCATCTTACAAAACCTCAGACAGATGTTTTAAGGCTGCTTTCTTGTACAACGCAAAGTTCCTGTTACAAGATGAGTAATTCCTTTCAAAATAGCTGATTGTATCTGAAAACAAACAAGTAAACAAAATCAGACTATTTATTATTTCTGCTGTTCCAGCATTAAGATTTGTAGGTAACCTGAGACAGCAGCATGGCAACATTGCATTTCCACTTCTTCTCTCTACTTAATATCTGTGAATGTCACTTGACAGAACCTTAAATTGATTCAGCACTTGGTAAGAATTTATATTTTATAAATAAAATTAACTGTTTCTTTTTTTGTTTGTTTTTTATATACTAACAGCAATTTAGACTATATACTATCCTTCATTTACTACCACTACTACTAATCATAACAGCATAAAGAAGTGAAGTAGAAAAGCTAATCTTAAGATCAAGTTCCTGCAAAGACTCTACATCTGCACCATCACACCATGAATAAGCTTGGGTGACAAAGTGTAAGGTAATTATCAGAAATACTGGACTGGGACATTTGCACATATATAATGTGACTTAGGATTACTTTTCCAGAATTGACTTTTTCTGTTCTGAGATTCTTTTTCAGCACATAATAATCTATGAACAACAAAATTTAAAACTGATTTGCATAAGGCATTATCATTATAATTAACTTATTAGTTTAATAAATAAGGATGAATTTAATAACTTAAAATATGAAAGAAGATATATAGACCTTTTTGATTAATCTGATTTTAACATGTGCTCGAATGAAGTACAGAATATCCTACAAGACCCTCATTAATCTTAATAGATTACTGATTATGCAGGTGGCAATCATTAGACGGACCTATCTGACCTATTTCACTGTTTGCCATTGGTGTTAGAAGACAGGCCTCTGTTCCATTGAAGTCCGTGGGGAAAATTCCTGCAACTGTGGTGCTGCAATATCAGATCCTCAGTTAACTAGCATAAAGGGCAAGGTCTGAAATGTACAGAACCATAAGAAAGATTTTCAAAACAGTTGCCTGTAGTCAGCCTAAAATTTGATTCTAAAGAAACCTCTCAATGTTCGCATGTTGGTAAAATTTAAGCTACTGGTGTCAGTGCTTGTGTTTAGCATTTTAAGGGAAGCTCAAGAAATTCAGTTCTGAAAATCTGGCTGCTTCTCAGTAACAGCTTTAGTCATCCATCTTAGCAAGACTAACTCAAAGCCTGTCACAAGAAAGACAAATAAGAGCTTTTTGCACTAGTTTCTTTTTTATTTTCATCCTTTTGTGATTAAATGTTGTTCTCCCCAGATGCTGTACTTCCTTAGCAGCTCAGGGAACTGAGATCAAGAGAACTCCCCAGCCCTGCAAATGAGCCTGCAGCCTTGCTAGTTGCTTTCTTCAACTGGCTAGAGCAAAATGCAGTATGTGCAGCCCCACAGCATGCAAAGCTACAGGGAGCTATCAGGGAGAACATTGCTTGCTTCCAGTTCTTTCCATTCCTTCTCAGATGCTGAGGAGAGCCACTATGCACATAGTTTCACTCCCTCAGAATTACAGAATTCAATGTCAAAAGAATCTAGGCAGTGAGGCATTCATACCCCCTACTAGGATGAATAGACTGTTTTGTCGTGGCTCTGTCTGCAAGGATAGTCTTTGGAGGAACTCTTTCGCCATTGCTGAATGCTGAGAACAGAGCCAGGAATAAAAATCTCTGTCTCCTAGACCTGGAGTTTTGTTACCCCTCCATTAGTTGCCGTACAAACAGTGTTTCAGTTTTTCTATTTTTATCTAACAACTGCCCTGCTTCACTGCATTGCAAGCTTAGATGAAACCCTCAGGTCCAGTATTTACATCAGATCTGTTTAGCTAGCCAATTAATTTTATGTTTTGATATTCAGGAGATAGCAGTTCCTTTAAAATTCCAGTTAATCTGAGCTGAGTACTGCGTGCTGTCTTTTAAATAAAGGTGCTTTTTTATACACAGTTTCAGAGGTTGTGCAGCTGCACAGCTCTCATCTTACTCTGTGGTGTGAGAAAACATGTGGCTCTGGACAAAATTTTGAGAGGAAAGAGCACCACAGTATTTTCACATTTTTATGAAACATTTCAAAAACAGCAATTGCCATGCACATGCATCTATAGCTGATATCTGAATGCGAACCATACTGCAAAGAGCTTTCCTGATGAAATTTGTGAAATGCATAAAATAATGGACCTCGGAAGAACAGAAGCAGGAAGATCTATTAACACAGGTTGTTGGCACCTTAAGTAAAACACCCACAGAAGTATATTTTATAGGTTATATTGGCAGAACTCAACAGACACGAAAAGTGAAACCAAAGAATTCTGCTCTCATTGCATGCTAACATAAAACAAATCATCTGAATACATTTCTGAGAATAATCCAGTAACTGCTTCTAAACTCATTGTTGACTCCACAACAGGGGTCAGGAATCAAGAGTTGCAGTGAGTGGTGTGTATCAGCAAATTGTGTACCTCTTTGCCAAACATTTCCCCTTTTTAGAATATATATCCCAATATCCATCATGCTGTGCTTGGGCACAGAGACATTCTTTTTACCTGTTAAAGGAAATGAAAAGATTTTTTGCAGAGATATTCCCAGATAGATTTATAAAAAGTAATTTCCAGTCCCAGATTTAATATTCAAAGTGTTCTGCCAAATTGACTGTGGAAGGAAAGTTGTAAAAGGGTTTAGCCTTTGATAATAAACTCAGAATTTCAGTGAGTAAATACTGCATTTTTTCCTGGCTGATAATTGTTCCACTGGCTTTATCTCTATTTTTTCTAACTAAGAAGTTCATGACAGTATGATGGGTAAAATTTAAAAAGAAAATTGCAGACTTACTTATGAAGGGAGGGAATATTTATGAACCAAATCTCTAGCAGGGAAGTGATGACTCAAAAGCTATTAAACGATGTTACATTTTTAACCAAAAATTGGTGATGATTTCATTAATTGTGAAATGTTAGATTAATGGGTTCAGAATCTTAAAGGTCCTCTATTCCAATTATCCTTAATCTGTAACCTAACTGGACAATCATAAGTTATACTCAGGGATAGATCTATTTTCTGATAAAGATGACCCTTTATTCAACTTATAAAGTGTTAATACTTGTTAAAACCATATACTGGAACATATTAATTTATATTAATTGTTTGTACAGCAACTGAAACTATTATATTATTGTTGCTACTTACAAAACCACATGCACCGTTGAGCCATTTGCCGTCTAAAATTAGACACAAAATGCAAAATTTACAGCAGATGGAGGAATGGTAGGGGAAAGGATAACACAGTTCACAGCTGAGAACATAGGATGAATTTCTTGTTTCTTCTCTCCATGAGGTTATCTTTTCTTTCCTTCCTTTTATGTTTTTTTTTCATTTTCCATTCTAGCATTCTCATAATAAAGCAATGAAACAAGGCAAGCAATCATAAATGACCTCCTATAACAATGGAATAGTGTCTTTCATTATGATCTTTTGGTGGACACAGCCATAATATAAGTGAATAAATTATGTGCTGGTGCAATTATAAGTTCTATAATACTAGGGTATACTGAAGGAGACAAAACAGAGGGCAAAGGTGGCCTTTTCCTATTGCCTCCCCAGAAACCTTCTCCTAAGGTCTGTCTTGGTTATAACACTATTGAATATTTCATAGGACTTTGATGATCACATAGACAAAGTTCTAATTAAACATATCAATAAGAAATTAAAAACTAAAATAGTGGCCAGAAACCGTAGGATGGTTTAAAAATATATATAATTAAACACTATTATATAAACTAAAAATACTCTTTACTTCATATGGAATAACCTGAATTAAAAAATGGGAACCAAACAACTAGACAAATGTTCTGTCAAAAAAAATCTTAAGGCTATTAGTTCAGATCTTAAGATGAACTGGAGCAATAATGGCACATTGTGAAAAAGACTGTCACAATACCAGTGTGTATAAACAAGAATATGTTTTCCATATTACTTGAATTCACTTTTCCACTCTTGTTAGAATCAGCGATGTCTCAACTAGATCCTCTTGTGGAGGAACTGGGCAGTGAGTATTATGCAGGATGCAAGCCAGCCAGATACAGTCTAAGAGTATCAAGAATAATGAAAGGTCCAGGAACAAAAACCCAGAGAATAAAGATTAACTTAGTGCTGCTAGTTTATGAAAAACGGGAGAAGACACAATAACAGCATTCAAGTATTCCAAAGGTACTACAAAAAAAGTGATGCTTGTGATAAGGAAGATGAATAATAGTAGTCTTAATTTGTATGAGATCTGAACTAGGTGAGGAATTTAAAATAAAATTTCTATAAATAAATTCTATGGATTTTATTTGATCCTATTTATAGGGAAACACTGAAATGGTTTAGAGAAGTTATGGTGTGTCTGTCACTGACTGCTTTGCAAAATACTAGAGCATATCTCTCAGAAATGAGATTTATTACTTTAAGCTATAGATTAGGAAGGGAACAAATGACATTTCAAATCTTCTTTCTTATAATTCTATGATTCCTCTATGATTTTCCACCTAAAAAATACTTCTTTGAATACACATTCAAACACTGATCAAAAAAGTATTTTTAAGTAATCAGAGCAGGCTTCAGAAATGGAATGAATTATGAGAAAATGTAATAAAAAGTGTTCAGAGACCTATGATTCCAAGATAATGAAAACTCCATAAGAAAGCAAAACACTTCAACCACTTCTTTGTCTTAATCTTTCAGCAGATTCTGGGACTATCAAGTTGCTTCAACTGATCCTTTCCAGAATTCATTTTTTGTATAATAGAGTACATGATGGAAAAATATAAAAGTATTATCACTAGGCCTTAGTCGCAATTCAGTATTCAGTAAGTCTCATGTGAAATTTGCAAATCATCTGGAGTCCATTTTAGAGTGTTTGAAGCTATTTCCCTATGCATCATTAACCATTAATTGAATACTGGGTTGCTCACTTAATAGGACTACTATTTATAGCTCCTTTAGTAGTTAGAAAAGTTTAGAGGTGAAATTTTCATCCTCTAGTCATCAATAGTAATTGGGCATTGGTGTCATCACTGTTGGAAGGTCACTTAGAAGCTTCTACAGCAGTATTAATAGAAGTGTGCTAGATAGATACTAAATTTTCATTTTTTTAATGATGGGTATTTTTACAGTAGGTTAATTATCTAAGTCTTTCAAGAATCCTGGGCCTATGCCATTTTGGATATATTGACTTAAGTTTACTTATCTATGTGTTTTCAGTTTTCCAAACTCTTTCTTATTTACCTATAGTGATAAATTTTTGTTAAAATATCTGTTGAAATTATCTTGCTTCAGCTTAACGGGAGTTTTAAATCATTAATGATTACATAACTGCATTCTTAAATGGAAGAAGTAGTTTTATTTCAAAACAACCTTTTCTGTTTATTCTTTTTAATCTGTAAAAGCAATTGCGAAAACCATTATGGATTCCCCTCCCGCCCAATCCCTAGCTTCTTCAGGGAACATATTCCTTAGGAAGAGGAATCATAAAATCATAGAATCATTTAGGTTGGAAAAGACTTTGAAGATCATTGAGTCCAACAAGCAATAAAAGGCCCTCAAACCAGTTTATTTAATCTGTGCACCTCTACTGGATTTTGTGTCTTGCTAATCTATAATGTTAGTTAATGTTAGAAATACTCAAAGTTTCTTGAATAACTTGCAGGAAATAAAATGTTAGAATAGTCCACAGTCACCAAACAATTTATTTCATTTGATAATACTATAAGAATGTAAACCTTAGCATACATATATATCAATATATATGTTAAATTGTTATATACAACATACCTTACTAATGGTGGTGAGTAGACAAGATGAAGCCAGACTCTTCTGAGTGGTGTCCAATAAAAGAGCAGGAAGCAATGGGCACAGACTGAAATATGGGAAATTCTGTTTAAATTGTTTTTTACTGTGAAGGTTGTCAAACAGTGGAACAGGTTATGTTGTCCAGAGAGGTTGTGGTGTTTGCATACTTGGAGGAATTCAGAACCTGACTGGACTAAGTCCTGAGCAGCTTACTCTAGCTGACATTGCTTGAGCAGGGAGCTCGACGTGTCCCTAGGTCCCTTGAACCTGAATTATTCTGTAATTCTGTAAAATCCATGCAAGTAAATCTGAAGGAGAAATTTTATTAACTTTAAAAAATATTTAGATTGAGAGAATTTGTACTCAACATAAACCTTAGTATTTTATACTTTTTTTGTGTCCTGGGAAAGTTAGGTTTCTTACACTACCCTTTAAAATTACTTTTGTCAACAGAAGCACCCAAACATTGTTTTCTAAATTTAAAAGGCAATAAAACTTCTTATAGTAAAATAATAACTTGTTGAATAATTCAGAGAAGAAAGAAGTGATAGAAGTCATAAAGTCACATTTTGAACTGTAGCTTTGTGGTTGAACAACATCACCTTTCACATTCAAAATCATGGTTTGTGTTTAATCTGTAGTCCTCAAGGAAATTAATGTGGCCAGAAGTCCATACTAGGGAACTATTTAATAATCTTAAAGGATGGTAACTGTAAAACGTCCTTTGCTATTGAAACACATTTTTATATGGAATTCAATATGCTGAAATCTTCTTTATCAGCTAGGAATAACAATTATAGTATTAGTGGCAAAACAATTGAAGGGCAATTGATACTAGAGACATTGGACATAACTGATAGCTGGCTAAGTTTACACAGTTAAATCGGTCCTTGACCAGTCACTAAGTAGGTCACAAGGCACTAGAGGATGAAACACAACATTTGCAGCTAATTCAGAGCCTCTGACTCACTGACAGGATCTTCTGCTCCACGTCGCTCTCCCTGGATCCTGAAGCAGAAAAAAGGGAAAATTAGTGCCTTTCTCTGTTCACATGAGAAATAACTGCATGCATCTGTACCTCCTGAGACCTGTGGAAAAATTCTAGCCTCCACTGGAACCAGGACAACCTGTACAGGAGCATGCAACAGGTTAGTTTAGGCCATTTAGCCCAGTTCCTACAGCTCCTTTTAGAATGTTTGGGTTTGCTTTACTTTGTTTCTCTGTCAACAGCTCTCAGACTTTAGCGTCATTCACAAACAGTATTTTAGTCACTTCTGAATGCAGCTGCTCTGGGACTGCACAGAAAAAGGGATCTGTAATACGTAACACAGTTTATCATATACAAATAAGAAAAAGCACACAGCTTGTCCCACTCCTACGCTAGCATTCCCAGCCTCTACATCTGCAGATTCTTACAGGCATTCTAAAAGAGGTGAATACTGTGGATAGTTCTGAAAAAGATAAAAGTCCAAACATCACACTCTTTTTCCAGACAGACAATATCCTTTTCAGCATTTATGAAGAACATTTACAATGAAGGCATAGATCTTCATAGTGGCTATTGATCCCCTGGAAGAATCTGCTGCAGATGAAATTCTGACTCCCAGGAAGTCATAAGACACAAAACAGACTATTCAGATTCATGTCTCCTAGCCTAACAATTATACTGAAGTAAATGCAGATAAAAGTCATACAACATGTCCCATTTGAATTTCACCAATTGTTTGACTCGTTCTTGTGAAAACAATGTCATCTATTTGCATGTATAATTATATCTGATTGTATTTGATCACAGAATACAGAATCACAGAATGGTAGGGGTTGGAAGGGACCTCTGTGGGTCATCTAGTCCAACCCTCCTGCCAAAGCAGGGTCACCTACAGCAGGCTGCACAGGACCTTGTCCAGGCAGGTCTTGAATATCTCCAG
>Ga0065711_1046510_pt1 | contig 12854 bp, 6 predicted proteins | sample Hoacrofraction12_FD_59098 | JGI IMG/M metagenome (GOLD analysis project Ga0065711, IMG submission 59098) | Hoatzin crop microbial communities from Cojedes, Venezuela - Epithelial fraction 12 v2 (version 2) | ecosystem: Host-associated > Birds > Digestive system > Esophagus > Crop | place...
TTCCAGACAGAAAAAAACCAAATCGGCGGCCTTGCTCGGCAGCCCTGCGAGCGCCGGGATCCGCCGCGGGACGTACAAGCCCTCCTGCTTGGGGCCTCACCGCACGACGCGTCCGCTCCCGCGGCGCTGAGGTGACAGCGAGCTGTCCTCGTCAGCGAGCCCGGCCCGGGCCCCCACGGCAGCGCTCGGAGCGGGCAGGGCGCTGGCTTTGGCTTGCCGGTTACGGAAATCTGCGGTTTTAGCTTTACGGCGCTTATTCTTAGTCCCGTGGCAGGTTTATAAGTATAGTTCTTTATAACAAGAGCTCCAGAAAGGTAAATGGAGAAGAGATTTTAGAGGAGGCTTCAGACCATAGAAAGAGCCTTGGCAGGGTTGGGGAGGGAAGCAGCCCGTGGTTCAGACGGGACATGGGGTTCTGCGCGTCGCTACCGTGTGCGGGGAGCCCGCTGGGAAGGACGCTGTTCCGCAGAGCGCTCGGTGGAGCATGGGAGGTCTCCCCTCTTGGGACCGGGCAGTTGACACCTGTACAGTCCCATGGCTGTGTAGCACTGGTAGTAAATACAGCACCAGACAAAACAAGAAGTCTTAGGTAAAAAACCTTTTACTGGGGCCTTTGAACAGTGTATTGACACTTTTTTTTAAATCAGAGTGCAAATACTGTGTTGTGTTTATTCAGTAATACTCTCATCAGCACACCAACCAGCACAGCTTTCTGACTGGGGACCTACAATGTCGGCCAAACTTCACTCACTTAAGGCATTAGAGGGTCCCTTAAAAGTATCCATGCTTTGAACTTCCCTGATTCCTGTGGGTTCTGTCTGATTAATTGATATTTTACGTGACACTAGGACCGTCACCACAGTGAAAGAAAATAAGTAATCTACAAATGCAGAAGGCACCTTCTTCCCACATTGCCTGTTTCAAACTAATACAGCCAAATTACTCTGTTCTGTGTAAACAGTGATGGCACTAGGACAGCCACCGGAGCTTGGTCTGCTACAACAGCCACATCTTGTGCTCCAAGCCTTTATTTTAAGAAGCAAACCAACCCAGCCCTCGTCCTACTTTTTGTGGAGGCAGAGAGACTCCTAAGGTTGAATGAGACCTACCTGCGAAGGCAACCTAGACTTTACGAGCACTCTGGAGACTAATAGCAGAATCAGCACTCCTGCAGGGAGATGGACGCGTAGAACAGCTTGTCTGCCTGCATGCTGAGCTGGGCGAGCAGCCCCCAGCTTTACTCCGAATGCTGCAGATGCTTAGAGCACCCCGTGGATGCTCCCCATGGGTGCATCTCCAGGACGGTCTGCACAAATGCCAGGGTATCAGTTGTGCATCAGTTGACAGCATGCTTAGCTTGTGTTTACTGGTTTCGGTTCACTACTGCAAAAGCCGAAGTAACATTCAATAAAATACATTTATTGTCCCACGCTTCCACGTACTCCTCTGTACACTGCTTATAAAAACATCTGACACTAACAGACAACTGCCACCCACATGCAGCACGCTAGGGATCTCCATAGCTAAAGCATGCCATGCACCAAGGCTTGTTTCTAGTGGCTATAATAATTCACACCTTTTGTATCAGACATGGAAGATTACCTAGAATACATTCATGCCAGTGGGCTACACATGCAAATTACACCTTGCTGGGCAAAGAGATTAAGCCTACAGCAGTTGCAGGTGTTTTATACTTGTACACAACCTTCATCTCACTGCATTTATCAAGATCCAGACAAATTCATCAGTGGTATTAATACACTAGCAAGGTGAATATATGTGTTCTGGTAGGGGAAAAACAGACACTTTGCTGATTCTTATCAAACTAATCACTGATGGGTGAAACCTGGATTGAGTGAAGCCGCCAGTTATATTGGCATGAAGTCAAAAAAGAATCAGGCTTGATGCACAGAAACAAAACACGCTAAAATTTAGGAGAACAAATTCTGCCTTTAAAAATTCAGTCACAGTTTCCTTAATTTAAACTCACCTATACCACGTTGGAACAAAATAGCAGCTTGCACATCAGCAGTAAGAAAATTCCTACTTGGGTGCTATTCTCCTCATCTCGTCCAGCTGCGCAGAGCTGGAAAGTAGCTCGGCAAATGAAATGCAAGAAAGTGAATCAATTCATCTCAGCAAATATAAAAACACATTACTATTACATTGGTCAGATTTTCCCCCATATGCAACAAGCAACACATTCTATTTTCAATCTAGAGGATTTATTTCCAATTATGGAAGACAAAATGAAAAAATACAGGTCCTGATACTGCAAGCAGCTCTGTGCAGACAGACCACTGTGTCTGCATGAGTCTCCTGCCAGAATTACAGTCGAAAAGTCTGACAGAAAGAGTAAAACCAGCTTCAACTTATTCTCAGTCTGAGCTGGGATGACTGGGAGAAGGCCATCTCAAAAGACATCCCTGTAAATTCACCTAGGTTTAGATCTGCAGCAAAGCAAAGTACCCCCCTGCAAAAACACAGCCACTCCCCACACAAAAGAGATTTTCTTTTGCTTCCTTTTCTGCACTCACCATATATTCAGACAGGCATAAGGATTCATTGCCAGTCCAATTCATTGCTGTACATCACTGAGTGCTTTCATCATTTATAAACAATTGTAGAAAGAAAACATCCTTGTTTGCACCTACTATAGCCAAAAATCAATTCCTCTTGATCCCAGCAGCCAGTCAGCATGTGATCTAAAGCTCCAAAGAGCTTAACCAGTCTTGCTTTGTAAGTTCAGTGAGAGACAGTAAAATATCAAAACTTCTTTATTCTGTCTGTCATTTAGCACCATTTAATACCATGGGACCATCTAAGTGTTGTTATTGTACTAAAAGATAGCATCAACATTTTTCCATGTAGTGATATCCTATCACGAATAGTTTTTACCATTCATCCCCAGCTGAGCAGCAAAATGGGTGTTTGACCATGACTGTCCAAGATTCAGTCTCCTCCTTACAGTTTGGCATCTTCTGAAGTACAAGGGAGACTGACACGTAAAATAAAATCAGAGTATCTCCATTCATCCAGACTTCAGAAGCACACTTAGCAAGTCTCAGCAAACAGTGAAGTTCTTTTGAGAAGCAAAACCCAATCAAACCCTAAACTTCACGGAAGTAAGAGGCCGCTGGAGTTGGGCAAGATCTGCATGCAGAGACAGCCCTGGACTCCACAAGCACTCCAACAGCCCACACCACACACCACTGCTCAGCATTAACCCTGGATCAGATGCACACGTGCCACACTGACTAGGCAGGAGCTAGCTCGGCTCTGAAAATTATCAAGATGCACTTAGGGAGGCTGCACCCAAGCTGTACAGCAGCAGCTTAGAGCTGCTGGTACTTTCCTTGGACAGCCTGCACAGATGCCAAAGAATCTGCTGCTGCTGCTGAAGAGCAAGGTCTTTAGTAACTAGAAAGCACAGGAAGGGATGCTATCTTGATTTAGATTGCTTCAATATTTAATCAGTACTGATTGTCCTTAGAAGTCTTATAGATAAATAGCCAGAATCTGAAAGCTTTGGATTTTAAGTTCTGGATGCAGCTGGGGTGGGGGGGAAGTATTCCTACATTCTTTTTCTTCATACTAATAGCTGCTAAATTTAAGTATTCCTTGCCACTCACTCACATGCAGTGTGTTTCTACTCATCTCTCCCCACTGTATAACTGGATCAAAGATGACTTACCTGAATTATCCCACAATTGCAATGGGTAATCTCTCTGTTCTGTACGTGTATTTTGCAATGTGACTCCAAGTTTCAGTAGGTTTGTCCATAATACCCATGTCAGCTGATGAATGATTGAGTGCTTGGGGGAGAAGGAGTGGCATGAAGAGGGAGACTTACTGCTTTAATACTGGGGTTGTGTCTTGAGGCTTATATTGTCAGAAAGATCTTTCATTCTGGCAATTTAAATAAAGTTAAAACACTACTCTGCCATATTTTTCAGTGGCCAAAACTAACACAGCAGATGAAGTCACAGCAATACAAAGCACCTCTGCAGTGGTAAAAATGAAACTATATTATTCGCTTCATAGCTGTATCAGTAAAATGGGGTAAATCAGCCCCTAATCTGCCCTTGGGTAAGAGACAGGGAAGTGATACTGAGAAGTCTTCAGTTGGATCTAATAGGCCCCCAGAGGAAGTCATCTGAGTCTTATCTTTAACTCAGTTGAACCACAAAATGGGATGAAAGCAGACCTGAACAGAAGACGGATTCTATATCTAAGCTGCTTGTTATGGAATTCCATTACAAAATTTCAATATCAATTTGTGTGTCAATATTTTACAAAGTAAAAGGACCTAGAAGGAGGCAAAAAATGCAACTCAACTGGGATCAGAGAAAAAGAGCTGCTAGAAATGAGATATTTTCTACTTACTTATTTCCACAGCCCAATTTTTGTTACAGATTTTTGAGAAATTTAAGATTTCAAAAATCGAGTTCAGATATGTCATTATCAGTAGCCTTACACTGATTAAAATACTACTAATGCTAGGAAATAAAAATAATTTTACACAACTGAGAATCTCCTTGCATGAATCTGCTCAAGGTCTGGAGTTCAGGGTCTTGCTTATATGTGTATCTCGTAGTTACAATTTTCCTATTGGGGATCCAGTGGCAGGTCCCACGGTCTAATGCTGTCCCAGGTGCTCTCCCCTGCAGGTTAGGTCTTGGATAGATCTTGCAGGTAAGGTCTTTGCAGGTCAGATCAAGGGTAAGCTACATCTCCCTCCATCTAAGAGGTAGAGTTGGGATTTTTTTATGAAGGCTCAACAGTGGCTTCCCTGCCCTCTGCCCTTAGACCATCCACTAAGTGATCTTATTCTCAAATGTGCCCACGTGAAACAACTTTGCAAAAAGAACTTAAATTAAATGAAGTTGTCTAGCCCAGAATTTTTAGTAACATACTTTAGAGCTCCAAAATAAGGACCTAAGTCTAGACATGTATTTAAAAACACCCCTAGCAGCATAGAATTTCAAAAGAACAAAACTGAAAGCAGTACTCCAGACACTTATAGGAGAATACCCTTTCCCCGGTTACACCTTTGAGGCAATACCTGGTGATGCTCTAATGCAGACTACTAGTTTGTTGACAAATTACCTGTATATTGTACAAGCCACATCAAGTTTTTCACTTTTTGTTCATACTGTTGAAAAAACGCCTCTTCTAATGCACAGAAATGAGAAACAGAAGAATAAGCTAGTACAAACTCTGTCAATAAATACATACTACTTTGAGAAATGGCTTCCTAGTTTATAGCAGATTTATGATTGTTATCTCAAGTTTCCAAAGTTCATCTGAATCTCCAATACAGGGAATTTCAATGTATCAGTAAATCTTTTAAGCCATGAAGAAAACTCACTCAAAGAAGCAGTGTCCCTTATCAGTGGAAGAAGTGATAAATCTGAAAAAATATATAATTCATGATGACACATATCAAGACATTACAGCAAACACTGACACAAGACCTATTAATGGCATTGCTTTGCTAAGTGTATTCCCTGCAGAACTATCTCCTCTCTTATTCTGAACCAAACACCTGCTTTGATAATGCACATCTCTGCAGAGCTGGGCAAAAAAGCAAATCTAATTCAGCAACCATTTCTCATGATAGAAAACTAGTGGCCCTCAGCCAGCAACATATAAAAAGTAAATGAAAATTTAAGTGCAGATCAAGAAGAAAAGTGACACAGGACGGCTACTTTAAAAAATTTATGACCTCAGACATCAAGCTATCCATTGTCTAAAACACGCTAATACGAACGTTAAACTGTCCTTGGCTGGGGAACAAAGTTTTAGTTTGGTTCCTTCACAACAGCTTCCTCAGTCTTCAGGGTTTAATATGCCCTTGGATTCACGAGCTTTGAAGAAACGAAGAGTCATCCCAAATCTTTCTGATATGGTCCAGTGAGTTAAGGGTCACAGACGTCCTATGTAGGAGGCATTTACATTGCCACCTGAAATTCAGAACATGGAAATAATCCACAAATATTAACTAGGACTTCAACACATTTGGGAGCAAGGCCACTACCAGACAAATTTGATAAGCGCATTAAAGTTTAGTGACTACAAGTTACATGACTACCATAATATATAAGTCAGTATCACAATCCATGAACAGTAAAAATAATTTTGAATAGTTAAAATATCACTCAACAAAACTACCAGGGATAATGTAGAGTTTGAAAAAAAGCATAGGTGTGTATTTTGGGAAAAAAGGAGAAACTATTTCTTTGCCAAGACCATTACTGCAGTTCACCTTTGAGTTAAAAATAAAATCATAAAAAAAACAAAAGTAGTTTTTCTTACATATATGTGTCCTGAAGAACCCTGCAGGATGGATGCCACCTTCTCAAGGCACAGTGCAGGGAAGCATATATTCCCCTGATCCTCCCCACACCATCAGACCTTGCCTCAGGCGCCACCAAACAACATGCCTACAACGGCTGTCAAATCTGAGTCCAGCTAAGAATGCACCAAAAGCTGGCACAGATGTTGCACGGGAGTTTCACACTGTTTCACCAATAATGGTTTTTCCTCTCATCTTTTTAGGTGAGTCATACAGAATAGTAACGTTTCAAACATTAGTATCTTTAGTCTGTATAGAGAAAACGATTCCAAGCGTGGCTGTGGTGCAGTCGAAGCAGCATTGTGCTCTGAACCCACTGAACAGCAGCAGATGTGCTGCTTACAAAGCCTGCTCAGACCAACCTGTGAGATACCAGGAGGTTAGAAGAGCAGACAGGGCATTTACAGTCTGGACAGGATTACATTTTAGTGAAATGGTTTCCAATGTATTTTTTTAAAAGGACAAGGAAAGGGCCAGGACAGGTGTAGACTGATGGAACAAAAAAACACACATTCAGATTAGAAAGGTTTACAGAGAACGTAAACAAGGAGAAGAATAAAACCAATAAATACACATGCTTGGGTAAAGATCACAGTAGTTATACTGAAGTGGAGCAATAGGAAGCACTATAATGTCTACAAACAGGAGTGGAACAATAATTTCAGGCATACATACATTTTATGTATACGTATACACACACACACGCAGTGTGTCCAGTTTAGTTGGGGTAAGGGCTGATTGAATCTGACAATGCTTCTCATCCCTTCCATCCCACCCCACCCCCCAAGAAAAAGCAGAAAGAGATGATTCCCCAGAGACACGCTGCAAACACAACAAGCAGTCCAGCAATTCAGCGTGCCTCGTTCTACATCGGACTGCCATTGCAAAGGTGAATTTTCACCATCTTCTTTCTGAAGGCACATGTAAAACAGCTTAATTCCGAAATCTGCATTCACTGAGCATTTCTGTTCCCCAGTGCCCTGGGCTGCCTTGGCTGCCTTTTGCAGCGAGGAATCAAAATCTCTGTGACATCCACTGTAATACAGTCCAGTTTCCCCTCAAGCTTAGTGAAAGCCTGGTCATTTCTGCTAGGCTCCTCTGAAGCATCTCCTCTGACTAGCATGAACCACGTTGATTTTTTTTTTCTATAATAAAAAAACTAATAAAATTGACAATTCCTTGTCATCCTAGTTGATCAGCCTGCAGTTTTGTGGACACACAGAGAAAAATCTCAGCATGAAGTTTCACTCATGATATGGAAAACCAAAACATAATATATGCACGTCACTGCAGTAAGAAACACCCGCACCTTGTTACGGCAACATAACCAGACAACTCCATCCTCCTGTTGAATATTACAAAATGAAGCTATTATATTGCAAAATGAAGGGTCCTTACCAGAAAAGATCAATGTTCTGACATTCACGGACATGTACTCAGGTTCAAGCCTCTAATCCATCAAGGGATCAGGTGGCTGAGGCCAAAGCACTGCTCAGACCATATACTGAAGGTTTCACACTCAGCCTTCCACCTGGGACCACCAGACCTTGGCTCCCCTGTTTGTTGCTTGCCTGCAGATGGTCTAGGGCTGGCAGTTTCAGTCACCAACTGCTTTCTTGCTTTTAAATTCAGTACTCACTGGCATATCTAAACTAGACACAGCTATTAGGTGATCCAAACATGGCCCTTAACTAGTCAACTGATCCTGTTTTCCATCTTTATAATGGCCCTGCAGACGAATGGTAAAAACAGTCCATTAGTAAGTGTGCATCATTTAGATTCTGTGATAATGGAGGTTGTATAATAAAGCTAAGATAAGAAGAGATTAAGATACATGGCAGCAATGAAACTGTCTACCTCATTCAGAAACAGAAAAATCTCTCAGCCAAGTATATCAGACAACTCTCACTGAAACCAAAACATTTTCTGGTGCAATTTTAATAGTAGATTGCAAGTCATCCACTTCCATTCCCAGGTGTTCACAGTTTCAAACCAGCACAAAATGACCTGTAACAGTATAACCCATTCTACTTCTGTCAATGAACCATGAATAAAGGAGAACCTTAAACAGTAAAACCAAAAATCAGGCCAGTAAAGCATGTGTAAACCAGCCCAAAACCAATTGTATTGGGTTTTCATGGCAAGGTTTTGGTAGCAGGGGGCTACAGAGGTGGCTTCTGTGAGAAGCTGGAAGCTTCCTCCATGTCCAACAAAGCCAGTGCCAGCCACCTCCAAGACAGACCTGCTATTGGCCAAGGTCAAGCCCATCAGCGATGGTGGCAGTGCCTCTGAGACAACATATTTAATAAGGAAAAAAACCTGTGTAAACAGCATTTTGCAGCAGGAGAGAGGAGTATGAATATATTTGAGAAACAACCCTGCAGACACCAAGGTCAGTGAAGAAGGAGGAGGAGCAGGAGGTGCTCCAGGTGCCAGAGCAGAGGAGCCTGTGAAGCAGACCATGGTGAGGCAGGCTGTGCACCTGCAGCCTGGGGAGGATCCCATGCCAGAGCAGGGTGATGCCTGAAGGAGGCCGAGACCCCATGGAAAGCCCACGCTGGAGCAGGGTCCTGGCAGGGCCTGTGGAGAGAGCAGCCCATGCTGGAGCATGTTTGCTGGCAGGACTTGTGACCCCATGGGGGACCCACACTGGGTCAGTCTGTTCCTGAAGGACTGTACCCCATAGAAAGGACACATGGTGGAGCAGTTCATGAAGAACTGCAGCCTGTAGGCAGGACACACACTGGAGAAGTTTGCGGAGAACTATCTCCCATGGGTGGGACCCCATGCTGGAGCAGGGGAAGAGTATGAGGAGGAAGCAGCAGCAGAGATGACATGTGGTGAACTGACCGCAAATGCCATTCCCATTCCCCCTGTGCCACTCACTGGTGGGAGGAGGTAGAGAATACGGGAGTAAAGTTAAGCCCAGGAAGAACAGAAGGGTGGGGGAAACAAGTGAAAGTGAGGAAGAAATATTCATCTGCCATCTATAAGAACAGAGGATCAAGTGACAGATGGGAAGACAAATCAACTCCAAACACTAGATAACCTTGTCTGTCACTAGCCTCAGAAGCACAACCTCCGATTAGAGGGTTCTGAACAGCAAAAAAAAAATTGCACTAACAAACACAGTTTCATTGGCAGCAATAATTTCAAGACAAGGACAACATCTGATTTTAGTGATTCTGTTCCTCAGATGCATTATTCTATTCCTTCCCCCTCTTTTCATACAGAATAAACAGAGTCCAGAGAATCACCCCATAAATTACTCTTGTTCTTGAGGTGAGGAAAAAAAAGCGACTATTCTCTTGACTTCCAGCAATAGAGGACTGACTTCTTACATAGGTGGGTGTGTCTACTTTATTCAGTATGCATTCATGGATTAAAACTTCAGAGATCTTTATTTTATAAGCCAGTGAAGTATCGTAAAGAACAATTACTTAATGACTTAATTTTAAAGAACAATTTCCTTTTAAGGTTATGACAACGGTTACGACAACAAACGACCTTTCCAGGATCTCCAAGGAGGACTAGGAAGTGCTGGAAAAGAAATTTCTCTGAAAGCTTTTATCACTATGTTTATGACTGAAAGATCATCCTCTCATGCAGAGCGTCAGGTAGAAATGGCTTGATGATGGGACACGTGAAGTGTTGTCCACTAGTGCTTTTGAAAAGCCAGATAGGTTTCGTAAGACAATAACATTACTGAGTTTCAAACTGGATGTTTTAAGGACTCTATTGAGAGAGAGCACCCCCCTTCTCTTTTCTCTCAAAAATACCAAACAGATAAAAACCTCAGTATAAATTGGTTAGAATGAAAGAACATCACCACTGAAATCACTGTGACAGATCTGAAATATAATGCTCTAAACCAGCTTAATTTTCAGCAAACATTGTGCAGATGCTACATAGATGACACATTTCTTACACTGTTGTAAAAATGATAAAAGGCCCACAACGGAGGTATTCAAACAAACAATAACAAGAGATCACCTTCACTAAAGACTAGGAAGGACTTTTTTTTGACAGTTATTTACATGCAAGGGAATGAACTAAGAACTAATCTGATATGAAATAATTTTGAGATAAGTACCAGACTAAACAGTACAAAGACATTCACGTCATTTTCCTATAGCTTCACTAATGTGGGATGCTTCTCTTTTTCTTATTGACTTGCCGGTCCCTCTGAAATAATAGAACCGCACTAATTCACGCTAACGACTGGGAGGCTGATCGCAAATTACCAGACCTTGCAAATTAGCAAGTAAGCAAACAAACACTATTAAAAAGCCTAGTCAAGGGTATCACGGCACTTCATTTACTTTGTCCATTTATTTTTCAAAAGTGTAATTTTATCTCCTAGCACTCCACTGCATGCCAGTGAGAGCGGCGGGCAGAACAGGCACAAAAGCCCCTGCCATCAACATCTGTTTATTGGGTTTTGCAACCTTTTCCACTCAGCCTGTTTGAAGAGCTAAGGCTGTGGTCCCAAGGACATCCAGAATAAAATCATGGTGGTACCACTGCTGTGCACTGGAATGTGTAAATACATGGTGCAGCCACACTGAATGTCCGCAGATGAGTAAGGTGCCTTCCAGTCCACAAGCAGACATCAGGTGCCCTGTTCAACAAACAGCAATCAGTATTTGCCAGAAGCAATGAATTATTTGTAAAGTAGAAGTCACTGCAAAGAGTTTAGACTAAACCACATCAGTATAACTTATCTGTTGATTAATGCTGATGGTGACTAAGTCTATAAAAAGATTAGAAGGCCATTTGCAGATAATCTGCAGCAGGATGAACAGGGTAGATTCACAGTAGCAATGGCTAGCTGCAACTCTCCTGTTCTGATGGCAGTATAACCATAAAGGTAACTATGAACGCTCTTCTACGTGCAGTTATTAAAACTGCAGAGAACTGGGACAATACAAACAAGAGGGGGTGTGAGACCTATCAAGTTCGCAGTTTTGCAAGACTGAATACATTTTCACAGTACGCATTTTGCATCAAGGATTTAATTTGTACATTTAATTCAGGTAGTTTTGTTCTTATTTCTCCTCCCAGCTCTCTGCTGGACTTTTTTAATAGTAAGAAGCTATGACATATGGTCCAATTTCTGGGTTGGTGTGTTTGCCAGCAAGATGGCTTGTGCTGCTCAGCTCTGACTGCAGGCACATATGTACTGGCAGCAGGCTAAAAATTTAAGCTGCATAAGACACTGCCGTACAACCTCAGGACAAATGGGAAATCTTTCACCAGTTCTCCTGTAGATGGGATGAAGGAAGAAAGAATGAATTTTCTTCTCTTTCCATAAACCTAACAGCTACAATAGCCCCTTTAGACATCTGTTCTACACCTGGACACCGAGAACCAGGCTGGTATAGATCAGCCCAGCAAACAGCAAACAGGTGCTTTGCGTTGAGGACCTCTGCATTGCAAGGCAGCTCTTTAGAGGCACTGCCCTCAACTTGTGTTAGAGCCCAGGGCTCAGCCTCTCCCCTGCCCTGCCTTTTGCAGTTAATTTGTTCCACAGCAAATTACTGTGCTGCACATGTCTTCTCTGTGAAAGGGCCACATTAACCTTTCTGCTCTCCTCCACTTCCAGCATTGAAGAAACCTATCCGTGCACACTTTTTCTTCATACTTTTCTGTTCAGGGGCCCAGATCAAGACCTCAGCTGTTTTACAATTTCTTAGCCCATCCTAGGTAGGTGAGGAGCTTTCTTGTCTGTGTTCCAGCTTCAGGAAAGGGAGCAAAAATAACTGAAGCCAAACTTCTCTCCATTCTTTACTGTCTCCCTCATTTGTTAGTTGGTGGGGTTTTTTGCTTCATTGCATTCTCAAGATGCATTTTTTCCTCTTTTGACCGTCTTTAGACCATTCCTCTCTTCTCTTACACTGGGAAGGTCAAAAGAGTTATTCTGCTATCTTAGAGTTTTTACAACACTTGTGCAACTCAGCCTTGCCTGCCTTCTATAGTCCCTGTCAGAACAGGCAGCTCTTTCCTTTCAGTCATCTTCCTACTCTTTGACTCGGCTTTTTAAGCTCAAGGGAGCCACCAGGATGACTTGTGAGCCTCAGATCTCCTGGGCCTTCTTGACTCATGCTGCGATCCTCTACTAGTCTACTGCATAGATGCTAAATGTGCTTTAACATCTATTTTTAGAAAACAAATTTCTATGTAAATGTTTCCTTTGTGTCTCCCCTTTCCTCTCCTTCTCAGATACTCCACTGCCTTTAGATCATGTAGCATTAAGATTCAAGTTAAAGCATTTTAACGCTGATTTTCACCACCTCCAGCAAAAAAAAATAGCATCTGTAACCTTCTGCCCAATGTCACAGAATCACAGAATGGTAGGGGTTGGAAGGGACCTCTGTGGGTCATCTAGTCCAACTCCCCTGCCAAAGCAGGGTCACCTACAGCAGGCTGCACAGGACCTTGTCCAGGTGGGTCTTGAATATCTCCAGAGAAGGAGACTCCACAACCTCCCTGGGCA
>Ga0065711_1046512_pt1 | contig 12854 bp, 6 predicted proteins | sample Hoacrofraction12_FD_59098 | JGI IMG/M metagenome (GOLD analysis project Ga0065711, IMG submission 59098) | Hoatzin crop microbial communities from Cojedes, Venezuela - Epithelial fraction 12 v2 (version 2) | ecosystem: Host-associated > Birds > Digestive system > Esophagus > Crop | place...
CGGGCCTTATAGCGTGCCGGTGCCCGCTCCTCCCCGCGGAGCGGGAGGAGGCGGCGACCCTCCCGGCGCGGCCCCGGCCGGGCCATCCCAGGCTGCCGGCGACGGGGCGGCCCCGCTGCGGGGAGCGGGGTTACACCGCAAACCAGGCTCACGGTCCAGGGGTTTTGGAGGGAAGGCAATTCACCCGAGGGCTCCCCAGGGTGGTATTTCCTACCCTGCTTCACTGGCGTGTGCTACCGTCGCCCTAAACGAAGAAGGTGAAAATATGTTTTAATATATCTCCTTCTCTGGAGGTATTCAAGACCCCCCTGGACAAGGTCCCATGCAGCCTGCTCTAGGTGACCTGCTTCGGCAGGGTGGTTGGACTGGATGACCCCCAGAGGTCCCTTCCAACACCTGCCATTCTGTGATTCTCTGATTGATTCTGTGATATACATTCCTATGGGCTGAGCAATCTGGAAAATCACTCGCTGAATCAGATACCACAGCAGATTTGCCAAGGTGAGTTGACAAACGCCGCAGTTAGGTGACAGCGAAGCCCCACTACCTGTGCTGTGCTCACGGATGTTTTGCAAATGCTCTTCAGCTAATTGCAGGTTCAAGAGTCAAAGTGCACAGGAGTATCACAGATGGAGCTTCACCTATCTCACCCACAGGGGAATGCATCAAAAACACCTGTGGGTTTTGAAGGCCGTGGATGTCAAGCAGTGGAGATGTGCCTGTTTCTATAGCTGTCAGTACATCCAGGACTAACGCAGCAAATAGGACATTTGCCTGCTTCGCCGTACGTCAGCAACCCCGTATAGGGGATGAAGATGTAAGGATGCAGCACAGCATGCAGCACACCTTGCAGCAGGGCTCAGTAGTTTTGCTGGAGGTGATTTCCTAGCGCGCCAGCACCAGTTTGAGGATAAAAATTCCTTGATGGCAGGTAGACAGGTCTCTTTCCCGCCCAGCCTCTCCAGCTCATTATCCACAGCTGCATTTGCTGGAAGCGGTTTTTGATGCAGGTGCTCTGGATTCAGCACAAGGCACTCTGACCTGCCTCCATCTCACCAATCTGAGACATGGTTTTCAGCAGCCTTCTGTACCTTAGACAGAAGTGATTGACCAGACACCCAACAGCCAAACTCAGCTCACCAAGCACTTTTATCTCCTTGGGAGCTCTGGATTTGGCAGGCCATTTGGAGGTATTTATGAGTGCATGTTGGAAGGAGGGGTGCAAGTAGAAGTCTGGTCTGGCAGAGTTAGTAAGTTGAGATGTGAAATCATGCCTGTGTTGGTCTGGCCTCTAGATGCTCATCTGTGAGTATGAATGTCCCTGAACATACAGAATCTGGCCACTGTGGTGCAAGTGGCATGTCCTAATCTCACCGCAGCACATAGGGCGTCTGTCTCTCTTGCCCAATTACTCTTTAATTACTTATATAATCAGTAACAGCTTCCAGATGTCCTGCTGAGGAGGAGCAAAGAAACTTATTCTGTACCCTTACCAAGCAGGCTATTGAGCTATTGATTATCTGAGGTGGTTGCCCTAATTTGCTATCGGCTTTTGACCACACGAAAGATGAATAATCCTCCCAGCAAAGCTTCAGTCAAAACTAGCACCTTCCCACACTGTGCAACGAACTGCTGTTGTCCATAAAAATTACGTGTTGTCAAAAAACATGACCCGCTTTCTCACAGGAAGGACATAAGCAGCCTCCTGCCCAGACCCATAGCTTGTACTGCCCAGAGCTCCATGCTCAGTGTCACTTGTTTGCACTCTTTCAGGTATTATGTTGCTTAAACCATTCAAACAATAACATGCGTTTAAAATATTAACTACATAGGATTAATACAGTTTTGATTCTGATTCTTTATCATTTTTGACATAATGTAAACACAGCAAGTGATAACATGTACTGGAAAATAAATCATGTTTCCTAACTGCAACGCAAGCAGCTATGAGGAAATGCATGTCACTCTGGTTTCAGGTGACATCTTTGATTCTTTTCACAGGAGTGTTAAGCAAATTGTCTTTCAAATGTCATCATGACCGATACAGCAAGAAAGGCTGGATCCTCCCATTTGGGTGTTTCTGTCGTAGGAACCAGCAGCAAATCTGTATGATGTCCATGTCCTAAATCACAGTAAGGCGACCTGGAGAACAAGGCTAAATGTTTTTGTCTGGATTTTTTCATACACAAAATCAAATTCTCTCCACGGAACATGGTGGGCTTGTGCTGTGTAACAGAGACAGAACTGTGGATGTTTGCTTTTTCTCATTGCTACAACAGGTATTTAAATGTCTTCCATACTCAGAGAGCATTTTTCATCATTTTCTTGTAGCACCTTGTCCAATCTCTATCTGGTCTTATGTGGTCCCTCATCTCACTGGCTCTGTGACTCTATTCTTGTGAGATCCACTGGCATCAGTGGGATTTGGTGTTTAATAACAGGAAGCATAAGATTCGCATCTCTCCAGCGCTCTCAGGTTAAAAAGGCCATGAATCTGCCTAAACAAACCCCAGACTGTCCTACGGGGTCCGAACAGTTCCTTCTGCTGGCATTGGGCTGATTTCCACCACTGGACACCTCTGTGAGGTGTTATTGTGAGTGTCTGTATTGCTAGCAAGGGCAGTCCCTCCCTGGTCCTTTTCACACGAATGGGCCACAGCATCACGAGATTGGTGGGATGGGTTTCCCTCTATAGGTAAAACACAAATATACCAAGCCCTGCACTTGGAGAAGTACTGCCCACCTCTCTGAACTAAGTTGTGGAAATACACTTTGAGGGGTTCTTCTGTTTGCAGGCAAATGTGGGCATGGGCAAAAGCATCTGGAAGTGAGGTAGGAGAGCACTGGAGGCTCAGTGAACACAGCTCGGCAGTGCTGCAAGGCCCTTTGCAATTTGCCCTGGCAGCCTGGAAGCTCTCCAACTTCCAGCGGTTCCTTGCTTGAGCGTGCAGTTCCAGACTGTGTGGGGCTCAGCTGTACCTACGCCAGCAGAGCTGAGTTTGCACATGAAGAGCAGTTCATGCTCAGCCGTACTCCCATGCAGTGCCATGACTGGGTTTGGAAGTCTGAGCTCTATTCTGTTCTGCTTACACAGGGAAAGGTTTGGAAACCTTGCCAGAGAATAGCTGTCCATTGGTAAAAAATAAACAAGCAAGCAAGCAAACAAAACCATTTCAAAACAAAATCTGCAAAAACTAATTTTTGGCCTTTTTTGTACTCAGTTTGGCTTTCCTGGGAACAGTGTCATAATTTGTCATTTTGAAAACTCTGTTTATTTTTGTTTGGATGATTTGCTTAGGAAATTAGGGGCATGGGATCATGCTGCATGTGTATATATACATATATGCATGTGGAAAGTGTTTGCCCTCTATCCAACAACCGCTGAACACCATGACCAAATTTGTGGAGGCGTAGAGGCCTCAGAGATATTGAGGCGCTACCAGTTTCATAAAAGTAGACGGGCAAAAACGAGGGATCCCATAAATGTTCTTGTTGAAAGGAAGACTGCAGCAGGAGCTGAACCTCTGTTAGATAACAGTGACACCATATGAGAGAAAGATGTTGAAAACACGTAGCTGCAGGCACAGCTTCTCATCTTCTTAAATATACAGGCCAACCAACACTAAGACACACAGCTGTGGGGATCCAGGTTTGATTTACTCCTCTGGTCACGGAGCTACCTGTTATATTTCCTTTTGCTCATCATTATTATTAGGAATAATATATCAAAATTAATCACTGAATCCTAATTAGACATCTTGATTTTTCTCACAATGCAATGCTTCTAGTCAAAATGCACTTTCTTTACTTCTGGAAGATTTTGATTCCAGCAAAATTAATAAAATCGCGACCGCTTCCTGCACAGCATCACTTATCAACTTGAAAAGCCTGCTCATATTTTGGTGTAATGGAAGTTCATTCCTGATGGTGTTTCAGATTTCTGAAGATCAGTTAGTGTTTGGCTCCACCCTAACCCCTCCTGCTTGCTGTGCTTTTCCACACACTGCTGTTATGAATTGCTGGGCTTGGTATAGCTAGTTACTTGACTACCATCATCATTGACTTTACTTCCTCTGGTTTAATGCTACCTTAGACAAATCTTCCACAGTGTTATTTAGTGATGTTCTTAGCTGTCTGTTTAATTATTTTCTTTTTGTGTCACTTTTTCTTCTGTTAATAGTGTCCCTGCAAGGGTATTCAGAAGACCAGTATCATCATCAATATTCCTTGTGAAATTTGGCTAAGTTGTTTAGCAATAGTTACGTGGCACCTGTATTTTGAGCACTGCAATTTTCTTGTACAGAGATGTCCTGCAATTGCCACCTCCTTATTTCCAGGAATATCACTAGAGTACATTTCCAAGCATACTTTTAGAAATTTCTTTCCAGCTAGGTGGACTTGCAGTGCCCAAAGAACAGAACGGTATGTTTAGAAGCCCATTTTGCACAGACTGTGTGCTGTTCGTGGGCAATAGCAAGAATGTGATGCAATTTGCAAGCATCTTATGCCTTAAAACACCATCGTAAACACAACAAGTTAAATATATCAAGAAGCATAGTTCCCTAATTCTATGTCTGTACCATTTCCAGTCCTCATCCTATCCAAATCCTAAATTTGCAGGGGCGTAGGTTTGCAAAAGGTCTTTGCTTAAGACCCTAATCATGGGAAGTCTTTCAGTGTAACAACTTGTTTGTCTGAAGTGCTTGTCCTCTCATGCCCAGCTTGTTTGGGACACAAAGAGAGGCAGACTGACTTCAGAGAAAGAGATGAATGGGGGGAAAAGAGACAGAGAAATGCATAAAAGAGACAGAGAGATGCATAAAAGTCACAGGAATAAATCATGTTTCTGCTGACATTTTGAATGAAACCTCCTTATTTGTTTGTTTTTTTCTATTTTTGCATTCCACAGAAATTTGAACAAATGCAATTTGCAAGCAAAATTGTTTAACCGTGAGTGCTTCATGTTCTTGAGCAGGAAACTTCAGATTGTGTAACCCCCTAATACCAACACACCTTTTAAAATCAATAGTCAGCGCCTCAGGATTGAAGGAAGTCCTTAAATTAGCCTTGAAAGCTGAACATTTAAATCTGAATTATTTGGAACCCATAATTCATTTGCTGGAGAATTCTGCTCTTCCATTTAAAGAATCAAATTTCAAAATTTATTTATGTACTGTCCACACAGTGAGATGTGGCATGTATAATTATTTGTTCAAGAGAATAATTAGTATGGGAATAAAATTGTGGTACAGATTTCACTTCTTTAACTGAAGAGGATAAATAAGTTACACACTTGAACTTTATTCTCACAGCTTTGGGATCTTTTGTTTGTTTAAGGTGTTCAATTTTGCTTCAACAAAATTACAATTCAACTAGTCTGCTTACTTGCAGTTAATGTATGAGAAAGGGCTGTCAAAAGTTCACCAGAATGACCAACAAAAAATTGATCTTTTTTCTGAGTAGATCTTTTCTGAATTTCCTTATTTTATTTCTGTTGCTTTCCCTTTTGCCAGTACCTGCTTTCCAAACTATCTCTGTTCACATGTTCTAGTTGGTGTTACTTCGAGACGTGTTTGCTTTAGGTGCGCAGTGGAGGTACTTCAGTTATGCAGCTTGGCTCCCTACGTTTTCTCACTAACTGAAGGAGAGAGACAGGCTCTTCAGAAAGAAACTTTGCAGCTTTGATATGCTCCCTGGAGGAGCCTATCTCTTTCCATTATCTACAGAGGAAGCCTCTAGAAATGAGCCTGCTAACTTTAGCACTTAAAAATACTCAGAAAAATTCCCTGCTACTGCCCCAGTGCCCTAAGTAGTTCTTCTCTTCGATTATTTCGGTTTATTCTTCCATTCATATTCCAGAGTGTCTATCACAAGTTCTGACATCTCCCTTGTTATTTACCTCCCCGTCCTTTTTTTTAATTCCTACTGCTAAATCCCTTGTGCTCCCTCACTCCTTTCATCCCCCCATCTCCCACATTTCTTCTGCCTGAATCCCTTCTTTTTTGGACCCCCAGTCCCAAGAGGTATCTCCCCTGAAATTGCCGTTTGCTATTCAGTTTGTTCTTCCATTTTTCGAGTGTTTCTATGAGCTGACTGCCTTGCTTCTCTTTTAAACCTGTTTTTGATCCTCTCCAGTCCCTCTTCTCCTTTCTGTTGAGGCTGCCCATGCAGGAGATCACGCAGACACATACATTGCTTGGAAATGTTTGAAGGCATACTTACACCAGATCTATATGTGTAACTGGTTTGCTTGTCAGATATCTGCAAAGCTATGCTTGTCACCAAATAGAGATGAGAAGGGAGGTTTTACCTCAGGTCCAACTGTCTGCAGCCGCTGGCTTTGGTTTGGTTTGTTTCTTCTGTTTTCCTCCGTAACGTGGGACTCATTGCACCTATTTCTGATGTTATCTGGACATTTCAGATAGTAAAGCCCTGTTTTTTTGGAGAGCGGAAATACTTCCAGGCTCCTTGGTCTCTCCCAGTATGCTGCTGGGACACACCATAGTTTTTGTGGCTTCCTGGACTACACAGTCTTATGACTGTTGCAGGATTCTGGGGACCAGTGGGTGATCTGTGGTGGGTGGGGGGACAGTGAGTGCACATTGTGTGCATTTTCATGACCAAACTCCATGGGAGGGGGACTTTACCAATCCAGGCACACTGGGACTCTTACAGTGAATGTCTATGTTGTTGTAGTGTATCGGTATCCAGTGTTAGCATGCATTCAGTTAGGCCATTGAGTTGTTTTTGATGAAAATGTGGATTGTGGGCTAAGCCAAAGGGGAAGAAATAATAATTTTAACATGCCTTTCTGAAGATCCAAAAAAGAATGGTGCAGATCCACCATCACAAAGCCCCCACAGCTTCTGCTCAGTCAGGTTAATACCTGTAATGGAAATCCCATGTGGCAGTGCTAGCAATTTGCAAACTCAGTGAATGCCATGATATACAAGGAAGCACAGACGTAGAAATGGCAGTCAAGGAGAAACACTTTGGCCGCAGCTGGTCTTAAGGGAATCCATCTCTTGGCACAGCAGATGCTCTGTGTCTGTACAGTAGCATTAGCTGATCACCATTTTAAGGGGGCTCATTTCATCTCACTTCAAAACAGGTATTGCAGGAGCACCTGGTAACTCATCTATGTGGCACCCTGTAAGGACTCATCTTCTTCCACTGGTTATGAATGCCAGGCCAAACATAGCCCTCCATGCAGCAGGTGCCTACAGCCAGAGAGGTGAACTGCACCCTTGTGGCAAGTGCCTGCCCGGTACAACCAACAAGGACTTTACCTGCTCCAGTGCATTTATTTTTCCTCACTTGGTGGTTGATGATCTCTTTTTTTTTTTTTTTTCTGCATCTCTTCCTCCAGAGAGAATTGTTTTTCAAGCAAAGTGCAGTTGTATCGGCTTGTAAGGTTTTTACCACATGCAGCGACTTACTGACTAGCAGAAACCTGGGGTGCTAGAAGTTAAAAATACACACCTGAGGTGTCCCTAAACGTCCTACTGCAGAATGACTAGGGACATTGTCTGGAAGCGGAACTGATTCTGGTGGCAAATTCTTCTTCTTGAGGTAACACGGAGTTTTGGTGACCAACAAAAGAATCTAGTCGTGGGGTTTCTTCTGGTTTATATAGACCAATGCCAAAACTTTCTCATTAACTTCTATGATTTAGTAGCCAGTACCAACAGCCAATGACACAGTGGAAGGGGCAAGAAGGGCTGCTTTGTCTCTTGATGTTGTATAAGTTCTCCCATTTTTCTAAACTTCCCAGAAATATTTCATCATTTGGCACATACTGGAATTAGACTGCTTCATAACAGTCTCAGCTTAAGGGTATGTATCAGTTTAAATGCTTTTTCCCTAAAGTGCTCTGCAGTGATGAGATTATTTGACATTTTCTTGAGGGTTTCAGCTTTTGTACACTATGCCTCTTGGATCTACGAGGCCAGGAATGGTTAACCAAGGTACTGTCTCTATTGGAACCTGAGAGCAAAGTTAAAGCTGCATGAATATTAGGACAGCTCAAGCTTCAAATAAGAAAAAAAATGCAAATTAATTAGCCAAAACCTGAAATCTTGGTACCTAACTTCTGGATCTATTTTGTATGAACCAGACGGATGCAGAGACATGAAGAATAGTATCAACTGCTGTGTACGTTACCTTCTGTTCAACGGCAGGAACATCCGCTTCCTTTCAGTAACAAAATGCTGAGCCTGGCCTTATTTTCCCCTGAATGCCATGCACAACTGACTTTGTGAGTCTGAAGGCAGAAACTACTTGAGAAAGGACACATCCTTGACTCTATCTTTTGATGATTTCATGTTTTCTACTCACAATTAGCTTCTCAACATCACTGTGAGAAATTGCTGTCTGGGATTATTGATTTAGTATTTCCTCAGTGGCCCTTTATAGACAAAGGGACCAACAAAGACAGAGCAAAAGATGACAAAAAAAAGAGAAATAAAATTGTATACAGGAGATGGCAATGATTTTGAGGGAAGCATTCCCTTGTGTGCACCTGTTTCTAAGACATTTTTACCATTTCCCATCTTCCCTTTTTTTGAAGGTTTAACTTTACCTTAAAACTTATAGTTGTGATCCCTCAGCCCAAACTCGTCATCTTACTCTGTCATTTCAAGCTTCCAAACAAACAATATGGATTTAGGGTGGGCTATCCAGATTTTGGGAGCATAGCTACAGATTCACTGCTTTGTTCCTGGACATGCGAAACAGCCAGGTTTCAAGATGGTTGCCGGAAATCTGAGTTAAACTGTAATCAGATGTTTAGTGGTCCCAGACAGCTGACAGACAGCCTGAAATCCAGATGGTCTCTGTCAATTCTAGATGCCCCTTGTTCTAGTGGTGAAGGCGAAATGCAGGAGAGAATTCACATCCCTTTTGGGCCACAAGACTCCATCCTCCCTGTTCATTTTCCTTTCCACATCTCCTGCTTCCTCTGTGGGTCCTCCTCCTGCTGCCTCTGTTGCTGTTGCTTTCAACAAGGCTGAAGCCAGTTCTGCTGCTGCCGCTGTGCTAGAGAAATGGGATGAAGAACAGCAGAAGCAGTCACCACTGCAATCCCTTCTGTCTCAGGGCCACCTGTATAAACGCTGTCTGTGCATAAATCAGACCATTTTTCTTTCCAGCACAAGTTAAACTCTAGAACTTTCTTCCCCGCCTCAAAAATAACAAAGTGCGGCTTCCTACCGGGCAGAAACCTTGTAATTGTACTAGTTGGTATGAACCAAAATTGTGCCAGGGATTGTCTTAATGATTAATTGACGTGGATGATCCCTGTGCTCTGGCATTCCACAGTTTACTTTTAGAGATGGAGCTAGTACAGCCCCCCTGTTCCAGCTCTGCAGCGAGACCCTGTCTTGCAACAGAGGAGCTGCTTTGCCTAGATGTCTCGAGGGGCTGCATCAGGTTGTCAAGTGCCCCCTTCCATGAGGGAAGTCCCAAAGTTCTGGGTATTTCAGGCACGAATGCTCACACCACCCCACCCCTACCCCACCAAATAGCTGGAGAAATCTGAGATCTGTATTCCAGCTCCTTGCCCAAACTCTCTGATCTGCAAACCCAAGGGCAGGTGAAATTCCCCCCAAGAGTCAGCTAGCATTGACCTGGAGTTGCATTATTTGCAGAATCTCTGTGCTTCAGGCATATTAGAAAAAATGTGGCCAAACAGTTCCACCAGTTTGCAGAACAGGATTCCAGTATCTTGTCTGCTTTGTTTTTGAAAATGCAAGTGCTTTCAACCACATCCTACATAATCTTGTGGGGTTTTCTCCCGCAAGGCAAGGCAAAATGCCAGCTAGGAGCTGACGAGGAAACTGGCAGTGAAAATATGTCATTGTGTTTCAAAGGGCTCTTCGTATTTTCCAGACGAATTAAATAAAACATTAAAAAATCTGTTTGCTTCTGTTGAGTAGACCAAAGACATCATGCACTTGTATAACCTGCCGTCAAATCCACGCCAGCTTCCCCCTCAGTGAGGATTTCAGACAGCTCCTGTGATGCAGCAGGGTTCCAGCCACGTGCACCCAGCTCATGCACCCCGAGTGGTTCTGTGAGGCGACCTGACACAGGCAAAGAGAAGGGCTTCTGGGTTCACAATCGAGGCAGGTAACCTTCATCACTTCAACACTCCAGCTACTTATTTAGTTTCTTTAATATTGATTGAGAAACCCACCTTTGGGCATCCAAGCTTGAAAGTTATTTGGCTAAATTCATGGGTGTTTCTATTAATCTATTTGCCTGTTATATTTCAGTAGAAAAATGAAAATTTGATCTTACACCTGTGCACCTATGCAATCTACAATATCCTGAGGTTAAAAACAGGCTGTCCTGGAAGTCTGGCTGTTCATTGGCTTGTACCAGATAGCACGTCCTTGAGGTTAGGAACTCAGTGTCGTACAGGCTTCAGGAGTATGTGCTCTGCTTGTGATCAATACACATGAAAATATGATGGAAGTAGGGCAACTCTGCAGTAATTTGAATACTGCATATTTATGTAGTTATTGAGCCATGTCATGGGGGTCAGTTGCAGATATGCACATATAATGGGGTCATTTCTTTCCAACACCGATGTTTCAAGTAGAACAATGTGCCTAGATCTGCACTGAATATAAAAGGAGCTGAAGTGACTGCTCAGAGACAGACATGTGCATTGTAAACATTGCAGGTTATATGAGATGAACTGTGTCTGTGAGACCATCCTGGGTTAAATATTGAGCTGTTTTACCCAAATTACTGTTATTAAACTAAATTGACAGTGCTCATTTAAAAAAAAAAAACAAACACAAACAAAGCAAACAAACAAAAAACCAAAACCAATCACAAAAAAAAACAACTGGAAAGTGTAATATTGACTCAAGGTAAGACACATTTCCAGAGGACAGGCCTGCTTTGCCTTTATATAGAGTGCCTTTGGCTCTTGCCAAGTCCAGCAAATAAATTTTGGACAGCAGGACTAAAAAGCCCAGCAATGGAGAAGACACAGGAATCTTAGACCTGCCCCAGAAATGCTGATGGATTACAGTCAGGGACTGGTGGCTATAGCCCACAGCGAGTGTTTGAAGAAGTCAGATGTGCATAGGTGACTACTTTGACAGACATGCACATATTGTTTTACAATGGTTTCCTCTACGTGCCTCTACAGGTGTTACTACCAATAAGCCATCACTCTTCCGAAGGCCACCTGCTTGTCGTTAGCACGGATTTCTGAAGGAGACTTGCTGACAGCTGGGCCCACCAGATAACCACAGGGTGTTGGAGCTGGGGCCTGCCCAGAGGTGGGAGAGCCGCATCTCTTCCTGTAAAAGTAAAGGAATAAGGCCTGAGGCTTGATGCTTTACAGGTAGAGAGCAGTTCTTGTAGAAAGGATATTGTTAACATAGCTGTAGTTCATGTAGGAGCAGGGAAGGGACCTTTCTGGGCTGAAGTGCCAGACCTACTGCCATGGCCGTATTGGTATTGATACCCGCGTGACTGCCCTAAGGCTCGCTCAGACGTACCTCCAAGCACTGTATTCAGTGCTAGCTGAAACGGAGTCCCTCATTGGACTTGTGGGCAGAAGCTCTCACACACATCGGCAGCTCCAGGGCTAGCCTGTCTCACTCTTTTGAGAAGCTTCCAGTTTTCAAACATAAAGAAGCATTTTTAACTTCTCAAAAGCTTCCTCTAACGTCTTTTATTTTTGCTCGTGAGTCCTCTTCTGCAACACGTAGAGCACACCTGAGCTGTTGTCCCTGTTGCTTTCCATGAATGTTAGATTTCACTCATTCTCTGGGATGATTTTTCAGCACGTGCATCCCAGGAAGTTCCACAACTCTGCAAGCTGCTACTCATAATGGAAAAAAGAAATTGTGGACTGTTTTTCACCAATTCACAATATGTAGGAGACAGGTGAATTTATTAACCATGTCTGGAGAGCTATTTGTGCTCTTAAACAATTGCATGTTCGTGCCTATGCTCTTTTGTGGGTCAAGACCTCTCTACATGCTTTTAGCTGCACTTTCTCATGGAGATATTTGGGCCTGAAAACACTTAGGCCAAGCCTTTTGAACTCAAGTGCCTAAATTAAGCATTCTCTTCCCACTTAATGCAAATGCCAGAAGTCTTTTTCTATTCCAGCAGCAGAAGAGCAAGCTGTAAAGCCGACCGCTGTCTGTAGTTCTCTGACTGCGCAGGTGCTGGACGAGCACGCTCCCCGGCCTGTCCAGATGGCTATCGCGCTAATGGCTTATTGCCTGCCCGTGGGCAGCTCTTCCGGCTGCACCCAACAGCGTTTGACCTGTGGGGGCTGTTCAAAGTTCTGCGTCCCTACGTGCTCCTAGCAGTGAACTTCAGCCGTGCGCAAATCCAGCCTCGTGTCTTGCTGCCCGAACAACCTGCAAGCCTGGTTCCGAGAGACGCCTGGAGCTGCCCGTGACAGGCAGGACAGGCAGGCTCCGGAGGGACGAAACCCCGCAGCCGTTAAGCTGCACCCCAAAACGGTCGCATGGCTCAGGGCTGCTCGTACGGCACCCACCCAAACCGAAGCTTCACCCAGCTTTTGGTTCACCTCCCGTCTCCCCAGCGCACGCTCTCCACCCCCCGCAGCTGCGGCCACGGGCAGCAGCTCCCGCAGGCCCTGGCACAGCTCCGAGCGCGGCAAGGAACGACGACCGGCCCGCCATCACCTCCTCTCGTGCGAGGATTGTTTTGCGGGCACTCTGCCTGTGATGAGCTTTATTTTTTTGAGCTCTGGACAAAAGCCTGCGATGAACTGGGGACACAGGCACCTCCCGCTCCCCCCCGGCGCCTGACTGAGGGGCTCGCTCAGCAGGCCGCACCCGGCCCCGACCGCC
>Ga0065711_1046513_pt1 | contig 12854 bp, 9 predicted proteins | sample Hoacrofraction12_FD_59098 | JGI IMG/M metagenome (GOLD analysis project Ga0065711, IMG submission 59098) | Hoatzin crop microbial communities from Cojedes, Venezuela - Epithelial fraction 12 v2 (version 2) | ecosystem: Host-associated > Birds > Digestive system > Esophagus > Crop | place...
TTTTTTTTTTTTTTTTTTTTTTTTTCTGAAGAGGCAAGTTAAGACTGTAAATAGTCTACACTGCAGTGATCTTCTTGGAATATGAAATAAGTAGCATTCAAGCTGTGAATTAAAACAAACACAAGGGCCATTCTCCTAGTCCTCACAGAAAAGCAAGATAATCTTTTATTTTGTAACAGCAAGCAGGAAAGCCAGCTACTTTTCCTTAGCTGTTAAAAAAGGAGCAGTGATCAAGAAGGGTAAGCAAAGCTTGATTGATTTTTCAAGTGGAGGTGAATGAAAACAAAGATGAGTTATATGGCCTGCCTAAGAGGTTATTAAATCAGGAAATGGTAGAAGATGAAGAAATGTGAATTCCTGTCAGCGAAACACTCTTGGGATTCATACTATACAAGTTTCCATCTTGATGCTCCCTCTCTTCGGGAAGTAGTTGATGTGAACTGCGGAGACTCGCCTCAACCATGCAGATCTCAAAGCACTTGGAGTTGTCTGGGCTCAGAGCAGAACCCCAAGTTGTACACTTTGTCAATACTGGAGTCATCTGTGATGTACGCTGCCTTCATGACATTACATAGAACTATCCACTTAGTGAGGTTCTTTTGTCAGTGTCTGAGCAATTTACAGTTAAATGCATCATCCTATGAGATGAGGTAGCTGTGCTTGTTCCATTGTATAAAAATTGCAGCGAGATGGGGAGTGTTGGACCGCCAAGGAATTTGTGTGACTATAAACTGGGCATCTTACTTTGATTTTAGTAAGGTTCTGAAACTTGTTTTCAATGTCTAGCTAGCTGTGCACAGCTATGCAAGGTGCCTTTCCTGGACAGAGGAAAGCAAAGGTGGCAGAGTTTTGCTCTTCCTTGAATTGTGCTGCGTAGGTCTTTTGGGCCTTCTGCATTTACATTCTGGTGTATTTAGTGTTTAGATCTGTTGCTTTGGGAGTTATTTTAAGAGTTACTTCAATCATTTTAGAAGCAAATGCATCATTAGACAGTGAAGAATTAAATAAACAGCGGAGGAAAAAAAGGCTTCATAGTTTGGATTATTCAGAGTCAGAGCCCATTAGGAATGTAATCTGGATGTCTGAGTTCTGTCAGAGTGATTTAATATTCATCGTGTTGTTATAGCATTTGTTTAAATAGAAATAATACGTTATTTTTTTGTGTACAAATTGAGTAAACAGGATTAGTCTCTCTACTGGGGAATACTGAGTCCTATTAATTAATTAAGGTCCTTTTTAATACTGGATATTATGTTTTCCTATCTCTTGCTTTAGTAATGAAGATCCAAAGTGGTTATTTCTAACAAAAACATACGGGACAATTATGAAGGCCTTCAAGAAGGAGATGCAAATTGAGTGGGGACATCCCTTGCGATAATTGCATAGAAGATTCCCTGCAATGGGAGAGCTCTGAGTGGAAACACAGCTGCTGTAGCGCTGTTTGGAGGCAGTAGTTCAGGTCATCAATTTGGAAGGCTGTATGGCGTCAGGAACTGTTGATGGTCCCCATTTCCCAGCAGCCTATCTCATCTATCAGTAAGAATGGAATCTTTGGCTGGATAAGTCTTCAGCGGTTACATAGCATACAGGGAAGGGAACTTGGGTAATGATTCTGTTCTGGTATATATTATGGCTGACTTGAATTGCATTTCAGATGTGGCTATGATTTCCTCTGGTCTGCCTCTGGCCACCGTTTGCATATATAATCAGCAAAATGTCTTCCTGGCAAAGCACCCACGTGGAGTGAGGAAAACAGACAAACTATGCCGTGGAAGAATGGGTTGCTATGCTTATATCAAAAGGCCAAGATATAGTCAGTCCCTGAAATACAAAATGCCTTCCTTGCATAACCGACCGTAACCCAGAGATCTCATTTGTCCTGATGCAACTCCTCAGTGATTTTGAAAGCCATTTTGTTTTGGCCCACTGATATTAGTATTTGACATTGTTATTAACAGGAATTAAGATAGATCTTGTCTTCCAAAAGCTGTATTATAACATCAAGGGAACTTTGTTAAGAAAGGAATAATCCATTAACTAGAACCAACATTTCTCTGTAATCACTTTTTATCTTTCAAATCACAGAATCTTTATAGGAAGGAACAGTCTGTCTTCCATTTATTTCTGTCAGTAAGAATATGAATCCCCTCCTGCTGTGGAAGCATAGTTTAAGGTCAAATTCTGACACTGTATTCATAAGTCAGTGCAGCCTGAGCACCAACACCTGACCGGATACCCCACCAGGCACTAGTGCTGTAACAGAAATCCTGTTGGCTGACGGAACAGCAGCCTGCTTTAATTTTAAGTGAAGATCTTCCCTCTTGCTCTGCATTAAGGATGCTGTGTTATGATTACCTTGTATAGAAGTATATACGAGCTCATCAAATTTTGTTAAAAAAAAAAATAGTTTGGACTGCAGATATTTGACACCAAATAACAGTTGAAGTGCCCCAAGTGCACTCTCCATTTAGCAAGCAATATCTGGTGATATACTCTGTTGTACAAAGTAGTATCTGTGTGTGTTTTTGTGGTGGTTTATATCTTTTATTTTCTCCCATCTTGTGCAGCCACATAAGTCTAGACAAGCTGCAATTACGTAAAACAATATATTACGATATTAAAACAGGAATAACAAGGACAGCCTTGCAGTGGGAATGGTGGGAGGCAAAAGAAAGAGGGACACTTTAAATGTTGGATTATTGGCCAGTTAGTAGGGGTGCCTGAGTACTGATGACAGATGTATTTAAGTTTTCTTTCTCTGAAATCCTACTTACGCTATTAGACAGGAGCAAAATTCCAAATCTTGGTAACAGGAGGGGTTGGAACCCCAGAGACGAGTGAGTTTGGCAAGTGCAGCCCCCCACTCAGTAACCACGGACTGGCTGCGGGGAGACTTTGTGTTGGTGTGATGGTGGTAGTGTCACTAGGGAATGGAAGTGTGTGTTGGTGGAATCTCAGACCGTCCCCTTCCTGCTTGGATTACTATAATTTATCCAGTTGCCATTGGATTTGATTTAGCAACTTCTGCTCTGTAACAGTAACAGAAAATTAGCTAAGTAGAAAACTAGAAATCTTGAATGTTTTTTTGTTGTGTTAGAGTACAATAAGGCATTTAGGGCCTCTTCAGACAGTTGCATTAAAAATCATGTGATGGTTTATAACATGATGTGATTGGAAAAACTCTTATTAGACTTAAGTGGCAAGACAGAAAACTACAAAGCAGTGAGATTTGTCTGCTTCCCTCTGGGCTTAGCTCAGGTAGTGGAGGTGATAAAGGGCTTAATTTCACTAACTCAGTAATTTCATTGCAGTACATAAAAAAGTACAGTGTAAAAATTAACTCAAAGCCTCATTTTTGGAGAGAAGGAGAGAAGCAAGCTTGTTTTGTAGACTGAGACCTATTTTCATGTTTAGGCTAAAGAATCTGTATTGGATTGGTTTAAATAATAAAGAATCAAGATGAATACTTTATTACCTTCTTTTTCTCTAATTATGCAAGAACTGATGTACCAGTGTAACTTTAAATGGGTGAATAGTCTCCCTAAAATCCAGATATTAATGATTAATCACAGGAATTGAACTGGACAATTTATAGCTTATCTAAAATACTCAGGGTGGCTCCTGAGTTTGAGTCTTGCCACAGAAAGGTCTGCCTGATGTGAGGAAACACCTTCTTGAGGCACTTCCAAGCATCAGAGCCTGATGCCCTCCATGCCAGGAGGCCCATGGAATGGTGTTGGCTCCTATCTTGCGAAATGTATGCATGTACCAAGTGATCTGTATTTAGATGGGTTAGAGGGGCTGTAAAGGCTAAATATAACCTAAAACTGAAACTCATATAACTGTTTACAGAATGGACTGTCTACATAGATGCAAAGACTGAATTATTCCTTTTGTGTAGAATTTTACTTCGTTCCTGAAAAAACAGGGCATTTGTGATTACCCTCTGTACATGTGAGATCAGCTGTCAGTCTGGATTCTGAATAAGGTTGATCGTGTTGACTAATTTCAATTCAGTCTGATATGGCAGAGGCCTTAAACCTTTTCTATGTCTTTTGAAAACATAGGGGGTCAAAACGAGAGCGCTCCAAATTCCTGCTGTGCAAAACGTTGCACTGTGAACTCAGTTGCAAGCTATTAGATAGCAAAGAATCTACCCAGCAGCAGCAGGTTCCTGGTCAGGTTCTACACCAGGGAATCCCAAAAGAAAAGGGTCTTACAGAAGATTCAAGGTTACTAAAAGCTTTAATCAGACATCATTAAACATGAGACAGTCTAAATACCAGGCACAAAGTCACAGGACTCATGACGACTATTGCTCAGGAAATGGTTGGCTTCTAACCTTGCAGTGTTAAATCCCTTTTGTGCTTTAATTAACCCCATGTTTCATCGTCTTCAGCTGATATCAAAAAGACTCATAGTTGTTGTTCGGTTGTAAAATGGATTGGGACAGAGTAAACTATCTCTAAAAGAGTTCTAAAAGCATCAGTCTATGGTAGTCACTATGTTGTCTTAGGATCTGGCAAAAAAATACCTGAATTAAGTCACGGTTAATGTAAGATCTTCCTTTCTTTTGTTCTTTTTTCTTTTTTTTTTTTTTTTTTTAAATTCCACTGAAGGTGGCCTTTTCCCTTGCTTGGGACTTTCTGAAATTTATTCTTCTGTGTGTTGTGACCATTAATCATTTTATAGTAAAACCAGACAAATCTGAGACCTTTCTGTTGCAGAAGAACCGGCGGTGCCACCTGAGGGAAAGAAAAAAATCCTTACAACGCCAATAATCAACTGGAGTGGGGGGAGTACTTGAGAAGCTCTGACCCTTTGGAGGAGAGGAGTGCATTTTCATTGCAGGTTTTTAATATTAATGTAAGAAGAAAGATTACCCTTGCTATCTAGCAAAATAATATCTAATTAGAGCTTTGTTTCTTAGTAACAATGAAACCTGAAGTGTTAGAACACCAAGAGAACCATATGGGAATTCAGAATGACTGTTTAGAAAACAAAAAGCCCAGCTGAATTTCCTCTTATTTGTGGTCACTGCTGTATTTCAAGTATTGCTCCAGCAGAATCTATAGGGGCATTTTTTTGTCATGGATTTATTAGAAAGTTAGGAGGTAAGAATACCTATGGCTTTTGTGTGTAAATGTGAGTGATTTTTGGACATGTTTAGATCAATGTGTTCCTGAAAGTTCTTCTTTGTGTTACCTGTGTAGTTGAAAAAAATCCCTTGGTTGAAATGCTGCGATGAGGAATTGATATTGATTTGAGTATTTTCTCTAGAAAAACATGCTAACAAAAATCAGCAGCTAAATGTGGGGTTTTTTTCCTTAATAATGGCTTAAAGACTGGGAATTGGCAAGCAAAAGGAGACCTGTGGGGATATATGCAAATAGCTTTGTTTTCCCATATGTCTTGGGTGGGAGGATGGCTGCTTTTTATTTAGCTAATTCTTTATATGCTAAAGAGATGTTTTGTTAGGGGAAAATAGCCTTTCATTTTTTTTTAGTTTAAGGAAAAAGGAAATACTCTAAAGATAATGATCTGAAAGAAGGATTGTAAACATTTAGCGTTTATTGCTGCTAATTACTGTGGTAATTGTATAGAAATGGCAATGTGTGATGTTAATTCCTACTTTATTTATTTGAAACATGATTTCTAGCAGAAAAGCTTGTGTAGGGTGTAGTCATGTAGTCAGACACCAGAAACTCCCTACAGCCTGTCTTACTGTGGGGTGTCTCTTACAGAGATTGACCTGCTGGTATGAAAAATCTTATGTTTAAAACAAAATGAAGCCAAAATAGTCCTTAAAGATGACAGAAGCTGGCAAGATACTTTGTCTCTATGCTTTGAACCTAATTGAATTCCCAAGGAGAAGTTTTTGGAGGTCCGATGTTAGGGATATGGCCAAGATTCATAGGCTTTTCATGTCATCTAAGTTGCTTGGTCCAGTGACTATTTCACTTTATAAGTATGTTTTGAATAAAATATTTTTTAAAAATTTAGCAAAACTTAATTTTACTGGAATTTAAGGGAATCTTCCATATGTCAGTTTAATGTCTCGGGAGCCTCAGGGAGAAGGATATTTATATATACTCCTACCAACCACATTTGCATGTATATGTCTTCATCAATCATGTTAATCGTGACCCCAATCAGTCAATTGGACTTAAATGCACCTTGTTCTTCTCAGAGTAGTTTGCATTTGGCCTTCATCAGTCAGGTTTACATGCATGGCCGATAACCTTCCAGTTACCACGTGGATTGCGGCAGCCCTAAATCTAATACCAAGACCAAGCAATGTTCACGTCCCTCTTGCTGTGACTTTTCCGCAACTTTTCTGTTGCTCTCAAATGTTTGGAATGTCCAGGTCTCACATAGTGTGTGTGTGTGTGTGTAGTTTTAGAATTGTTTGTTTTTTACGTGGTAAATATTTATTGTAAAGGAAGCTGATGGCTGTGGTGGGGATTGAGCTGGAGTCCAGCCCCTGATGTTTCTTACTAAAACAGTAGTAACAGAAGCCAACCTAAAATCTAGTTGTTCATGCGTTTCAAACAAACGTATGAATTCTTACTTTAAAGAAAAGGTGGTATGGCCCTACTTTGTCATCAGTTTTGAAAAGTAACTCCGATTATTGCTTCATGATGGGAGTTGTATTTGTTAGCATTCCTGCTGGAGCAGGCTCTTCCTCCTCGCTGACACCATGACCCAAAGTGCTTAATAAAGCAAGGGATTATTGAGCCAATGGATGTTTTTTTTCTGAAGTACAAGCTTCAGGAGGGGCCTCGCTGTGCTCACAGGCAGTTCTGTTCCTCTTATTTTAAGGGTGAGAAAGTTAGATTGGTGTTTATTAATCTTGAAGTGGCTTCTGTGTTCATTTGTGGTTCACCTGACAGCCCTGCACTCTGCAGTTCGCGTGCTCTTTAAGGGACAGTCTTTGTCTCTCTACTTGCTTCACGCAGCAATGGGGAAATGGAGCCGCCCCTATTAGAAGTAATTGGTGAGAAGCTGTAACTACTGTCACGCTATGCAGCAAGACTTCTCACTCACTTCAGTTGCTGAGGCTGCATGTCAGAGCCTTCAAAATGATCTGCCTTTCTCCCTTTGGGATCACACATTCTTCAGAGGCTTCACTGGAATGCAAATCTTGCAGACTGTGTGAAGGTTCTGTCCTCCTTCAGCTTGTGAGCTTTCCCTCCCAACAGGAAAAGCTGTGGAGTCATTTGGGCAGCATTAATCAGGGGGCTAATCAGGAGCCGGTTGTCTTCCTTTCCCTGCAGTCTCCACAATTAAGGCCGTGCCTCTTTGATAGTGGCTGGTTGCACTGTGACACAGCAGCCAACAAAGCAGAGCCAGCCCTTTGAGAAAGTGCTGTTTGTTTTGTACGTCTGTCCTTACGGCTAGCCACCTGTTTGGTCACGTTTGAGGGGTTAGCGAGGAAGAGCAGAAAAATGGGATAAACCCATATGCACACGACACCCATGAACATATGTGCCTAGACTGTTTCAAAGGGTGCATTTTTGTGTTTGTATTCATGTCCTCACGCTGCGTAGAAATGTAATACATGTATACAGTATTTTTTTGCACACATGTATACAGAACAATATACATACAAACATGTATGCATCTGTGTAAACAAAGAACAAATGCAATTTATGCTTATGTTGATGAATGTCCATTATCTGGAGTCTGTAATTAGAAATTCGGCTTTAAATACAGAGGTAGCAAAGAAAAAGCATGCAGGAGTAGGGGTTTGGTTTGGTATCATGTAGACACATTAGAAAAGGTGACTCTTCTGGGGAAAAAAAAAAAAGCTAAAATGCTGCCTTCCCCCCCCCCGAAATCAACACCTAGCTTTCCAGATTCCCAGCTAAATCAGTGTTATGAAGTTGGAGGGTAGGGACTAGTGTATGACACTCAGGCATTATAGGAACACATCTTCACTGAAGCTGTGTACAATATCTTGTGCCAGTTCCTTTCTGTGCACACAGAGCAAGTGCTAACTATGTAAACCATCTTTGCAAGTACACATGGAAAGAAAAAACAAGCACAAAACCCCCTGGAGATGAGTAGTGCCCGTTTTTGTTACAGCTGTAAAGCTTTTCAAGTTACAACTTTGTTTCCATGTAGCCCCGGTAGTTTTCTTTACCATTCTGCTTTCCAGATTAGATTTGTCATGTTTGGTCTGTCCTGGAGAGTGAATTATTTTGGCAAGGTCAGGCTACATAGGTAATGTGATGTTAATTCGTGAGCATAAAGTATCTGCCAGACCCAAAGGAGTTTGCATGTTGTGCCGTGAGCTGACCGCCTCCTAGGATTTTCTGCTATTCTCGCTTTTTCTCCTCTCGCTCTCTGGTCTAGCAAATGGAAAATCTATGATTTCCATCATACAACATAGTGTGTGATGCCAAGCATTTGGTTATCAAGGGCTTCCCAAGGTAAGGCAGCCCTGATAATACTGTCTTTGGCACACAGTGGTTGTATGAAGTTTCTTTTCCCCGACTTCTCCTAGTTCAGTCAACACTCCGTTATTAATGTACGGTACAAAATGGGTGGCGCAAGGAAGTCCATGTTACCTTAGTTAACATTCATGCTTAGGCTTTGCTGAGAGCTTCTGAGAACTTAATCTGATAGATGTGGTATTTGAAGTTAGCTCCATGCTTATTATAATTGAAGTCAAACAAGCTGATAAATATTGGAAATGGTTGGCTGTAAATCCTGATAATAATCAAGGTAAAATATGTTGTAACCTGCACGATATTGAAGTAAAATTAACTGAAGGATTTGTCTCAAGGTCAAATTCAACTTCTTTTCGGAGATTAACATATGTCCTATGTTAAATTGAAAGATAAAAATTAAATGTGATGCTAAGATGCTTGAAAGTTGTGAGGTAATGGAATATTTTAGTGTATATTTAATCGCACTTTGAAGGACTTCCACCTGAATGTTCGTATGTTGGAAGAATGAGTGCTTGGGAGATGATGAAGAGGCATCACCTTGCTGTCCTGCTCTTCCATTTTAAACAGTTTTGTTTGCTCTTGGGGAGTTTTAAAAAAAGTGTAATAATCCCTTTCCCCCCCATTTTCCTTCTGTAGTGTGTAGTTTCATATCAGTGTTAAGGCAGCTCATGAAAGGTATACAGGCCAGCAGAGACCTAAGAAGTGTAATACCGCAGAATGAAGATGGCTAAGCTAGTTCCCACTCCGCAAGACACTTTGATAATTGAGAACTTGTTTTTGCTACCCAATGTGTATTAAAAGGGCAATAATTACAGAATCTCAGTCCTATCATGCCATATTAATTTTGAGTTAGCACAGTATTGGTCTCTGTTTCATTGTACTGAGACACTTATATGGCAAACATTATGACTGGAAGGTAATTCTGCTTCAGATAACACTCTCTCTGATGTCCTTGTGTATTGAAGATTGAAAGTTTAATATGCTTACACAGAGAGGTTTTCTGCATAAAAGTGATTATGTTTTCTTTTGAGAGTGGGACTTGTTTAGATGGCAAATGTTTAATTAGTCTTCCTCTTTTCTTCTCGTGATTAAAGATTTTTGTATTGGAAGGCGCCTATTAGTGAAAATGGGGAATGAGCCTAGCAGGAAAGCAGGGTAGGATTTTGGGGGGGGGTGTTATTATGAAGAGTGTATCAGGGTGGGACTGGTTTCATAACACTCTGAAGGATATTTTGTTTATTAGAATCTTTTGAGCAACATTATGCCTGGACAGCTGGGGATGCATCTGTCCCTTGGGAGTGACAGGGCAGTGCCACCGCTTACAGCACTCCGCTTTGTGCTGCAGTGCTGGAGAAAGGCTTCGGCATCCGGAGGGCTTTCGTTTTGTGCTGTATCAGAAGGCCCCAGAAGGAGCGCTGGCAAACCCACGTGGCAGAGAGCAGGTCATGGAAAAAATGACTCGAGATCGTGGTAAAAAAGGTATCTTTCCTGCAGCTCTTCTCTCCTCTGTCACAGATCGTTATGAATTATGTGGATTCAATGCAAAATGACCACACAGACGGATACGGTCTGCTTCCAGTTTCACAACGGTAGCCATGAAGAAAGCCTGGGGTTTGGTATTTGCATGGGATGGTTCTCTGCGTCTGCCAATGGTTTCTTGCAAGTGAGGGCTGATGAGAGAAGAGTTATGATGCATTTCAGAATAATTGAGATCTTGGTCATTTTTAGGCTACAAAACACTTTAAAAACTGTTAATGTTTTGTTTTGGGGGGTTTTTTTGGTGGTTTTTTTTTTTTTTTTTTTCACAAAAGTGACAAATAGTTTTTGCTAGTAATTCCTGTCCTCCAGAAATACAGATACACTAAGATGTTCAGACGTTAGCAAGGAGCTGAAACTCCAGAAATGCTGTTATTGTTGTGACAAGACAGATCAGCTGCCAATAAACATTTGGGTCAGTCGTGCCTGTTTGCTTTATGGAAAAAAAAAGTGTTTAATACCTTGATTGTGAGTTCAAAATATGAAACTGCTTTTATTTTAGTTAATTTTTATTTTATCTGGGGAAATTTTGAATTAGTTTTGTCAGTGTATACAATAAAGTGCTTCAATATACATATATTTTTATCTTTAATATATATGTTTAATCTTTAGAGGTAAATATTATTCCTCTTGCCTATGTGTCTTTCTGGAAAACATTTAAGAGAAAAGGGTCAAATTAAGATGCAGATGCTTTTTTGGATCTTGATCTTCCCAGAACAGCAGTGATGTTTTGAAGTTTTGAAGGTAATGACTAGTGATGTTTCGAAGGCAGGCATCTCGCTTTTATCTCCAGAGCCTTGCCGTGCTTTTAAATACACTAAATAAATTGAGAAGTAAATGGAAACTACTTGTTTCTATTGCTGGAATTATTTTTCCCTAGTTTTGTGTTAGCTGACAGGCAAGCACTTTGTATTTCATTACTGCACAGCTTCAGCCAGCACAATGATCTTTATATTAAACAGGCATTTAGTGCAAACTTTACCAACATTTGACATCTTTTTCCTAGCTTATTTCCTTTTAACCCTTGTATTTATTGAAGAGCCCTTTCAGTACATCAGACCCTACAGCCTTATTATGTTTTGCAAGTTCTACAGTACTAATAAAATGGAACTAATCTCCAGCCTTAGAAACACAGCATGGTTGATAAAGCTTTTTAGGAGACTTAGTTCAGCTAGACTACTAGATCGAGTTCATTGCTGACTTGTTCTATTTTTTTTACATGCAAATATCTCTTCAAATTGTTATACGTAAGTACAACATAAAGCATTCATAAAAGATGACATTAGACCTAAGCACTCTTCCCTTTCTACAGATTTGTCAGTGTTGATTTTCAGATCTATTTATCCATAGTCTCAGCACAGATCCAAAGTTTTGGACTGAGTCTTGCAACCCATGTGCTTGTGCCCATAATAGAGCACATTACCGAGGTTAGCAGTCGTCTTGCCATCAGTCTTTGTTGTTAACCTGTTGTCAATGAGATCATTCAGCAATGGTTTCCTAGACAGTTCTTAAATTATGGTGTAAAGAGACATAATGTATTACCAGAGGGAGAATGGCAGATCACCTAATATTTTCTCTCTCTAAAGGTTAACTTCTAAAGGGTCAGTATGTTACTGCATTTGCTTCTGAAATTAATGTGTGTATCACCTGCCGCATCATTTCAGATCAGATTTGCAGGGTTGTTTTTCACCATGTCAGGCTGCACCATGTTCTGCTTCAAGATGACTGTATGTAGCATTATGGGACTTAACATGACCTGACATAGCAGAAATTCAAATTGCATTGTAGGTAGCCTACTGTAGTCTTTACGGGGTAATTCAACTGGTCAATGAGGTATTGGTTTTGTAGGCTGCTTTGCTCATAAAGCAAACTCTAAGTTGGGCTGGAAAACGAACACTTTTGTTTCCGGTTGCATCCTCTACAATAATTTACCGAGATGTGAAAACACAGTTACGTTAGTGTCAGATACCTGTTGGATTTGAAAATGGTTGGAAACTGTCTCTGCTTGCCTCTGCAATAGTAATCAAGTATAGTCAGCAAAGACTCAGTATTGGTATAGTAAATGGCAATAATGCTTGATCGTTTTAATATGTTCATGCCAGTATTAAAAACAACCCCTCCCCAAATATAGTAAGCATGGAGCAAGTATTAGAGTAAGTATGGCTAGGTGTTGAAAAGAGTGGATCAAAGAGCTGCCTGTGGATGTTACCTGCAGTGAGATAGAATTATTATTGCCATACCAACAGGGCTGTGTTCATTAAAACTGTTTGGAAGTGAATTCTATGCTGAATTGCTAGTTAGCAGAGGGAAGTATTTGATGGAAAAAAGAAAAAGGGGTAATGCTAATGTGAGAACTTAGTCTGTAGAATATAACATTATGAGAATGTGTCTAAATGGACTGTTTGAGCATCGATGATAATTTTCTGATGCAAATGGTGGAGGAACCAACAAGGAAAGGCGCGCTGCTGGACCTTGTGTTAACAAACAAGGAGGGACTGGTGGAGGATGTGAAGGTTGGAGGTAGACTCAGCTACAGTGACCATGAAATGGTCGAGTTCAGGATCCTGCGTGGAGGAAGCAGGGCGATAAGCAGGATCAAAACCTTGGATCTCAGGAGGGCTGACTTTGCCCTCTTCAAGGAACTACTGGGAGGAATCCCGTGGGCCAGGGCTCTCGAAGGCAGGGGGGTCCATGAGTGCTGGTCGCTGTTTAAACGACACTTCCTCCATGCTCAGGAGCAATGCATCCCCCTGAGAAAGAAATCTAGCAAAGGAGGCAGGAGACCTGCATGGTTAAACAAGGAGCTTCTAGCAGAGATCAGGCAGAAGAGAAAGGTCCATGGAATGTGGAAAGAGGGGCAGG
>Ga0065711_1046514_pt1 | contig 12853 bp, 9 predicted proteins | sample Hoacrofraction12_FD_59098 | JGI IMG/M metagenome (GOLD analysis project Ga0065711, IMG submission 59098) | Hoatzin crop microbial communities from Cojedes, Venezuela - Epithelial fraction 12 v2 (version 2) | ecosystem: Host-associated > Birds > Digestive system > Esophagus > Crop | place...
CATCCCGTAGAAGAATTCCACCACCTGCATGGCCACCACGCCGTGCGCGAAGAGGAGCAAGAGCCACGTGACGATCAAGCTGATGCCCTGGAGGAGGAGGATGGGCTTGTAGCGCACATAGTCTGTAACCAGGAAGACTGGGAAAAGGAGTGCAAGGTAGGAGTATGTCCAAACTGGGAGAATCTGGTTGGTTACCTAGAAGAGAATAAAAGAGGAAGTATTTTTTAAAAACACATGAAAAATTTTGGTTTTGAAGCTTTTTGATTATGACTTTGGAGGAACGTCGTCGTGGTGACAGGAAACATTGAATTGTGTGAATTGTACAGACTTAAACGGGCTCAAATAATGAAACTAAATGTACTCACTTAGAGGCAAAGATAATGATGCTAGGCTCAACTATACAGACAGGTAGATTGGCTTTAGAAGTAATTCTAGTAAAGACCTAAGAAGAGGGCAGATTTTGATGTGCAGCTGTTCAAAATGGTTATAGCAGTGGTTATAGCAGTGTTTGTGTCCGAGGAAAGTCTGTCTAGCACCAAATCCTGTTCCCCACAGTAGCTGAAAATGAATGCCTATTGAGTTGTAACTTCTGCATGAGTCATTGTATACCTTTGGTCATCTGTCCTTTGTTAGGATTAGGAAAAACTGCACGTGTCTCTTATGGTGGGGGAACTGGAACTGCGTGTAGGAAGCATGTAGCTGTTGCTGTGTTATTTTCTCCTTATAAGTTTTCAAATTTGATGTGTAAGAAGTAAGCAAGTCTTTGATGGAACAGTGTCTCGGGAAGTTTCAGTTGGCCTTCAATGCATAGATGCTCTGAAAATAAATTCTCTCTCTTTTCCTAAAACTCATCCACATTTAGATTGGAAGGTGCTGTTTACTGTTGCCAGCGAAGCTCAGTGCTTCCTCAGGCAGCTTGACTAAAGCTGTAGCGGGGGCATCCGCTTCTCTTGGATACAGTTGTAGAAAAAGTTCACTTTGTGCAAGTTGCCTAGTTTGGGGAGGTCTTGTCCACTAACTGCTGGACCTGCTAGGGTGTCTGTTCACCATCACTCACTCTCTGCTTAAGCAGTTAGACTGGAAAAGAATTGTTTCAAATGCTGGAGGAGCAGTAGTAGGTGGTTATATCCTGATCTGGTGCTGGAGTGAGCTGCATGGTGAGCAGCAGGTTCACTATATCGTTCTGGGTGACTTCTTTCTCTGAAATTTAATTAGAATTTTTAAGTGTTTGACTAAAACTTACGGAATGAGCTCACCAAAAGTGAGTTTGGCTGAAAGAGCCAGTATCTGTACTATATTTGAGTTAAGGATTCTTGCTAATATCAGAATTAAGGCATCCTATCATGCTATTTGTTTGTCTTGTTTGAGAGAAAATTGGCCTTTGTGGTTAAAAAAAAATTATGAAGAGGGGCGAGAAACCCTCAACAACCCAAACTACAAATACCTGTCTTCAGAAGAGCCTTTGGGTTCACACTATGCTGGCAGATTCTGCCTTAATATTTGCTACTGCACATCAGGAATGGCTGTTCTTCGTCCTAGCTGTATGTGGGTGTACCAAGCTTGTGTTTTCTAATTATACCATTAGCTCCATGACTCAGCCATTTGTTCACTATGTCCCCTTTTGTTCGGAAGTGTGTTCCTGAAGCAACCAGTGCTGAACAGAGGAGCAGAGCAAGGAGACTTGCAGCATGTGCTTTTGTCAAAAAACAAAACAAAACCCAGACCTTTTGAATGTGAATCTGACCTCCACAGGTTAAGGAATACATAAAACAGCCCTGAAATGCAGGTAATAGTCTAACAGCTCATAAGGAGAATTCTGCTTGACTTTCTTATGATTTGCAATCGCTATGTCACTGTCGGTGTAAGCAATTCCACGATAGGTATAAATGAATCTTAGTGTTGCCCCTCCTCTGGGCTTCTCTGTGGGGAGAGGAACCAGCTGACATGATTTTGCTGAACATACCAATTTCTTAAACAACAAACAACTAAAGTTGTTTCGAAGTCCTAAGAATGTAGGGACTTTAAAGTTTTGATCTTCTGCAAAGAGGTGACTTCTTACGCCTTTCCAGAAGCTCTTAAATGTAAGTCTCTAGATAAAATATATCTCTATTATTGAACACTTCATCTCCCCTTGAGTTATTGCTGTAAGGTTTAATGATGTAAGCATTTTAGTTATTACTTAAAAATTAGTTATGTACCTCTTCAATCGTTAGGTTTTTGTCTGGTCCGGTTAGGTAAGGAGTGAGAAAAGATTCTGATGGCCTCATGGTGGAGAAAAATCCATTTGCACAGGTGATCAGCGTGGGATAAATCCAGCTGCGGCCTACGGCTCCCTTCCAGCAATCCATAGGCTACCTGAAAAAAAAAAAATTGGTAGTGAAGAAATGAGCACACCAGAAATTTTATAAAGGTGCTCTTCACAGGTAGTAAAAAGTAATTTGTAAGTTTACTTTTTAACTAACCCTACTTCAGCTACTGTTTCTCTCACTAAAGCTGGCGGTGATGACAGCTACAGCTTGTAAATGAACGACTTGGATCAAGGTGCAGCGGTGGTGGCAAACTCCAGGCTCTGTGCTGGCTGTCAAAGGTTGTTTTAATAGCGCACTTAGAACTGAGCGGATGTAGCGGAAGAATAAAGTTCCATTACAGTCTCATTTCTGAATAAATGAGTGGGCAAACCGTGAGATTAAAGCTGATTCTTGGCATGCTCAAAGAGGCTTTTTTCTGTTGATTTGCAGCCTGAGAGCCAAGCGGAACAACAGAAGTGCAGGCCTTTTTGCAGACAGTAAAAGCCACCAGCCAGCTCACAACCCATCACGAGCTCGGTTTCTTCAGAATGCTTTAATACTCCTCAGATTTCCTGCAGTCATTTGAGGGGCAAAGAAAGAGGCAGAAACTGTCTGCTCGTAGTACCTGCTCAGACTTAGGAAAGAGCAATCTCGACTTTTGCTTTTGAAAGAGATAATCAAAAGGAAAAGAATGAGACTTGTTTCTTCACTGTGGTTGGCAGCAAACAGAAATCTAAAGAGATTTGGTTTTTTAAAGCTTATTTTACTTGTTTTGTGTTTGAAAGTCAATTCCACTGTTCCTGGAAAACAAGGGAAACAGAGAAGGAAAGCAAAGCAGTGACTGACGTTTATTCAACCTGTAACAAGCTATTTCTTTTAAATTGTTGAATTCCATTTTATAGCAGGCACTTTTTCAAAAGTGCTTCTGCTTGCACTGTGAGATTGTTTTTATTAAAACTTAGCATAAATAGTATGTTAAGGCAGTATTTCTGAGATCTCAGAGGAAGGTTACAAAAATCAGCCCTAACCTTGAAACTGGATTTTAAATTATTGTCTCTGAATATCATCTTTCTCTTACAAATAATCGTTTATAAAATATAACCTGTATTATCCTTAACTCTAGATTGGCTTTGAAATATTTTGATATCAGTTATCTTTTCAAAATAAAATTATATTAAACCCTGGACTGATCATTAACATCAGCATAAATCTTGCATCACTTCCAAATGCACTGAGCAAGTGAGCGGCCAGCGCACTTCCAAATAACTCCGAAGGCAACAAATTACCTGTCAAAGCTGTGGCTGTGGTGTGTTTGCTGTGGGTTCGTGTGCAGTTTCCTCCTAGGATGACTTTCTGTCCTGTAGAAGAGAAGTCAGAAACCACCTTTTAGAATTGGAGGTAGTAAGAAATTTCTGTGTCTTTTTGTTTCCTAAAGGTTCTTTCTCAACTTGATAAAATGTTAACAGAATTTAAATAATAATAATAATTCATCGCAGCTCTTCTTGCTTGCCAAGCTTGTCCATGAAGATTGCAGGGGAAGCTTTCTCCTCTACAGGTTTTGTCAGCAAACCAAGTTCTAATTTTATGGTAAAGCTTTAAGACCCGCTTTAGCTAATGATTAATAAATACTGACATGGCAAGAAAGTAATCACTTGATTGCATTTTTGTGTTAATGAGTACCTTTGAGAGTCTGGTGTCCGATTCAGGGATAGGACACAGCACCCCTTTGAAAGTTTGGGCTGACACTGACTGTCCCCTATGCAGAGCACAGGAGCCTCGGGGCTCACGGGGAGGCTGCCGACTGTCCTGGCTCTGCTGGGGGTGTGGGGAGGTAGGGCGAGGACTACTACGTACTATTAGTTGGCCAGCAATTACTTCTGTATAAGGACCAATCGGTCACTTAAGGGCAAATGGACAAACAGATAAGAAGTTTCTAAGCTAAAAAATCCAAACAGAACTGCTTCAGGCAAACGCTGTTTTGCTTTCCTTTACCCAATTTTTTTAGAGTGGACTCCCTATTTTTTCCAAGGTCCATCTGAGGAGGGTGTTGACCCTGAAGCTGTCAGTGGGGTGTGTGTTGACACTGGGAGCAAATGCTGTGGCCCTGGCAGGAGGGGCCCCACATGCTACCCAGAGCAGCTCTGCGAGCTGGGCAGAGCCTGGTCTTGTTCTACAGGCATGGAAACTTCTCACACCGCTTCTAGTGTGCGGTGCAACCAGGCAGGCAAGTGCTCAGGGAAGCCAGGCTTGCCTCTGCCTCCATGTTTCATTTGCTTTCTTTACCAATGGCTTCGGAGAAAGGAAAATAACCATGGGGAAGATGCTGCTGGGTAGGTCTACTGGCCTGCTGAAAGCTGGCTGCTGACTGGCATTTCTCAGGTAACCCACACAGGGCTTGGTTAATTCCTGCTTGCTCTGAATGCAAAGATACACTTTATTTGCTGCCTTGTTGGCCAGAACTGGCCTTACCAGCTTGCTGGACTGTTTCTTCGCTTGTGCTCAAACCCACGAATGTTTCAAAGGCAGCTAGTGTTGTATTTGGATACGGTTGTAGCTACAGGGAACCATGTGCTTAGCTCTGGGTTTTCATGTTTGCGTGGAATCCTTTGACATGCTGGGAGAAAGATAAGTACTTAATGCTAAAAGCTGCAAGGAGAGGTGGATTTGTTTGGAGTTTGCTTTTTCTGCAGATCTAGAGGGCCTGTGGTTGCAGCCTTGCCCATAACCTGCCAAGCCTTAACTATCTCCTCTCCAAAGAGCGTGTGTGTACACACAGGTGGGTGTGTGCCTCTTACTGTTTTGGAGGAAATCTCTGATCGCTGAGTTAATACCGATTTGCGGCTGAAAATGCAGGGTAACATAAGCCCTTACCTTTCTCTTGTTGTTGTTTTCGCCTCCAGTATGTCACATCCTTCCTAACGCTCCTAAGAGCTGCCCTCTTCCTTCCCTGTTCCCCACCCCCCTGAAATGCTCCCCCAACCTCAGAATCTTTCTTTTGGATATGTGAGAGAATAGGATTTTTTTTTTTGAAGTCTTATCTGTTTCCTGAAGAGGGTATTCTCAACAGCTGAAAACCAAATACATTGTGTCTGCTTGGTTTTTTTTGCTCCTCAGTGCCCTCCCATATACATCACAGGCAGTGAGCTCCAACCAGTTCAGAAACAAAGAACTTTTATGGTTATTTCTACAAGTTTTTCTAGCTCCTTTCCTGCAGCTTACTACTGTTGTTATTTTTTTTTTTAATAGCAGGAAGTTTCATGTTGCTGATTCCTTTCCTTTTGCCAGACACTACATAGAGAGAAACATTTGTTAACTTTCTGTACCAAAGGCAGTTTGAGACCATGGATCTGGAAATACCAAGTTCTTCTTCTTCATTTAAACATGAGCTCTAGTTAGCTGCCAGTCCAGGACTCACATCTAGTTCTTTAACTAAATGCCTCAAAACAAGATTCCTGCTCATGAGGAAAAGTAACACAAACACACACACAAAAAAATGTCCTTGCTCTACAGGACTTTGTCCCAGTTTCTTCAGGCAGAAATATCATGCCCTCAGTTCTGCAGTAATAAAAGATATTTACTGTTTTGTGTGGAGACTAAGTATGTCTCCCATTTCTACAAATGCATTGATAAAGACGTTCTCCTTAGAGCCAGCTTACAACAGAGAATGTCCACACCATGCACAACAGTAAACAAAAAGGCTAGAAAATTAGCTGGGTGCATTTGGTCAAATCCCGCCAATTCTTCTTGTGACTTGAAACAAATTGCTTCTCTCCTGCCTGCTCTCGCCTCTGGGCAGTTTGTCTAGTTGCAGTGTGTGACAGTTGTTTGAAAAGCACATATTTCTGTACAAATGATAGCTTGTGTCTCTACAGGAAAAATATTATTCTGTAAATGCTAAGTATTTTCTATTTTTATTAGTTAGGTGGTAGGTATTGGAAGCTGAAAGCAAACAGAAGTACAGAAATAACTTCAACATATGGACACAATTTATATTCAAATAGGCATTCACTATGCAAGCTCATTTATGGTCTTTTTTCTTCTTCTGGACTAACTGTCCTTTTTGCTGGACTAAATTAGCCATAGGACTTGAAGCTTCTTGATGAATTCTGAGATGCTCACCCTGCCAAATCCTTGGCTAAGATCAGTGGGCCTCCTCGTTTGGCACTCAAAAGCACACATGATGCTAGCTTTTTGTTTCTTATATGTCTTCTGGGATATTCGTGTTAACCTGGAATTTTCCTGTGCAGAATCAGCCAAATTTCTCTACAAAGTATTTCTCTGGTCTTAATCCATACCACTCAATCCCTTTGATATTTTTTTCCTTTCCTGTTGAGACAGGAAGACACTGAACTTCATTTCACTGGGCGTGCTAGGAAAGGAATGGGGGTCTTTAATTTTGTTTTGACTGCAGTTTTTCCCTTCTGGGCTGAGATTGCTATGGACTCAGTACAGTGTTTAGGTTGCAGCTTTCAGATGTGGGCCAAACAATGATCATGGCTTAGCAGTGTTTTAGTGAACCTTGTCAAATAGCTTGTGCAAACCCCGCTTTTCTGCACCATGGAGTGCAAAAGCCCTGCTTCTCAAGTGGGCTTTTAAATCGGAAGGGAAGTGTCTGTCATTGAATTGCCTGTAGTTAGGTAGAGAAGAATATCATGATGTGCAAGCGCAGTCCCTTCTTCCTTGGTTCGGAATAAGGCATGTGCAAAGCAGGGACAGACCCTTCACCCACATGCATGAGCAAATGTGTGTGGAAGCAGCTTGCCAACACCATATACAAGAGCTAGAACAAGCAAGGCACCAATCTTTGCTATCGTGCATGGTGGGATGCAAAGCTGATTGCTCTGCTCTTGTGTATGAATTAAGTTAAGCTATTTGTAGGCAAGTAAATAAGAATCTAAAGCAACTTATTTTTTCTTCTTGGCACAGTGGCATTCTGATGATCTCTTAGCTGGCATGTGCTGTAATTCAGCGTAGCTTTTCAGGGCTGTGCTGCAGGTTCATCTCGCGCTGCTGATCCCTGCATGCTGCAGCAGGAGCTCTTCTACCGCAAGGGCCTGGCCACGTGTGCCAGACTCCTACAGCCACGTTGAGTACCCAGTTACAATCTGCTCTTTTGATTCTTGTTCAGCATGGTTCAGATGCCCTTTGCAAGATCTTGCTATTTTCCTTTTGCATTTGCTTGAGACAAGCATGCAAATGCTTCTGATCAAGAAAATCCCAGCTATGACTGCAAAGTAGCTGCCATAAATTAAAAACTGGGAGGGGGAGAGAAAAAGGCAGAAGAATTAATGAATTAATGAAAAACACTTCAAGGAAACACTGCTGCTTCTGGAGATGACAGACACTCTATTATTTTTATTTGTGTTCTGGCACAGTTTCTCTGTGTTCAAGGTTTTGCTGTGTAATTAAGAAAAATCTTAGCTTTTCCAGCAAACACCAGATCTGTGAGGAATGAAGAACTACCCCTTGCTTCCAATTCTTATGTCTCTTAATAAACATCAGAGGGGGGAAGGGATAGGAACAGGATTTTTTTTTTTTCTATTAGGGCAAAATGTAGAGGTAGCATCATTACCCCCATAGTCATGAACAGTGTAGGTGAAGAGTCTGAGTTGGTCCTTTTTTGCTCTTACTTGCACATTTCAGTGCTGTCACCACACTGGCTTCAGTAAATATATCATGCCTTTGTATTAATATTTCCAACAGCAGTGGCAAGGCTATTTATGAAGTCCTACACATTCCTGTCCTTGATTTTAAAGTTTTAATTTTTAGTGTTTACTTCAATTTTTAATCTTAAGTAACCTTTGCCTTCTCTGTGCAGAATATCTGAATAGCTTTAGTCTTTGAATCCATAGGAGTAGGAAGCTGCCCCAGCTGAGATCCCATCTGAGAAAAGGCAGAAGTCAGTACATTTCAGTTGACTCCAACATGAGTGGAATTGGGCTGACTGACGTCAGGGACGCTGTTGTGAGAGAGGATATCCCACCGCAAATTAAGTGCCCAAACTATGGGCAGAAAACTCTTATTATTCATGCTGAGATACAGACCAGGTTTGCCCCTGAGCTGGAATTAGAAGGCAGGTGTCCTTGTCACCTGAGCTGGAATAACTCCAGTAATCCGGGCTGTGTTTTATGGTCTCGAACTCCCTTAACAACGTGTGGTCATGTTGATTCTGCATCTCAGAAAACCAGCCTGAATTTTTGGGCGGAGAGGATGTTATTCAGTGTCCTATTAACCAGCAAAAGCTAGTCAGATAGCAGGGCCTGATGATTTATGTTCTGATGTATCTGTCTTTAAGAAGTCAAAGACCAGCATCTGTAATCCTAAATGCTGCACTAAAAGGCAAAAGGGAAGAATGATAGCGGACACAAGGGAAGAGCAAGATATCTAGATTTCTTTAGAAGAAAGAGGGAATTAAATTGCCCTTTGGCATAGCAATTTCTTTCTTGGTAAACTTTTGAAGGTGAATTGGCTAAGGAGTAAATGGGAAGTAAGTTAACAGCACTTACCTGAGTCACTATGTCCAGTCCCAGGCCTTTTGAATCCACAACCACTACTGTAAGAATGGTCTGAATCACCAGTGCAATGAAGTTGTTGAATCCAAACATCAAGGCGTAGCGCTCCATGCTCAGATTGACTGCAATCTGGAACCTAATGCGAGACTGGCAGGTCAGTTACTTCTCACTGGGTGTAAGGTTGTTCCTCTCCATTTAGCTGATGGAGAGAACTGATTCATGTAGATGATATATCAAGGATGGAGCAAATGGTGCTTTGTTTATTTGTTTGCTTCTCTGTTTGCTCTAAACAAAGTCTTGAAAACTACAGTGTGTTTTGATGGGTTTTTTACTTGCCGGTGTTGCTTTTCTAAGCCATGTTCTCAGGTGACCTGCTTTATCCAGTTAGGAATCACATCTTTTTAATCATCCCCTTTGTTTTTTCTGTACCTTCACAGACTGTGTCAGACAGGTTGTAAAGACTCCATGGAGGCTTTGAAAGATGTGGCCAGGCAAAACCATGACCTAATCTAGCACTGGCAGGAATTACAATGATAGAATCATAGAATGGTTTGGGTGGGAAAGGACCTTAAAGATCATCTAGTTCCAACCACACTGCCATGGGTAGGGACACCTTCCACTAGACCAGGTTGCTCAAAGCCACATCCAACCTGGCCTTGAACACTTCTAGGGAGAGGGCAACCACAGCTTCTCTGGGCAACCTGTGTCAGTGCCTCACCACCCTCATAGTAAAGAATTTCTTCCTTGTATCTAATCTAAATCTGCCCTCTTTCAGCTTGAAGCCATTACCCCTTGTCCTATCACTCCATGCACTTGTAAATAGTCCCTCTCCAGCTTTCTGGCAGGCCCCTTCAGGTACTGGAAGGCCGCTCTAAGGTCACCCCGGAGCCTTCTCTTCTCCAGGCTGAACAGCCCCAACTCTCTCAGCCTGTCCGCATAGCAGAGGTGCTCCAGCCCTCTGATCATTTTTGTGGCCTCCTCTGGCCCCATTCCAACAGGTCCATGTCTGTCCTGTGCTGAGGGCTCCAGAGCTTGACAGAGGACTCCAGAGTTCAGCTCTGGCTGGGATGTTAGACTGGAAGGTCACCGTGAGTATCTTCCAACCAACTTTTCTATGATGATGTGAATCACTTCTTGCTTTGTGGCTTGACAGTGGAGGTAGCATACCATTTATTTCTGCCAAGAGCCTGCAGATTTGCCTTGAAATACCTTTTTTGACAATAATTGGAACATCTTTCCTTGCAATATTTACCTCCAAAGTTTCTATCATCTGAACAAATGTGTGTTATTCCTGCAGCATTCTTTTAATTGATTTTTATCAGGGCTTTTTTTATGCAAGCTTTTACTTTTGTTTTTGATAGAATATGTTGAAGCAGTCCAGGTGTGATCCACTACAATGTACTGACAACACACCATAATGAAAATAGAGGATTTTCTTGGCTTCATTCAAGGTAGGCATAATTTTGTCATGCATTATAATTTTAGCAGGTTTTTGAAATTAATCTGAATAATTTTGGGGTTTGACATAAAAAATCATTGGGTATTTTTGCTAATCAAATAGTATAGTATGTCTAGAGACATTCCTATCAAGAAAATAATTGGAGTAATAAAAATGTTTTATATTTATTACACAGATTACAGATTTTTAATTTGTATTATATTTATACCTCTGTTTCTGACAACAGAAACAGGTCTGCTAAGAGATCTTGTCTGAATTTATATGTCCAATGTTGTCTTTTATTCCTTTTGTACACCATAATATCATTAAGGATTATACATATGAAGTTATGTTGGAGAACATTCTGTTGCAGATCTTTTCTTGCATGCACACAATTTGTAACTTGCTAACAAGTATATCAGCAAGGTGGTCTAGACATAAGGGGATCTTAAAGAAAGGTTGTCTGCGCATGCTCTTCCCTGTTGTTCACTTTGCCTCTTCCATGCCAGCAAGGAGGAATATAGCTTATATGTTTTGCTGTTACTATTGCCTTTAGTAAGAACGATACCTTGCGTCTTGTTTAACTTCTGCCTAGGTATATGTTCAATGTCCTTTGATAATTTTTCTTTTATGTTGTTCAGAAGAACGAAAACAGCATAACTAGACATTTAAGTGTCCTTGTCTTTTGATAAACAGTTATGTCTAGCATTAGATCAACTTTAAATATTGCTGGTGTTCTGTGCATAATGGCAGCACTGTAAGGTTTTATACTTACGTTGCTATTGTTATGAGGAGCATATAGCATGCTTTGAAAATGAGATAGCCGGCGTAACATGCCCAGATGCTGGTAGTGAAGTGCATAAGAAATAGACAACCAGCGTCTATTGCAGAGAAGACCCCTAAAGCCAGTTCTCCAAAAAGGTCCCAGTTAATTTTCATATATTGTACTACGAAAGACGTTACCGAGCCTGGAAAAAGACAAAAAAAAACATGTGAATGTTGTAGCTGTTCTATAGCCTGTATTGCCAAGTCTTGGCTGAAAGGCAATGCTGAATAATGAAGCAGAGCAGTCCTGAAGCATTTGAAAGCATTTTTAATCACTTCTGAAGTTGTGCAGATGACTGGTCACTTTTAGACAACTGCATGAATCAAGTCTCTGCCATTCCGTTCTTAATGTTTCATTCCACTTCACAGGCTAAACTGTCATGTAGGGGGATTCATTATTTAGCTGTCTGTACCCAGTATGTATCTCTAGGGAGAGAATTAGGAACATGGTTTGCAGCTCAAGAAGAACAATCCTTCCAGCTTCTACTAGCTTACTTCATAGATAAGCTAGTAAACAGTTACCTTCTAGCTTAACAGTGTAGCTCTGTGCAGCTCATAAAGGGGCTAAGCTGTCAAAAAAGGGAGTTTTGTGAGGTATCAAGTGAGTATATTCAGGGAAATGAGAAAGGATAGGCGTTGTTTGCTTTTGGTGGGCCTGCTACAAAGACGCACCTGTTGGGAAGGTAAGCCACCTGACTATCCATCTCAGGGGTCTCATAATATTTTGAAACTTCTACACCTCTACATTGAGAATTAGGCAATTCCATGAGAAAGAGGAATTCATCAAGGGGTAGACGCTATGGGAGTTAAGTGCTTCTAATTTGTGATTCAGTTGTTCTATTTAACTGCCTACTTCAAGACGAGAGTTCTTTGTAATCTCGGAGGTATCTGTTTCTCCTTAATGACTGCAAGCGTAACCTGAATGACCAGGTACGATGTAGACATGCTTAATTTCCCTGGTGGATCACACCCCAATATCTTATGCAAGTTCTCTACAGCAGCACAACATGAGTATGTGAAACACTATGAAGTCAGGGAGGCATCCTCTGATGCACCTTTTGATACCATTACTTTGATTATGTGGTGTGGACATCTGCTTCCGGTGCAAAAGCGTAATGGTTAACATCAGTAGCGTACTGAATTCAGTAAGGTCTTTCTGCAGATCCCCTTATTTGGAATGACTACAATTCTTCTTTTCCTCCTGCTGCAGAAGAGTATTTCACTAGAGCAAGATCTTAATGAAAGAGTTATATTATTTGTGTAAAATACTTACGAAAAACTCTCATCTGCATAAGCCGATACCATTGTTATGGGAACTGTGTGATACTTGCTTGGGGATAAAAACCCCAGCAACCTCATCAGAAGAAACGTGGGTGCCTCTGAATGGATTTAGCAGTTGGATGCAAGGTCTGTGTGACCTGTACGCTCTTTGCATACTGGTAGGATAAAGTTGGGTGTTCCAATCATAAAGAAAAACATCATAGCTTTCAGTTGGACTGTTTTGTATACCAAAGAACTAGCTTTTGAATGCACAATGCATACACTGTCTTCCTGGAGCATCTGCAATAGAAGGGCACTTTAAAAATGTCCTAAAGGAAAACTTTAGAAGCTGCCTTTGTGATCGATGCTTAGACACTAACTTACTCAGAAAAGTTGCTACTGCTTCAACAGCTCCGTTGTACACTGCAGAGCTGTGGGAGGGGGCTCTGAAGTCCCACAGCACTTGGATATAGTTCAGAACCTGGTTAAAGCCTGCCGTAGCCAGAGCCCACCACAGGGACCAGTACAGA
>Ga0065711_1046515_pt1 | contig 12853 bp, 10 predicted proteins | sample Hoacrofraction12_FD_59098 | JGI IMG/M metagenome (GOLD analysis project Ga0065711, IMG submission 59098) | Hoatzin crop microbial communities from Cojedes, Venezuela - Epithelial fraction 12 v2 (version 2) | ecosystem: Host-associated > Birds > Digestive system > Esophagus > Crop | place...
CCTGGCCCAGGCTGCCCAGAGAAGCTGTGGCTGCCCCCTCCCTGGCAGTGTTCAAGGCCAGGTTGGATGGAGCTCTGAGCACCCTGGTCTGGTGGAAGATGTCCCTGCTGATGGCAGGGGGGTTGGAGACAGATGATCTGTAAGGTCCCTTCCAACCCAAACCATTCTATGATTCTATGATATCTTTGCAAAGAGGCAAGACAAAACCCATCACCTTGGGTGACAGGTGATGGGATTCAATACACAGTGTGTGTTAAACTTAAGGGTTTCTCTGATGGCTAAACTGGGATGAACGGTAACATTCAACATCTTTTAGACAGAAAGATGCTCTGATCTTCTATTTTTTTCACCAACTCGTGGTACTTTAATTTGTTTTTCTTTGTCATATGTTTAATCACTACAAAATTCCAGTATTGTACTTTTATAGGCGGGCAGACAGTCAGAATTTGCCAAAAGGTGGGTTTATTTCACTATACGTATAATTTTCAAGGAGGTATGTATCTTTTCGGTGCAAAAAGTGTCACAGATAACACGACTTGCCACATCATAGCTTTTTTTCTTCCATTCAGCTCAGATCTGTAGCTAAAACCAGTTGTGCCAGACGTCACTGTGCATGATGTCCAGTTCTGCTGGACCTCAAAGGGGAGAGCCTCTTCTCTCCTCTGCTCACTTCTCTTGTCTCAGAAAGCACCTTGCTTTTTGCACTTTCTATGTGGGTTAATTTAATCCTCGCTTTCTTATACATTATTTTTTTTTTCCAATATTTCTGGTTTTGTGCCGCTACTGGGCACTGAGGGTCTTTCTGTAGACCCTTCTGCTCAAAGAAGACAGCCTCAAAAGGCCCATCTTTCTGCGAACAGGTATTTTTCCACTTCCCTGAGCTTTCCCAATTTACTGGGTGCACAGGGACTGACTCTGCACCCATACGCCCCTGTGAGTAAGAAGCAGTGGGCTAATCCCAGTGCATCCTCTCTTACAGACACCAAGGAGGGGGAGGATGCTCCAACATTGCAAATGAACCTGAGAGCAGAGAGGTCAGCCAGGGCCTTTGAAACCAACACAAGTTTATTTTTATCATTATGTTATTATTTTATTATTTTAAAAAATGTATTAATTATTTTACTGTCATTACAAGAAAGGGGAAGGATGGCGGCTTTAAATGCTGATGGTAAAAACAGAGAAAGCAATGGCACAGAAGGGGTTATACCTGCATAGCCATTCTTCACGGTGCAACTTCTTCCAGGACCCACACAAAAACTTATTAAGCGGCTGCCTGTCACCTCTCCTTAATAAATAAGAATCTCTTTTCAGCCTCTTTGTCTCCTTCACCTCTGGGGCCGGCGTCCTGTAAACACACTGCCAATTAAACCTCACGTCTAGCAAGGCCACAACTAATGAAAAGCAATAGAGAATTCACTGCCTTTTAATGAGGAAAACATTGCTTTTTACAGGGAACAATTTATTGGGCCAATTCCCCCCGTCCATCACCCTGGGGAACTGCTGCCTTTTTTACCCCCTGTTTGTTACTTTGTCAAGCGCGTGTAAAATTGCACGCTGAACACAGAGGTGAAGGCTCTGACTCAATTTATGGTGTGACATCTCTGATCTTGCTCCCCGGATCAGTAAGCGATCCTGGCAATGATATGCATGGAAATTAATTACTGTGCCCGCCAGCGATACAGCAGGCCCCTGCCGTTGATAATAGATCAGTTTGCAGGAGTTTGTTAGAGGGGCGGTCGTGTCTGCTTCTGTTTGCTCACACGCAGACAATGTCAGTTAAGCGTGAACCACCAACATCATCGCGATTCGCAGCCGCGGGAGGGGAGAGAGAGCTCGTGCAAGAGAGCGAGACAGCTGCCGGAGTACCCTTGGAAAAGACAAAACAGGAAAATGAGAGGAATGCAGTGATTTTTAACTTTTTTTTTTTTTAAAGAGCAAAAAGGCAGTGTGACACTGTAAGAGTAGCATAACATTTAAGCAAAGGGAAACTTATACCAAGCCTCAACTATTAAAGTGATACATATTTAAATGAAAAATGGATGGAGAATTGTCGTGGTTTAACCGACAAGAGATCAAATTGCAAATAAGAGATGTATGGGAATAAATTCTGGATAAATACCTCCAGGGTCACATCGTCCACGGGTGTAACACGGGTTAGCTCTGTGAGCTTCACAGCCCTTTTCTCCTAGACATTGCAGTGTAAAACACATTCCTGAGCCCTTGGCTGTGGTATTTTGTCTGCTTCTCCTGAGCAGTGCATTTTTTTTGCTGGTGGAGGCAGCAGGTTTTACTTGGCTGAACTCACCCGTGGCTCAGGACTTGAAGGGACGCTCAGCACATCTGGGGGATGGCCAAGACGAGTCGACCTGCTGAGCTGTTTTTAGGGAAATAGGGGAATTGCCCCAGACCAGTTAAAGGAAACCTCTTCTCTTTGAGTTCTTGGGCAGCGTGGTCCGTGAACATCTTTGCATCCCTCCCCAGGTCACCCTTCCACATGGGGAATGGTGAAACCAATGCCTCACATGAGATGGGTGGAGGGATGGTGGGCAGGGGCATGGCTCTCCAGCCCTGTCCCATCACACTTCTGCTGCCCCTGGCACTGCTATCTTCTGCACCTTGGTTTTTCAGCTACGGAGAAAGGTACCAATCGCTTCCCTGCACTTCTAAGGTGAAGATGGGAGAAGCAAGTGGAGGCCCAGCAGGTTAGCAGGATGCCAGGGAAGCCAACTCTGCCAGGCACTACCATGAGATGCCTTCATAAAATCCTGCTGGCAAGGTATGTTTGTTTGTTATTTGACAGTTTTGATCATATATTTTTGTTCTGCCTTTAACAATGCCTTTTTCTGCTTGGTCCTCAGACTGTTCACATACTCATGGAGTTAATTTAAAATTACATTCAGCTTGGGTATGCCCTTGGCCAGCCTCCTGGTTGTCTCATCCATGGTACCAGTTTGGACGCAGCTTTGCCAGCCTGATTTAATTTTTTTTTGTATTTTCTTGTAACCGACCCTCCTTAAGAGTTTTCAAAATATTAGGATTTCTTTAATTTCTCACCACTTCTGTCATGAGTTTGTACACTTTTAGGCCTCAAAGGGCTCCATATTGGCTTTTGTGACCAGACAAATAAGATGCCCAGGGGTCCCCCGAGCTCAAACCCCTGATCTGGGGTACCAAGGCAAACAGAGGTAATGACACACTTGGTCCATACATGGCAGAATTGCTCCCAAAAGTAGATGTTCCCCAGAGAATGGGAGACCTCAGCTCCAGCCTGTGACTTTCGGGGTCCCTACTCTCAACCCAGGCTATACCTTAGTCATGGTATACTTTTTGTTGTTGGACACTTCCTGTAGGCACTGTTTTCCAGTTCACCCTCTTTGAAATAGCCACAATAGGGTTTGGTGGCAAAAGAGGCACTTTAAAAATGTGTTTATAAAAGAAGCGGGAACCCATCAGAAATGGGTAATGTGAATATCTTGGAAAACAGGAGGTAGATGGAGAGGAAAACAGGGATACCCTTTAGCTGGCTTCTGATGCCTCGAGTGACAACAGTGTTTGTTACTTCCATATCCCCATGGCTCTCGTGCTATGACCTTCCACCCGCTGCTGCATTGCATTTGGTAGGAGAACATTTCAGAAAATAGCGGGTGAATAAAAGAATAAATCATGCTTTTGGATTTACCTGGGTATCTTCTTTGACCCCATCTGCATAAGCATTTGGTTCTTCCTATTTACCCCCTGCTAGTGAAATCTAGAAACTACCTCATATATATAAAAAGCCCAAGATTGTTTCAAAGCTTTGGAAAAAAAACAAAGAGGGAGGGAAAGCTGAGAAAGATCATTTCTTTCCTAATGTGACTGTTAGATTTGGCTGCTTTAGCAATTAAACTTTTCCTTTATTTTTTACCCCTACAGACCCCTGGTTAGAATAGGATCCTGAAGTTGAGTCCGCCAGAGCATTGGGCTTACATGATTCAATTAACCTTTAAGGTAGCTCTGGAAGTTGGTACTCTAGGAGATCCTTTTGTTAATTGGCAGCCTGACACAGACAATTAAGTTTGATCAGATGAAGAGGGCATCAGGGACATCATTAGCATACTGTACTGAAGACTACGTGGTGTGTAAAAGTTGTTTAATTTCTGCAAAGGAAGAAAGCGGGGGGCTGGGGGAGCCCTCCTTGCACATACAGCGTTTTGCTTATTAAATATTTCATTTCCCTTGCCATAAGCTGTGAATGTTCCCATTTTTTACCCCTCTTTTTTGGTTTCTTCCCACTGCAGTGGAATCCACTGAGTGATCGTTCCTCCTTATTAAAACTTCTGCATTTCACTTGAAGTATTGAATTAAAATAAAAACAACCAAAACACCAACAAAACAGAGATGCCAGCAGAGAAATTTGCTTCAGAGACAGTCACAAAGCCCATAGTGGAAGGAGTAGGAGCAGGGCAAGTTTCGGCAGTTAAAGCTGGAGCTGGGCTGGGTGAGCTCTCAGCAAGTCCTTTGTTCAGCAGGGAGATACACAAAAACACACCCGTGGCTCTCACACGCAGCAGGTCTGATAACAGAGGTGGCTGTACGGCTCTGGGTCATGGAGGGAGATGCTGGGATGAGTCTGGGAAGTGCTGCGTGGCTGTGCACGTCTTTGCAGAGGCAAGGGAACAGCAGATGCAGGAGGTGCTGTAGCGGTTGAGCTCCCCAACCGGGTGCTTCTCTAGTGCTGATGTTGAGAGCTTGGGTTTGTGCTTGAGAGGGGGTTTCTCTGAATTTCTCTTGCCTGGTAGTAACAGTGATCATACTGTTGAGGCTTTGGAATTGTACTTTTTCTAGCAGAAGGGGCTGAGCCGAGTTACAGCCATCTACAAGGCTTACTCGCCACAATGCTTTCAGTGAATAGGAGACATCCTGGATTCAAATCCTCTTGCTAAGTGAGTAGCGCTTTGCTTTTCTGACTTTCCATACCTAATGCAAACAGCAGCCTGCCTGCAGCTGTCTGCTCAGCTGCTGCCAAAGACAAACATCTGCCCAGGCCTAACCAACCCGCCGTGGTGAGGATCTTCACATCGTTGGTATGGATTACCACAACTCTGCTCCTCAACTAGGTCTGCAGCCAAGGCATCCAGGTGGGTTCAACACATTGTCACAAGCAGAAGCATCTTTAACAGCTAAGCTCCGTGTGTGAGCTGGATGTGAGCCCTGGCCCGTCACTCATGGCTTTTGGAGAGCCTCATAGGACTGTTGTCCCTTCCCTTCCCAGCTCTCCCATATTCACCCCAGCTGCCCCAGCTGGTTGCTGAGCCAAATACAGCTCAGGAGAGGTTTCCCCAAGCCAACATAGGACTACAGGGCAACAGAAGAAAACAAACCACATTCCCTCAAAGACAAAGCAATTCTCCCACCTCTTCCCACTTTTACAGGGAAGATCTTAGGGAGAACTGGTTCAAGCGAGACCTATGCAGAAGCAAATTTCCAGTAGATAAGCAACCTCTTTCTCCCACCTACTGCTGTGCTGTCTTTTTTGCTCACTCCCCTTCCTCCCGCCCTTCTTTTGGGAGCAAGAGAGAAGGCACCTGGAAAGGAAACAAGGCACATAAAGACTAGCAGGCCCACGGTATCAGGATTTTCCATCCTCATATCTCACAGGCGGGCTCTCTGCTTTCTCATTAGCCTTGCAAAGTTGCTTCAGCAATTATGACATATATTGCATAATTCTTATAGCATTAGCCTTGCTACATAAGTCATTAATGCGCAAAGTTAGTGACAGCAGCAAATGTAGACTCTTGTGCTATGTGATGCTAATAATATCTATGAGATTTTAGGCTTAATCCAGGGAGACATTTTTAGCCCTCTACTGCCATAGCATCGTGTAATGGAAAATTAATGGCAAGTTGCAAGTGCAGGATGAGCATGTTTTGCTGTCTTCCTGGCTAGGAGTGCTGCTGGCAAAGCTGTAGTGCAAGAACAAAAGAGCACGGACTAAAGATTAATCCAGACCACTATTCAACAGTGACCAACCCTCAGTGCCTGGGGGAGGATATAGGAGCAGGGTGAGCGTGCAGAGTTACCTCACCAGGATACCCTCCCAGCCTCCAAAACCCTTTGGCTCTGCGACCTCACTTGCCACAGGTCCAGCCTTTGTATTCAGTGTGTCTTGGTGTATTTTTCTTTGATAAATTTTTCTGGGCTCTTCTGAAGTCACATAAACTTCTGTTTCAACGCCTCAGCTGGTAAATAACAGGAACAGGTAGCAAGTGTCTATAACTTTCCCACGGCAACACACAGGTGGCTTTAAGTTGGTGAGAAGTGTTAAGTAAATGGAAATGATGAGGTTTTTAGGCGTATTCATAAATCTGTGCCAATAAATCCCATTATTGTTAGTCATTTGGTGAAAGACTTCATAGAATAGTTTGGATGAGAATGGACCTTTAAAGGTCATCTAGTCCAATGCCTCTGCAATGAGTAGGAACATCTTTGACTCGATCAGATTGCTGAGCTTGGGGAGACTGAGTTGCTCTTTGCAGGTCTGTCTCTATCAAGGAGAAAGGGACATGGCTCAGCCATGCTCTGAAACAAGCTGTCTCCTGTAAGCACCTCCTGTTAGGTGGAACGAGTCCAGGCAAGTGTGTTTCCTATACAGTGACCGAGTCAGTCATGTGCAGATGGGCTCGGTCTGCCCATGGTTCCTCCCTGGCAGTCAGGCATTCCCATTTATGCCATGCTAGGTTTTCCATCTCCCCTTCCTATGGCGACCTCCCCTCAAAATGGGAAATCCAAGATTTTTCATGTACCAAGCTCCAAGCAGGGAAGTAAGCAAAGGTGAAGGTCTCCTTGGTCTGATGTGGTCTTGTATAAGGACCAACATTTGAGGAGAACCAGGTGAACGGCAAAGCTTTCAGCCCTCTTGCCCCAGGCAACCCTCATCCCAATGTTGCAGAGGTCTGCTTAGATTTTCAGTGAAATCACAGGAAATCTGTGTAGCAGACCCCACCAAGAAAGCAGCACAGTGCTTTCAAAACCTATGCAGTTTTTTGGGGAAAGGCAATTTCATAAGATGGCTGAGCTTTCTTTTGGATGTCATGGAAATGCTGAGAAACCACCTTTACCAACAAATGGTGGTGAAAATTCTGTAAAGCAAAAAAATCCGTGACTGCAGCTCTTTACAGAGACAGCAGGGAGAGGCAAGGAAAGGGACAGAAAAGGTTATAAATCATGAGTTTTTACCAAAGGATGAGACACTTCAGCTCACTGACATTAGTGGCAGGGTATGTCAGAACATGAAATAGTGGAAAAAACATTTCTGCCAAGAGATGGAATCCATGCCCAGTTCCTCTCCTGAAGTCACCTATGGAGTGAGACTTTGCTGCCGTCCTGCATGCGTCATGGGCAAGTCCTCATGCAAATTCAGACACAAATAGATGTTTTCTTGCTCTGTCTCCCAAATTAGGAGAATAACAAAAGGGAAAAATGGGATTTGTAAAGGCAGAAGAGTGTGTCAAAGGCAAATCACTGCACTCATGGACTGTGCTGACCATCGGCTATCACTTGTGCAAGCCCGTGAGCAGGCATGCCCCTTGCACCACGACTGAGGTTGGCCTGATTCTGTATAGCTGCAGCAAGGGATTTTTTCTGAACCATAAAGGAATAATACTTGAGATGTATTGGCTGTACAGTTTCATTAAGATGACATAACATCTTGGCTAGATTATAATTTTATAATACCTTTGCATGCCACTGCTATTACTACTATGCTGTTTTATGACGATGTTAATATACAGATGTTGCTTTAATCTGTTTTTTAATTTACTTTGTATATCCCCTACGTACATTTTGTCGTAAGGTAGTTTATTTTGTAGCAGCTCATTTATTTTAAAAGTTGGAGGTTTTTTATATCACTGCTAGCATGCTAATGACATTTATACATGTGTTCTCTTTAATCTCTCCCCTAGTTGCCTGGTACAGAACACAGATATTATCATTTATCTGATTTTTCTAAGTGTTGAAAACTGTTTTATTAGGGGTTTTATTTTAAGGTTTAATCTTTTATTTTGAAATTTACGAAGTACATCTCTGCAGTACCGTATTTTGGTGTGGTATGCCTGCCTTCTGTTCCCACCAGTAGTTTCATTATATGATAAGTGCTATTACTGTTAAGGGGTTTGGTCACATTACCCTCCATCTGAGAGTTTGATGCTCCCTAGGAAGGTCTTGAGAAAAGGCTTTTCAGGGGGCCATGCACTCCCTCAAGTTTGGGGCAAGGCAAAGAGCAGAGCAGGCTTGAACACATACCGAACCTCTAGCAATCATATCTCTGTCAGGGCCTGGACTAAAAAAATTCATCCCTCTAACAAGCCAACACTAAACCCAGAGACTGGGATGTTCCCATGCTTGGACATCGGTGCTATAAGCAGACTGAAGAGCGAATTTTCCGAGCTGGGTTCGGATTGAGTAGGACTTTGTACCCGGGGTTGTACCAATAGAGAAAGCAGTTCAAATTGGGGAATAAGGATCCAACACCTGGAGGCTGGCACCAACAGAGAAGGAGGCAAAGCCTGGATTTCTGGACCCGGCTGAATAACAGTGCTAGTCTGTAGGCATGCGTTTAGTTGCAACAGCGATGTGAAGTCCCATTTCAGAAGGGGCTTTGTGCTGTGCAGAGAGAAACAAAGGAGGGCATGGGGAGAGGAGGAGGGAGAGAGCAGCATACCATCTTTCTGAGCAGCTTCCCATGCTGGACTTCTCAAACTCTGTCTAATTCAGTCTGCTGCCCAGAATGTCATCAAATTAGCAAGTGAACAAATTGCGCTGACTTTGGTGGGAAGACTCCCTCACTTCATCCCGTCCCACGGCGTGACTGCTCTGTCTACAGCTCTGCCTGGCTGAACCCCCAGTGAAACCCCTCCCAAAACAAGGAGAAATGAGCATCCGCCCCTCTCTGCAGGCTTCGACCCTGCCGCCCCACTGTAATACCCTCTCAGAGCTCTCCAGCCTCCTCGGGGAGACCTCCCTGCTTCCCTTAAAAAAATATATGTCAGGAGAGGCCTGAATATTTTTCCCATAACTTGGTGGGATGGAGCTGGAGAAACACTGCCTTCGATGGTTTCATGTTGCCAAAATGTATTTGCTATTTGATGATGTGGGCTTCGAAAGTCCTGCTGTTCCCAATTGTCCATTGCATATTAAGGATGGTTATAGCCAAGAAGACTTTTCTATTTATTTGCTCCCTTTTCACTGTGACTTTATTATGCATGAGCAGCTTGACTGTGATACTTCTTTTGTTTTACATTTTGCATTCATTAAAAACCAGTCATCTGCATATTTTGTGAACCCTCAGGGGTCTCTTCTCCCCTTGATGCATGCGTGCCAGTCCCATTAGCATGGATGGGAATTAGGAGCTCATGCTGAAGGAAAAACACAGGCACCCCTCCCCCTGTTTCTCCCCGTACCACTCAACTAGGATATTAAAAAAAAAATCATTACAGAGGATATTCACTCTGAGTTTAAAAAAATTTAAAAAAAAAAGGAAGGAAGGAAGGAAGGAAAACTTGACCGTGTACCTCAGGAGATTCTTCTTATATCTCAGGGCTAGAGGCCACACAGACAGAGGCTGTAAATAGTTTTAGCGTCACCAAGGTTGTGTCTTTACCAGTAAATAAAGTGGGCCAGACCTGCTCCCCAGCCCACAGAGCAATAGGTACAGTACGGTTTGTGTCCACACCAGTGCCCTCTTCCTTCCCCAGCCTGCTAACAGGTAACCAGAGTGAGCTCTGTACCCTGCTTTCTGGCCCTGTTTTGATCACAAAAAGTCACCGACAAGGATTTGATCCCATTTCTGTCACCCCCAGAATGGGTGCAGGCTGCGCCATGACCTTCAGCGGCATCCTGATGGTGCTGAGGATGTGGATGAAGGAGTTGCAGCTGTTTCCTAAAAGCAGTCACTGGGAGACCTTGCAGGGTCCTTGCTGACCGCCCCAAGGCTGGTCCTCCCCAGGCCACTGAGCTGAGGAACCACAGTGCCTAGCGATGCTTCTCTGAAGGAAGGGGAGGGCTGGTCCTGCCGTTATCCCTGCACTGTTTGCAGCAGGCTGCCTTGCTCCCTCCCCTGCTCCTGCTGAGCAAGGCTTCAGGCTGTGGGTTTTTTCTCCCTGCCAACAAAGCCATGTTTTTTTTCCATTTTGGTTAATACTGGTGGCATCTGGTATAGGGATCCCCTGTTCTCTCTGCCTTCTCTCTGAGGGTTAAAGCAATCACACTTCTCCACCCAGGCAGAATTTTTGTATAAAACCTCCCCTGCTCCTCTGAGTTTCAAGTTTGGCAGTTCCCCCTTTCACAAGTGTGTGCATGGGAAGATGCACAGAGAGATATGAATTTATTTTCTGCATTGTTAAAGCTTCAACATTGCCCTCAAATCATCCTGACACAAAGGCAATGCAGCTCGCTTCACCAACCAGCGCATTTTGCCCTGGGCAAAGACACTTTCCCATGCATGGAATATCTCCCACTGTTTCCCATAAGAGCATGAGGCTGGCTGGAGAAATCGAATCAAAAGCTTTCCAACACAACAACCTGCCTGAAACAACTTGAAACAAATGAGGAGCTTGGGCTGTGGCCGGACAACGCTGGTTGGAGCCAGGAAGGATTAGGCAATAACCCCATTTCATCGACGCTGTCACGGCTGGAGCATCTTACGCTCTGCTGAGAGTCCACCTTGTCTTAACAGCACGCTGGCTGCTTCGAGGACCAGGTCTCTCTGCCGACGTGTCCGCACACTCGTCCGTGAGCCGTACACCATGGATACAGGCAGGTTTAGGCACGATGGGTACTTCAACGAGTCAGCCGTGTAGACAGAGCCTATATTCTCTGGCTAATGGTGGGTGGAGGGGAAGGGATAAATGGTTTTGGAGAATAAGGCATTCTGTGTAGCACAGCTTCCTGGCTGTTGGGGCTCTGCTTGCAGTCCAGATGCTCTCTCCAAATTAAAGCACCAGTCCAAGTGTCAGAGTGGGCGTTTGACCGGAGAAGCCCTATTCCCGAATGCTGCTCAACTATCCATCTCTCTGCTTTCTTTCTGCTGCTTTATGTCCTTGGTAGCATAACCACAAGTGGAGCAATTACTTAGCCGGGACCCAGAGCAGAGGGGGATCATTTTCCAAGGTAAGAGATGTCCCTCAGCACTTGCTTGGGACCAGTCTTATAATTCAGGCTGCTCAAAGACCACCTTCAGGTAATGGAACAGAATAACAACCTCCAAATTCCTGTTTTACTCACTTCTTTGGCTCATTGATGTCTTTTCATTGAACGACTCTTTTATCAGCTGAAACCTGGAACAAACAAATATTTGCATAATAATAACAAGTTAGGGGGCTGTAAGCTGTCCTTAGATCAGTGTCCAGCTCTAGACCCTGGGGGCTTCTGGCCTGCTTTGCATTAAGGTAAGTTGCAGCCTGTCTACTTTTCACATCCTGCCAGTGTGGGATCTGTATTCATGCCTTGACCTGTTGCAGCCCAGCTGATTACTCTCAGCCTGTATCTACTTCTGGATAACTTTGCTTAGGCATCTTCCATTTGATGTCTGGTTCATGGGCCTGCTTCTCTTGGGTTCAGACTTTCTGGTTATGTCCCACAATAACTGGGGCGTTGGACTGGATGACCTTGAAAGGTTCCTTCCAACCCAAACCATTTTATGATTCCATGCTAATTGCACCTCAACTCTGAATGACAGCCCCATTTCAGAATCAAGTCTGAAGAAAACTTGGATCCAGCGCCACTGGCTCATGCTTACTCCACTAAAATAAAACAAGCAAACCCAAAAGGGATGGGAAATGATTTTACTGGAGCAGCATTAGCATCTCCATTTGGGAATCAGTTTGTTAAGAGAACAAAGCTCCATTTAGCTAAAAGGTGCTAGCTAAATTGCATGACTGGCCTTCACGTCTACAGCCCTCCACGTACCAGATTTGACTCAGCAGTCTGCAACAGTAAATCATTAATGGTCCCCTAAGAAGGGCAAGGTAGTTCATAACAGAGGTTTGAAATGGGGAAAGGAGACGAGCAGAGGAAGAGACTTTCCATTCCCAAAATAAAGCATCACAGTCATCTTGAATATATGCACAGCGCACGGAAGGCCAGAGGCATTCCCTTTGTTAAATATTTACTATGCAAGTATTATTTCATAGAACATTTCTAGGACTTCATCTAAGTGGGATGGAATAAGTGAAACATTCTGTTGGGCCAACAGGACCATTTTCCAGAGTGGCTTGTTCTTAAATTGGGACTCAAAAGCTGACCAGAGGGAGCTCTGCAATGTTTGACTACTAAAAGCATTGCTTGCAAAAATACAGCCACCGCGCTGGCTCCGAGAGACCAGCAAACAGATTGTCTCACTGGCATCGCCGGGCCAGGATTTCATCTTCATCACCAGCTACACAAACTCCTGGACACGAGCTGGGCAAGTGGATAAGATACTGTTGGCTTGGCAGGAAGCTGAGGGTGCAGAGGAAGGGATCAACGAGAATGTGCACGATGTTCCCCCAGAATCGTATTTGCTACTCATAGGAATGATCTGTGCTTAGAATGGGTTTAACCTACCACAGGGCCTATCATCCTCCCTGCGAACACCAGGGCTCCAGTCCAGCATTACCCGGGTGACATTTGAACCTTCTCCCCAGCGCTCAAGACTTTGCTTATAGATATAATTAAACTACAGATAACTCAGAGCCATCCAAGTATACAAAGGAAGAACAGACAGAAGACTGTCTTACTAATCCTTGCGAGGGCACTGCAGAAAGTGCTCCTCTGTAGATGTAAAACCAAAGTACAAACATCATTTTGTGAAATTAAAATAAAAAAAGGGGGGGGGGGG
>Ga0065711_1008919_pt1 | contig 12852 bp, 6 predicted proteins | sample Hoacrofraction12_FD_59098 | JGI IMG/M metagenome (GOLD analysis project Ga0065711, IMG submission 59098) | Hoatzin crop microbial communities from Cojedes, Venezuela - Epithelial fraction 12 v2 (version 2) | ecosystem: Host-associated > Birds > Digestive system > Esophagus > Crop | place...
TTTTTTTTTTTTTTTTTTTTTTTTTTTTTCTTTCTCACACAGACCACTGAATCCTACAAGTTCCCAAAATCACTTCAATAGTCTCATTGGCCAGATTATTTCTTTTTTGGTGGGAGGTGAGGAGGAGGTGGTGTTGTTGCTGCTGTTTCAGGGACATGAGTTATTCAGCAAAACCAAAATCTATATGGAAATGACAGCTGTTTTTGTACACATGACTCACTTATTTAGTAGTCAGTCATCCTTTGCAAGGATGCCCCAGAAAGCACTCGGTCCCAGGGGACAGATTTCTTTTTATTACTGTTTCATACCTGTGGATTCTCTGATGGCATCTCCCTCTAAGGTCAGGGCAGTACCCAGACAAGTCCACATGCTTATTCATAAATAATTCATATAAGATATTTCAGAATAACTTGTCACTAGTGTTTCAGTACTTCACCTTCATTGCCTCTCATCTGTCCCATACTGCCTTTGATTCATGCATGGAAAGAAAAGGTTATAAAATTAACTCAGTGCTCCTAGAATATCCTTGGTAATACATGACACCAGATGTTTCAAATTTTCCATGTTTTTGCTCACCAAAACACAAAAATCTTGTGTTTCTCTACATACGATATTATTTATTCCTGGAGTGAGATGCTTAAAACCGTTGTCACAGTTCATTTCATTGCAGTGGTTAAAATATTCCTAAAACACAAATACTTTTCAAACTACGTTCTCCGCAATATATTCTGGATCATTCTGGGTGAAAGGCTGTATGTGAGTATGTCTGTCATCATTACCTGTCTCCAAAGTATGGATGCAGAAGATGTTCTTAGCCAGCAGTCTGATTACGTCAAGTACCTAAACAGTTGACAAATCGAAATGAGAGTTGCTACCTGCCTTTTATCAATCAGAGGATGAGAATTGCATCCTGTGAGCAAACAATATTGTAAGCAATTTGCATGGAAATTAGAAATTTTGAAAGAATTTTAAGCTGTTGTACTATTCATAAGATAGATAATGCAAAAGGAATGATTGGAAGAGTAAGGGTGTGTTAACCACATAAATGTGGTGTTTCAGAGGTGTATCATGCAGAATCAGGTGCTTTTTCCCTGATAAGAAAAGACATCAAATGAGGTATGGGGAAAATTGTAGCAGTAGGCAGTCTGGATACAAGATTAAAATGGTGATCTGTTATATCAGAGATGTGATAGACTCAATGTAAAAAAACATGGTACACTAGCTACAGCTAGTGTAGTTCCTCAAATAGAAAATAGAGACAGAGGTATTTGTTTTGTATCATTTGTGATGGGTGTGCTCAAGTATATTCCAGATTATTAAAAGAACTCTCTAACAAAATCTGAGTGATCACAACATTGTCTGTGACTATTCAGGAACTATAAAGAAAAATGAACAGTGGAACTGTCTTCAGAAAGGAAAAATGTAGGAGTATGGCATTTTCAGAAGAAATCAGATTTGTTTTGACCTCTAGAAAAATACTGGAATGAGCAAGTGAACTCCAAACTTCTAGAAAAAAAGTTATCACATGAGTAATGTTCAGTCTGGACCAGTAAAAAGCAACCCACATCTGGTAAATTTTATAAGCAGTCTGTGGAAATGTTGTTTTGGGTGGAAGCACTGCAGCAAGGATCCAATGGTCGGACAAATCTTCGTAAGAGAGTAAGTATCAATGGACCAGAATGGAAGGATGTGCAAGTGAGATTCTATAGAGGTTAATACTTCAATAATAAGCAGGATGAAAGAACCAAGATTGTACTAATTACATTCAAAGATGCATCAAAGCTGTGAGGGACTGCTGAAAGACAGCTTCCACTCTAAAATGACCTTGTCAAACCGGACACTATTCAAAGAAAACAGATAGAATTCAACAAGTACAAGATACTACACTTCAGCAGAAATAATTGTCCATTCAGGTTTAGGAATGATTGACTAAACAGCAGAAAACATCCAGGGTGTAGTAGAAAATCGTATTTAAACATGAATACAGCAGTACTGTGCTGTAACAATAAGCAAATCCCGTAGAGGGATCTACATACAGGAGTACCCCTCTACGACAGTAAATAAGCCTGTCATTATTCAGCTTTATTCTTAGCTGGAGTACCTTGTCTATCTTCAACCATTCAAGATAGATGCAAAACAGCCAGAAAATCAAGTGTAAAGCAATCGTCGCAAGTCTAGAAATTCTGATGACAGGAGGAGAGGATAGGGGAACTGAGGGATGAATAACATAAATAGGAAAGCAAGAACAGATTTTTAAATATCTAAGATGTGCCAGCAAATGTGAAGCATAGGTAATTACTGAAGCAGATATCCTGGAGGAGGTCTAGCATCTCTTTATCAGGGAGTTTTGAGCACCAGTTTGCAGCCTTTCCCAGGCCTATGATTCCAGTTTAATTATTTAAATTTGCGTGCATATTTCTGCTGTCTTCCATGCATTAATTCTTATACACAGGGTACAGGTAGATATTTATAGAATATAGAATTAGTTTTGTCTTCTCATGGTTTTAAGTTGTTTATTCTTTAGCCAGATGTCTACAAATTTCTACACAAGTGAACAAAAATAAAAAATGGAAAAAAATTTGCCAGCTGTCATTTCTTGACCTCTTGCAAAGCTCTCAACTAACTGGAAGCCAGGGAAGGTAGTCAACAGATATGGGACAGCTAATCCTTTGCTATAATTTTTTTCGCAACTTGTAAGGAATTTTGGTGGCAGGAATATGACCAACTGATACTTCTCTAGTTTGGAGTCATACTGGTACATACCATGGTTAGGTATAACACTGCAATGAAAAGTCATATGCTGTCCAGCTCTGAAATCAGTTGGGAATAGAATGCGGGAACAGTGATATTGGTAAGAACCTCTATCAATTGATTAATAAGAAATCTAATCTAATGTCAGTTTTAGAAAAAAAAAAAGCATGTAGGAAAACTTGCTTCAGAATTAGGCTTAGGCAGCAGAAAATGGCACAGCTCTATACCATATAAATACATAATATTCTATTTGATGAAAACAGTTTGATAGAATTCTTCATGAGAAAATGTATAGGCTTAAAGGAATCTGCTGCAAAGCTCAATAGTGCAAAGATGGCTAGCAGAAAATGATGCGTAAAGATGACTCATGCATCATAAGACATGAGGAGAAAGAGTTTAAGAGGAAAACAGTACTGTGAAGGAAATCAAAAGAATAATGAAACAAAGGTGGAGGGAATACGAATTTTCTGAAAACATCAAACAGGTAAAATATCTTCAAGAAGAATTTTCACTGAGTGAATAATAGTAAATGCTTTTAAATGTAACTAGATTACAAGGGAATTTTAGCCTAAAAGCCATCCTATACGAGAACCTAGTTAGGAAAAAAACAAATGCTGCATATCTTCCGATGGCAATAACCTGTGGCCTTTTCTGCCTTCTTTCTCGATGTTCTGCTGAGATTTCTGTCTGTAAACCCCTCTAACTCTTATATGGCTTAACAAAATCTTTAATTTTGAATATAGAGCAGTGGGAGTTAATGACCTACATATCACTCAACTGTACTTAAAATGTTTTGAAATGCTATGCCTCAAAATAGACACATATTTGTAAATGCAAGAAAAGTATATTCAATACTAGCTATTTTAGAAAAAAAAATCCTGTTATTTCAGGCATATTTTTCATTTAAATCTTTGGTTGATTATTGGAAGCTTCCAGAGATTGAAAGTGACAGCATAACATCTCTGAACTCTGCATGGCATTAGATGGCACTATACCCGTATGGCTTGTGTCCTGTCCACCTGACAAATTATCAGAGCTTTATATCATGCTTCACAGCTGTGTACCAGAGGTGGAGATAATTGACAGACAATACTCTAAATGTACTAAATGGGTGCATTTTATAAGCCCATATGGATCAAAAATAAAAATATAGAAGCTGATGAAACTGGTGAATGGTTTAAAATGGCAGGAAAGGGAAAAGTGAAATTCTCATTCTGCTCCACGTGGCCTAGTAACTTATGTTGACAATGGTTTCTCAAGAAATGTCAGGACAGTTCTATTTTTTCTGAATTTTTCTCAGAGTATTTTGGCAGAAGATCTGGGAGAAATTATGTCAAGTAAATAAAATCAAACATACCATCACAGAACTGATATCTAAAGCTCATCTGATGGTCTAGTAGTTGCAATACATTCAAAAAGCCATCTATATTGAGGAGTCAATATATTTAAAACAACATTGGCAGGAATTGGAAGACTTGGAAAGCGTTACACTAATATGAACCGGTCCATTTGGCATATTTTTTCTTTCTTTCCCATAACATGCCTCCTAATTAGTGCAATTATTTGTATTGAAGTGAAGCCTTGATTTTATCAACTCCTACTGATGTCTTACAAAGAGTATTGATGACGAATAAGTCTTTGCTTTCACACTGTTATTCTTGCTTTTTTCTTTTTCAGGTAATATTTTCAATGTCAAAACAATTTTTCACAAGAACTTTACATTAAATTTATGACTGTAAAATACAAATTTTCAGGTCTCATTTTTAACTAACATCATTCACGGCTAAAGCCCTTTTGGCTTTGAATCTCCAGAAATATGGAAAACGGTTTAATATCAAAATTATGGGAAGTAACCATTGTACAAGATGCCCACTTTAAGTGTATTTCACCAGCACTTAGTAATACATTAAATTAAGACCCATCAGGAGTAGGAGTAGTTTATTTGTTTGCTCATAATGTGAGATCTACATTAATTAACTCATCTACCGGAACATGATGAGGAATTCAGGGTAAATCCAAATACAGCAGGAACGTTAATATTTGAATTGCTGATTAAGAATGTGTTTTAAAGGGATCGTCATATACTTTTTATTCTTCCCCTACACCCAAATTTGTCTATTAGTTGGCTTTCTAAAATTTAGCTATTTACATTTCAGAAAATACAGTGAAAATAAGAGATGATAATTAACATCCTTGTCCTGTGTTGCTATTCAGAGAGGCATTTTTATCAAGTATTTCTGCTAGTTAATACACTTGTTAGAGTTGTGTGTGAGAATAAGTCCCTTTGGTGCAAACTGACACAAAACTGCATTTAATGAATGCAATGAGTAGGCAATGTTAAATGGCTTTATGAAGTACTTCTTTAGATCCAGAGGAATCACTGTGCACAGAATTCAGTTTCTACAAGGGATTATATTGGGTAGATTTGAAAAGCTTAATGTTATTATATTACTTTTTTGAAATGTTACAAGAAACTGGTGGAGAAAATTGCACTACCTAATTTTGGACTTACTGAAATTTTGATCACAATTCAGTGCACCTATTTACCAGTTGTATATTTACCAATATTTACTAATATACAGTGGAAGTCTCAATATTCTTGCTACTACACTGTGAAATACTGATTCACCTAATAATTCCACAGTTGTGCAGCAAGGAAGGTTGCATGCACCCATAAAATCTTCTGAATCACATGATTTTAACTCATTCTGCCATGAAAAATGAGGCAACTCTACCCTCCTTATCACCCAGAAAACTACTCACAGGTTGCCCAAGTATGTGAAAACAAGAATGAAGGACAAATTTTTTGGTTTTGCCTTGTAACCAGAAGAGTAATTGATTATTTTAGGGAAAAAGAAAGGAGGGAAATATCACACGTTCAGCCTCCACAGAGGTTTCTACACCCTCAAATTGGGTGTTAATTTGGCAGTGAGCATCAGTGAGAGATAGGGCTAAAAGCTCTTGAGGATGGAGCGTTACCAATGGAAACAGTTTCTGCTCCCACTGGCTAATCCACTCTGGAAACTTCTTGCCCTCTTCTGCTCTTTTTTTAACTTCTCCTTCTCAGGGGTCTCAATATCTTTAGTTGTTACATGTGAGAAACTACAAAGCATATAAAATTAGTAATTTAAGTTCTTCTTTCTTAAAGCCTGAAGATTTCTATTCATTAAAAAAAAGGTGGGGGAAACAAGAAGACTGGAGTAGAGCTCTCTAGAAATTTGTTCGTGTTCAAATGTAGAGATAGACGACCTAACATTCAAAATTAAGTACCTCTTATGCATCTCACTTTTGTATGCATTTTATTCTAATGGAGACAGAACAGAATTACCAGAAAATGTCTGGGTGTTCAAGAGTGGTACAGAAAACAGTTGACAATTCTCCTGGTAGCATTACATGTTCCTCAATAGCTGTTGTTTTTCACACCTAGATTCCATTGATCTTGTGGGAATAGCTGCTTTCTTCTTTGTTAAATGTATTCAGCTTCAAGGCTGCAGAGAGAAAAACACCAAATTATATGTTTAGGTTCAGAAAGGCCTCAGGGTCCTTGAATATTTGGATTTGACACCCATTTAGGTATTCTACATTCCTAGTGTTTTTTCAAGTTTTTAAATTCTAAACACATGAAAAAGTCATTCTGAGATTTTTAGGTTAGCTTCTTATCTATTACGTCTTTGAGAAGCTGCTGGTCTCATCATTTGTTAAATAATTGTTATGGATTTGCATGGTAAGGTTTTGGTAGCTGGGGGGGGGTATAGGAGAGGCTTCTGTAAGAAGCTGCAAGAAGATTCCCCGATGTCTGATAAAGTCAATGCCAGCTGGCTCTAAGATGGACCTGCCGCTGGCCAAGGCCAAGCCAATCAGCGACGATGGTAACACCTCTGTGAGAACATATTTAAGAAGGGGAAGGAAAAAAAAATGGCAGTGAGGAGAGAGGAGTAAGAGGATGGGAAAGAAACAACTCTGCAGACATCAAGGTCAGTGAAGAAGGAGGGGGGAGGAGGTGCCTGAGACACCGGAGCATAGAGTCTTCCCTTGCAACTCGTGCTGAAGGCCATGGTGAGGCAGGTTGTCCCCCTGCATTCCATGGAGGTCCACAGTTGGGCAGATATCCATCTGTAGCCCATGGAAGGGACCTCACGTTGGAGCAGGTGGATGCCTGAAGGAGGTTGTGACCCCGTGGGGAGTCCTGCGCTGGAGGAGGCTCCTGCCAGGACTTATGGACCCCTGGAGAGAGGAGCCCACGTCAGAGCAAGTGTGTGGCAGGGCTTGTGACCCCGGAGGGACCCACACTGGAGCAGCCTGGTCCTGAAGGACTGCACCCCATGGAAGGGACCCACACTGGGGCAGTTTGTGAAGAGCTGCAGCCCATGGGAAGGACTCATGTTGGAGAAGTTTGTGGAGAACTGTCTCCCGTGAGAGGGACCTCGCGCTGGAGCAGGGGAAGAGTGTGGGGAGCCTTCGCCCTGAAGAGGAAGGAGCGGCAGAGACAATGTGTGATAAACTGACCATAACCCCCATTTCCCGTCCCCCTGAACCGCTCGGGGGAAGAGGTAGAGAAATGGGAGTGAAGCTGAGCCCGGGAAGAAGGGACGGGTTAGGGGAAGGTGTTTTAAGTTCTGGTTTTATTTCTCACTATCCTACTCTGATTTGATTGGTAATAAATTAAACTCCCTTTTCTCCCCAAGTTCAGTCTGTTTTGTCCGTGATGGTAATTGGTGAGTGATCTCTCCCTGTGCGTGTCGCAGCCCTTGAGCCTTTCATCATATCTCCTCTCCCCTGTCCAGCTAAGGAGGGGGAGTGACAGAGCGGTTTTGGTGGGCACCTGACATTTATCCAGGCCAAACCAAAACAGTAATGTTTGCTCTTTGTTTACAAGTTGTTAACAAGAAATAAAGTAGCACTCAAGGAAAATTAGAATGTGCTTCAAAGCCTTTTGAATTAAATTCATGTTTGTCAGGGGCTTGCTGGAGAAAATAAAATCTGTCTTCCCTATAAATGGTCCTAGAAGATGTCTAACTTTGAAATGCTTTTTCTCTGAATGCATTGTGCATGGGTAGAGGGATTTTTACGTATACAGTCTGTCATCCTAAAGCTTCCCAAATAAGCTATATTCTCCTTAGAGGTCTAGCTCATTTCTCAGGAAAAGGGTGGCCAGGTAGCCTTCTCTCCAACACATTGAAAACTGACATGCCCATTTCCGAACTCCACTTTCTGGGGGAACAGGAAATAATTTATGCTAGGAAACTGTCAAATCTACATGAACAGGCTTTCCTTTTCTGAAATGTCTGAGTATTAAAAACACTGCTGGAAGCGAGAGATTGTGGCGGAATTCCTTCATCTGCATAGGAGAACTGAACAAGCTTTTCCCACCTTCCGTCAGAGTATCCCCTGGGCATCGGCTGCTCAGGCCACCTCTGGCTTTGCCTTGCAAGCAGGGCTACTGTCACAAAGTAATTCAAGATGCAGTTGTTGAAAGAAAAAACAGGAATAATAACATCACCCTAAGTTCAAATTCTGGTTTATTCGGTTGGGAGGTAGAAATCCTGGACAACAAAATCTTTTTAAATGGCTATTTGACCTTTTTTTACCAATGACTTTTCGGTCTGGGAATCACGGTTGAGATATTGCTAGAATATCACCAGACAGACTCGAGATCAAGGCAGTTTATTGATTTATCAATGAAACATAATTAACTGGCAGTCAGTGAACAATAGGTGCAGGATCACTACCGGTAGTACAACAGGTACACCACAATACTAACCACTTCTGAAATGTTAATGAATTGTCTACAAACTGGGATGCGCACAGTGGGACATGGGGCATGGCATGCAGAGAAGTGCTGCTGGCAATGTGAACTTGGACAGCATCAAACCAGGTTTTGACTGCTGCTCTGGTACCCATTTCTTTCTCCCCACAGCTACAGATGTTCAGGTTTCTTTTCTGCTTCCTTTCAAGCTGCCTCCTTCTTTGTATTGACTCCACAGTCATTTCTGCATATGCCATCTGCATCCACTGTGCGCACTCATGTTACCCCCAAACTTCAGTTATCATTCAGACAGCTTTGCCAAGGCTGGCCTCTGTAAGCACCCCAAAACTGCCATATTTTAAGAGAAAAAATGAGAGCAGAGACAGTGATACGTATCTTCCTCTTTGCTTGAGTGGACTGCTCTTGCCACTTCCCTGCCACAGATTTCTGAATATTGATGGGTTTAGAACAAATACTGTGGTTCAGTGACTTGTATCAAATGATATTATAGGGTTGGGTTTTTTTTGTTTTCTTTGTCTGTTCAATGTAGCTGTTACTTGAGCTTTGATAGTCATCAAATCACTTAACAAATAATTGAAAGGGGATTCCTGTCCTCTCTCTGTGGTTGTGTCTGATTGCTTTTTAGCTGATTTCCCAAATGAAGGCTGGAGGGTTTGTTGTTTTGACTCACCTTGGTAATGGGATAGGGAAAATGCAACTACAAAGGTGCAGAAAAAACAAGAATTAATTTCCACTTGAAAATAAAAGTACTGAATTACTGAACAGTTTTCAGTTTTTGCAACTGTCCAGTTCAACTAGTAACTACACTAAGTTTGGATAGCTGTCACAGCAATCACGAAATAATTTCCATCAGAGGGCATTCTCTGGGTTGTAATATTACAACCATACTGTAATGCTGAGGAAAGAAATGGAAATTGTATCCTGAGGCATCCTGTAACGCTACCTCTCCTTTTTTTGCATGCCCTGGTGGCCTCCCAAGACCTGTTTTCACCACTCTTCTGCCAAGGGCAGAGTGAATCTGCATCCTGGCCTGGCAGTGGTGGGCCTGGATTAGGCGAATGGGTTTCTGTGGAGCAATCCCCAGCTTGTGTTAGGGGAATGTCCAGAGCTGGGCAGAGGCAGTGAATATTAAAAGCCATTAATCTCCTATTACACTAGGGAACTGACCTCGAGCTTGGTAAACTAACCTTTTATTTTTCCTTAAATTTACTCTTTAGTAAATAACCTGAGCAATGGTATTTCCATTTTTTTCCAAATTTTCAAGTAAAAAATCAAGTACAATGAACATTTTTAACCATGTATCAAAGTGGCAAAGAGTCAGCAGGAACATCACTACTTAAAAAACTTCAAAAACATTATTTATTCAAAACAGTGAGTAGAAGTCCAAAGTTGGCAGGTTAGTATAATCAATGCTAACCTCCATATACCACGTACAGTGATGTGTAACTGAATGTCACAGAGACTAGATTCACAAAACTTTTACTTTACTCCCACCAAAGATATTATCCAAGGCTGATCAAAGCCAAACTATTCTTGAATATTTATTTCAGCTATGAATTATCAGTGCACAGCAATAGCCTAAATCAGTAACCAGAACGTCACGTTCCAAAAATAAAAGATAGGAAGCGGCTCAAATTATTAGAACTGATTTCTCAAACATTTGCCATGCAAATACATTTCTATAACACATCACCAAAGCTAGCCAGGCTACCATGAGTTTTCTAATATGCTGTACTGTTATATCAAATGTAGGATGTGCTGCTTTTCTAACTGCAATAGTGCAAACACGACAATTTCAGCTATGAATTTCTTTAGCCTTAGAGTTTCATTTATGACATCAATGATAAAATTCTCCCTGTTTGTTACTTCTCAGAGTTGCATCCAGTGTTTTGAAACAATTTTCAAAATTTTCAAAAATATCAAATCAATTATGCTTTCACAAACGCGTTCCTGTGTTTCAAAAGCAAGATGTGATGAAATGTTTAGTTTGGATAAAGAATCTTTTTTTCACGAAAAATAAAAAGGGCCATGGCCCAAACTGAGAAGAGACTTCCATTCGGTCTGGCCCTGCATGCTCTTTCAATATGGTAACCGTAGTCAGAGTATCAGAACATCAGAACAAAGCAATAATGCAGTTTATGAGTTGAAAGTGAAAGCTCACATGCTGGTTTGCTTGCGATAGGTATTATTACATTTTACGCTGTGTATTTGGCCAAATCTGTGCTCACAGTTTAGTTAATTCTCCTTCAAACTACTCTTGCACTTGACCAGTGAAACAGGCATAGTGTCTAACAGAAATGATTGAGTTCAGCTAGCATTCATTTTCACAAATCTTAAGCTAGTGAGCCAACAATTAAGAGATTTCCATCTGCCCATATCTTTCACAATATTTTCAGATAATGGTACATGGTAGAATTTATAAATGCTGGAAATTTCATCTGTAGTTTTTGAGCACCCAAGTATTTTATAAGTCATTTGCCCACTGAAATGGAAAAGAATCTGCTAATGTGTTTTTAACAGAGTGCAGAATAAAAATAATCACAAATTCTGTTTAGTATCACAAAAACTTTGATCCCTGAAATGTGTCCAAAACTCTTTCTTTAACTAAATATGCTTGTATGTCATTTGGCTGCAGCAGTTAGTGCAGTAGGGCATCTGTTATTCCTTCTTACTTAAATATTAGTCCTTGTGCCCACTGACTGTGAAACTATTTTCTTTGAAATTATAATGATCAGTACAAAACCAGCAGATGCTTAGCAACACCAGCATCAAATGATTTAATGGCCCAAACTGCTCCATTTCTTGTCACTATAAATGCAAGTCTTAAAACACATGAATGCATAATAGCATTCCATGTTAATTCCATAAATGTATTGTTTCCTTTTTCACTGCAAAATTAAAGGCAATAGGATTTTTCTTTAAGCAACCAATATTTAAAGATTTTTGTTTCTGCAGACTCATCAGAAATGAAAAATTCTTGGGGAGTCAGGTATCTGGTAGCTATTTAGCATCATGCTACAGCTGAGTTAAAAGACCATATGAAACGCCAAAGGCAGGCATTAAAAGCCACTTTGGCCAGTGACGAGAGCAATCTGGCATCCCAGTTCTCATGGGGGGGCACCTTAGAGGGGACTGCTTGAGGCACCATCCCCTTGACAGAAATGTGGGGACCTCTGGAGAACCTCAAGAGACTTCCACAGTCAATAAAAAGATGACATCTTTATTTTTTAAGATTCAGCAAGAGTAGTCCATATCACAGGTTTCACTGGTGTGTGCCGAAGCAATCCAGTCTGCAGAGGAGGAAATGAAGACACACAGGAATCAGATGAGTTGCTGCTGGCCATGAATTGGGCTAGCACTAGCATGCTGAAAAGAGCCATGACCTTCTGGAGGAGCCAGACTTCCTTTCCGGAAACAAAGCCACGGAGCAGTGGAGATCAGGAGCCTTCCCTGGTGACTCCCCCATCCATTCCTGCCCATCCTTTGTGCCGACAAGGCAGACCCCTTTCCACTTAGCACCTGCTTGGCTTTTCTTCCTCTCTGGTTGAGAGTCTTGCATAGAAAGAACAGAATGACCTGCCTTCAGTGACAGTGTTAGGAGGGCACATCTGACATTCACATTGTTAAAATAGCACCTGGGTGGGTGAGAGGGTGTTTGCTCCATCTACTTGAATCTTAAAGTCAGTAGCCTCAGAAAAGCTTTACCTCTTTGTGAGTCTAAATCAGGTTTAACAGGCATGATATAATTTTAAAGGTATGTAAACAAAGGGGCAAGAAAAGCTCGTAATCACAGAGCTTGTACGAAGTGGGCAGCAAAATATCACAGGGGCTAATGTTAATATTAGTTTTAATATCATGGGACATGGGAGAGGTAAGAGTAACATATTCACTGAATTTTGCAGATAAATGGTGACCAACAAGTAGATTCAAATGCTTCTGAGGACTCATAAAGACAGCCTTATTTAAACTGTTGAGAAAGTCGTTGGCTGACCTCACAGGGACGTAAAGGTAGAATAACCCAGAGAGGTGCCAAGACCATTGCCTCCAGCAGGAGAAACCGGCTTGTCATCTAGGCAGCCTCTTGTGCACTCCTGTGGCAGTCTACAAATTGAAACTCTGTAATCAGATTTGATCAAGAAAAATGGCTAAAAATCCAAATGCATACTGCGCTAATTCTTTCTTTTGTAAGAGTTCTTGCCTGTCCCTTTACTAATGTGTGTTGGCGTGGGTTACGGATCCGTTGTAACGATGTCACCCCAATATGAGTATAGATCGTTCACCTTTATTAGTCAGCAAAACAAGGTTTATATAGCAAAGCAATTACAGCATCTGAT
>Ga0065711_1046511_pt1 | contig 12851 bp, 4 predicted proteins | sample Hoacrofraction12_FD_59098 | JGI IMG/M metagenome (GOLD analysis project Ga0065711, IMG submission 59098) | Hoatzin crop microbial communities from Cojedes, Venezuela - Epithelial fraction 12 v2 (version 2) | ecosystem: Host-associated > Birds > Digestive system > Esophagus > Crop | place...
CCTCTGTGGGTCATCTAGTCCAACCCTCCTGCCAAAACAGGGTCACCTACAGCAGGCTGCACAGGACTGTGTCTAGGCGGGTCTTGAAAATCTCCAGAGAAGGAGACTCCACAACCTCCCTGGGCAGCCTGTTCCAGGGCTCCGTCACCCTCAGAGGGAAGAAATTCTTCCTCATGTTCAGACGGAACTTCCTCCACTTCAGTTTGTGCTCGTTGCCCCTTGTCCTGTCGCTGGGCACCATGGAAAAGAGTTTGGCTCCATCCTCCTGACACCCACGCTTCAGATATTTATAAGCATTTATAAGGTACCCTCTCAGCCTTCTCTTCTTCAGGCTGAACAAGCCCAGCTCCCTCAGCCTCTCCTCATACGAGAGATGCTCCAGTCCCCTCATCATCCTTGCAGCCCTCCGCTGGACTCTCTCCAGTAGCTCTTCATCTTTCTTGAAGTGGGGAGCTCAGAACTGGACACAGTACTCCAGATCGGGCCTCACTAGGGCAGAGTAGAGTGGGAGGAGAACCTCCCTCTACCTGCTGGCCACACCCTTCTTAATGCACCCCAGGATCCCATTGGCCTTCTTGGCAACCAGGGCACACTGCTGGCTCATAGTCAACCTGTCATCCAGGTCCCTCTCTGCAGAGCTGCTCTCCAGCAGGTCCACCCCAAGCCTGTACTGCTGGAGGGGGTTGTTCCTCCCCAGGTGCAGGACCCTGTACTTGACCTTGTTGAACTTCATCAGGTTCCTCTCCGCCCAACTGTCCAGCCTGTCCAGGTCTCGCTGAATGGCAGCACAGCCTTCTGGTGTATCCATCACTCCTCCCAGTTTTGTGTCATCAGCAAACTTGCTGAGGGTACACTCTTAACTCTTCATCCAGGTCATTGATGAAGAAGTTGAAAAAGACTGGGCCAAGTACTGAGCCCTGGGGGACACCACTAGTTACAGGCCTCCAACTAGACTCAGCGCCGCTGATGACAACCCTCTGAGTTCTGCCATTCAGCCAGTTCTCAATTCATCTCACCGACCACTCATCCAGGCCACACTTCCTGAGCTTCCCTAGGAGGATGTTGTGGGGGACAGTGTCGAAAGCCTTGCTCAAGTCGAGGCAGACAACATCCACTGCTCTCCCCTCATCAACTCAGCCAGTCATGCCATCATAGAAAGCTATCAGATTGGTCAAGCATGATTTCCCCTTGGTGAATCCATGTTGACTACTCCTGATAACCTTCTTTTCCTCCACTTGCTTCATGATGACCGCAGTATAAGACTGTCTCCTCCACTTAACACAATTTGAAATGGACAATGTCAACCATGGATTTCTGTTATGAGTGAAAGGCCAAATATTTTAAATTTTAGCTTTCTAAACTATAGGACAGAGGGATTACAGTCTATTAATAATTCAATTTAGTAAAAATTAGGAATACGGATGACGATTTCTATGTCCTTTGCTTCATTGTATTGAAATAATGCTGTAGAAGAGAAGGTCAAATGCTTTTTCCATTTCAGTGAATTCATCCATGATTCCACCAATGTTCCCTTCAATTAACAATGTTGCCAGCATTTTTCTTCCCTTTTCTGGGACTGTTTCCTGATATGATTTCAACTAAAAAAACATCACTGTTTGGAAATGGGAATGTGATAAATTCAGATAGCTCTACTTCCTGCCTATGTGAAATCTGGCTCTGAACTTGTTAGGACCCTTACTCTTACGGATTTTTGTGAAGAAGAGCTCTCAGGACAAGTATGGCCTAGTAAAGATCTATCTGGGTCAAAAGATTTCAACAAAATTCTCTGTACTTCGTATGAGTCGGTTCTAGAAGACATATATTACCATATATAATTGATGGAAAAACTAAATGACTCCAAGGTTTGTTAGACTGAGAGAAATTTCCAAATTTGTGAGTAAACTCTCTGAAAATCATAAAGCATAAAGATAAAGAAAGCAGAGAAAAAATGATTTTACAATGTGCCAGAATACCACATTATAACCTACAAAAATAAGCATGACATAAGAAAGATATGGCCAAAAACCAGAGAAATAATTGTGAAGAACACTTTCTGTACAAGAGGAAATGAAATAGTTTAACAGGACTGGTAAAAAGGAAAAAAATGTAAATAATAATATCATTCCTGTTACTTCAAGCTTGTGTACACTTCAGGGTATATTATAACTTTTGACATTTACTTACAGTAACTCTTTGATGCAGTTCCGCTTTTGTTTCCTCGTCTTCTCGCAGGTCATCAGCAATTGAATTAAAATCTGACTGCCACTGAGATACAAACTCCTGCTTAACATCTGGCCGCTTCAAATAATCTTGGAATTTTTTTCTGTAGATTATGGTAAAAAAAAATTTTGGTGTTAAAAGACATACAGAATGCCACAGGAAAACTACAAAATATTAATATTAATGTAATAAGCTACTATTTCCACTCACCTAATGTCTGCTAAATAATAAATCACAGAGTGCTGTTCATCCCTTAGGCATCTAAGTATAGTTTTGATGGTATTCACATAGGCATTTTCTACCATTTCCCAGTAAGGTACTAAAAAACCAGGTATCTCCTGTGAATTTTTTAAAACATAAAAACTAATTGACACATTTCTTGTTAACATGTTTAGTTGTAACATTAGCAAATACAAAAAAGATTATTTCATTAAATCATACTATTCATTTTTTTTCCACTATGTATTTCTTTTGTTTTACAACTACTTACAACTGATTATAGACACTGTACCAGCACATAGTCACCAGGGTCACTACTCAAAATATACGGGAAATGCCAGGAGAATACACCTATACCTGTGGTTTTGGATATACTTATAATCTAAGTGAGGAAGAATCAGTACTTAAGTATCCAAATTTGGTGGTACACAACTGTTCACGCTGGTAAAAAACTAAGCTAACTGTCTAGTGGTGCAAAAATGACATTTGACTCACTGACTATCATGAAATGCAAAATAAAGCCCAAGGTCAGAGGAATACAAATGTATTAAATTATCAGAAAGAGATAAACTCATAAAGACATTCACAGCATATGTGAGTTAATTGTAGTCATGCAGGCAAAACTTATAAATACTAGGAAAGGAACAAATAGACAGCACCACTATGCATCCTTTAAATCTACATCTCAAATACTGCATGCAGTCCCAGCTCCCCATCTCATAACATTTACAGTAGAACTAGACACAGACTGAAAGGGCAAGAATGATGATTGAACATATTGAACTGCTCCACATTAGGAGAGCTAAGTAGATTGTGACTGCAGTGGAGAAGTAAAGCAACACTGAGCAAAATTAAGAAGGGAGATGTAATAGATGCTTGTCACATCTTAAAATCCTTCAAATGTTGCTTCTAGAATTGTTATTCATTGTAGCTCCCAATACAAGAACTAGGGTCATCAAATGACACAAGCAAACAACAGGTTTAAAGCAAAGAGATAGAAATATTTTCTCAGAATGAGCATAATTCTGCAGGCTATATTGCGAAGACCAAAAAGTAAATTGCTTCAAAAAAATCAACTAGACATAATCATGGAAGAAAGGTCTACTGGGAGCAACTAAACACAAAGATGCAGATACAAAGTTCCCTCAGGAAACTCCTAACTTTCAGATCATTGGAAGCTAGGAAGATATCCCTGGGGAAAATATGTTAGAAAAAAGTATCCTAGGAGAAAGATCAGTGCAGACTCTCCCCATCCTTAATTCTTTCTACAAGATCCACAGCTGGCCCTTGTCACAGAGAGGAAACTGGCCCAGTAATTTCATAATGTTAAAAAGTATTGACATTTTGGTATTAATGTGCTATTCTTCATTATCATTGTTAAGAATTTAGAAAAAAACAATTACTAAAATTTTAAGGTATGTTTCCTTATCCTACTTATATTAGTAGCAACTGCTATTTTTTTTAGGTGTTTATAATACAGTACTGGTGTATCTTTCATTGAAAAATACTGAAGAAAACAACATGCAATGAGACAAAAGGTTTAGGTACAATATGCATAAAATATTGAGAAAAATATATACTTTTATATCTAAGACTCTTAATCACAAATGAATGTACCTCAGGAAGTGGTTCATCTACATAAATCCATTCATCTGATCCTGGTTCAATTGGTGGTGGTGCCACAGGAATGGGAGGAAGCAGATCTCGAGGTGTAACAGATAAAAGCTTTTTCCCTAGTGATTTTTCTTGAACAGGCCCTTGTATATGAATGTACAGTTAATACTTTCAAATGCATTTTAAGTACCAAAAAACAGAGGGAGACATCTATGTTACTCTAACCAAAATAACAGAACAGATTAAATATTTCATTACTTAGGTGTTGTTCATCAAAACATTTACTAATCAAACCAGTGACATCACAGTCAAGCTTATATTATTCCAGTTAAGCTTATATTTTGGAGGATTGTTATTTTTCTAAGACCATCACTGTGAGAGAAACAGGAAGATAATTAATTAGTATGTATGCATATGAAACAAATTCTTTGCCTAGTAAACCAAGGCCAGTGGTGTTACTACAATCGGTATTGATACAATCGGTGTTGATACAACCTAAGATTCATTATAACTATCATGATTTCAAGGATCCCCTGCTTAAAGGACAGTTGTAAACACTTACAGCTTCCATGCTAGACTTGGCAAAGGGTGAATCAAGAAAAACAAACACTGAAGAAGAAACAAACGTACAAATTGAGCTAAATCTGGCCTAATATCGAAAATACACCCTAATCTGAGGAGAAGATGGGAAGTATGAAAGATGACAGATGGGAAAAAAGAAAGAGATAGAAAAGATCATGTGGTAGAGAAAGAATCAAGTGAAAAAATAACTCTGCTAGTCTATAGTATAGCAAAATAATATTGAAAGTAATTAGCAGCTTCAGAGCACGATTCCACCCTAGGATCTGAACTGAACTCTGGAAAGAAATCAGCGCCTCCTCAGTGACCATAGAAGGACCCTACAACAACTAGATTTTTAAGTTAACATGCCTTCTGGCCAGCTTTGCTGTGGATTTGAAAACAGTGGAAGGAAATAAATAGGCTTGCATTAAACCACTGTTGTAATCATCTTGTCTTTCTGTTTTTTAAAAATGCTTAACATTTAAAGAATGGATGTGTTTTCTTTTACTTTAAGTGTGACAAATCTGCCTCTGAAAAACAGTGCTTCATTGGAATAACTGCTAGCATTCTCCTGATTTAAGTTTCTAAAAAGAAGAAAACTGTTGGCCACATAACATATTCCAACTACTTCAGCTTCTGATAAATAATTTGAGAACTAATCTCTGGATTTTGCTTTGCCATGCCACTCCCAGAATGTTATTGATGTCTGACTAATTAATGTACATTCTTATACCTCTGTTCCACTTACATAAACCAAGTAGTGAAGGATAGCTTAGAATCTATCAACACAAACAGGAAATTAGACAATATTAACTGACCACGGGGATTATTCCTCCATAGGGAATAAGCAGGCCTTACAGTACTTCTACAGGATAGCTGGATTGTAAACAGAACAATCCCAACTCCATTTGCATTAACAGGAATTTTGCCATTGACTCCAGCAGGGCTATGAATTATATGAAAAACCCCATTCCAGCCAGGTAGTTCTTTGAAAAGACTCCATCCAATTTTCTGTAATGTGTGATATTTCCTGTACTTTTTCATGAACTTGAAGCCTTGTGCAGTAGCGGTCTAAATTCATACTGTTGAGTGCTTTTCAAGCTAACACTTTTATGTTTTTCAGTTGTTCACAGAAGACACATCAAGACAATCAAGACTTTCTTCTAATAATTATGAATAACACTTTTTTTCCAACTAATAAAGTAGGCTTTTTTTCAGTTCTACTAACCCTGGTTTACTTGATGCATCATTTTCCTTGGGTACTTTATCTTTTTTCCTTTTTTATTTTTAAATTATTCTTTTCTTTTGGGTGATTAAGAGGAAAAACGGAATAAAGATGCACCAAAACAGATGTCAAAAAGACTCTGAGTCATGCACTTTTTTAAGCTGCTGCTGATATATGAATACATGTTGATAACGTCTTTCCTATATAATTATGCTATCCCATATGGTAAAAATGCTAGTTTTAATATTTAAACCAGGAAGAAAGGACCGAATTTATTCCCTTTACTTCAGGGAGTTTAAATACATCCAACTGACACTTTATTTTAAACCTTTTAAAATTTTTGTAAATTAACTATTAGTGTTAATGATAAAACACAAAGTCTTTTCTTACTGCACCGTAAAAAGTAGGAACAAGGAAACTTACTTCTATTCTGTTTTTTGGCAATTTCTTCCATTATAACTTTCTTCACTGTTTCACATACGAGACTTTCTTCTGCCTCTGCATTGACTTTCACTAGAATATTCTGATGGACGGAAAACCATTTCTCTAATTTTGGCCATGTGTCTAGAAAGTCTGAAATTCTACAAAAATCATATTAATATATAAAATTAAAATCTAACTGCTAGAAATCATTTTCCTAAATTAATGAAAAAAAAGAAAGAACTGAACATCTAATTCAACACTAAAACAAATACAGCCAATATTTATTTGCAAAATGATACTCTATCCACATCAACCCCTTCATTTTCAACATAGGAAAATTTTCAAAATCCTACTGTTAACTAGTCTTACGTATTTCTACTCTTTCTTGTCACAAGCTAAACCTATGCTTTCTTATATCAGAACTAAAACAATAATAGTCAATAATATAATAGATCAATTAGCTAATTATTTTAAATACTTGGAAACAAAACTTGATTTTGCTATTTATGTAAAGTTAAATATCTAATGATTCAATAAAAAATACACTAATTCTTTTTTATAAATGTAGAAGTGGAAGATACCATTTTAGAAAATCTGTAACTGAAACCAAGTGCGTTTCACTCAAGGGCGGTCACATGATATATGACATACCTCTGACATATATATATGTATAGATACACATACATATGTATATCTATACATATGGTTCACGCAATATATACCTGGAGAAGAAATTCTCCTTGGAAGAATACCTTGTAAAAGCAAAACCCATGAATTCTTATCTTCTAGGATTATTTATATTGTGCCAAAAGTCAAAGTACTTATTTAGGCTCCATGTTAGAGGAACTCCTAAGTAAAGACTTAACGTTAGGCATATCAGTACTATCATAGATCACTTATGAGATTCAGATTAGTTACGTGTCTAAATATCTGTCTGTGGCAACTTTTTTGTACTTTGCGTAACATACCTATGTAGTGCCTGCTCCCTGGCTAAGTCAAGCTTCTCTTCTAGCATTTCAGCATCTGAATTTTGATTGTTGTCCTCCTGTTCAATCTGAGATGACTTTGATTTGTCTGCTGTGTGGAAAACAGCATATATGAGGATATGCTGAAAAAGGTAACTATGCAGGTATTTACCCTAAGTAAGATAATTATCAACAGAAAATTTTCAGTGTTACGTATTCTTACATTTCTTCATCTAAAAGTTGGGTGCCAAACTTCCTGAAAGAAAGCAGAGGCCAGAGAAAATCATATAAATATAAAATAAAGCTGGAAAGGACCTGAAGACAGTGTCTTGCCTCTTCCTTTGTTTAAATGCAGAGCCAACTATAGCATTAACATTTCACAACAGATGCTTTGCAGTCATGGAAATACCTCCAGTTGCAGAGATGGAGTGTTACTGCAGGCAGACTATTTCACACTTATCTGTTCTAACAGAAGGTATTTTCCCAGTCTAATCTTAATCTTCCTTGAAGTAACTACTCCTTTTCACAATAATGGGCAGATATTCCACTGCATCTGAAGACTAGGTATTCCTAGTCTTTAACTGATTAGAAATAAGCCATTTTTTATAGACTTCTGATTTTTGTATTGTTCTTTCGAATTTTCTGTGATCACACCATATCTTATGAAATAAATTCTGTTTGGATTTCTGAGATTATATCAGGTATTACCACATTTTCAAAGTGTTTTGGCAATGCAAGGTCTTCAAATCAACAAGAATTTCAAGTGTCTACAGATTTATCTTTACTGTATTGTTAGCAAAAGCTCTAATGATTTTGCCTCATCCTCAAGCCTACCAATACATATAAGCTAAAGGTAAATGGTGCTTTAATTCAAGCCATGTGCCATGTAAGTGCTACAGTGAAAACAATGAAGCCATATCTCCTTATAATGTGTACAATACGGGACACTTTCATGAAAGAACTCCTGTTTCATCAATGTGAGTAAGGGCAATGAAAAATGCATGGTCTGAAAATGAAACTGCCCTCAAAAAGCTTTTGATGCCTTTGCCATTTTTGGCCAAAACTGACTATTTGATTGCTCACTGATTAACTAAAGACAAGACAAAGGCAGTAATCAATAGTGATTGAATGTTGGCACTGCCAGGGAATGTGTGCTGGCACACCCCTTCATTTATCCTTTCCTTCATCCCTTTCCACAGGTATCTCCTGGAGAAAAGTATTATTTACACATACTCATGCGTAATGAGGCGTGTTTGTGTATCTGCTGTAACTTGTGTTTTCTCCACCTGCTGTTTTATGTGATATCTAACAACAGCCACTGTGCTATCTCAGCTGCAGTGAGAATTCAGTAAAAACACAAAAAAGCAAATACACATGCATTTACACACTTGTGATCTGCCTTTGAGTGAAACAAATAAAAGTATTTGAAATAATCTGGAGGCATCCAAGGTGATAATGCATAATTAATGACTGTGATACTGTAAGATGTAGAGAAATGGTATAATAATGCTATTTTGCTCCAATGAGTAAAACATACAGGTATATTTCGTAAATGATGTTTGGGGATTAACCTGTTATTTACATCTAGTCATATACTTTTTAGATATCTAAAATTAAAAACGGGCCTTAGAAAGGGAGAAGACAGCTGTCCAGAAATTGAAACAATTTCTAATTTCATAATTATTAGGGGGAAATATAGATATTATATAATTATTTTAATCAAAATATGCAACTTGCTATTACATTGCAAAGTACTCAGAATTTAGTCATTTCACTATTACAACAATCTTTACATTCCTCATACATCAGAATCTGCTTGTCATTTAACTTTGTTATAAGCAGTTGGAAACTTACGCTTCAAGTTAGCCATGCGTTTCAGTACCATGGTGTCTGAAATATCCAATAATACAGAAACATCAAATGCAGATGAGGTAACAGGAGGCTTGTCAGGGGCTCTGGGATCTGTAACAAGTGATAACTTTCCCGAATTTGCATGTTTTTCTTCTGGATCAATCCCTGTATAGGCTTTTTCAAATAGCTTTGCTTGATGAACTGTCATTGGAAACCCATCCACAATCCATCCCTTCTCTGGTGGTATTTGGCTAAAAGTAAATGAAGAACCAGAATTATACAACAAATTGACAAAATAATAATAACACCTAAAGAAGAGTTTGCCCTATCTGTCTTTCATTCTGAATTTGGTATATTAAATATCCTGATGAATTCAGAATACAGCAGACACCATTAAAACTTAATCTGTAAAGCAATGGATTTTAAACCAGAAAATAACATCATGCCTAACTAAAAGTGAAAAAAAGCAAAAACAAAACAATTTTTGCTGTCTTGATAAATAAATTTTTCAAAAACAATCTCTGTGCAGACTATGAGTTAAATTTAGTTGGTGGCTGGTCACAAGTTGTGCTCCCCAGGGCTCAGTTTTGGGTCCAGTCTTGTTTAACATCTTTATCAATGGTCTGGAGGAGGGGATTGAGTGCTCCCTCAGTAAGTTTGCAGATGACACCAAGCTGGGTGGGAGTGTTGATCTGCTCGAGGGTAGGATGGGCGCCGCAGAGGGCCCTGGACAGGCTGGATCGATGGGCCAAGGCCAACTGTATGAGGTTCAACAAGGCCAAGTGCCGGGTCCTGCACTTGTGTCACAGCAACCCCATGCAAAGCTACAGGCTTGGGGAGGAGTGGGTGAAAAGCAGAAAAGGACCTTGGAGTACTGGTCGACAGCCACCTGAACATGAGTCTGCAGTGTGCCCAGGTGGCCAGGAAGGCCAGCGGCATCCTGGCTTGTATCAGGAATAGTGTGGCCAGCAGGAGTAGGGCAGTGATCGTCCCCCTGTATTTGGCACTGGTGAGACAGCACCTCAAGTACTGTTCAGGTTTGGGCCCCTCACTGCAAGCAGGACATTGAGGTGCAGGAGCATGTCCAAAGCAGAGCAATGAAGGTACTGAAGGGTCTAGAACACCAGTCTTATGAGAAGCACCTGAGGGAACTGGGATTGTTTAGCCTAGAGATAAGGAGGCTGAGGGGGACCTTATTGCTCTCTACAACTGCCCGAAAGGAAGTTGTAGACAGGTGGGGGTTGGTCTCTTCTCCGAGGTAACACGTGATATGTCGAGGGGAAACAGCCTCAGCTGCACCAGGGGAGGTTTCGATTTGGTATTAGGAAAAATTTCTTCACTGAAAGGGTTGCCAAGCACTGGAACAGGCTGCCCAGGGAGGTGGTCAGGAGTCACCAACCCTGGAGGTATTTAAAAGATGTGTAGGCATGGTACTTAAGGACATGGTTTAGTGGTGGACTGGACAGTGTTAGGTTTGCAGTTAGACTTTCTGATATTAAGGGTCTTTTCCAACCTGAATGATTCTGTGATTCTATGATCAGAAGTGTAATTTCACTATTTTCCCTACTAACTTGCACTGAAGTAACAAACAGCAAAATCTGTTTTGTAACTTTAAAATATACTAATGGTAGTAATATAACTCAGACTATATTCACACAGGAACTAAAGGACTAATTGCACATCAGGGTAGTTGAGACAATTTTCTGTCAAACAAGAGTAGACAAAAAAGGTAATACGATGTATGAATGCTTGGATTATGCATCTCAAAATCTAAAAGCAAAAAATACTAGTATATGCCGTACAGCTTCCAACTAACAAACAAAATAGAGACATTAGTTCTATTTAATGACTACATGATAGTCATGTGTTACTTACCTTCAGTAACATACAATATTCTCTGCATAAATTAGGGCTAGACTCTACTGTTAGGATTCTACCGCTAGCATAAAAAGAACATTAACTGATTTCACTAATTAGCTCCACTTTCCGAGTAGAAGACTCCAGTGTTGAAAGAAATACAGAGAAATAGTTGAATCTGGACTACAAACTGGATAATTACGTCCTAAATAACTGAATAAAAAAAGCTACACAATTTCATACTTAATGGCTTCCAATAGGATGTCAATTAGTAATTCATCAGGAATACTTTTTCCATTCTTCAGCAATTTCTGTGATGCAGCACCAAGCTGGGCACGTACAGATAGCTGTGGAAGAGTGCAGTGTAAGACTAGTATGCTCAGAATGTTCACAATAAAGTTAACAAAAGTATGATTCTACTTTCCATATTCTATTTCTATTTATTTATTTAAACTTATTTTTATTGTGTTATTTATTTACATTTAATATTTATTGTTACCCATTAAGGAGAAATAGTTTCAACTGATATAAAAAAGGCCTAATTTAATTGAAATCTCCAACTGATTTCAATCATTACACCCATGAAGATGCCAGACAGAAACAACGTTGAGAAACAAAGGTTATGAAGGCCAAGAAATAACAAATTAAGTGTCTTGGTTCTAAGCTTATTTGGATTTTCACTATTGTAAATCCACTGACGATTTCCTACAGCAGCATTTAACTTCATTAGTTCTACAGGGATTCTTTTATATCTTAGCTTTCGAAGTTTTTTCCAGTGAGAGCAATAAAGTCAAAGAGATCACTGTAAAATTAAGTATTTTTGAACATAAAGAAAAGAAACCTTGTCATGGGATGAATGACCTGCTCGGCAGCAGCAAGATCAAGAATACATTTTTGCTAACTCAGAAATGACATAGAAAGAAGCATATCTTACATAAATGTGAGATTTATGAAGAAGACATAAAACTTTAACAACATGTACAACTCCAACATACACAGCAATAGAATTTTGTTAATAAACTATTTTATTTTCATATTTTGTACAGAAAATGCTTGCAGTGAGGTCAATATATAAACTCAGAACAATGAAAGGATGTCACTCTTTAAGCAACTTAACCATTTTAACTAACGTGCCTTTATAAACTAGAAGTTAAAATTGGATTACTAACCTTGGATAGGCCATCCCTACTGTGATCTGATTTAAATTCTTGCCCAGATGGATCCTTTCTGACAGGACAGTTGCCTAAAATAGGTACATTATAAAGTATGACAAGTCTATTACTGTTATATTATTATAGATAAACAATAAAAGTATTTGACTCATTGTTCTCTGAACAAATCAATACAGAAGGTATACACAATCATTAGAATCATATGAACATTGATTAATTCACATTGGAAGGAACTTCTGGAGGTCACCTAGTTCAAGTTCAACCTTTTGCTCAAAGCGGCATCAGTTAAAAGGTCATACCAGGTTGCTCAGTTGTCTATCCAGTGCGATACTGAAAACCTCCAAGGACAGAGACTACACTACCTCTTCAGGCAATCTGTCTCAATGCTTGATGATTCTCACAGTGAAAACGCCTTGACTTTAGTCTGCTCAGCAGGGCAACAAGCAGGGCTTTTACAGGTATCACCACAGCAAAAGGAAGGGTAGGGAAAATGTGGGACTGCTGAAAGAGGTATACAAAATGCTGAGATGCTTAACGCCTTCTCTGTCTTGTTTTCTGCTGGTAAAACACACTCAGAAATCCCAAGACCCTGAAACTAGCAAGAAAGTCTGTAACAACAAAGATTTACCCTTGGTGGAGGAGGATCAGCTTAAGGAACATTTAAATAAACTGGAAATATGCAAGTCCAGGGGACCTGATGGCATATACCCACATGTGCTGCGGGAGCTGGCTGATGTCATTGCT
>Ga0065711_1046517_pt1 | contig 12850 bp, 7 predicted proteins | sample Hoacrofraction12_FD_59098 | JGI IMG/M metagenome (GOLD analysis project Ga0065711, IMG submission 59098) | Hoatzin crop microbial communities from Cojedes, Venezuela - Epithelial fraction 12 v2 (version 2) | ecosystem: Host-associated > Birds > Digestive system > Esophagus > Crop | place...
TACACACACTGCACCCCACCTCATCAGCCGGTATCCTTGCATGCACACAGTCCCTCTTCTGACACTGTGGGTGCCTTTTTATCATTTTCCTAGCAAGGGAAAGGAGCTCTGCTCTCTCTGTTTTATCTCACCCACACTAAGGAAATCACATTTTGGTCCATATTACAAGACTATGGAGAAAGTTGAGCTCTAAGAGCAGCTGCCATTCTGTCCTAGTTGCTGCCAGTCACAAGTCAGGCATGCAGCTGAGAGATGCCAAGGAAAATGAGAGAGAAATGCCCCAACTCCTTCCTTACGATGCCATTCGCACTAGCTTTCCACTGAAGCAACCCCCTTGCTTTCTGTGCGGTTACAATAATATATCCCAGCAGAACACAATCACATTCACATGTGTGCACAGCAATGTCCAGCACTTCACTGGATCACATCATGCAGTCCTGCCTCCTTCTCCCATCAGAAACACTGACTGATACCTCAGGGTTTATAGCAAGCTTCTGGCACTCATTTCATATGCAGCCTTAAAATCAAGCAAAGAAGAAACAGAACTTTTTTTTCTTTTAAGTTTTCTTTAGTTCTGGTAAGATACGCCAGTCATTAGTTTCACTTGCTGCTTGGTAACTACTTTGCTTCCACCGCACGTCAGACAGTCTGCCCCCAGTGCTACCTCACAGCTGAGGTACTGACCACCTCCTTTGAAACGCCGACCTCCTCCTCAAAAAACACTCCTGCTTTCTGTTTGTGCACATAGGCAGCAGCACTGGTGAATGGACTTCAGTTATGACTTGGCAAGCTGTACACTGTAAAGTAGCTGCTGCTTCTGTGGGATAGGAAGAAAGGCGGTTGTGATTCATAATGAATATAAAGGTTGTCCCAGCAGCAATATGGCTTATCTCCATGCTGACAAGAAGTAAGGTTGTTGGAAAGAAACACAGGGATATATCCCACACATGCTCTCAATCTGTGTTAATTAAATGTTATTTAGTTTTACTATCAGTGAAGCTTAGGCACATTACTGAAACCTCTAAGATCCAGTTCTGATGCCATACTGATTTGAATCACTTGTAATAATCTTATTTTATTGAACCAAACACAAGGTATTCTGAAAAGAAAAGGAAAAATAAACTAACATTTTTGCTTGCAGCCTTGTAATTTCCCTGAATCATGCTGTGTTGTTGACTTTTAAGCAAAAGTCTTTATTGAAATCCACTGGAAGTTTTATTTAAGAACTGGTAGCAAGATATGGGTAATTGACTTCAGTACAATTACTCCAAGTTGTACTGCAGAAGTCTAAGAATCCAGTCCTGAGTCCCTCATATAAGCTTAGGCATGCTTAAGACACATGATACAAATAAGAGACAATGAATCAAGCAAAAACGTATACAGGAGTCCTGCGGAACCTGTATGCACCTCTCTTCTTTTGGCTTTCGGATCTGTGGGTTTAATTCAGACTCAAAGATACAGTCAATTTAAAGGTAGTTCATTTTCCTTGCGTGTGAAAGTTTACCTGAAAACTGCTGTCGTTGCATTACAGATTACATTTTTTTTTATTTTTTATGATGTTTTGGAAGAATGCCTGCCTCTTTACTTTTGTCAGAATTCTTTAATTAATTTCATTAAAATCCAAATAAGGTCACTGAAATATAAACAAATGGTTAATTTTCCTCTGCTGGGATGTTTCAGTATTTTGGGAATATTTTATGCCAAGTCACTTGCCAAAAGGCAAGCCACTTGCAAAGCAGTGTGCATGCAGCAAATCATCACAATGCCCTGCGGGACCAATCTGAGCCCATCAAAATCCACTGGAGTCTGTCTACTGACTTCAGAGAGTTTCAGTGATAGTCCTCAACGTCCATTTTCTAAATCTAAAGAATCATTAGGCCTTGCAAAACTCCCATTACTGCCTGCACTTTAACAGACTCAAGAAACTCCCAGAACAAAATATAACTAAAGGTTGATGCTGTGCTGTCCTATCCTATTTCCCTTCCACACTGCTGACCACGAGAACTGCCACACATATGCACTGCAGCAACTGGAATAAATTGCAGAGATGGGGAAGTGTTGAGGTGCTGACAAGTCGAAGATCTGAGAGCAGACGCTACATTAAAAAGAGGGCTTTTTGACTGTGAAATAACACCAAAGCCAGGATTAATCCAACAAACAGAGGTAGTTAGTACATATCAAGTGGAGTTCAACACTGGGAATGCAGACCAGCAATACCCTGGGAATTTTCACTGAATGTCAAATGTTTCCAGAATTCTAACAGTTTGTGCAACCGAGGCCCCCAGGTTTGGGACCCAACGGCTGAAATCAGATTGCCAACAGCTGAGATCCGTAGAAGTCATCACCATTAAAGGATTACCTTCACTGAAATAAAAAATAAAGATTGCTAAAATGAATTCTGAAATCAATGGAGAATGTATTTTGTTTCCCTGGAGTCTGGACCTCTCTATCTTCAGAGCAAAGCAGCAAAACCCACTTTCCTACCAAGCAGTATCAGCACTGCCAGAAAAGTCTAAACGTCTTGTTATAACTGTTGTAGCATACAATGCATATTTACTCTGTATAGGGAAAATCAGTTGAATGTTTTTGCATAATTTAAATTAAGCTTGTTCATACAGGCATTACCATAATTTAAAAAAAACAAAACAAAACAAAACAGAAAACATTAAGTAGAAGTACCATGTGGTCTGAAAACTGACCTACTGTTTTGGCTGTTAGTTAACTTCATTTTACACTCACTTGTCTTTTTGGTGCAGACAAATGCTGGAGAAACTCCATACTTGAATAGTAAAAAAATGTAAATTGCTTAACTATATCACCAACTTCTATAAGCACTCAACATACATAATTTTGTTCACAAGGTCTTCTAAAGAGGGATGCATTGTGAATACCTGTGCAAATATTCATGAATATTACAATTGGACACAAGTGGTTTACCAAGCTATATTTAGAGTGGTCAAGCATCTTTCTCAGCTTAGACCAGGGAATCTCATGCTGGGGAGCTACCAAGAGGACGTACACCTCCCTTGGGCACAGCAGCAAAAGCAGGTGAACATAGCCTAGAAGAGTTAGACACGTGCCACAGACATACTCACCACAGAAGCTGCTGCTTGCACAATGGCGGTTACGTGAGCAAAGTGGGCTTGAGAACCCCTTTCCTGGGTGCTGTGTACAGTGAACAACCCCTTACCCAAGAAGCACAAGCTGAGCTGTCACCTCACAACAAAACCATTTTATGCAGTTTGAAGATCGAACCTAGGTGTTCTAATCTCAGCATTAAATATTTGGAAAGCTTTTATCTGTATATCTACAGTATACACTTTTAAAGAGCAGAAGAACATTTCTCATCTGAAATAAAGAAATCAGTTTAGACTTCAGTCAAACTATTTACATTTTCTCAGCTATCTCCAGGTCCGAGTTCCCCATTCCTTATCTAATTCTTTCTATTTTGTATCTGTTAAGGAATGACACATTTGCCCACCCCTATTTTTGTCCACTCACTCAAGCAAGAATATGAGAAAACTGGTAATAATCGTGAGAGGAATGAAAACCCTTTCATACAACGAGAAACTTGCCAAAATGCTTGGCACCCCTGTAAATTATTTCTTCCTGGAACATAGCGGGAAGAAGATGGCTTTGACCCTTTATACAAAAGTCTGACATCTTCTTAACAAATATCTCCAAGCTATAGCAGCTAACACATATTTATGTGTCAGATGGCTCAGAAGAATTGATTAGGTTTGCTAAGGTTCCAGTTAGGAAACTGCGACTACAATCTCTTTTTTTCCCCTTCCCTCACCGTTCTCTTGCATAACAATTTTTTCCTTATCATTGCTCATTTTCATGCAGAGCATGTTTGCTTATTTGCTATGGTCAGTAGATACTTTAATTACTTCAAAGGTGAATGCATTTGAAGACGTTTGGCTCTCATTTCAGGTAAGAAAAACAATTAATACAATGTTTTTAGAACTGCATAGGAAAAAATGTCAGAAATATGAGTTGCCAACACCCAAAAACCAGATACATTAATAAATACACTGTTTACTTTGCCTTGGCCTAGACCTTTTTCTAATGAACACAGTAGTGGCAACAAGTTAACTTACTCGCTACCGAAGTCTCATCAGAGGTTACTGTGCAGTTATTTATCAACTGCAAACCTACAACTTCATTACTGCAATTATGTAGTAACCATCCAATTGACTCCTGGGGGAAACGCATATTGCTCTTGCGCTTCCTGCTCCAATACACATTTAGTTTTAAATTTCTATTGTTGCTATATACGTGACACTGTGGCACTTACAAGACTGTTTAGAGATCAGAATCTCACACTTACTGACACTGGGCAATCAAATAACATAAGAACGTATGCGTAGCCTCAAGAAGCTGTTGTTGCTATGTAAGAAATGTATTTATTGTAAAACAAAATCAAAGGGAGTAAGACAGAGAACCCCTGTGTGCTGTAGATTTTCCCTGCCCTTTCAAGATGGACAAGAGGAATTGGATCATGAGCTAGCATCAATCACTGTAATTTCAATTAAACCCATGAAGTATCACCAACCCACAAGAAAACTGCCTCTCTTTCCATGACATGACGTACATTTAAAAAAAAAAAAAAAAAAGAAAAAAAAAGCAGAACCTTGATATAGAAAGTAATAGGAGATACTGATACAGTCTGTCCGTACAGATGCCAGTCTATTCTGATAGACGTAAAATTCACTACTAGTCCAAAACTGCTACAGCTATTTTACACTAAATCGAATCAATAGCTAAGTAAATTGAGGCACTGAACAGCTGAATCACTTCTGAGTGTCTCCACCTCCAAGAGAGGCACCAGCACTGAGCCTCCTGACGGGCAGCGTGCAGACCGGGCTCTTGGCAGTCTGCTGGTGGTCCCCAGGGCTGGCCGGCGCGCAGAGCTGCACGGCTGCGCAGCCCTACACCACAGCCACTCTGCGGGCAAAGCCAATGTTCCAGAGGCAGCGCAAGCACAGAAAGAGAAACTTTGCTCTTTGGCCTTCTAAAAGAAGCTTAATATTCTTTTTATTACGGAAATGTAAATAAATGGGATAGAAATTCCTTTCCAGATACAGGTCAAAGAGAAACACTTCCGAGAAATGCAAGAAAGATGTAACAGGGTCCCTCCTGATGATTCGCAGCCAATAGGACTGCCCTGAATTCCAGCAAGACGAGTCTGTTCCTTCCCTCAGAACCACTTCTGGGAATACTTTTATTGCCCTCATCCTCTTTCAGATTCCCCAGTCTCTTCAAGGGCATGTAAAAGAATTGCTTGGCAAATAGAATTTAATTGTATTAAACGGAAAATTAATCTTTTCCCCCTAGATATCCTGCATAGTCTCGCCACACCAGAAAACAACTGAAAATATAGCCACACATCAACTGGCGTCTCACTGTAAAAAGTTATTCCAGGATATTGGCTTCTGTCCAAAAGGTAAGAGTAACAGAGGTAATTTAAATATGTTTGAACACAGGAACAAATGCCTAAGCTCTGTTGCTCTCTTTGTCAAAACCCATTCTTTCAGAAAATCATTTTCTTTACCCATTGGACAACAAAATGCATTGTCAAGAAATTTTATAGCAATAATTATAAAAGATGTCCATTTGAACCCATTGAGGTCTTACTGATTTTATAACACCCAGCAGACCTCCCCGCAGGAGAACACTATATTTATGTTAGCAATATATGCTAGAATTGAGATCGTAAAATTAAATGACCACATAGAACTGTCATTTATATGAAGAGTGCCTACATATGTGAAGGCTGGTTTATCTTGCAAGATAGGGTAGTACTAAATGGTCCACTCTCAGTGAATGCTTTTAATCACGCATTTCTTCACTGTTTCTGCAATATTACACTTGAAGGACTGGTAAGCAGTTTGCTATGAAATGTTAAATGGCTACTGGCAGTACAAGCCCGATGGAAGTCCCCACTAAAATAGAAGTACAGTACATATTGTATGCAATTGTTTTATGAGAGACATTATGGTTACTAGAATAACATTTCACCATTACCAACTGCTGAGAGAAAAGTCATTAAGATATTTGGCAAGCCAGTGTAATTTTTCAGCAGAACTACAGTACAAGACCTCAGAATAGCTTCTGCACTAAAAGGCTAGCTGTCTCAGGAAAACAACTTAAGTCTTTGGTATCATTTTATTCATAGGGGTTTATTTTCAGATTCCAATGAGAAAGTTATTGCTGCTGGAGAGTGGACAATTGAGCCTTAACCCTTATTATAACTGCAATTTCAGAACCACTATAATAAATTCTGCAGCAGTGTTTCCATTAAATAAAATCTCTTTTCTAAAGAGCTTTTACGGTGTGAAGTTTCACTCAGACACTTTTATGAGAGATTTCTTTAAACTATCATTTAAAACTAGAGAGAGATTAACCACATGTTTAAGGATTGTTAAACGCCAAGATGGAAATAAACAAAACTCAAGTCACTGTTGTCACCTCAGCCTCTTCCCATGTTTTTGCAAATACCGCAGCACCAGTAATGAAAATTCATGCCCTTCACAAAAAAATCGGGGTCCATGCTGGACAGAGTTCCCCTCACCACCATCCATGAAGCCAACGACTGCCCATTTTTCCTACTGTCATTAATGTATTAAAGACTGACTCACAAACACACAGATGTCATTCCATCCTGATCATTTCCAGTAAATATGCTTTTCTTCTTCCTAGACCTGCACTTTAATGATGTGCCGAGGCATTGCAGCTTCAAGGTGCAAACATTTCCAACAGAAACAGCCACTCTGCATCACCTAACTAAATCCTTTTCTCTATAACAAGAACAGTAATGACCTATTACAGTATTATCACAAGGTAACAAAACATAAGTAATGAGGCCCAGTGCAACCAAACACTTCTAGTTGTCAATGTTTCCAACGGAAACAATGACTTCTGGTTAACGCGAGCTGACAGGAGATCTCATGAAAGCCCTGCAAATGATGCAGGCCAGCATTAAACAAGCTGCTATTTTATTCCTGTTTCTTTCTATGAGTCTGACCATGGCAATCGCAAAATGGTGAGTGGTTAGGATTTCCCATTTATCCATTTTGGAAGAAGGCAATTCTGATACTGTATTTTATTAATCTGACATTGTATACCTTCCACACACATTTAACAACAGAAATTAAAATATACTAATGAGATACAAGCTCAAGGAAACATTTACCAGGTGATTCATTTGCCAGCAGAAGAGTAAGTGAGTAGAAGCTCCATCAAATAAAATCCAGTTACTTGATATTACGTGAGAAAGGAATCATGCTGAGGAATATTTGTCTATGAAACTTTGCACTAATGTCTGCATTCCACAGTGTCTACAGAAGAATGCAGTTCAGATGAACAGAGCTTTTCCATTCATTCATTGATGTCACCTCAGTTCAGAAAACTCTATTTGTAATTCTAAAAAAAGATCATTCTAACCTGACAGTTCTCATATTCTGAATAATATTACAGTACGGTTGTTCCCACGTCTGTAACTCTCTATAACACCTTACTATATAAAATTAATTACATAGAAACTTGGTTATTTGCCTGGATCTCTCAGATACTTACATCTCCATCTCATAGTCCCTTCGCTCCTATAAGGTTTCATGCACATGTAAGTGTACAGGTACCTGAAATGCCTCCTAGGGCAGCAGCTTGCTGAAATTCTCTCTCTGAAACTAACAATTTCCAAGACTAAAGCAGAGCAGAATGAAATATTCTAGATTACTTGATAATCATCAGGAGTAATCCCAAAAAGGAAACATGCATCCCAGAAAGCGATGGTGGAAATTAACTTATTCTCTAGTAAAACCATATAAATACCAGCTGAATTGAAACTTCTGGCCAAAGTCGTTCTGTTCAGAAAGACAGGTCTCCCATTCCTACCATAACTTTCTATGCTTGCATCATTATAGCTCTGATTTTGCAAATGTTTACATATATGCTTGATTTTGCCATTATTGGACCATTACTTGTCTTCCCCAGCACAGAAATAACTTCCAAGAGTAAAATTGTCCTCCTGCCACTTGAAGAGATGCTTACGTCACTGTCAGTTTTCATCCTCATGTCCATCGCCTCTTTCTGCAATTGTTAAGACTACTCCTGATGATTACCAACTGATTTCTGACCAGCTGTAGTTCATTAATGCATTTAAATTGATGGCAGGTATTGATAGCTGGGCAAAAAATTTAGAAGTATGGACCAAGACTTTTAGAGACACAACAGAATATAAAAGAAATTTAAAGACTGGAAAGATAAAAATAGTTACTAGAACTCAAGAGATGAACTCCACAACTCTAATGTTATTAACATATTGTTGGGTTTTTTTTTTAATAAAGCATTAGAAAAGCAAACTTCTTTTTCTTACACAAATAATGGCCCAGAACTCAAAGGAACTGCCATTATATCATTAAATTACTTATCGTTCATCAGAAAACTAATTTTCAGAACTTTATTCTGCAAATTAGCTGCAACTGTATACACAGAGGTGTCAACCTTTGTATTTAATTCTCATACTCATTTGAATTCCACAAAATTAATAACTTCATTTATTAAAGATGTATTTTTACTTTCCTGCCTCCTAACTTAATGAGTATGCTTGTGTTAGAACCAGACAACCAAATCAGATATGGGAACATGTATATCCATGCACTGGAAAAAAGTGTTTTCCCTTTGGTCTTAACAATGAATAAATTTTGCTTTTAAAATGAAATTCAGTTATCAACATTTTTTCTTAGGAAAAAAAATATTCTCTTTCTTAAGACGTTTAAGAATAATTGTGAACATACACACAGATAAACAGAAAAGACTATTTTGTCTTTAAAGCTCATCTGTTGTGCCAGAAGGGTGTGCTCTTCATCATTTTTAATTTAGAATGCTAATTTTGCAAAATCTGAGAATTCAGAGATAGTTCTTCAAAGCCTCTACTCTCATTAGCGTTTTCTCGGACAAGTTAACAACATTAACAGTTTTTCTATCTATTTCATTTGACTTTTCACTGTTATTTTTCAGGGTCACACAAGAAAGGAAAAAAATCCCTGAACTTATAAACATTTAAAAAGAGGTTGCTAAAACTTCCCTCGTTGAACTGAAAATATCAGAGCCAGTAAATGCTTCACCAGGCTTTCTAAAAATTCACCATCATTTCAATATCACTTGGCAAAACCAAAACTAAATTATGCCTAAAACATAATACATCGAACGATATAAATGAATTAAACTTAACATGAGTAGTTCCATTAGCCATTCTAATGTTCGTATGCAGAAGTACACACCTTCTGTATTTTCTTACGCAACCTCCAATGCGAGTGACCGCCAGTTATCAAAATCTTCATGTTTTAAAAACTTGAACATTTTCACATGAAACATGAAGGAAGACAGTGTTGGCTCTTACGCCACTTACAAAGCATATCCTCAAAAGACATTGCTCTCATCGCTGTAAAATCTTGAATGTAGTTCTGCAAACTTGAATGTAGTTCTTCAAACTGGCCACACAAACCGCTGCCTCTTTTTTACTAGCTCTTTTAGCATCATCATAATGCTGAGCAGCAATAGTTCCAACAGAATTTAAGAAAATACACACTTCAGCCCAAAAGTGGAGTTGGGATAATGTGATGAGTAAACAGGATTACTCGTTTAAGCAGTCAAAGTTTGCCAGCCATGCAAACCCTAAGGAAAACTTAATTGAAGTCAATAAAGAGGAAGGGAAAACACAGAAAAATTGAGCAATAAAATTTGTGCAAAGCAAAACATGAACTGATCAGTTATCAGTGCCTGTGGGATACTTCTGCAAATGTAAGGCTTCAGCCTACAGCATGCTGGGATGGATTCCGAGCTTCATGAGTTTATCATGTACAGACCCCACTTAAATCAATGAATTTATGCTGGATTTCCGATGCTAAAACTGATACAGAATATTGCCCATTTGAATAAAACAATGATTGCTGCCATGCCCTTCTGAAGACTTGAAAGAAAAAATGAATCCTCCCCAGATTCATTTCACTATTTCGACAGCCTATTTGACTATTCCTTTTACACAGAATTTAGAAATTACGAAGATGCGGGACCCAACTCTCTTCCTTGCTATAGAAATTTAATGCTGATAAAACTGCCTATAAGTCCACTAACAGGCAGTGAATATTTATTGATACATAATGGAGAATATTCAGGTTCTTAATTTATCACCTCATTATTTTCTTGTTATATTTCTTCTTCACATTATGTACTTGGGAGCATTAATCAGGTCACATTCAAAAGCTTTCAGATATTATCAGATATTTATCAACCATCTAGCACAGACTGAAAGCAGTTATCTGATACGAACTTACTAAATTCTGAGAAGCTTCCTGTAAAAATGGGAATTGAATGTATTTTAAAATACAGGAGAAGAAAGTCACACAGCTGCTCAAAACTTTATATAAAACCTGGAGCAGCAGCTGATTCTCCTTCCTAACTGTCCTTCTCTTATGCCATCAAGTCAGCATCCTTCCTTTGGAAACTACAGGGCATCTACAGGGCTGCATAAATTTCACAGCTAATTCTTTTGTACAGGGAAAATAATCTATATTCCTTTCAACAGTGTACTGCTGTAGCAATCCAGGTGGGAACTTCACCGCTTGCTGCAGCTTTGCTACTAACTTTATTGCTGACTCCCGAAAGGGGCAAGGTTTGCATTCCCACTGCCTCAGCAACATCACTCTGCATTTTGCACAGGCTGGTTTGTCATCAATCCTCAGGCTGTTGGCCACAAGCCAGCTCAAAAAAGTGCTGTTCAGGTTGCCAAAACACCAAGTCTCTGGATTTTAACAGCCTTGTTCAACAGCATTTGCAGTGCTCGTTAACATGCAACAGTTGAATGTGCGTCAGACTCAGACTTGATGTAATAACATGTCACTTAGTTTGAAGCATTTAATTTCAATTTAAACTACAGCAAACTGCTGCAAATCCCAGAGAAATAAATCTCTCATGATGCAACAGGAACTGGCTGGTATCTCAAGTGGGTTTCATGCACAACTCCCTTTTTAAAGGAACCATTTGGGCTGAGGAAGGAATTTCTTTTGTCAGAGAACTGACATGGCATGTGGGCAGCAGCATCACTGCCCAGTTTCTTATTTAAACAGAACAAGGATGGGAATTTAAAACTAGGAAATAACAAAAAATACTCCAATGTTGTTGCAAATAGCATACTAAAAGATCCCAATTTTTTCAAACTGAAGGAAAGACTTGATATTACTTGTAGGAGAAATAGAAGCCACTGGAGTTTTACAGAGCAAGGCACCTCGCTGAGCTGCAACCATTCCCTCCGGCAGACGGTCCAAAGGAAAATATATACAAGAATTAGGTTAAAAAGCACAAAGCTAAGCCTATGTTTCTACAAGGTAAGCTGGGAGCCACCCACTAGACCTATTTAATAACTGCCATTTAAAAGCATATAGTTAGCTTCACCCTTTTCTCTCTACTCTTGCAATTGATAAAAACGAAGTGATGTCACTTTGAGAGCAGTCACTATATGTTGGTGCTCCATTAACATGCAAAACCGAGATTTTAATTTTTCTCAATGATACCACTTCAGAGTTTACTTGAGGAAATCCAATCACTACTATAAGTTACCAGTGCTGTTCAAAGAGATTTCACTGTTATTTTTCAAAAAGTTGTTTTACATCTATTTAAAAAATGCAATATACTCCTTCCAGGAAATTCTTTCATAGTTTTGCAGAATTCTGAGACATGGTACTCTTGATCAGAAAGGGAGGCAGGAAGACAAAAGAAAAGATTAAAACTGTAGAAGTCACCTTTGCAGGTCTTTGGGACAACAGCAATTGATTCCACTGTTCCATATGACAAATACAGTTCTAAAATAAAATTTTGTTTTAGTTTGGCCTGGATAAATGCCAGGTGCCCACCAAAACCACTTGATCACTCCCCCTCCTCAACTAGACAGGGGAAAGGAAATATGATGAAAGGCTCAAGGGTCGAGATAAGGACAGGGAGAGATCACTCAGCCATTACCTCACGGACAAAACTGACTGAACTTGGGCAGACAAAGGAGTTTAATTCATCACCAACCAAATCACAGTAGGACAATGAGAAACAAATCCAGATCTTAAAACACCTTCCCCCCACCCCTCCCTTCTTCCCGGGCTCATCTTCACTCCCTTTTCTCTCCCTCCTCCCCCTGAGCGGTGCAGGGGGATGGGGAATGGGGATTGCAGTCAATTCATCACACCTTGTCTCTGCCGCTCCTCATCCCTCAGGGGGAGGACTCCTCACACTCTGCCCCTCCTCCAGTGTGAGGTCCCTCTCGCTGGAGACAATTCTCCACAAACTTCTCCAACATGAGTCCTTCCCACGGGCTGCAGCTCTTCACAAACTGCCCCAGCGTGGGTCCTGCCCACAGGGTGCAGTCCTTCAAGAACAGGCTGCTCCAGTGTGGGTCCCCCACAGGGTCACAAGCCCTGCCAGAAAACCTGCTCCAGCGTGGGCTTCTCTCTCCACGGCTCCACAGGTCCCGGCAGGAGCCTGCTCCAGTGTGGACTCCCCACGAGCTGCAAGGGAAGGCGGCTCACTGCTCCGACATTTCGGGCACCTCCTCCCCCCCCTCCTTCTTCACTGACCTTGGTGTCTGCAGAGCTGTTTCTCTCACATTGTCTCACTCCTCTCTTTACACTGCCGTTTCACCACAGAGGTTTTTTTCTTCCCTTTCTTCACTGTGTTATCCCAGCGGCACTACCACCATTGCCGACTGGCTTGGCCTTGGCCAGCGGCGGGTCCGTCTTAGAGCCGGCTGGCACTGGCTTTATCAGACATGGGGGAAGCTTCTCACAGCTTCTCACAGAAG
>Ga0065711_1046518_pt1 | contig 12850 bp, 10 predicted proteins | sample Hoacrofraction12_FD_59098 | JGI IMG/M metagenome (GOLD analysis project Ga0065711, IMG submission 59098) | Hoatzin crop microbial communities from Cojedes, Venezuela - Epithelial fraction 12 v2 (version 2) | ecosystem: Host-associated > Birds > Digestive system > Esophagus > Crop | place...
CAAGAGATAGATAGATAGATAGATAGATAGATAGATAGATAGATAAATACACACATATATACATACATGTATCTTTCTCCGTAAAGTGGTTAGAAGCAAGTAGTGGACAGATGAAGCAGCTGGTTCTTGATTAATCCAGGAAATGTGTGATATTTACAAGAATAGACAAAATGTGCCAGAATCTTGACCTTTCTCAAATGTGTACTATCTTCTGGGTCTTATGGGGTACCTGGATGGAAGAAGAGTGGTGAGGAAAGCCTTCTGTCATCTTTGCCTGGCTGATATACTTTCATTTTCTTTCCCCCAGCAAGAACTGCTGTCCATCCATTTGCCTGTCCTGGGAGGGAGCACAGATTCTTACTCTGTGTGGAGCTGAACACAACAGTCTCGGATTGAGTCAAACAGTCCAGTAATTCAACCACCTATATGATCTACAAAGGGCCAAGTGAACATACCTCATCTTTCTTTATAAAATTCTCTGATTACACATTTCTTCACACCAAGTTCAAAGGCCAAGACCTGCTTAATGAAAAAACTTCCAAAATCGGGACTGATCCATCTGAGAAACACATCCACTAAATGTGGATCATCGATCACTAGAATTGCACCACTGAAAAGCCATAGTTTTAAAGCAATGTAAATTGAGGACACAGGAGTGTCTGGCCAAGCACTTGCTGTAGGCCTTGCTTCTGAAAGAAATCAGACCGAGCTCTACTGCATTTAAAATTAACCTTTTCAATACAGTCTTTCCTCAGGGACACTGTTGGTAAATAAAGCAATCAATGCCCATGTATGGGGAGGAAGTCAAAGGAGAGAGGAAGAGAGAGAAAGAGAGATTCACAGAAGTGGTAATTCTTTTTTTTTTTTTTGATAGCAGCAGGAAATAACAGGTGGTGTCATCATGGGAAAAGCTACCCACCTCACAGTATATATCTTAAGGCAGGATTTGTTCCTTTTTATTGCTACACGTCCCCTCCATTTCTCGACTCGTAGTACAGTTAAGCTTTCTGCTTCATGTTGAGCCCATCCTTATTTTGCCACCTCAGAGCCATTTTGTAACATATGGTCTATTAGGTGTAGACGTGCAACCGCTTACATAACTTAAGGCTTGCTGGAGTATAAAGACCAAAGTATATAACAGATGCACAAACAAACACGCGGGCGAACGTGCTGTGGATACAAAATGGTGATGATACTGCTCAGAATCAGATTTATTCTGCTTCTCCTGTGGAGTACACCTGTCATCTGCTGGCGACACGTGCGGCTCCAGCCAGCAAGACTTCCTCATCCAAAACTAAGCTCAGATCTTCCTTCCCTCATTACTGCACTGCAACTCCCCCTCCCATACCTCGTTTGCACAGGGCGTCTGTGTGTTCGTCAAAGCATTTCATTTGCATGTTCAAGACATACCCCCAGTAGACTTCAATGTGATACACACCAACGCAAACAAATAAGCCTAGATGAGCAAACACAAGAATACCTCGTGGGCTCATAACAGGTTTTAAACAAATTCCCAGAAAGGAGATTAAAAGTCATAACACCTTTAGCTGTAAGAAAGTGAGTCTTGTTTTTTACTTGCTTCTGGCAGTTCACCACCCACTTTAAAGGGTGCCGTGTTACTAATGCCATAAAGGCAGCTTTACCAAAGGACCCTGAACTGTGGTTTTCTGCCAGATGGAGCTATTCTAGAGGTCAGATACTAACTGCTGGCTCCTGCTCCTTCACTCTGCCCAGGTAGTGCAAAGGCAGTGGAGCTACTCACATCCAGCTGGGAATTATTTGAGGACCCTTCATGATAATTCTGGTATGAATGAGTTTACACTGTCTGCTTTTCCCTCCGATGCAGGTATTTGGGCATGTTCAAGGTAATCTTGAGTGAAGAGCTTGGTAAGTTGGGCTTCAGCAGTCTGGAGGGGGATCTTTAGGGAACCGAAATTTATAGAAAGCCTTAGACCAGTGCCACAAAGCAGGTTGCCCAGTCAAGTAGTTGCAAAGCTCTCTTGATTGTTTATTATAAACAAGAACTTGTTTCATGGACTGGGAAACCAAGGGAGCTTTCACCCCTTCACGCAGCCCTAGAGCTTCAGGTTTCCCAGCATGTCCCTCATAGCCCTCCCGCTCCAATACCCCACTGCACACTACACATTGGGCCTGCTCCTGCACCACTCCCATCCTTCCATCACTGGGGTCACACCTCATGTGTTTAGGATGCTTTTACATCTCTGATACTGCAATAGCTGTGTCAAAACTGGTTGACAAGTTGTCAGGGAGCAGGGGCTGATAGACAATGCAAATGCAAGAGCATGTTTTCCTTGGGACTTCTTACCTGCACAAAATCAGGAACCTTTCTTGTGTCTGCCGTAACCACGCAGACAGTGTGACAGAAAGCAGGCTCTGAGGCAGTAGTGGGTCTTTTACTAGCAAATCTTTCTTATTTAGCATCCTCAATGGCTTTGCTGCCAACAGTTTAATCACCTTAGAAAGCCATGGATCCCTCTGACAGCAAAGGATACTACCTAGAATTACCTCAGCTGCTTCTTCCCGTGGCTATATTGTCAGACATTATCAGCAAATATTTGCTTGTTATAGACTGTCATTGGGGGAAAAAACATGCCAGTCTTCTTGCCTTCCAGGTAACTAATGCTTTGTTGTTTATCCAGCGAAGACCATCTTCCTCGAATTGTTCTTTCTGTGTATATTGCTCATCCAGACAGGCTGACAAGTGACAAGCTGCACCCACAAGCAGAAGTAATTCTGAGTATATAAAGGAGCAAAACCTTTGTATTAAAATGGCAAGAGTTTGTTTTTTCATTGTCCCTACCTGCTTCTTCCCAACCTCCATCTCATGGTTTATACAGAGGGTAGGGTAGTATGAACATTTCTGACAATGAAAAGGTTTATTGTTCCTAAAAGGAAAGAAACTCTGCTGTATTCATTAGAAAATGAGGGATTTTGGAGCAGGAAAATTACATGCATTTCAGTTGCTATTTCACAAGTTCGGTATAAAATTATAAAGATTCTACCTCATGCTTTAAGCTTCTAGTGCAATTTTACTTTGAAAATATTAAGAAATATTCTACAGTTTTGAGAAAACATCAGACTTGAAAACACCCACATTTCTCCTCTTTTATTTCCTTGTTCTTTTGTATCGTAGTACAGAAAAGCCGAAGCCTTTATTTTATTTGGTTTAGGATAAAGAGAAAGGTAGGAGTTCCAATTGAAATGCAGACACTACCTGCCAACTTTCATGCCTTTCTTTTGAAAAGCGCAGAGGGCACACAGGCTGAGACTGCCATGTAAAGTTGTAATACAATGTTAAACACGTATTACTAGAAAACAAGATCTTCAGTACAGTAATGTGGGTAATGACTGGTTTAGGCATAATTGTGAACCATAATAATAATAAAACGTAAAAGAAATACCAGTTCTTAATTAATGGCCTATTCTTTTGGTAAAAGTGCAGCTGCTTTATACCTGAGGTGTATATAATTAAGTGTATCATAAAGTATAGTTACATTTGTCTGATAATTGAGCACAGTAATGGAGTCTCCACGACTAGGTGCTATTTTACTTTTTCTGTTCAAATTTAGATTTTTTAAAAGCTGAATATTAACTAGGCTTACTCTTAAACAACAGAAACTTCTTTTAAATTCAGACATATGAGACATAAAGAAGGGAGAATTTGAAGCCTTTCTAACAATGAGTATTAACATGAATCGTGCAGAAAAGTGCCTGAGTCTAATACACGCTCTTCCTCTAAACACTGACTGCATGTTAGAAAAGCATCTTCAATTGCTTTTTAACCTCAAAGTCATTTGCTGAAAGACGAATGATTTTGTTTTAGTCCGTAACAACCAAGAACTAAAAATTTATTTGAAACTGTTTTGTGCTGGCTTAAATACTGATGATGTTTTCTCAAAAACACAAAAATGCATGTTGTGCCTCTTACCCACATAGGCTTGCCTTTCTTATGCCGTAATTCACTGCAACATATAAGCCTCTATACCTTTTGCTATACAGGGAGTCATGTAACTCGGAGTGTTTTCCTGTTGTAACTGAGAAGATGAGGAATTATAAAAGACTAACACTACAATTTAACGCTTCAAAGAAACAGTGTATATCATTACTCCTCTGTAGCCAAGCACACTAATTAATATTTATTGCACCTGTCAAACCAGTAGCCATGGTCTATCCATTGCTGCAGCAGTTCAATGGGAGGCTGGGCACCATATTTCTCCTTGGCAGGCATGTTTAGGTCATCAACAAAGACAAAAGCCCTTTTCCCCAGTGGAGCACTGTAAACCCTGTTCTTTCTCCTGCAAAATTAAACCATTAATTTTATTCAAGTTAATTCCATCTTACTTTGAAAAAGCAGGAAAAAAAAGAAAGAGAGAGAGGAAGAGAAGAAAAGAAAAGAAAAGAAGAAAGAAGGAAGGGAAATCACATACTTTCAGGGGAGCCTGCCTGACATTATTATTAGAACCAGTTCTTTTGGAATCCATGACCTTTTATTTTTATCAGATGTGCCGTAAAGGTCACAGAAACATGGGGAGGACATAGTTATAAATCCACATGGAGTTTAATCAAAGGTGGCACGTTGTTCTGAAGTAAACAAGCTAATAAAACTATTCCAGTTTAAACAAAAAAAAAAAAAAGGAAAAGAAGAAATCTTTGTTAAAGACTGTCAACAAAACTCTGATGAACGTGAATGCATCAATGGAATTAATTAGGCAAGAGGGATTATAATAAGTGAATTTCGGTGTTGCACCTACAGTAGACACTTTGGCACCCTGAGTGAAATGCTTTTATTTCCAGCCCTACGCCTTGTTCCAAAGGGTGTCATGGTGAGCAGTGTGCTGCTGGGGAGCTGCATTCACTCCAGCTAATTACAAGACAATGAGAACTTCAACTAAAGGCAACTGCAGTGCAGATTGCTTCAGTTCTGCCCGTCTGTGTCCTGATCGCACTACAAACACTTGTGACACTGTGAAATAACAGCATAAATGTAAGAGCACTGAGGTATGGCACCCTGCATTTTAGCATGTAGTATGACAACAAATTTTAATTATAGGCTTGGCAAGAATTTCGCCCTTTTTTTTCCCCCCTCAAAAGTACCTGTTTGTGCTGTCAGCACAAGAATACTGTGCTCCAGTGTGGATACTCGGTCAGCCAAGGAGTCAAAAATAAGACATTGGTTCTGCTTCTACTCAAGCTGGATTTGTTGTGCTGGGCCCCTGCGAAATGTTTAACATACCTAAGAGACAGAAGGGTTGGGCAATGCAAGGATAGGAGGCAGTGTTAAAATACCACCTACCAAGAGTAAAAGCAGTGAAACAACCTGAAAACCTACTGGCTGGAGGAGGAGTAAAGCATTTGCCTCTTTTGGAGAAGATGTAGATCATCTTAGTGAAGCCCAGTCCTGCAGGAGGCCTTGTGAGCACTGAATCAGATGCCAAGGCTTACAGACCATGCTATACGATGGTCAATGAACAGGTATTTTAATGTTATGGATGTGTATGAATAGCATCATGCTGCTCCCTGCAAAAAGATCATGGGCTGGGTTTTCAGTAGATGTGCAGTACCCGGAGAAATAGATAAACACTTTGAAACTCTTTCTGACTGTCTAAATAACTCTTTGAAATAAGAACTGGCTGTCAAACCTACTAAGGTATATTTGAAAATCACTGTAGCAGTTACATGACTCAACAGATATCTAAATACCTTAGGAAATACAACACTTTATGGTTAGATATATAGGGACTGATGTATAAATATTTTGTCTCTTACACTAGGGCTTGTTAGTCAGATGGGTCTAGATCCGCGGGGAAGATTAAGTCATGCCGCACACAGCCTTTAGGCACTCTGCCTTCTTAAGGAAACCACAGCCCCAAGCTGGATGCTCGAGGTTTCTCCATACAGTGGAGTGAAGAACAGGTCCAGAGCCACCACGTGCCAATGCCACTGTCCAAGGACCACATCCACCAGCAGACTGCAAGTGTGACAGCAAGGTGAATTCCCACTTTTTAAGGAGCATTAGGCACCCCTCCACTCTCATTTCTCATCAGTCCACATAACAGCTCGTTGGTTGGTACATGACACGGAAGCTGCCAATCCCAGGAAAACGCTCTGGGTAGGGCAGTGGTCCTGAGAAACGGCATCCATCACTGCCCAGGTGGAGGGTTGCCCAGAGCCCAGGTCCTCAGCTCCTGTTCTGGGAAGCACAGGCAGCTGGGGAGCTGGAGGCAGAGCAGGGGAGGTGGGCTGTGAAGCCAGGGGGCTGAAACGAGCGCTAAGTGCCGGTGTCTGTTGTGTGCATCTAACCTATATTTCCTGGCTCTTTAATTCCTCCACAAGGTTTATTATGCGAGGCTGATGAAATGTATCAAGAGCTACACTGTGGGCTGAACGTGGAAAGAAGCCATTTTCCCTGTGCAAATAATTATAGAACTAATTCTCTGGTCTTTTTTCAGCTGTCTTGCCTCTCCCCTGAATGCTGTCGGGTGGTTGTAGAGTCATAAAACAAGTTCAAAATAATACTTGAAATTAATACAGCTTGATTTAGATGACCATTTATTTTATAGCTCTAGTTAAAATGTCGGGAAGATTTAACAGAAGTTAAACTTTGTATTTGGCCCTTTATGCTAGAAGAATTCTAGCATCTCAGTGCCTTGTTTTGAGGGCCTAGTGCTAACAGCATTTTTGCTTTTCCCTGACAAATGAACTGTTAGTTAGCCATCAGTTAATTACTGACAGATAGAGGTGATGATAGATAATATTTTGTATCAGAGAGTCACAGGAATTAGATGCAGGAAAGGCCTCTTATGTCACTCATGTCCTTACCAATATGGAGCAGTTTTGTATTCTATATTTCTGTACAGTTCATTTTACATGACCTAAGAAATGCTGCTTTCATTGTTTCTCCCAGAGTCTATTCATTAACAGGAGGTTTTTTCCTAATATGCAGCTTAAACTTTCATTACCTTATTATGCTTCACAATGAACTCAATTCAGTGCTTCCAATATATAGTCATAATTTTTACCTATCAGCTGGAAGTGTACTCTACTGTATGAAAACGTCAGAATTATCATACAGCTACTGCCTGATAAAACATTACTCAAATCCTGTAATGTTTTCAAATCTTAAGCTATTAATAATTTAACATAATTAATTCAAAACACTTCACTCAATGTGAACCAAAGAGAGACGATGGGGAAATGATGCATATTCCGTCTGTCAAGGGTGGAATTAAGTATGGAAAACAAGGAAAAGATAAAGAGCTGCCAACACTTACTTGCAGTGTAATTCACCTGTTTTGAACTTGCTATAAATTTCATGTTTCTAAGACTTTCAACTAACTTCACAGGCATGAATAAAAAAAACCCTTTCCCCTATCACAAGCAAACAATTTAACATGGTTTGAGCTGTTTGTCAGGCATTAGAAAAGAAACAAATTAACAAATGGGGGAGATTTTTCTACAAAGGGAAGTAACAATTAAGCAAATGAACAGTCTTGTAGAAAATCCTTTAAAATGCAATACACAGATTCCTTCTTTTTGTTAATGCTTATCAGCAAAGAGTATTGTATCACTCACACTTTTGCTTGATTAAACCTTTTCTAAAAACAGCTTATTGTTGCTCTTTTCATGATAGGGTTGCTTTTAAAATTTTATTTATTTAAATCAAGGCTGGACCCAACTTTTGTTTTTCTGGTTGGAAATTCTTGCTGTTAGAAAGAACTGCAGGTGCTAAATTATGGCACAATACAACACAGCTGCAAAGGTGCACCTGGAAAAAATTAGGCTAGTAATGAAAATTTCACCTGAAAAGTGCCAAATTGGAAGTCTCAGAGATTGAATGCTTCCATTAAGCCACCACTCAGGAACAAACCAAGTAATAAATATTGAAACTTTCTCTCTTCTTTACTTTGACCATGAGGACTTATTTCAGATCTGTTTTGCTCTATATTTGGCGAAAGAAGGGAAGAACACAGAGAAAGCATGTTCATCTCTCATCTCCATTAAATCCCCAGCCAACCTCCACTGCCAATAGAGGTACCAATTAGTGCTAATTGTAGTAGACACTAATAGTGTAGACACCTGTCACTATCTATTGAGCTGGGACCATCAGTAAATTCACAAAGGCCACCAAAAAGGCATCTGGAATAATAATGATCATCATTTTGGTACCGACCCAGTTTGAAATTAAACTGTTGATTCTGAAGTAAAAAGCTGAGCAATGCTTTTCAAAGGTACAATAATCGAATAAAAGTAATGCACATATATAAATATATATTGTTTTTTATTACAGAAACACACAAAAAATGATACAGGACTAGTTACCATAGCAACAGTGCTTGCTGCACTGCGTGGACCAACAATCCTCACTATTTTGGAGCATTACAATGGATTCATGCTTTATAAAAAGAATCTGAGTGGCAAAACCTAACTATCCCCCCCAGGCAGTGGCAGGGCCTGTGTGGGGAGAGTGATGAACCCCAGCTGGTCCTGATCCCCTGCGCAGCTGACATGTACATCACTCATAACCACACAGGTAACATTCAGGTTCTACTATTTCACGTGCAATAATGTCATAATTTCGTATGTAATATGTCACAATGCAATGAAAGGTACCCACCTTTCATTTTGACAAAACGCATACAGAGTCTGTCAGCTTCAGCACAACAAGGGCAGTTCAAGGGCCGAGCCTGAGCATGTTTCCAGGCCACCTACTGATTATGTGATGTAAGTCATTCCGTTAAATGCTCCCTTCCCTCAAAGTGGTTGTGGGAAAGACAAAACCCCCTACGATGTGAATCATGCTAAACCAGCCTTCCAGACACAGGGCATGTGCTGCTTGGCTTGGGAACAGAAACCAGCACCTGTTGGTCTTGGGGGAGCATGTATTTCCCACAGTTATTCCGCAAGCACTCCAGGCACACTCTGCAAGCACTACCAGAGCGATAGCAAGCCCATAAAACACTGAATGTTAGAGATTACATGTAAGCACGATAGAGAAAAATTAAATCCATTAAAAATCCCTGCCAGGCTGCGATTAGCTATTATTATTTTTTAATTTATTGTAATATACACTGTGCATAAGAGAAAAGCCAACAAACATAAATGAGAGGGAAGTTAACAAACACATTAATTTCCATTTTAACTTAGGCCTCTTGCCTGGAATGAAGGGCAGTGGTAACTCATACAGATGAGCAAGATCTGTTCTGAAACCTTCTGGATGAGGGAGCCCTGCAGAAATACCAACGGGATGCCATTTGTGAGGGGCTTCTGTCTGGCATTGAAGGGAACTGCCTGCAAGTACTCAGAGCAGGTCATTTTTCCTCCATGTGGAACAGCTGGACAGCCGTGGATTCTCAGGCAGTTTCCTTGCATTGAAGAAAAAGGGGGATTGGGAGTTCGGAGGGTTCCTGCAGGCTGTTTCCTGCTTGAAGCTGAGCACAAAATGAATCCACATGAATATGTTTAGATAAGCAAAGACGTTTCCCAAAGACAGACATATTTCATTTTCAGTTCACGAAGAACCTTTCTGGACTTCTGCATCTTGGGAAATCTGCCACAAAGCTTCTCTCTATATTCTGATCTCTCATAAGGCTGCATCTCAGGGCCAGCAGCACGCATCAACTCCGGCAGTGCCCGGTGGGCCCAGCGATGCTGGTAAGGACAGTCTCTTCATCCCTCTCCATGAGGAAGCATAGGAAAGCTTTGCGTTAATCACTAAGGCTCCAGGGAGAACTTGGATCTGGAGTTCCCTCCGATCACCAGAGGGCTGTGCAGACAAGCATGGAAAAATGTGAGTTCGCTCCTTGCCTTTCAATACAGCACTTCACATTCCCCAAGCAGGCGTGAAGTGATGTGCTTAACAGCGCAATCTGCCTATACGCCCTCGTGGAAAATATTGCTGCAAGCAGCTAAGTTTCCACTGTGGGGCCTAAGCGTACACCCTGAAAAGACCCTGTCTGTGAGAGAATTTACTTGGCAAAGATCTCCCTCTTTTTTTTAAGAATTAATTAAATGTGGTCACCAAGGAATTGTGAAACAGCTCAGGCAAAGAACTTCAAAACAGAAGCTGTAATCAAAATACGAAAATCACTCAACCTACATTTGCTCCAGCAGGTGGGTAAATGCAATCTGTTCTGAGAGACCAGCAGCACAGCAACAGCTCCATGGAAGGAGATGAAGTTGCTTCTCCAGCCCCTGAAGAGCATCTTTCCCCATCTCGTGTTCCAGGCCAGAGTATTTTGACTGACACAGAAGAGGGTACACTGCAGCCCTTGCCTCCCCCTCACTGCCCTTCAGCAGAGGATTTGGACAAGTTACAAACCAAGCAGACACTGGCAAAGAAGTACAGGGTGTCCTTCCTCCCCTACGAAGTTCAAAGAAGGGCAGACCAATCTTTGTCATCAGGGGATGAAAGAAATCTCATTTTTGAGAGCACACTGTCCACTAACTGTTAGTCCCTTTATTTATTGGACTGCTTAATTCAGTACGTGACTTCAGGCATGTAGTCAGACGTCTAGTGTTCATTTTCAGTCAGTTGACAAAATGCCTGGAAGTTTGAGTCATTTGATCAAACACTCCACCGAAATAATCACTGACTGAATCACTCTGACAGATCCAGGATGGATTCTCCTTTAGCTGATTTCTTTACAGACCAGAAAGTTGCCTTGTGCTGTATGTAGCTTAAGCGCCTCTTTGATCAGACAGTTTGGCAGTCTTTGTTACACTGAAGGTACACTGCACACCGCTGTCACAGCCTCCTGATGCCTCCGCTCTGCCTGGAAACCACGTACGACTGACTCCCTCCTCCTCCCTCTTCTGGGGCTGCCACCCCGTCCTCCCTGGTCTCAGCTTATGTCTGTCCGCATGGACTTGTAATCGTTTGGCTTCCTTCACCTTACCCCAGCACTTCCGTGCCCCCAGGAGAGCCCTGCACCCTGCATGCGCTCCCCTTAGTCCTGAATGTGTGCATTGGAGATGTTTTGTGGGGGTCTCCCTGACACCACAACCACCCACAGCCTGCTTTTAATAGCTAGCGTGCATTTTTCAAATTGCTGCCTGTGTTTCCACGCATCTAACTTGCACAGCACCCACATCAAGATGACATCCACCTATACCATGTGGATCAAGCTGGGTGCAGTGTGAACTCCATCATTGACTTTTACTACACTAGGTAGTGTTGATTTGTACATAAAATGCAACATGCTCTGTGCTGAGGCTTCTAGTTTAGTGGCAGATGTTTAGCAATTAAGAAGTTAATAAAATACAAGCAATGACCTTTCTTACAAGAATAGTTTCTCTGTTCTCTCCTTTTACAAGTTTCTGTGATCAACTGGAAACCTTCAGGTGAAGCTCTGGAACATCTGTACTACAGTTTGATTTCATTCCCAGGAAGTGCTTGTAGACTCATACATTAATGATTCACTCACTCTGAAAAAATGTTTCTGAAATGTTCGCTGTCTGTTTCAGTCGATGGGGCCAAAGGAGCTCTTGAGAAACTGCTACAAGTTGTATCACTGTGTTCCTGGCCTCTAACAAATAACCCTGAGTGATCCTGGCCAGGCATAATTAAGGAAGAAACCTCACCTAATCCATAAAACTATCTAAGATGAGTAGTTGGTGTTTCTCATTCAAAAAAAGTACATTTCTTTCATACAGTTTTGGAATACCACGTTGTTCTGAGCTTCTGGCTTAGAAGCAGATATAAAAAGAGCATGAAAAGCATTTTTTTTCAAAATATTTAACAGTTTTTCCAGACATTTATTACATTTTCCAGAATCTGCGTGTTCTCACTCGTTTCATAGCTAGTCATAGCAATCCATCACCCACACATATGGACTTTTCAAAAAGTTTTTATGAACTGGAAAATCAAAATGTGAGTAATCAAAAATTGGCAGTTTTGAACTAGCACTTTCCTAGAGTCTGCCCAAGCGCTATATTTATACCCAGACCCACAGGGGTAGCCTGTCCAGAGCCCTGCAAGGAAGCTCTTTAGCATCCTCACTTAGGAATATGCTGGGCCACAAACAAGGCAGTCGAGTGAGTGAGTGAGTGAGTGAGTGAGTGTGTGTGATGGGAAGGATGAGGACAGGGCCCAAAGGAAGAGGTACTGGAAGGGAGAAAAACATATTTTGGTGTATCCATACTAGGCTGTTTTTTTAATCTCAGGGTTTGCAATCTTTCTTTCCAAACTGTTAGTTTAAGATAAACTCTAGATGGATTGGCTTTCTTGCAATGTTGCATACATACTTTATATAAATTGAAAACAGTTTTCTCCTGAGAATTTTCCTCATCTGAGAGAAAAATTCTATTTTATTGTGGGCTAGAACAGTGCAGCTGCCTGTCTCAGAGAGCGCAAGCTTATAGTGACCTTGCCAGGATTGGGACTGATCATTTTTGGGTGTCTAGTTATTCCAAATAGTTATTCCAAATCGTAGACTACCTTAATATTCTCTTTGATAACAGAAGCTTGGAAAAACAGCTTAATGAAAAATAGAAGTACAAAACAAAAATACAGTGAACAAATGGTTTTACCTTGACTATACAGAGATGAAAATGATGATGACTTGTGAGCCTCTCAGCAAACGATGAAAATGATGATGACTTGTGAGTCTCTCAGCAAACACCCTCATGGCATTATCTAGTCCTTTGTACTGTTCATAGGATATATTTCTCCATTCGCTAGGGACTGTTAGTTTTCATAAGAACACTTATAAAACTCCACAGAATCACAGAATCACAGAATAGTAGGGGTTGGAAGGGACCTCTGTGGGTCATCTAGTCCAACCCTCCTGCCAAAGCAGGGTCACCTACAGTAGGCTGCACAGGATCTTGT
>Ga0065711_1012601_pt1 | contig 12849 bp, 7 predicted proteins | sample Hoacrofraction12_FD_59098 | JGI IMG/M metagenome (GOLD analysis project Ga0065711, IMG submission 59098) | Hoatzin crop microbial communities from Cojedes, Venezuela - Epithelial fraction 12 v2 (version 2) | ecosystem: Host-associated > Birds > Digestive system > Esophagus > Crop | place...
AGGAGGAGCCAGAGCTCATGTTCCAGGATTACGAGAATTTCCCACAGGATTGGTACAGCGAAAGCGGCATCGACGAGGAAGTGTTCGACAAAATCAAGGAGTTCGCAGCACTCGATGAAGACAAGAAGCGCGCGCTCGAGGCATACATGGGTTACGAGGGCGACACCGGCATTGACTTGGACGAATTCTTCGACGAGGTCCTCGTCGGAGAATATGACAGCGAGGAGGATTTCGCCTACGAGCTGGTGCAAGATTGCTACTGCGCAGAGCTGAAAATGATGGGAAGCCTCTCCTGCTACTTCGATTACGCAAAATTCGCGCGTGACATCTTCATGGGCGATTACACCTACTACGATGGATTCGTCTTCAGATGCGTCTGACCTGCCGAAAGGCGCGAGAAAGGACCTGCCAAATGGCAGGTCTTTTTTTTATGGGCGCCCGACTCTCGCAGTGCCAGCAGGCAGGGGAATCACCACCGCACATCCATTCTCCCAAGCTGCCTTCCACGAATAGGCCTTCACCCCACGCACCTGTTCGGGAGGCAGCAATCCGCCCTGCTTGGCTTTAAGCCATAGCTCTGGCCATTATGAAGGTATCTTGTCCTTATATTCTCTGATGTATGCTACAAGTTCTGGCGCATTTAGGATAGTGATGTGTTCAACAAGTCCGACATAGAATCTTGCGATTCCTGCTATTTGATAGACTTCTGTATCAAAATACCATTCATCCTCATTTCCTTTATTCTGGTTTATATCTTTCTTTGCTGAGGGATATTCTTCTACAAGTAAGTTCTTGGCAAAAAGATCCATCTTCCATGAAACCTTTATCGGTTTTTCTCCTGTCATGTGAAACGCATCAACAAAGATATTCTTGTGTCTTAACTTATATGTCCAGGGCGCATCTAGTACTTCTACATGGCTCATTCTTGACAGAGAAAACACTTTGCAACTTTTATCATTATCTTCGCGGTCTAAACACATGACAATACCATCCTCGGGATAAATCTTATATGGTTCAACAAGTCTGTCGGAAATACTACCGCTATGCGATGAAGAGTAATTCTTCAGGGTGACGCATTTCTCTTCTGAAATAGCGCATTGGAGACTGTATAATTTAGTGGCATCATCTTTTTTGTTGATAACCTTCTTTTGCAAAATATCGTGCTTGACGGTATCTGTCATTTCTCTTGATTCGTTGTTAACACGTATGTAGGCAACTTGGTTTAATTCTATTATTTTATAAGGATGTGGTTCAACCTTGATGGCCACCACCTCCTCATCAAAGAGGGGTTCGATATGGATATATGTCATAACCTCCAAACCAAATGAATCAATCATTTTGTCTTGGATAAATCGGGTATAACTATCTATCGTCTGATATTTGAGATAAGTGAAGTCATTCTTTATGCCACATACATATCCCACATCATTCACGCCTATATATACAGTTCCTCCAATGGTGGAGTTCAGAAATGCGCATATCGCCTTAAAGACGTTGTTGGCCTGACGCGCCTCGTCTGGCTGCATGTTATTGTCTGGAGGGTAAATCATGGAAGTCTTAAACTCCACCGTACTGCTCTCCACGCCAAGGAATCTGTTTGAACCATCGTCAAGATCGGCGTCGTTTTCAGTTTCAATGGACAGCGTCTTTATGATTTCGCGCTTAATAATATTCATCGCAGAATTGGACAAGACACCATCCAGCGTGTTGGACGTCTGAATCAACCTAGCCAGTCTTGACAGCATGGGATTCTCCGTTTCATATTCGCTTATGCAGTCTGCTAGAACCTCTGAATTGTCTTTATTGCCATATTCTTTGAGTAATTCAAATACTTTCAATCTGGTTTGAACCATTAATTCATCTGCGTAAGAGGAATCTGGGGATAATAGCACATCCTTGATATTCTCTTCTCTGGCAAACTTCACCAACATTCTTAGGTAATCACTTGCAAATTTAATGAAAGATGCTTGATGCTGATCATCCATGATCTCTGCCATGATCCTTGCGTTGGCTAAGAGGTTGAATCGCTCAATGGGGCGTTTTAATGTCTGTTGATAAGTAAAAAATATTGCAGATAGAATTCGCAAGGCAACTGGGTCGAATGTGGAAACGGCCTTTCCTTCTCCATCGATAATGTCGGGAGTGGATTTTGCAAAGTCTTCTATACAGCATGACATCTCATCCTCCATATCAAAGGTCTTGTCTGCCCTTCTAATAATTTCGGATTCAATTTTACCATAACTTGGACCTTTGCAATAGTTCATTATTCCCAGATAAGCAAAATCACCGACCTGAAATGAGGAGTCTTTTTTTGAGTAAATAGGAATACCTTCTACGCTAATCCAAGCATAGGTTGAATTGTTTTCCTTATATAGGGCAGCTAAAATCTCTTCAAACCCAACATGTTCTCTGCAATCTTCGACGCAGAAACTTGTGAATTGATCGGTAATATCGAATACAGCATCTTTGGCACCATTGAGCTTAATGGTTGCTTTTATTAGATCTCCTTCGTTTAGATATTTAAGGAAAAGTGACACGTCGTAGTAAAAGATATTTGCATATTGGGATTTAAAAACGCCGACAACCTTTTCATACCGCTCATCTGTCGTTTCTAAATATAATGCCGATCTTTCCTTTTTTATTACTCTTGCAACAACTTCATCGCCATTTGAGTAAGTCAATAAATTCCTCTTCTTTTCTTTGGGACTGATTTGCCGTGATGAAGAGACGAAATCCCTTAAGAAACGCTCAATCTTGTCTAAGTCGTCCTTATCCTGCTGCTTCATCTTTTCTCCTTTGGGAGTCTTGACCGCACTTCCGATTTGAGTGTCTAACGATATTGCTCCACTTTTCAAGATATCTCGTGCCTTATCTTCGCTTCCGGCCATGAGAAACATACCATTCTTTGTAATGGCAGCGCTACCATGCCCAAAGAAAAAGCAATCATCTGTCACCTCTTGGGAGAACGACATGTTCTCGGTCAACTTATAAAGAAATATTTCTTCTTTATAGTCCTCAATATCTTCCCAACTATAACCTAATTGATCGCATCTCGTGTGTTTGAGCCGATTGCTTACTAAGCACATAATCTTTTTGACCCTTTCTTGCCTGCAGGTTTGAAGGAAGAGCTTAAAAAGTGCCAGGAATACATAAAAAGCTGTGTCAGAGTTAGATTCTACCAATAAATACGATGCTAGTAACCTAATAGGGAATACATTTGATCCCCTATTAGGAACCGTATATACAGGCGCTGCACCGATTTCCGATACCATTTCCCAAACTCGCTCTTTCAGAAGAGATATCGTAATAGCATAGAAATCATCTTGCGTGCCTATACTATTCCGTTTTAGATAAGGGAGCAATTTCTCAAAATTGTCATCAATATATTCTTTTCTCAGGTCGAGCCATAACGGTGTTTCTTTCGTTTCCATTGTATGTTTATTTAGGTTTTACACAGATATTATCCTTGTTGTTTTATCATGCCGCAAATGTAATTAAAATTTTTCAATCCGCCTAAGATACAGGTTAAAATGTGTGTATTCTGACACACTGTGGAGGAATGGAATTTAAGGACTGATGAACATTAAAGAAGTTTATTCATATCGTTGATTCCTAGTGGATTAGCAGCGAAAGTTATTGCCGCCTATCGGGAACGCGCTTCCCATGTGGTTAATATATTTTTCCTTCTATAAGCAAGGAAGAAGGAAGGTGCATTGCCAAAGGAGGTTTTCCCGCCCCAAGCCCCTCGCGGCCAGCAACCCTGCCTGACCGATTTCACGCCGTGGCGCAACCCACGCGCTTCCGTGCCTGCTACATGCTCCTTACCGGTGCGCGGGGGGCGAGAGGACGCCTGCGCTTCTGCCATGCCAGGCACGGCGCTACATTCCGCAAGCTGCACTGCGCTTCCTCCCGTGTCTGGCACGCTCCAGCGCCCACTCACCTGTTTCCCCATGCATCGGGGAGCAAGAAGCAGGACACGGGCATCCCAGCGCCACCGCACATCGGGCAGACAACCACAGCACAGGCCGCGAGCCAACGCGCGCTTCTCTCTCGCAGACGAGATAGATGGCAGGCAGGGGCATCGCCACCGCACATCCAATCCGCCCCATGCTGCCTTTCACGAATAGACCTTCACCCCACGCGCTACGGGTTGCGCCTCCACTGCGTTCTCTGCGCAACCCTCCGCTTCATTCCGCCCCTGCGCCTGTTCGGTAGGCAGCAATCTGCCCTGCTTGGCTATCCCCACAGCACATGCCCCTGCCTGCCATGAGAAGCATGCTCCTCATGCGGGCAACTAAAGTCTAAGGTTTTCCTTCTGCAAGCAAGGAAAAGAATGTGTTTATTGCCAGAGGCATTTGCCCAAGCAAAGCGAGGCTGGACTGACAGGACTGTTCTTAATTCGTGAGGTCAGCCATTAAGGGCAAAAATCCTTAATTTCTCATTTCGGAAATGTAGCTTCCGCGGCAATATTGTTACTTGATGTTGCTGTTTGCCTCATTCTCCTTCTTTTGAAGCAGGTAGAACATCTTTTGACGTTCAATTTCCTCGCGCAACTGCTCCTTCGTAGGCATATAAGTCAGATACTTGGACGCAAAGAGCTGTTCATTGCCCTTTAGCACTGAGAACCGCGCAATGTCATCATCGGTGTCGGCGCAAAGCAAGATGCCGATAGTGGGGTTGTCGCCTTCTGTGCGTTTCAGTTCGTCATACATCCGCACATACATATCCATTTGCCCAACATCTTGATGAGTGACTGTAGTGGTTTTCAAGTCCACCAGCACATAGCATTTCAGGTTGATGTTGTAGAAAACAAGGTCGATGTAATAGTCCCGCTTTTCAGTGTGGATATGCTGTTGGCGAGCCACGAACGCATAACCTTTTCCCATCTCAAGCAAGAATTGTTGCAGGTGGGTCAAGATGGCATCTTCAAGCGTGGATTCCAGGAAGTCCGCACGTTGCCCCAATCCAAGAAACTCCGCAATGACCGGACTTTTGATGTATTCAAGCTTGTCTTGAAGTGGCGCGGTGAGTTGCGTCATCTCCTGGTGTACGGCGTCTTTGTCGTAGGTTTGGAGCATGCGGTGATAGTATTGCGACGATATGTTGCGTTGCAATGTGCGCACGCTCCATCCTTCACGGGCCGCTTCCTCGGCATACCAATCACGCGCTTCCTTGTCAGAGACTTGCAGGAGAGTACGGTAATGCGACCATGATAATTTTTCGGTATATTCCGAAAAATAATTCTTCATCCTTATCGTTTCAACCTCTGAAGTATTAGGATTTTTAAATTGTCCACACGCCGTGTGGACAATTTGTTTCACCGAGTCAGAAGATTGTCCACTCACTGTGTGGAAAATCTCGGGAAATGCTTTATAGAACTGAACAAATGTGTATAGATTTGTTCTTGTAAATCCCTTTCCATATATGGATGTCAGTTCACGACTTAATCCATTTATTATATATGTGCCGTAGTCCGCGCGTTCTGAACCGCCCAATTCTTCCTGCACGATACGCTGACCAAGCAACCAGTTGCGCCGAACCAGTGTGAGGTCGGCCAAATGATATGCCGTTTCTTGTGCCGCCTCAATGATTTGGCGAGTATCATCAAGAAGCTGGGCGGAGATGATATCATTTTGCTTCATAGTGGTATTTTTCTTTGATGGTTGAACTTAGCAAATCGGGAAGACTAACACCCAAACAGTCTGCAATACGCAGAAACATTTCGATGAACGGCTGCAAACTGTTGGTGACCCACTTAGATACAGTGGAGACCTCTTTTCCAAATTGTTCCGCTAACCATTTGTTTGTGCGCTTTGTTATTTTTATCTTGCTGCAAATGTAGTAAAAATCTTTCAATCCGCCTAAAGTACAGAATAAAAATATTGCAGCAGATTTTCCCTCCTGCAAGCAAAGGAAATTGTATTGCCAAAGGCAACGGGCCCTACCCTCAAACCCCTCGCGGCCTATCAACCCTACCAGTGCGATGCCACTCGGCGCTGCAATCCACGCGCACCCGGCATGCACAGACACGCTCCTTCATCCGATGANGGGCGGAAAAGAGAGCGTGCAAGCGCGCTCACTTATTTCCCAGCAAGCTGAGAAACCGNCCGTCATCGGGGAGCAAGTCTCAGCACGCCGGACACCCCAGCAGCACCGCACATCGCACTGATGCCCACAGCACAGGCCNCGAGCCAACGCGCGTTTCTCTCTCGCAAGCGAGCTCGATTGGCAGGCGGCAGCGACCACCGCACAGCCAACCCTCGCACCGTGTCCTCGCTGACGATGGCGCCTTCACCCCACGCACTCCAGGGTGCGCCTCCACTGCGTTGCAGCGCAACCTTCCGCTTCTCATCCACGCCTGTGCGCCATCGGCGAGGACACGCAGCCACCCACCATGGCCATCCGCACACCGCTGCCGCCTGCCAAGCACGAGGAACAAGTCCCTCGCGCACGCGCATACAATATATAATGTACCTGCCCAGCAGGGCAAGGGCGGAACATTTTCCTGTTTCAAAAACGGGGATGGTGGAATATTTCGGCAGAAAAAATTTGGGGATTTTAGAAGTTTTACTTATTTTTGCATCCAAAAGAAAGGATTAATATGTCAGAACAGAGGATTTTCAAACGCAAGATATATGATAGGATGCTCCAGTGGAAGCAAGAGCGTGACGGCAAAACCGCTCTTTTGGTCAAGGGTGCCCGCCGAATAGGCAAGTCCACCATTGTAGAAGCGTTTGCCCAGCGCGAATACGATTCGTATATGCTCATAGACTTTGCCACGGCCTCAGAAGAGGTGAAGTCGCTTTTTGGCGACCTGATGGATTTGGACTATATCTTCCTGCGCCTGCAGGCCATCTACCATGTCGTCCTCCAAGAGCGGCGTTCTGTCATCATCTTTGATGAGGTGCAGCAGTGTCCGCTTGCCCGCCAGGCCATCAAGCAGCTTGTGAAAGACCATCGGTACGACTACATTGAGACTGGCTCGCTCATTTCCATCCGCAAGCACACAGCAGGAATCATCATTCCCAGTGAGGAGACACGCATTGAAATGTTTCCGATGGACTATGAGGAGTTCCGATTGGCGCTTGGAGATACAGCGACCGTTCCCCTGCTCCGCCAGTTCTTCGACAAGCAGTTGCCGCTTGGCCAGGCCTTTCGCAAGGCCATGCGCGATTTCCGCCTGTACATACTCATAGGCGGCATGCCCCAAGCGGTAAGCGAGTACCTTGACACCAATAACCTAAGCAAGGTAGATACCGTGAAGCGTGAGATACTTGAGCTCTATTTCGATGACTTCCTCAAGATTGACCCATCTGGCCGTGCATCCCAGTTGTTTCAGGCCATCCCATCGGAACTCAGCAAGAATGCGTCTCGCTACCAAGTAGGCAGCGTTCTTTCCGACAGCGAGCGCAAGAACCTATCCGAGGTGCTGAAGGCCATGAAGGACAGCATGGTTGTCAATTTCTCCTATCACTCCAATGACCCCAATGTCGGATTCTCGCTAAATAGCGACGAGGGACAGTACAAGATGTTTGTTGGCGACACAGGGTTGTTCGTCACGCTTGCCTTCTGGGACAAGGAGGTCACCGAGAACATCATCTATGAGAAATTGCTCAGCGACAAACTTTCTGCCAACCTCGGCTATGTGTATGAGAACATCGTGGCCCAGATGCTGACTGCTACGGGCAACAAGCTATTCTACCATACCTGGCAAGCGGAGACCAGCAACCACTACTACGAGGTGGACTTCCTGCTGTCGCGTGGTAGCAAAATTTGGCCCATTGAGGTCAAATCGTCCGGCTATAAGGCCCATGCCTCTCTCGACGCCTTCTGCCGCAAATTCTCTGCCCGCATCAGCAACCGCTATCTAATTTATACGAAAGACCTGAAAAAAGATGAAGCGACCACATTGCTGCCTGTATTCATGACCATGTTCCTGTAGCATAGTCCGCTCACTTATTTCCCAGCAAGCTGAGAAACCGCCCGTCATCGGGGAGCAAGTCTTAGCACGCCGGACACCCCAGCAGCACCGCACATCGCACTGATAACCACAGCACAGGCCACGAGCCGCATGCGCTCAGGCGCATGCAACAAAGAAGTGGGAGAGTAGGTAATAATCAATATCTGTATTTGCTGAAAAGGTGGTTTATGTGCAGTTGAAAGTTGATGAATTAAGAATTTATGTGCAGTATGAAATGCGAATTCTTCAATTTTATGTGCAGTTTGATATGAGATTTTCTTCAATTTATGTGCAGTTTACGATTTTTTATATTATCTTTGCAGCGGTATTTTAAAGAGTAGGGCAATGGACTTAAGCAAAATAGAAAGAATCGTTCTCGACCAACAGGAAGAGATGGAAGGCAAACGGAATGATGGCTATGTACATCGCCGTGAGGAATCGCTAGTGGATCTGGACAGCCATCTGGCCCAGGTCATCATCGGCGTCAGGCGGAGCGGAAAGTCCACGCTTTGCTTGAATACGCTATGGAATGCCAAGGTGAATTTCGCTTACGTGAACTTCGATGATGAACGGTGGGTGGGCATGGTGGCTTCCGAACTGGACAATGTGCTTGAAGTGCTTTACAAGGTCTATGGCAACTTCGAATATCTGTTTCTTGACGAGATTCAAAACGTTGACGGATGGCACCTCTTCGTCAACCGCATGCTGAGGAAGAAGCTTCACGTCATCATCACGGGCAGCAATTCCAAACTGCTGAGCGGTGAACTGGCATCGCATCTCACAGGAAGGCACCATCAGATCGAACTCCTTCCATTCTCGTTCTTCGACTGGTGCAATTACTACAAGATAAGCACGGCGCCGCTTACAACCAAGAACCGCGGTCTACTGGCGGCTGCTTTCGACCGATACATGAGGCAGGGGGGCTTCCCGGAACTCACCTCTGAGAAAGATTCCACGGGCTATATCGACTCTCTGATTTTCTCCATCATCAATCAGGATATCAAGAAGCGTTTCAAGGTCAGGCATATCGACACGCTGCGCATGCTCGCAAACCACCTGCTCAACGAGGCGCCGGCTCTGCTGGTGAAGGAGACGCTTCAGAAGTTATTTGCCATCAATTCCTACCACACTTTGGGCAATTATCTGTCCTATCTCACCCAGACCTATCTGATTTCCTTTGTCAACAAATATTCACCAAAAAGCCGCCTGAGGATGCGGAATGCCAAGTACTATCCTATCGATGTGGCGTTCATGAACCAAAGGAAAGATGCCTTTGAGGGTAAAAACCTGGGGCATAGACTGGAGACAATCGTCTATCTGGAACTCCGGCGCAGGGCGCGGCGCGCCCGACAGGACGTTTACTATTACAGCGCGCAGGATTCGGAATGTGACTTCGTAGTGTGTGACGGCAACGACACGATAGCCGCCTATCAGGTGGCTTACGACATTTCTGCCCCAAAGACCTACAATAGAGAGGTAAAGGGATGCGTCAGCGGAGCCAAAGGCACGAACTGCAGCAACGTGTATCTCCTTACCTACAATGATTCTCGTGAGATTGAGAAAGACGGCTATAAAATAAAGGTCATGCCCGTCTGGGAGTGGTTGCTAACCGAATAATCAGTTCAATCAAAAATAAGTTCAGATTTCATGCGGCTTGCACGCGCGCGCACAAGCCGCATGACCGCACACCGCCTGCCGTAGGATTACGGCAGGCGTGGGCAGTTTACGGCAGTGCGATGCACTGCAGGCGCTGGGCGCTGATGGGCAGGCGGTGGGCAGTCTGCAGTGGTGAAAGCGCTTTTGGGAGGCACTTATAGTTTGGTGGAACTGCAATGCTCATTTTTTTTGGTTGATGAAATTTCGGAAATAGCATGATGAACCGCAGGCGGAAAATGATGAAAGCGTGGAAACTTCGTTACATATTCCGCTCGGCAAAAAGGAAAATTCGCTCATTCGCCCGTCAGGGCGTGGGGGGGTCTTTAAGAACAAACCATGGAAAAAACGAAGTTTTTTCCTTTCTTTCTCGCTCATTCTCAGCCTGTTAACTTTTTTACCCGTGGACAAACGGCTCTTTTTGGAAATTTTCCGCCCCGTCTTTGACTCATAACACACTGATTTCCTTATTTTTACGCCTGCCCAAAAAATCGCCCTTTGCTGGGCGATGCAGGGAGGGCTGTTTTCCTCCTTCACATGTCTTTTTATTTTCTCTCTTCCTTATTTATTTTTGCATTCGTAATTCGTAATTCCAAACTCGTAATTCGTAACTCGTAATTCTATATGTCAGACTACAGAACCAACGCGACTGTCACGCTCAATGTCAACGGCAAGCAGGCGCAGGACATTCTCTCGGACCTCAAGCAGCGCGCAGCGCAGCTCGAAACGGCCATGGCAAAGGCCGCTGCTGCAGGCAACAAGACGGACCTCACCAAGGCACGCAAGGAACTCAAGCAGGTGGAACGGCAAATACAGCAAATCGAACGGGCAAGCGATGGGGCAGAACGGGTCATGCGCAGGCTCGACACCGCTTCACCCAAGGAACTCTACCGCACGCTCAAGCAGCTGCAGGGCAGCCTCAATGGCATCGAGCGGGGCTCGGAGCAGTGGAACCGGCAGACTGCCGCCATCCGCAGGGTCAAGGCGGAGATTGACAAGGTGAACGCAGCGCAGCGCGAGGGGCTCTCGCTCGGCGAGCGCATGCACAACACCTTCGCCAAATGGCAGACGGAAATCCTCGGAGCAGTCGCTGCGCTCACGGGGCTCATCATGGCTGGGCGCAACGCGGTCAACGCTTACGCTGACCTCGACCAGGAGATGGCGAACGTCATGAAGTTCACCTCGCTCTCCCGCGACAAGGTGGAGGAGCTGGTCGCCATGGCGCGGCAGCTGGACTCGCGCACTTCGCTCATCGACCTGCTCAAGCACGCCGAGGATGCCGGCAAGCTCGGCATGAAGTCGCTCGAGGACATCATGGGGTACGTCCGAGGAGCGGACCAAATCATGGTCGCGCTCTCGGACATCGGCGACGGCGCAACGGTCGCGCTCTCCAAGCTCTCTTCCATCTTCGGAATAGAAGACCAGCTCGGCACGGAGAAGGCGCTCATCGCCATCGGCTCAACCATCACGGAGCTCAGCCAGAACTGTACTGCTTCATCCGCCTATCTCGCCAACTTCGCCAAGCGCATGGGAGGCGTCGGCAAGGCCGCCGGCATGACCATCCAGCAGCTCATCGCCATCGGCGCAGTGCTCGACGCCAACGGACAGGCGGCGGAGATGTCCGCCACCGCCGTCGGAAAGCTCATCATGGATGCATACAAGGACAGTGACCGATTCGCCAAGGCGCTCAAGCTGGACGCGGAGATGTTCCGCAAGGTCATGAAGGAGGACGCCAACAAGGGTCTGCTCATGATTATACAGCGGTTCAAGGAGCTGGGAGACATGAGCGTCCTCGCGCCCGTGTTCAAGGACATGGGTGAGAACGGCGCACGCGCCTCGCAGGTCATGGCAACCCTCGCCAACAACATCGACATGCTCCGATGGGAGCAGCAGGAGGCCGACAAGGCGTTCGACGCGGCCACAAAGGTCGGCAAGATGTACGAAATCCAAAACTCCACAGTGCAGGCAGGGCTGGAGAAAGCAAGGAAAAGGATAAAAGAGCTTTCCACCGAGCTCGGAGAAAAGCTCATGCCAGTCATGAGCCACTGCATGCGCTCATCCACCTTCATGCTCAAGACGCTCAGCAGGCTCGTGGACTTCTTCATCAAGTACAAGGGGGAAATCGCAGTCACCACGGTTTCCATCGTCGCCTATTACACCGCAGCGCACATCGCCGCCATCAAGACGGCTGCGCTCACCACGGCAAGCGCAGTGGGGAAGGTCGCCATGGCGGCATACACCGCGGCGATGCGCCTCGGGGCAGCTGCCATCGCGCTCTTCCAAGGCAACATCACCAAGGCACGCAGGGAGTTCATCCTCTTCTCCGCCGCGCTCAAGGCTAACCCCATCGGGCTGCTGGTGGCGGGCATCACCGCCGCCATCGGAGCGCTCGTGCTGCTCGCCACCAAGACGCGGGACGCCAGCAGGGCGCAGCAGGACCTCGAGGACATCGAGCTGCAGGCTGCCAAGTCTGTCGAGACGGAGAAAATCAAAATCGAGGCGCTCACCAAGCGCATTCACGACAACAGCCTCTCGCTCAAGGACCGCCAGGCTGCCATCGAGGCGCTCCAGAAAATCGTGCCGGACTATACCGCGAAAATATCCAAGGAGGGGGAGGTGTACGGCGAGAACACGGACGCGCTCAAGAAGTACATCGAGCAGCTCAAGACGCTCGCGCTCGTCGAGGGCGCAAAGGCCAAGCTGGAGGAACTCGGAAAGGAAAGGGCGGAGCTCGTCGGCAAGCTCGCCAAGCAGAAGAGGGAATCGGAGCGCAGGAAGGGATGGAAAGAAAGCAGCTCATCGGTCAGCACCGCGCCCGGAGGCGGAGGGGCTGTGCTCGGCTTCGCCATCGCGCAGTCCATGTCGGAGAACAAGGAGGTGGACTATGAGCGGCAAATCAAGGACTTGGACCAGTCGGTCAAGGACATCACAACCAAATACGGACCTGAGATGTTCGGCGCAGAATCCAATCCGCAGCCCACCGCGACGGGCGACACAGGGGACACGGACGACAATCCGCCTGATGATGATGATGACGACGGCAAGGGAGGAAAGGGCGGCAAGGCCGCCGACCGCTTCGCCGAGGAGAAGGCATGGAAGGAGCGCGAGGAAGCGCTCAACCGCATCGCATACGCCAAAGGGGAGAGGGACTATGACGAGTACACCAAGCGCATGGATGAAATCGCCGTGGAGTTCTACGGCAAAATCCTCCAGCGCCAGGACCTCACGGAGCAGGA
>Ga0065711_1046519_pt1 | contig 12849 bp, 9 predicted proteins | sample Hoacrofraction12_FD_59098 | JGI IMG/M metagenome (GOLD analysis project Ga0065711, IMG submission 59098) | Hoatzin crop microbial communities from Cojedes, Venezuela - Epithelial fraction 12 v2 (version 2) | ecosystem: Host-associated > Birds > Digestive system > Esophagus > Crop | place...
CCATGGATATAAACAAGAACAGGCTTGTTTTCCTTTCCGTCTGTCTTCGTCCAAAGGTTCAGGCTTAAACAGTCTTCCGAATACCCTGTGTCTTCGATGATGAATTCCTTTGTCCAGCACATAAACGGCTTCTGTTCTTCCTGAATGGCACTGGGTCCCCATTCGAAGCATTCCCTGATGCCAAGCCATGGCTTTGGATCAACGGGGTCCTCCCACCGCTCTGCTTCGGCGTAAGGGATGCCTTTGAATACGGCAATGTCATCTTCTTCATTGCAGTAGTATCCTGCAATGAATCCGCCTGTGACACTGACAGGTTCTGTGTATTTTTTGATTTCTGTCATAATGAGCTGCCTCCTTTCAGTTCTCTGATGAGAGCTTCTTTATTGTCCAGCGTATAAGCACTCAGAGAATATGATCTGATCCTCTGCTTTGAAAGATCCGGAATAAGAAATCCGTACTCGGAAAGTGCGGCACACCGGTTGATTACAGTGCGGTTTGTAATGCTGAGAACTTCTGAAATTTCCTTTGGGGTAAACTGTTCATAATGATTCTCAAGAATGAACAGCAGGAATCCACGTTCTCTTTTCTTCAGATGCGATACAGATGCTGAGATTGCACTGTCAGAAGCACCGGATGATACTTCAAGAACTTTTTTCGCATATAAAACCATCATTCTCAGAAAATAATTCACCCAGATCTCAGGATAGGGGGGATTGTCTCTGCCGGAGTAATACAGTGCCGGCAGTCCCATCTGCAGAGATTTACAGTATTCATCCGGATCATAGGCAAAATATTCCTCCAGAGATCCGATGCCCGCAAAACCGTAGCCGTAAAGGTCCAGAATATACCCTGAAAGCAGTCTTGCGGTTCTTCCGTTTCCGTCCTCAAAAGGATGGATTGTGACAAGCTGATAATGAACGACGGCCGCAATGATCAAAGGATGATCATCGGTTGACTTGACGTATTCCACCAGTTCATTTAAAAGAGAAGGAATTTCAGAATATTCGGGTGGGATATATTCCGGTTCTCCTGTCTCAGTATCGTAGACCGCAAACAGGACACCCGGAGGCATCGGGCCGCGAAGTCCGATTTTTTCTTTGGAAGCACCTTTCTCAACGATTGCCTGGACGTCCAGAATCATCTGCAGAGAGAAGGGCTCCTGCCTCTGTTTCATCTTTTCCAGGTATTCCAGAGCTTTGAAATAATTGCGGATTTCAATTTCAGGTTTCAGAAAGTGCTTGTGAGGATCACTTTCGATCGCGTCATCCGCCTGCTGTTCCGTAAGAGGGTTTCCTTCAATCAGGTTGGAAGCGTAGGAGCTTTTCTTCATGGAGTTCCGGCGCAGCCGGTTCTGCGTATTGGAAGGAAGAGGCTTTAGGTCTAGAAGAACGCGGTTTTCTTCAATTTCAACGATCTTTTTAAGTATTTCGTTTGTCAAAGTCACATGTATCATTTCCTGTCCCCGCTCTGTTATTATAGTAAAATTTCACTAATTGTTCACTATTTTTTCACTATTTTGTATTGAACTGCGAGGTAAAGGGCTTATCGTATAAAATAAAAAACAGGAGAGATCTGGTTCCTCGATCAGAAAGAAGGGCGCGTAAAGCAAATTCACTGTACGCTTTTTGAATTTCTCAATACAAATCGGCGCTTAAATGCCTGATATATAGGCTTTATCTTACATATAATTCACAATCTTCGAGCTTGTCATGAAATTCAGCCAATATTAAAAGCGGCCATTCATTAAAAACAGCCGCTTTGTCAACAGTCTGACGCTCCTGATAATGATATCGGGATCGTATTTTTTACATATGAAATTCCTGCAGATATTCTTTGAACAATGGGAGAGGAAAACTGACATGGCCATAGGAGGATGGCTGTATGACGCCGGCATCGATCAGGCGTCTTCTGTAAGTGGAGATGTAGGAATCCTGCTGGTTCATGGTCTTTGAGATCTCTTTCATGGCGACTTCCTCATTTGGACTTTCAGCCATTGCCAGTACGAATTTCTGATCGACAGTGGAAAGCTCTTCAAAGATCTTATAATATGCATTCCGGAAGAGCGTTTCTTTATATTCGTTCATCACAGAATCAATGGTAAGGTCTGTAATTGTTTTCTCTTCTGTTTCCCAGAGGAGGTATCCCAGAAGCTGGAATGCATAGGAGTATCCTTTCGCAAGAGATGTCATCCGCTTCAGAGCGGATTCTTCGACCTGACGGCCGTTTTCTTCAAATACTCTGCGATAACCGTACTTTACGGAAATGTCATTCAGGAAAGGCAGGTTGACCCTGGCACTGCGTAATAGAAACGTCAGAGCCTTACTGTTCTGGAGTTCAGAAATGGATTTCGGAAGACCTGTCATCAGAAGGGAGATTGGAAGGTCATTGCGAATCATAATTTGATAGATCTTTGCGAAATGACGGATTTCATCATTTGCCTCAACTTCATCAATTGCCACAAGAAGATGAATTCCCTTCTCTTTCAGCTTTTTCAGGATCTTTTCCAGAATCAGCTGATAATTGACAGAGTCCTTTTCTGTGGAATAACTGGCACTGATGCCGAACAGGGAAATGGAAATTCCATCAATGGAGTCGATGGCTTTTCTGACATCACTGGAAGCTTTTTCACGTGCAGTCTGAACCAGAGATTCCATGATGTTTTCATCTGCCGGAAGATCTGCGATGATCCACATATCGCTTTCCTCAAGCTTTTTGCATATATCGGCCAGAAAAGCTGTTTTTCCCACGCCGCGGACACCGCTGATCATGGTTGTCTGATAAGGACTGTGAGCTGTATGAAGGCCGCGGATGACTTTCTGCAGTTCTTCTTCCCGGTCGATAAATACCGGAGGGACTTTTCCGAAGCTGGGGTTAAACGGATTTTCAAACATAGGGATTCTCCTTTCTGTTTTACTAACTTTTACTAACCTTTTTGAACTTTTACTAACTTCAATTATATTTTAGAACTTTTACTAACTTTGTCAATGGCTTGCAGTATGGTATTGGGCGTGGTATAGTGTATGTGGTTAGTTAAAGCTAACCGGAGGTGCACATATGGGAGAAATCCTTGGCGGCGCAGTCCTTGCGGGACTTGTGTACGTGATTGTGGGACCTGGTTCCGCGATCAGAAAGAAGGCACTGAACAGATATTGACCGGTGATGACCGGTTCGGCAGTCTTGTGAACGGCTGCCTTTTTTCTTTGCTATAATTAGAGGGCGAGGTTAATAAATTTATGAGTACTTTAAATCAGAATGAGGGGAAGCTGATCAGCTTCGCCATTCCGTGCTACAACAGTGCGGCGTATATGCGCAATTGCATTGACCATCTGCTTGCGTCACAAGCGGAGGATATTGAAATCATCATTGTGGATGACGGCTCCCAGAAGGACAATACTCTGGAAATCGCAAAGGAGTATGAGGAGAAGTATCCTCTGATCTGTAAGGCGGTGCATCAGGAGAATGGCGGACATGGGGCTGCGGTGATGACAGGCATTCACAATGCCGCAGGTCATTATTTCAAGGTTGTGGACAGTGATGACTGGCTGGATACGGATGAACTGAAGAAGGTTCTGGAGACTTTAAGGGAGATTTCCAGAGGCGTGGACATGGTGGTATGCAATTACGTATACGACAAGGTCGGCGTGGAGAATAAGAAGGTCATCCGCTATAAAGGCTCCATTCCGGAAGGAAGAGTGGTCACATGGGAAGAGACAGGGCATTTCCGCAAGGGTGAATATATGCTGATGCACTCTCTGATCTACAGGACGGCATTGTTAAGGGAATGTGGTCTGGAGCTGCCTCATCATACGTTCTATGTGGATAATCTCTTTGCCTATGTGCCCATGGCAAGCGTCCGTTATCTCTACTATATCAATTCCGATCTATACCATTATTTCATCGGCAGGGACGACCAGTCTGTACAGGAGACGGTGATGATCAGCCGGATGGACCAGCAGATGCGGGTGAATAAGATGATGGTGGAGCAGGTGGATCTGGACAAGGTTTCCAATGCGAAGCAGAGAAAGTATCTGTATAACTATCTGGAGATTATCACAGGCGTTTCCTGCATTCTGACGGAAGTCAGCGGTGACGCGGAAAAGAAGAAGATGCGGGATGAGCTCTGGGAGTTCATTAAAGAGAAGAAGCCTGCTTTATACAAGAAGCTGCGGTGGGGTCTCATCGGATTCCTGTCAAATCCGAAGTCCAAGGCGGGACATACGGTATCCGTGGAAGGCTATCATATTCTGAATAAGATCTTTAACTTTAACTGAGGAGATTAAAGTGCAATGGAAAAAAGAATCAAGCTTGGCAGCACTGACATTGAAGTCAGCCGGGTATGCGTGGGATGTATGTCCTTCGGGAAAGCCAGCAGTGACTTTCATGAATGGACGCTGGATCAGGATGATACGAGAGCCATGGTCAAGACGGCTCTGGACCTTGGTCTGAATTTCTTTGATACGGCAAACCAGTATGCCCATGGGACAAGCGAAGAGTATCTGGGAAAAGCTTTAAGGGATCTTGGTGTTCCAAGAGACAGTGTGGTCATTGCCACAAAGGTGTATTTCAATGAAGGAAAATTGAAGCGGGAAGCCATTAAGCGTGAGATTGAAGGCAGTCTTGAACGATTAGGTACGGATTATGTGGATCTGTATCAGATTCACCGGTTTGACTACGATACGCCTATTGAAGAAACCATGGAGACATTGAATGAGCTGGTACAGGAAGGAAAGGTCAGGGCGCTTGGAGCTTCTGCCATGTACGGGTACCAGTTCCACAACATGCAGATATGTGCGGAAAGCCATGGATGGGCGAAGTTCCAGACCATGCAGAATCATTACAACCTGCTGTACCGGGAGGATGAGCGGGAGATGATTCCCATCTGCAGGCAGTATGGCGTGAGCCTGATTCCTTACAGCCCGTTGGCCGGCGGGCATCTGGCAAGAGCCGCATGGGATTCGGATTCCCTGCGTTCGAAGACGGATGCGGTGGCCAGGCGGAAGTATGATGCGACGAAGGACCGTGATATGGAAATCGTGTCGCGTGTTCATGCGCTTGCGGAAAAGCATGGGGTTTCCATGAGTGAGATTTCTTTGGCATGGCTGTATGCGAAAGGTGTGGCTGCGCCCATTGTGGGCAGCACGAAGCCGAGGCATTATGAGGCGGCGGTGAAAGCGATTGATACGGAGCTGACTGAGGAAGAAGTGACGTATCTGGAAGAGTGCTACCACGCCCATGATGTGTCCGGAGCGAGGTAAATAAATCATGGAAGAGCAGAAGAGACAGTTGATAGAGCATATGATCCAGCAGCTGCCCACGGGTATCTGTGTTTTTGAGCGTGACGGGGATGACGCGGTGATGATTGCGGCCAACCGTCAGTATTGTGAGATCGTGGGTATGGCGGAGGATGAGGTTCTGGGCAACCGTCTTTTTGCTTTGATTGAAAGGACGCACCCCAATGACCGGGTTCGGAGAAGCGGCCATATTGAAAGGCTTCTGAAAGAAGGGGAGCCGGAGAGTGCGACGTATAAAATCTATAACCGAAAGAGCGGTGTGTATAACTGGATCCGCATGGATACCAGTGCCGGGAAGGATAATTGTCTGATCTTCAACTATACGAGGGTGAATTCTCTGGTGGTGCGTGAGAATATGACGCCGGATCTGAAGGATCACCATTTTCTGGATTCCATTGCGACTTTTCCTGCGCCTGTTGTGATCTATGATCTCAATCACGTGGGTGAGCTTCCTTTAGTAGGCTGTTCGGATGCCTTCTGTCATCTTGTGGGACTGACGCGGGCGAGGGTCATGGAGCGGTATCCCACAGGCTTTTCCACGGTCATTGAAGAGGACCGGCAGAAGGTGTCTGAGGAGTATAATGCCAGTCCGATCAACGGGAATATTACCTGCAGGATTGAAAACGGTGCGGGTACGTATGTGTGGGTGCAGGTGAGCTATTCTCCTTTCTTTGTGGGGGAAAGCAGGTATCTTTATGCGCTGTATTCGGATATTACGGAGCTGATGGAGCGGGAGCGGTCTGAGGTGAACCTGCGTCATGTGTATGAGCTTGTACTGGAAAGAAGCAGGCTGTATATCTGGGAGAAGGATTTTGTGACGGAGGATTTCACCAGGATTGCCTCTCCCTATGCGAATGAGGTGACGGATCTTCTGAATGGGAATAACAGCTATCAGGATCCTCTTGCCTATCTTTATGATCATACGGATGAGGAGAACAGAAGGATTCTGGATGAAATGCGGCATAAGTGCAGAAGCGGCATTGAGGCTGCGGGCATTGTGTCTTATTTCAGGGACGGCGCAGAAGAGCAGGATACTTTAAGCATTGTGCTGCGTCCGCAAAAGGATGAAGCAGGGAATGTGACGGGTGCTTTCTGCATTTCCCAGAATGTGTCTGAGCAGGTGAATAACGAACATCTCAAGCAGGAGATTGTGGGACTGAAGACAAGAGAAACGGAGCTGCTGCTGCAGCACAGTGCTGCCATGGGTACGGCGGAGTTTTTCCTCTGGGATGTGAATCTTGAGGCAATGACGATTACTGCTGTGGATTCTCCTTATGTGGAAAGCAGGATGGAGATCCGTGAGAATATTCCCCAGGATCTTTCGAAGCTGTTCCGGTATTACTATGACGGCATGGATGAGGATAGTCAGAGGAAGATGGATGAGGCTTTGGATATATTGCAGGAAGGTCACGAGTCAGAGGCTCTGGTAAGGTTCAGGGAAGGGTCTGAACATACGCTGTTCCTTTTTGAATTCCGCTTTACGCCAGTCCAGTCGGAGGACGGTTCCTGGAAAAGGGCGGTTGGCGTATCCAGAGACGTGACGGAGGAGAGCTATCGTACCAATACGTATACGGAGGAGCTGCACCGGTTTGAGATGGATCGGAATGAGAGTTCTCTCATGCGGTTAAGGTTGAATCTGACCAAGAATACAGTACTGGAGACGGTACCGGAGTCTTTGTTAAGGACACGGATGAGCTCTGATGAGCTGTTTGAATGGGAGAAGAAGTCGGGGATCTTTACGGAGAGCAGTGATGATCTGCCGGACCGGAAGGCTCTTGTGAGAATGTTCCGGCATGGAACGAATGTGTATCAGAATGTTGTAAAGCACATTGAAAATGATCAGGTGAAGTGGGCGGATCTTCGGATCCGGATGGCGGAAGCGCCTGAAACGAAGGATGTGGAAGCTTTCATTTATGCGGAGGACTGTACGAGGAATGAGCTGCAGAACCGTGTGATGGATACGCTGGTCAGTGATGTGTATGATTTCATGGTGGTGATTAATCCGGTGAAGGGGACGATCCGTCATATCGGTCATCCGGTGATTGAGGATGTGGTGCCTCTGGATTATGAGACTGTGCTGGAGCAGGAAAGCGTGCGTGTGATTCCGGAGGAATACAGGGCGTATTTCAATACTGATTTTGCGTTGTCGGGCATTATGGATGAAATCCGGCAGAAGGGCATTGCGGGACGGATGGCTGTGATGAGCGAAGAAGGAGAGAGGCGGCGTAAGCTGTTCCAGTTCTCCTGGCTGGATGATGATCATGATCTGATCTTCGGCTATGTGAACGATGTGACGGCGGAGTATGAGAAGGAGCTGGCGCATATGGAGCAGCTGGAGAATGCCCTGCAGAAGGCGGAGGCTGCTTCTGCGGCCAAGACGCAGTTTGTGTCGAGGATTTCCCATGATATCCGTACGCCCATCGGGGCGATTCTGAATCTGACGCAGTTTGCGAAAGAGGATATGGATGACAGGGGAAGGTTAGGCGAAGATCTGGATCAGATCGGTACTTCCGGCAGGTTCCTGTTATCACTGATTAATGATGTGCTGGATATTTCGAAGATTGACTCCGGCAAGATCCAGCTTCATAAGGAGCCCTATGGGTTTAATGAATATGTGTCTGAGATCCGGAATATCATGGGTCCTATGGCAGAGGAGTATGGTCAGGACTGTGTGGTGGAAGCGGAAGAGAATGGTCTTGTGATGATGGCGGACAGGGTCCGTCTGAATCAGGTGACGCTGAATATTCTGTCCAATGCGGTGAAATATACGCCGAAGGGCGGTAAGGTTGTTTTCTCAGCAAAATGTAATAATAACAGTCTTACCATCGTCGTGGAGGACACCGGCATCGGCATGTCCGAGTCCTTCAAGGCACGGATGTTTGAGGAGTTTGTGCAGGATGAGGATAATCCTTTAAGGAAGTATTCTGCGGCAGGTACGGGTCTTGGCCTTCCTATTGTGAAGCGGCTTGTGGAGCTGATGGGCGGTACGGTTTCCATTGAAAGTGAGATGGGAAAGGGTACGAAGGTGGAGATTTGTGTGCCTGTGGAGACGGTGGAAGAGGATCGGAAAAATGAGAATATATCTGATCATCATACTGTGCATAGGTTAAAGCGGACAGGACATATTCTTCTTGCGGAGGACAATCCCATTAATGTGATGATTGCAAAGCGGATTTTCGAGGAGCTTGGAACGGAAGTGGACCACGCAGAAAACGGGGAAGAGGAAGTGAAGCTGTTTGAACAGAACCGGGGTAAGTATGATGCGGTGTTTACGGATATTCAGATGCCTGTGATGAACGGGTATGAGGCGGCAGAGAAAATTCGTTCGATGGATCCGGATATTCCGATTATCGCCATGACGGCGGATGCGTTCAAGGATGCGGAGGAGAAGGCGATGGCCAGCGGTATGAGCATGTATATCACAAAGCCTCTGGATCCGGAGCAGATCGGTTCGATTCTGGAAAGCATTCTCATGAAAAATGTAGTAGAATGAAAGCAGTAATTTGAAAGGGAACATCATTATGGCAATTGAAATGAAAGAGTATCCGAATCCGAATGGATCCATTAAGCTGCGTGTAGCGAAGGGGCATTTTGCGACGAGCCACAGCCACATTAATTATTATGTGGACCTGACTTTTACGAAGCATCGTCTCTCCGAGGCGAAAGAGGCGGCGCGTATGCTGGCGGCGAAGTACAGGAATTCGATGATTATTGATACGATTCTGTGCCTGGACGGTACGGAGGTTGTGGGTGCGTGCATGGCTAGTGATCTGACGAAGAATGGTTTCCAGAGCATTAATCTGCATAATACGATTTATGTGGTGACGCCTGAGCATACCACCGGAAGCCAGCTGTTATTCCGTGATAACATCCAGCCGATGATCCGGGGCAAGCATATTCTGATTCTTGCGGCAAGCATTACCACAGGCTATACGGTGCAGGGCGGTATTGAGGCTATTGAGTATTATGGCGGTGAGGTGGCAGGTGTGTGCTCCATCTTCTCCAATACGGATTCCGTGTCCGGGTATCCGGTGAATTCCGTATTCCGTGCAAGGGATTATATGCATGATTACAACAGTACGTCCTACCATGAGTGCCCGTTATGCAAGGCGGGTGTGAAGGTGGATGCGATGGTGAATACCTTCGGCATTTCTCATTTTGATTAAGGTTATACGGCCATTCCGGTTTACGGATGGCCGCTTATTTTTTGTTTTATCCGTAAACGGTAACGAAAAATAAGAGAGAATTATTTTAAGGTTTCAGAGAAGAATCTTCTCTGTTTTTTTATGTAAGCGCTTGCTAGAATCGTAGTCGTCAAGGGTGCCTGAGGCGGGTGCCCGCATATTATAGGAGGGTGAGAAAATAATATGAATTTGAAAAAAGGCCTTAGTTTCGTTGCCGCACTGGCAATGAGCACAACACTGCTGGCAGGATGCGGAGGCAGTTCTGACACAACAACAGCAACGGATTCCGGCAGTTCTGAAGCAGCGGCTACTGCAGCTGCAGCAGCTGAAGCAGGAGATTCTGATCTTTCCACAAAGAAGGTCGGCATCTGCATCTATCAGTTCTCTGATAACTTCATGACTCTGTTCAGAAACGAACTGCAGAGCTACCTGGTGGAGCAGGGCTTCTCCGAGAACAACATTACGATCGTTGACGGTAAGAATGACCAGTCTGAGCAGACTGCTCAGATCCAGAACTTCATCGCTCAGGGCGTTGATGTTCTGATTATCAACCCTGTTAACTCTTCTTCCGCTGAGACAATCACAGACATGGTTGTGGATGCTGGTATTCCTCTGGTTTACATCAACCGTGAGCCGGATGAGGCTGAGCAGGCTAGATGGGCTGAAAATAACTGGGATGTTACATATGTAGGCGCTGACGCTCGTCAGTCCGGTACATATCAGGGCGAAATCATTGCGGATATCGGTCTGGATAAGCTGGATATGAACGGCAACGGAACAGTTGATTACATCATGATCGAAGGCGACCCTGAGAACGTTGACGCTGAATATCGTACAGAATATTCCGTTAAGGCTCTGAAAGATGCTGGTCTGGCTGTGAACGAAGTTGACGATCAGGTTGGTATGTGGGATCAGACAAAGGCTCAGGAGCTTGTTGCGACAGCTCTTCAGCAGCACGGTGATGATATCGAAGTTGTATTCTGCAACAACGATGCAATGGCTATGGGTGCTCTGCAGTCCATCAAGGCAGCAGGCAGAACAGTAGGCACAGACATTTATCTGGTAGGCGTTGACGCTCTGTCCGAGGCTCTGGAAGCTATTATTGCCGGTGAGATGACAGGTACAGTATTCAACGATCATTTCTCCCAGTCCCATGGCGCAGCTGATGCAGCAATCGGCTTCCTCAAGGGTGACACAGTTGAGAAGAAGATCACCTGTGACTATGTCAAGGTTACGACTGACAACGCTCAGGAAGTTCTTGATTCTGTAAGCTGATCAGTTCAGTAAGGAAATAAGGTAAATCTGGTAAAGCGGTACGGTACAGACCGTGCCGCTTTGCTTCAAGGAAATGGAGGAATTATGGCATCAGAATACAGACTGGAGCTGAAAGGCGTCTGTAAATCTTTCCCGGGTGTCAAGGCGCTGGATGGCGTGCAGCTGTCGGTGCGGCCCGGAACGGTTCACGCGCTGATGGGCGAAAACGGTGCCGGAAAGTCCACGTTGATGAAATGCCTGTTCGGCATTTACAAGATGGACGCCGGTGAGATCTATCTGGAAGGAAACAAGGTTACGATTAACAATCCGGATGAGGCGATGGACATGGGTATTGCCATGGTGCATCAGGAGCTGCAGCCGGTGCCGGCAAGAAGCGTGGCGGAGAATATGTATCTCGGACGTTTCCCGGTGAAGAAGTACGGGCCTCTGCAGGTCATCGATCATAAGACGATGTATGAAGAGACGGCAAAATGGCTGAAGGAAGTAGGCATGGACTTTGATCCGAAGGCGCAGCTGGGTACGCTGTCCATCGGACAGATGCAGTCGGTGGAAATTGCGAAGGCGGTTTCCCATGAGGCGAAGGTCATCATCTTCGACGAGCCCACGTCTTCTCTTTCGGACAATGAGGTTGAGCAGCTGTTCCGTATCATGGAAGATCTGAGAAATAAGGGTGTTTCCATGATCTATATCTCTCACAAGATGGATGAAATCAAGCGGATCTCCGATGATATTACGATCATGCGCGACGGTACGTATATCGGCACATGGCGCACGGAAGACCTGACGCAGGATGAAATCATTGCGAAGATGGTAGGCCGCGAGCTGACGAATATCTATCCTGCAAGAGATGCAGAAATCGGTGATGTGGTGATGGAAGTGAAGAATGTGTCTTCCATCAATCCGAAGTCTTTCCAGGATGTTACCTTCAATCTGAAGAAGGGTGAGATCCTCGGATTCGGAGGTCTTGTCGGTGCGCAGAGAACGGAGCTGATGGAAGGTCTCTTCGGCATCCGTACGCTGGAATCCGGTGAGGTTGTGATCAACGGAAATTCCGTGAATACTTCCACACCCCGCAAGGCGATGAATGCAGGCATCGGAATGATCACGGAGGACAGACGGGGAAACGGTATCTTCGGTCCGCTGTCCATCAAGGATAACGTAGGCGTTTCGGTCTATGACAAGTATCTGAAGGCTGGCTTCGTTCTGGATCATCCTTCCATCAATAAGGTTGTGGATGAGAGCATTGACAAGCTGCGGATCAAGACGCCCAGCATGCAGGAGCACATTGCCAATCTTTCCGGCGGCAACCAGCAGAAGGTAATCATTGCCAGATGGCTGGCGAATGATCCGGATATCCTGATCATGGATGAGCCGACACGTGGTATTGACGTGGGTGCGAAGCATGAGATCTATGAGATCATGTGCGATCTGGTAAAGCAGGGGAAATCCATTATCATGATTTCCTCGGAAATGGCGGAGCTGCTTGGCATGTCCGACAGGATTTATGTCATGTGTGCAGGCAGAATTACAGGCGAAATCACTGATCCTGAGGAAATGACGCAGGAGAAGGTTATGGAATACGCCACAAGATTCAACTAATAGCAGGAGAAAGAGAATATGAATACGAACAAAAAGAAAGTATCGGAATTTCTCACCAATTACGGCGTAATTCTGATCATGGTTATCCTGGTCATCTATACGGGTCTGACCGCTGATAACTTCCTTACTTGGAACAACTTTTCCAACATTCTGATGACGATGTCCTACAGACTTGTCATCGCTCTGGGTATTGCCGGCTGTATTATTACCGCAGGCTGCGATCTGTCCGCAGGACGTATGATCGGCTTTGCGGCATGTCTTGCAGGAACGTTCCTGCAGCGTGCTGACTATTCCGGCAAGTTTGAACTGTTTGCGAACATGGATCCGCTGAATCCCTTCGTCGCAATGATTCTGGTGATGGTGATCTGTGCGGCATTCGGTGCCGTGACAGGCTTCTTCATCGCTTACCTTTCCGTTCCTCCCTTCATTTCCACTATGGCAATGATGGAAATCGTATACGGTATTGCCATGATCTATACCGATGCGACACCTCTTGGCGG
>Ga0065711_1009228_pt1 | contig 12848 bp, 9 predicted proteins | sample Hoacrofraction12_FD_59098 | JGI IMG/M metagenome (GOLD analysis project Ga0065711, IMG submission 59098) | Hoatzin crop microbial communities from Cojedes, Venezuela - Epithelial fraction 12 v2 (version 2) | ecosystem: Host-associated > Birds > Digestive system > Esophagus > Crop | place...
CAGCCCACTGTCCACCCACTGAGAAATTCATGTTTGATCCGTGCCTGGTATTAGAAAGCAGAAATTGAGAGCACTGTCATGGTGAGGGCAGACCTCCCTCCCCAAGGATGCTCTCGGCACCAGCGAGCCTGGCACGGGGACTGAGCGCTACAGCCCCAGCTGCCCAGCCTTGGCAAAGGAGCAGCAAATCCCCCGGCCCTGCGCCCCAGCCACTGGGGCTCTGCTGGTGCTGGGTTGTTCACCGGACATCAAGTGATGTGCTCTTTCCCCAGCACAAGAGGCACAAAGCTTTGAGGTAGTTTGGGGAATCATTGAGGAATCAGCGGAGTGTAGCACTCTAGTACTTCAAGCAGAATCAAAGGGAGAAATAAGATCAATTTTATCAAGTTTTATAGGGAAAATGGGATGGAAGCAGTGTTACCTCATGGTTAGTGCGCTGGTCTGGCATTTGGGGAGCTCTGGTTTATTTTGGCTTCTGCAGATGGGCTCGGTGGATGACAACTGTCCAAAATGTTGGTCCTCTGTGTTTTACCTTCTCCATCTGCCAAATGAAGAGAGCAAGACAAATGAATTGATGAAGTGTGCTGCATAAGAGAGAGATTATATGGTTAATTAACAATGGCAAGCATTCAAGGCACAGGCTTCCATGACATTTCCTCTCAGGCCACAGCACTCTCCTTGCTGCATGCAGGAGGGCTGGGTCAGGAGCAAACCCAAAGCCTCCTGCTGCCAGCAGCGCGAGCCACGGCTTCCCATGCAGATCATCCGCCCGTGCACCGAACCAGCCTGGCTTTGTGAGCTTGATGACAGCATCCCGGGCACTGCCAGCAGCAGAGGATCAGACAGAAAAGGCATTGACTACTCAGGCTGTTAAAAACTGCTCGCTGCTGGCACTGCAAACTTGTATGGCGTCTGGACGTTGAGTTGGACTTCTCAGCAGCTGCTGCACATAAAGGTTGGAGATGGAAGGGATAGGAAATACAGGAACTTGTTTTAAGCTCAAATGAAAGGAGGCTTTTTAAAAAAGATTAAAAAAACCCCAAAACAAACACAAAATGCACAAACCTCATTATTTAAAAAACCATCAGAAATGTACTGAAAAATCTGTACTGCCTGCTGTTTAGTTAAATGGCTCCCATCTTGTCATTAGCTGCTAGAACTTGGTTTATCAGAAGAGCCGTGCATCTGTAAAGCAATTGCTTTCACATTAATGCCCACAGACTCCCTGCCAGGGAGCTGTGCTCTCCATTAATTTTTGACCATCTGTGTCCCTTTTGACGCTTTGGATTTTTTTTCTTCCCTTTCCTGAGTTTCAGGCTGACATTTGCTCTCTAGGATTAGGAGGTCGCCGCCTTCATCACTCCGAGAGCAGGGTTTTCACCCCAGAGTCTCCCAGCCCAGCTGTCAAAGCTACCATGGCATTAAAATTTCTTGTGAAGGGATGCTGGAAGCTTTGAAGTCTCACTACAGTTGGTGGGATGTAAGGATGCTTTACACCTCTGCTGGGTGAGGCCATCTGAAACCATNGCTGCCTGCCTCGTTGTCCGCTGCTCCCTGCGAGGAGCCNGGNGTGAAGCGTCTCCCACCTCGGGATTCAACCCAACACTAACCCCNGTATTGGGTTTGGGAGCGAAGCAGAAGTGGAGTGTGAATGGACCCCAGGGAGGGACGCTGAGTGGGGACAGGAAGGCTTGAGGGAAGGATGACGATCGAGGGCTCGTCTGTGGATCTGGAGCCAAGCAGGCTTCAGGTAACTTCTCCAGAGCCCTCTGGCTCATTTAGGTATCAGGCATCCAGCTATTGCCTCTTGAAGCAGATGTGTATGAGCACCATTCCAGAGATATTCCCTCACTTGAGTATGACCTGCCGTAGTCCTGCTGCCTCACGGCAGCATATTTGCCAGGCAGAGACCAGACAACTCAGAACATGGCGAGACTCAGCTCTGGACCCCACTTACCACGTGCTCCAGCCCGTGTGCCAGGAACTCCTTGAAGCCATCCTGCTAACTGGCCAGCCACCGGTGCAAACGAAAGGTGTGTGCAGCTAAAGTCCAGCAAGCAGTGTCACAGCTCTCTTTTGGATAGGGGCTGAGGCTTGGCAGGGCCAAACCTTGGAGAAATCAATTTTCTGTTCTTTTCTTCCATTGCAAAGAGAATTTCAAAGTCTCTGTGCGTCTTCCTCTGCTTTCTGGCAGAGCCAACGCCGCCTGCCATCCTCCTCTTTAAATCAGCACCCCTGTTATCATTGCAGAGGTGCAGAGTCAACACAGCAGGAGCGTAAACCAGACAGATCGGGGTTAGCACCAGCTACAGTGGCTAAATGGACTGATGGATGCGTTTAATAACCGCAAATGCTATTCTTGGTGCTGATGATTTAGCAGTTATCATAAGATACAGAGGCAATTAAAATGAATCCAAGGAGAGTACTTACTTTTCATCTGTGCCCGCCTGCTGCCCGCTGGCTTGGGTCTGGCTCACGCTATTACTGCAGGGAGATATCACTGCCCTTCAGCAAAGAATCAAAATCCACAATTGCTTGATTTAACAGCTGGAATATTGCACTCTTCCTTCTACACGCAGCCACCCAAGGTCACTGAAAAACATTGCAAAGTTTCTTTGTTTTGGCCTAGAATAAAACCTCCTAATCTCAGAAGCAAACAAGACAAAACTCAGGCTGAGCTAAAGTTAAGTCATTAGTTATTTGGCTAAAATGCATTTTTACTAACTCTACTTGAGTATGTGTGAATTTTTCAACCATGCAGTGGGTTGCAGTGTTTCTTTTTAGTCCAAGAGAGATTTTAAGGCCAAATGTGAATGGCAGAGCAGCCCCTCTACAGGTTTGGGTGAAAAACACAAGGACACAATCCCCTTTGCACAAGCGTGAACTGTCCAGAGCCCGAGCCCCAGCTCCCCTACCATGATTCCAGCCTTCCTGGACGAAACTCGCTGCCCTCAGTGTCAGCAGTTGGGGTCTTCATAAAAGATCCTCTAAGGCAGCAGAAATCCTTGCACTGAAAGGTTTCAGAGAGCAGAGACATTGGGTCTTAGGAATCTACATAATTTTAGCAGGTTTTTTCCCCACCAGTTTTGAACAGCATGGGTCCAGTAAATCTATTTCTACTCCTGCTCAGAGCACCACAGAAATATCCGTAAGGCCCTTGTCTAGGTGGCTAATAGTGCAAGTTTTTAAGCATGCACAGTACTACAGCAAAGACAACCCAAAAAATGAGGCAGGGGCCACAGAATCAAGAAATTAGGCAATTGCAAGAGAACAAATGTGAGAGACTCACTGCAGGATCAAAACAAGCACAGCTCTGAAGGCAGGAATAGTTCATGTTACAGGACAAGCGCAGCCAGACTAGGACAAATGTTGCATCTCCGCTATTAAAACCCATAAGCGTGCAGGATACTGCCTGGTAGGTGACCACATTTCAGTGCTCAGCAAACCCATCCGCTGATGCCCGTCAGCGGTGCTGCAGGAGCTGCCTGAGCTCGCAGGGACCCGTTTGCGAGGTCACGAAGCCAGGCCGCGGGGAGTGACGACCGAGCCATCGCTCGGCAGGACCCGCCTGCCGCCGGCCAGGGTGGCTTGGCTGGCAAATGGCACCACCAGACCGGTTAAACACCGTGGCCTTGAGGTCTGTGCTTGTAGCCTGCCGACGGGACTATCTGAGAGCTGACAGGCCAAGATTTGGCTACAATCAGTCATTTGTTTAGATTTACCAGCACTGGCTACACGGACTAAAACTACAAGTTCCTGGGGCAAGTCAGGCAAAAAAAAGGTTCATTAAAACGAAGTGGGCTAAAAGGTCACCTTTTTGCTTTGCATAAATGACTGAAAGGGGCAGGGAGAACCCAGCTTCCAGGCATTTACTATTGTATTTTTCATTGCTCTCCAGTAATTTGAATTTTTGCATTCATTAAACGCCTATTATCGATTCTCAACATTACCACTTGCCTCATTTCCTCCCTCATACAAGATCTCAATTTATTCCATTCAAATCCTCGGAGACAGCTTCCTGCATCCCTATTCTAACCCTCTTTAATGTTAACTCTTCTCCTGGTACACCCCAAACCTCTCAAGGAACAGGGGTCACAAGACTTGCTGCCCTGTGGATCCCCAGCCTTTATACCTCTGGGTGGGGAAAGGACAGCCCATTCCCCCGGTCTCCAGCCTGCACTTTCCTTTGCCTCCAGGTTTTGCTCCTCCACCTGCAGACCCCTGTGCCCTTTCCCCATGGCTTCGGCACGAAGTTGATCTCTCAGCTGTAACAAAGAGGAGTGAAGTTTTGCACAGCCTGTGGACACAGCCCCACCTCCCCTCCACTGGCATATTTTGCCATTGTCTATTTTAAAAGAGAAGGGAAATTATGTTTGGAACACTGAAAGCATCTTAAAAATGAGGTGACATTGTTGCTGCTGGTGCTTCCATGGCAACCTGCATTTGTTTCTCAGAGCTGTTTCATAATAATTAATACACCACTTCCATTCACGTGGCCCACGTTCAGAGTGCAAGGCACAGCCCCCACTAGGGCTTTCCTGGGTCGCATGAAATATTTATACCAAAGAATCAGAAGAACTTTTCTGGTGCATTCTGTCCACTGGGACAAAGCAGGGACACAGACATCAGATCACCCCTTTGCTAGCCTGGCTAGCGGGAGCACGTTTGCTGGGAGAAGCTGGGCAGAACTGGTGACGCCATCCCTCCCACGCGATGACAGGGCAGCTGGAGAGCACCCGGTCCTGTTGATCACATCGGGACGGAACATGGCAGGACTTGTTACGCAGCCACAGCAGCGAAGCCAGGACTCTCCTCTTCAGGTGCTGGCAAACACAAGCTGCCCTACCTTGCCACGCTGTACTGGCGTGTCTAGACGTGTCCGAAAGTGAGGGGATTCAGGGAACTGCACCAGCAAAATCCTTAGGCATGAAGAACTTGCATATCTCGCATTCCCTCCCTGCTGCAGGCTCGGGGGGAGTGTTCAGCTGAATGTGGGAGGGCGCAGGGGAGAGGCCGATCAAAGATGCAGTCACCTGCCATAGCCATAAGAAAGACAACGCTGCGAGCAGAGCCTGTAGATGTACCACCTCTGGGCTGTGATCCTGCCAGATCCCACACGTGAAGAAGCAACCTTTCAGCTGGCAGCACCTGGATAGGGATCACCAAAGAAAATTCAGGTGTTGCAAGCTGTGGCTAGGAAAGATCTGGTAGGTGCTACTACGTAGTCCTAGCTCCAGCGGGAAGCCAAGGAGGTTTCCCACTCCAGCAACTCCAGCCTTTCAAGGGATATGTAAAACCGAGTGGTTGGACCCAATATAGCTATCAAATATGCATTGACACTTTCCCAGCAGGAGGAGGGCAAGTCCCAGGGTCCTGGCTGAACTCCAGTTTAGATAATTATGCTCTGTCAACCTTCATTCTTTCTACAGCTTCAATTGGATACGGGATTTGGAGGCTTTTCTCAGCTGAGATGTATTTCTGGCCTTTTTTCCTGCTGACTAGACTATAAAAAAAAACAACAAAACAACCAACAAAACCACTGACCCTTCATGTGCAGCCCAGCCTGTACGCCATCAGCATCAGTCTGGGAAGAAATCAGTGATCTTCACAGGCTCTGAAACGCTCCTCAGGAAGGCACTCGTGTATGAAGTCTGGGTCCCTCTCTGTCACTCCCTGTCCACATCCTTCCGTAAACAACAGGCTCTGCCACAGACGGCTCACAAATACTGACCTACGCCACAGCTAAAACCCTGACATCCTTCACCAGACACCGCAGAGATCCACGAGTGTCGGAGACTTCCTAAAGAGCCTGGCATCGCAGATGCGCAAGCCAAGAACTCTGCTCTTCCTTGTTGACCTCTCTTCTGCCGAGTGAAATGCTTGAATGGGGGACATTAAGTGATCAACAACAAGCGTAAATTAGGGTAGCGAAAGGGAGAGACCTCTCACTGGAGCTGTGCCTTGGTATCATTTAAACAGGCTTGAGAGGCTTAATTGTCAGCTCTGGCAGAGCACAGGCAGGCTGCTTCACCCCACGCTCGTGTAGTCACAGCTACGAGCAGGAGCTGCCCCAACTCCCAGAGTCTCACAGTCATTCACTGCCTAGCAGCGCTGGTGTAACCGAAACATTCCCATGTCCCTGTGAATTATAGTGAAAAGAGGGCTGATAAATCTCAATTGGCTGAATATACAAACCCCCTGAAGTCCCAGACAGTGTGTGTTTGTTTTCTCGCTGCTGCTGCGGCTCCTTGTTTTCTCGCTGCTGTGGCTCCTGTTGTCAGAAACTGTCAGGAGATTTCTCTCTGCATTTCACTATGATGGGAGCATGTGCTGCTTGGATTCTGCTCAATCCCTTTTTACTGGCTTAATTGGAAGCTGCAAAGCAAGGGTCCAAAACCCCAGGAGACAGGAGCTGTTCCTTTGAGCCTGCCTATGAACGTCTAAGAGGTTAATGAAGAGATCCCCAAAGTTGCAACAATTGCATGGACAGTCCATGAAGTGCAAGAGCTTTCCTATACAAAATGGTCAGAATTATTTCAGTCCTGTCCCACCTGATGATCTCTCCCAATCCTTGATCAGACTGACAGGGCTTCTCCTGGTGCTACGTGTCACAGGACACATCTTGGAAGTCCTCATCCTCTTCCTCCTGGGGAACAGTGCTTTCACAGCAGACACTTCCAAGGCCCTTGTCAGTTCTGAAAGACAAAGCAGCAGCTTTTATTTCTTCATGTCAGCAACCACCCTTTCCGACTCTGCTTTTACAAACTGACTGCCTTGTTCACTATAAAGAAGGTTTTTGCATTGTGTGTGCCTTGTTCACTTGAGGTGTAGCTGCACCAAAGAGCATCTGGCTGCTCCCCTCCTTTTTATTTGACTGTTCACCTCTGGCAGAGACTCACCTCTCGGTATTCCCACTCTTAACTACATTCCCCTTTGCAAAACATATGAGTTCGCTAGCTTATTGCTTCATCAGAGGGATGGAGTGTCTACAGGGACTTGCAACATTATTAATGCCTAAAACCCAGCAGCTACATGCAACGCTTTACCCAAAGAGGGTTTTGTTTTGTTTCACATTGTAAAGTTAAACATCCGTTCTGCTAACAACTACAGAACTTGGCAGCACTGTGACAACGCCCTTCCTACCAGGCTCTCGAGGGTTTTTCTTAAGGTTGTAAGTTATCATCCTCATTTCAAACAGAAAAAAGTTCAAAGCACAGACAGGTTAAATGCTTTGCCCGAAACCACAAAGAGAGTGAGTGGCAGGTTTGGGAGAAACTGAGGTCTCTTCCCACGCTTAGTACTACCAACCTTCATTTCAGAAAAGTCAGAATGTTCAGCCAGATTCTTGATGTCCTTTCCAATTAACTTTCAGTAGAGGAAAATAGTCAAAGTGCAGGATTCAGTATTGAGATACCGTCGCAGGCTCTGACCAGCCTGCAGTTAACTTGCCCCTATGAGATCGGATCACAAAGGCACAGCAGCGGGCATTAGACCTAAGATTAATAAAGATCACTCTTCAGCTGGAGCAATGGGATGCCCATCTCTTTCGGGGAAGAAACCTGCTGTGCCATTCAGCTCGGTTCCACCTGAAGATTGTACAGGGGCAACTGCACACAGAAGTTTCGGGATGCCACTCCAGCTGCACAGCAGGCTGAGTTTCTGCAGCACAGATTATTGCTACACACTTCTGATTGCACGTCATTTCAGCACAGATTATGGGCATAAAAACATAGCATCTGCTCACTCTCTTTGCGTATCTGCCACGTGTTAATTGAGCTCTCAGGAAACCGTGCAGAGTGCAGCCCACAAACCACCCTCAGGCTGAGGTTCCTTTTCAGGCAGGGACACAGAATGAGGTGCCCATACCTCACGCCGGGAAGCACAGTCACAGTTGTAGCTGCTCCCACTTAATTAAAAAGAGTGACCTTTGGGGTTGCACTGTCCTGTGGCAAAACAGCTCTTCCTCCGAGCTCGTTGTCCAGGATGATCAGGCAGTGTGGAGCAGAGAGCACCAGTGCATGTCATGAAGAAAAGGTAATTGTGCTTTCACCTGCTAATAACAGAGACAGGTTTTCTACTCAGGCTTGCAGATGACCTTCTCCAAATCAAACATTAACTTTGCAGCAAACAATCATTAGGGAGCATCTGCAAGCTTTAATTATTAACACTTTTATTAATCCACTGACTCCACTTCCAGCAATAGGTCTCTTCAAAATTAATTCTGTTGCCATTTAGAGGAGAAAGAAATGAATACCATTTCAAGGCAGAGAAGGAAGAAAGTAGTTAGATTCCACCACGCTTTCTAAAGGTACTGGATCTGCTCCTAGAACTGTAATTATGCAACTTACTAACTGAACTGCCAGACGTAAGGCTAAGTAATTTTCAAAGCCTGGGCTTTGAGAAATAGTATTACTGGCAGCCATGCAATCCAAAACCCAATCAAGAAAGACCACAAACTTTCAAGGGGCTGAAACTCCATCAGCTGCTTATTTGCTGCAGAAAACAAGGGAGATGAAGAAAGAGGTCCAGCTAAGCAAATTACCTCTTTTAGAATAAAGGACCTGCGTCTCTACAGAGCCAAGCAATGAGGGGAGGGAGATGTGCGTCTTCAGAGCCGTACTGCACAGGAAGCCCAGCTGGGAGGGAATAACTCCTACCTGTCAAGCAAGACAGGTCAGCTCAGTGATTGCTCTGGCCTGTGGGACTTCGCAGATGTGCTGAGAGCCCCAGGAATTTTAAAGGTCATTAAAAAGGAACAGGAACCCCAAAACATGCCGTGGCTCTGTTGCCAGTGATGACTTTGAATCCCTGTCCAATAGCTCTTTTAAGTGCTATCACTGAACAAATACAGTTGCTGTTTCACACGCTCACCAGAGTCAACCAGATCAGATACACGAGCTGGGAAGAACTCAGTGGTGTTTCTTCGCCTTACTTTCTTTGCTTCCTTGGATCACCATCTATCTAACACCAGGGCAGGCACACAGCTGGTGCAACTGAAATACAAAGAAATTGCAGAGCAAACTCAGCTAAGGGCAGAGGGGAATCAGTAAGTGTTGGTTAATGCAACTACTATTAAACAGGTGGTGCTGAAAAAAATAAGGAGGAAGTGCTGAGAAACCTCCTGTTTAATCCTTCACCCTCCTATGCCTCTCCAGATCAGTTTCTACAGGGCAAGAAGCTGCCTTACCATTTTTCAGTTAAAAACCCCCTTTTTGCAGCAAGTCACAGTGACAGTGCTGGGAGCAGAACCTACTCTTGCTCAGGGCTTTGCAGAGCTCTGCTTGAACCACCAGATAATGCTCCCTTTTGAGTGGTTTGGTACATGTGGGATAATTGAACAGGCTCCCTCTGCAGTGAATAACTCTTGCCTTTGTGTTTGAATACTTGAGGAGCGTTGTGACTTTCTAACTATTGCTGCCATTTAGAAACACAGCATGAGAATCAGACTGTTAATGCATTACTTCGTGCCATAATATGTAGTAAAACTCATGGTTTCAGTTCCTCCAGCTTCTCCCCTGTCAATGCCTAAGTGGGGGTCCTGCTGTTCTCCATCGCGTTACTGCATTTCCCTCCTTTTTTCTTTAGCTATGGTAAATCAGAAACGAATTAAAAAGAGAGGGACAAGAAGATATCAGGCTCTTTTGTTAAAAATATGCATATATTTAAGTTTTCCTTTTATTGTTACTAGAGTTTTGCAGCTGCGGTCAAGATAAGACATAGGAGGAAGCCAAATATTTTACATAACATCTGCCAGAGAAATTCCTACCTGCAAATATTACATACAGCCTCTGCATTCCTGTGTTTCTGAGCCCAGTGCAGTCCCTCTCAGAAGTACTGAGCATTTTAATAATGCCCTAAACATTTAAAGCAGCAATAAATGTGAAGTGAGCTTTAAAATATTTCCCTGAGAAGCCAAGAAACAAAAATCCCATTTTACAGATGGGTAAGCAAGTACAGAGAAGTTAAACGATTTTCTCCAGGATATATACTCATCATGAGGGAGACAGCATTAAAGTTACAATGATCCTGATTTCTTGGCATCATTCACAATTGGCTGTGACCCTCTAAAGCCTGATACACAAAATAAAGTTTTTGTAGCAAATCAGAGCAGATTAGATGCTTCAGAAGCAAAACACGAATGGCAAGACTACTGTCTGAGAGGGAATAATGTTAATTATTTGTCAGCCAAGCCTCTTTTATTTTAACAAGTACAACTTGGTTTGTTTTAAATAGGCTTTAACACAAAGTAGTTGCACAAACAGACTAGCTTGCAGTACCTGCAGTCCTGTGGATACGGAACTCCTGATTAACTATAAAGAAGAGTTGACCTCTACGCAGAGCTCTTCCTGGAGCAGCTAATGGTCTCCCCCTCCTCTGCTCAACTGCTTGTTTTCTCAAAGGTTGTAGAAGCTTGTCTATCCTTAGCATTAACGATCTGCTGCCAATATTAACTGACATTAGGAAACTGATTTTAAAACTAAGCTGAAGCAGACAGACACCCACCCAGCCATATGGAAATACTTAATTTCTGTATAAAGACCAGGTAAAAGAGAGTAGGCAACATACTTCAAATTTATGTATTAGAGCCAGAAAATTAAGAGCATTGGGCTGTATCAAGCTGCCCCTGTAAGGCATAGTTACTGGCACTCAGAAATATATGTTAAAAAGATTATCTATAATGTACAGAATATTTTTTAATGTAGTGCCAAAAAAATGGGTGAATGATACTCAACCAAATTCAGCAAATTCAAACAGGCATCTGGAAAAAATGCGTCCTTGTGAAACATTAAAGAGATCATTTGTACCTGGTAGGCCAGCTGTCCGCTGACAGAAAGAGCCTTGAGGTCTCACTTTGCTGCAAGTGGATTTGGAAAGTCGTGCTAATGATATGTAAAAACGCCATTACGAAAGGGCAGGTCCGTTTTTATACTCTGCACTTGCACTGATATACTGACTCCTTGGAGCAGCGGACATGAATCTTTAGACATAGCAGCAGTTTAAGCCTGAATTGCTAGGTCTAATTCAAGTTGCCAGCTCTGCCAAGGGCTTGAACCTGCCGAAACTCACACAGCAAGATGAGTTTTGCTGAGATCTCAGCTTCCATCTGGGCCCTGGAACGTGCACTGAGCTCCTCCGCAAACCTGGTCCCAGCAGAGCGGTCTTCAAGGCGGTGGAGGAGGGGAAGCAAACCAGCATACTTGCACCTTGCTAGCTGAGTTGTAGAGCGGGAATGCTGCTGTGCTGCTTGTTTGATTGATTTCTCCTCCTTCTGCAAGTCCACTCAGGCTCTGAGCGCTTCAGGGCAAAAAGCCCCCTCGTTGCCTGTGTACATATAACAGCACGCACAGAACCTCTGAATTCGGTCCAGACTTGTAAGTGCTACTTATAGATTACTAATGTAAGTAATCAAAAAGGAGTTTAAAATAACTAAATGGAAGGGGGAGGGGGAAAAAGGGAAAGTAAATTAATTCCATAATCCTCCTCATCATCTTAAAGGAACAACCTCCCACCCACCGGCCCGCTCGGTCCTGCTGTACGGCTGTGTAGCAATGCACGCTGTACACGCCAGACAGGGAGATGCAGCACAGAGTTTAAAGGAGCCAATGGGGAGAATTGCATCTGAACTAGGAAGCCAAAGGAGTGAGCTAATGAAGGTCAGCTCCACAACAACAGGGTGTTAACAGGACATCTTGCAGCACTGGTGTGGCTTCTCCCCGCCCCGTGTTAAAATTTGGTATAAAGCGTTAATTTGTGTAAAGTTAAAAAGGAGTATTTGTAAATACAGAGTATTTTTAGTGTACTGACTTTTGATGCTACGCATCTTTTACCATAAATTGAGCTTTAATGAGAATAATTATTCTCAACAGAAATCCAAACCAGCTCCTCCACACATGTCAAGATGCATATTGCTCCCCGTTGCAAAGGGGAGTTTTGGCAACTTGATTTTAACCCTAAAAAGTCAGATACTGGATCGTAAACTAGAGTTTGGTCCAGGATTAAACGTTTTTCACCCACATCTCTAAATAATGCCTTTCTTTTATGGGAGGCGACAATTCTACACCTTTGGATAGCAAAGACATAATGGCTTGTAGGATATAATGAATGGCCATGGACCTTTAAAAGGCATTTAAGCTGTAATATTAGTGTTCCCAAGGGAAAAGTGTTGCTGGCAAGCTGCGGGTGAAGCCGGCAGACACCCAGCAAAGGCAGGGAAGTACCATCACCGCAGACAGAAGATGGGTGAAATACTATTGGTGTATGCACTGTGGAAAGTTGCCTGTATTTGCATCAAACTGCAACCAAGGATCTATATCGCTTCGGTTTCTGCAACAGAAAGGCTGCTGGGTACGGAGAATAAAGCAAAGCCTTCCTTCTTCCATTTCTTTGAGGCTCTATATAGTCTCACATGGAAAGAATGTCTGCATATTGATTGTACTTTATTATCACACAAATCCATGTATTTCTGAGCTCTCTGGGCTTCCCAAGATGAATTTCCTATTCATTCACATCACAGAAAGACTATGAAATAACAGTCAGATGTCTGTTTGAAAAGCAATGGGATTTTTCCCAGTATTTTGGCGACAGAGTAACATTCACGACTTGCTCTCCAAGCAGGGCCAGGCTCACTCCAGACATCCCAGGCCCTCTCGTGGCTGTTTTGCAGAGGACACAAAGTACTTCTTTCAGCAAGTTCTCACCTTCACAAAACTCCAACATACGTTCTTATCGGGCCCTCCAGATCTCAAGTATTTTCACTGAAATCTGCTATGAACCACAACATTTCGTTTCAGATCCAAATTTACTTAGGATTTAGGGATATTTGGATTTTTTTTTTTTTTTTTTTTTTT